>Ga0209624_10002209_pt1 | contig 14546 bp, 10 predicted proteins | sample JacPinW_OM2H0_O1_FD_188565 | JGI IMG/M metagenome (GOLD analysis project Ga0209624, IMG submission 188565) | Forest soil microbial communities from Algoma, Ontario, Canada - Jack Pine, Ontario site 1_JW_OM2H0_O1 (SPAdes) (version 2) | ecosystem: Environmental > Terrestrial > Soil > Boreal...
GCGATCCCGCAAATCACGTTCGTGCACTTCGTCCACAACCTGCGCGAGCGTAAGACCATCGCCCTTTTGCTGATGTTCGCGCCAGCGGCGCTCCGCGCGCATCTCTACCGATGCATCGAGAAATATTTTCAGCTCCGCGTGTGGAAAAACAACTGTGCCGATGTCACGGCCTTCCATCACCACCGCGCCACGGCTGCCCGCGCGGCGCTGCTCGTCCACTAGAAGTTGCCGCACGCCGGGAATTAACGCAACACGTGAAGCCGCCTGCGAAACTTCCGTGGTGCGAATCGCTTGCGTAACCTCTTCCGCGTCGAGCAAAACTTTTTGTCCGTCCGCGCCGCGTTCCAGATCAATGTGCGTTTCGCGGGCTAGATTTTCCAGCTCCGCGGCAGCGCTTAGCGAAACACCGCGCCGAATTGCTTTCAGCGCGAGAGCACGGTACATCGCGCCGCTATCGAGATAGGTGTATCCGAGCAGCTCGGCCACGCCGCGCGCCACGGTGCTTTTTCCGGAGCCAACCGGCCCGTCAATCGCGATGATTAATTTACCCATGAAATTTAAATTCGATGAAAAGCGCGTTCAATTTCGCGAACGGAATATCGCAGCACCACAGGACGTCCGTGCGGGCAACTCATCGGCGCTTCCGTTTTGGCAAGCGCGGCTAGCAGCCATTCCATTTTCGGCTGGTCCAACGGCATATTTATTTTGATGGCCGCGTGGCAGGAAGTTGTCGCGGCAATGCGCGATTGCAACCAGTCCATTGAGATGGCCTGATTTTCGCGCTCGACCCCGTCCAGAATTTCAACCAATAATTTTTCGGCATCACCGGCCGATATTCCGGCGGGCGTAGCCTGAATCGCCACGCTGCGCGGCCCCATTTGCGAAACCTCGAAGCCGTTCGCGGCAAGCTCATCCGAAATTTGTGCGAAAATTACTTCTTGCCGCGGAGTAAGTTCCACAATGTGCGGCATCAACATGCGTTGGCCGGTCATCTGACCTTCGCGCCGCGCTTTCAGATGCTGCTCAAATAATATTCTTTCGTGGGCCACATGCTGATCGATGATCCAAAGCCCTTCGCCGTTCACGGCGACGATGAAACTCGCGTTCACTTGGCCGAGTGGCTTCAAATCGGTGAGGCTCTCAGCGGTTGCGGCGTGTTCGCTGCCCTGGCCGTTGGCCGCGGCATCTTTAAATTGTTCTGCAATGTGCTCGCCGGATTTCTCAAAGAAAGGGCCGGAGCCGATGCCGTAGGAAATTCCCTCCGCATTATCAAATCGCAATCGCTGCGCTTCGGGACGCGTCGGCACGCCCGTCAATTCGAATCCACCTTCGGAATTTCCGCCAGCTGCAATTGCGGGCGCGGCTGCGGAATCAAATCCCGTTGTCATCGGCGGAATTACTGCGGCAGGAACTCCCGGCACGGTCGGAATGGGCCCGTTCGGAAAACTTTCCACGGAACCAAATCCGCGGCCGAATCCAAATCCTGCCGCCGCGCCGGCGGCTGTTGCGGCGGGAGCGGTTGGAATTCCAAACGCTTCCGGAAAATTCGCGATCGGGCGCGCATGGGAAAGCGCCTGACGGATCGCATCGCGCGTAAAATCATGCACGAATTGCGAATGGCGGAAACGCACCTCAATCTTTGATGGGTGAACGTTCACGTCCACTTCTTCGTGCGGCAAATCCACAAACAGCAGCACCGCCGGAAACACGGAAGGCGGCAGAATATTCCGATATGCTTCACTAATCGCGTGCAGCAAAACTCTATCGCGTACCAAGCGCCGGTTCACGAAAACATAAATCCCATTTCGATTCGGCCGCTGCACTTGCGGACGCGACGCGAATCCTGAGATTGTTATCACTGACGCGCGTTCGGATTCTTCCAGCGCTGGCTCCGTCATCGCGGCGCGAACTGGCGCGGATGTCGGCGGAATTTCAAATAATTCTTCCAGAGCTTGGCGGCCAAACAACTGATATACACGTTCAGCAAGCCCGGCGATTCCCGGCTGCGGCTTTGTGGCACCATCCGCATTCTCTGCCTCGCTCGCGATTTCGGGTGCTGAATGAATCGCCGCCGCCGAAACATTCAGAATTTCCTGCGTGGGAGTTTTCAGCACGAATTGACGGTCGGGATGCGCCAACGCGTAATGTGTCACCAGCGACGCAATATGTCCAAGCTCAGTCGTCTCAGACTTCAAAAACTTTCGCCGCGCCGGCACCGAATAAAACAAATCCGAAACGCTTATGGACGTACCCGCCGGAACTCCCGCCGGTTTCACTCCAAATAATTTTCCCGCGCCGAATTCGATTCGCGTGCCCTGGTCTTCTTCGGCCGTGCGCGTTTCCAGCACCAATCGCGAAACGGCGGCGATCGTCGGTAGCGCCTCCCCGCGAAACCCGAGCGTCGCAATGCTCAGCAAATCATTTGCGGTGCGCAATTTGCTCGTCGCGTGACGCTCAAACGCCAGCAGCGCGTCGTCATGCGCCATGCCGCAGCCGTCGTCAATCACACGAATCAGCCGCTTACCGCCCGCTTCAATTTCAATGCGAATGCTGCGCGCGCCGGCGTCCAGCGAATTTTCCAGCAGCTCTTTCACAACCGACGCAGGCCGCTCAATCACTTCTCCCGCGGCGATTTGATTCGCCACTGCTTCCGGCAATATTCTGATTCTGCTCATTCGCCCTTTATTGCGATTCCCAAATCATTTAATTGGCCGGCATCAACCACCGACGGCGATTCCGCCATTAAATCCTGCGCGGCGGTGGTCTTCGGAAATGCAATTACTTCGCGGATGGATTTTTCGCCCGCCAGCAGCATCACGACGCGATCGAGTCCCAGCGCGATTCCGCCGTGCGGAGGAGTTCCGTATGCCAGCGCGTCCAGAAAAAATCCGAATCGTTGACGCGCCTGCTCGTCCGTTAATCCAATTGCTCGGAATAATCTCGATTGAATTTCCTGCTCGTGAATCCGGATACTCCCGGAGCCCAGCTCCACTCCATTCAGCACCAAATCATATCCCTTGGAACGAATCTCGCCGCGCCGTTCGGGATCTTCAAGCTTCGGCAGATCCTCATCAATAATCCCGGTGAACGGATGCTGCGCGCTCTGCCAGGATTTCTCGTTTTCACTCCATTCAAATAACGGAAATCCGGTGAGCCATAGAAATTCCCAGCGGTCTTTTGGCACCAGCGAAAGTTTCTCGGCAAGGAACAATCGCAGTTGACCGGCCAGCAGCGCCGCCGCTTCAGTTCCGGGAATTTGTTCCTTCGCCGCGACGGCCACAATTAGATCGCCGGGCTTCGCGCCAATGGCCTCGGCCATTTTCTTCAGATTTTCCGCGCCGACGTTTTTTTCCAGCGAAGAAGTAATTCCTTCCGCCGCGACCTTTGCGGTGTAAACTCCGCGCGCGCCAATTGCTTTGCCTTTATCGGTAAGTTCATCCAGCTGCTTGCGCGAAAATGCAGCAGCGCCAGGAGCGACCAGCGCGAAAACATTTCCTTCGAGGTGCATCACTTCGCGCGCGCCAGCAAAGAATGAAGTTACATCGTGCAATTCCATTCCGAAGCGCAAATCCGGCTTGTCGCTACCATAGCGCAGAATCGCGTCGCGATATTGCATGTGACGGAACGGCGCGGTGACTTTCACTCCGGCAATTGCGCACGCCCGCAACATCACCTTTTCAATCACATCGAAAACTGTCTGCTGCGTGGGGAATGAAATCTCCACGTCCAACTGCGTGAATTCCGGCTGACGATCCGCGCGCAAATCCTCATCGCGAAAACACTTCACAATCTGGAAATACCGGTCTAGCCCGGAGATCATTAATATCTGTTTGAAAAGCTGCGGCGATTGCGGCAGCGCATAGAACTGTCCGTGATGCACGCGGCTCGGCACCAAATAATCCCGCGCGCCTTCCGGTGATGAGCGCGTCAGCATCGGTGTTTCAATTTCCAAAAATCCTAGCTCGTCCATCGCTTTGCGAATCTCGAAAATAATTTTGTGACGCAGCGCCAAATTCCGCGCCGGACGCGGCCTTCGCAGATCCAAATAACGATATCGCAGCCGCGTTTCTTCGCTCGCCGTCACCACGTCTTCCACCTGGAATGGCGGCGTTTTCGACGTATTCAAAATGTATAGCTCGGACGCGACAATTTCGATTTCGCCGGTGCCCAATTCCGGATTCACCTTCTGCCGCTTCACCACTTTCCCGCGCACCGCGACGACATACTCACTACGAACTTCCGAAGCCTTCGCATGCGCCGCCGGCTGCAATTCCTTATTGAAAGCAATTTGGACAATTCCCGTGCGGTCGCGCAAATCAATAAAAATTAAATTGCCCAGATCGCGCCGGCCGTGCACCCAGCCCATCAACACGACTTCGTGGCCATCGTCCGCGCCGCGCAGTTCGCCGCAATAATTTGTACGCTTCAAATTCCCGAGTGGATCGATCAATTCCCGCTCCCCGTCAATTCGCTTTCAGTGCTTCGATTAGTTCAACTTCCGTGACGCTCGTTTGCACCGCGTCCGCCAAGCGTTTCAACGTAAATTTTCCTGCCGCGATTTCATTTTCACCAATCAGGATCGCGTATCGCGCGCCCAACTTGTCGGCCAGCCCCAGAGCCTTTTTGAATTTGAATTCTTCGGGCGGCAATTCCACTTTAATTCCGGCGCCGCGCAATCGCTGAGCGATTTTAATCGCCGTGGCCTGCGTTGCCGCGCCCATCCAAACAATGAACGCGTCCACCGCCGGCTCGACAGCAAGTTTTCCTGCCGCTTCCAGAGAAAGCATCAGACGATCTTCACCAATCGCGAATCCAATTCCCTTCGTCGGCAATCCGCCCAGCAATTCGACGAGTCCATCGTATCGCCCGCCGCCGCACACAGCATTTTGTGAGCCCAATCCCGGCGCGATAATTTCAAATGTTGTGCGCATGTAATAGTCCAGCCCGCGCACCAGCCGCCAGTTCAAATTGTAAGTGATGCCGCGCAAATCCAACTGACGCCGCACTTCCGCGAAATGTGTTTTGCACGCTTCACACAAATGATCCGAAATTCGCGGTAGCGTTTCGATAATCGCCTGCTCGTCCGGCGCTTTTGAATCCAGCACGCGCAGCGGATTCGTCTCAATGCGCCGCTGACTATCCGCGCCCAATTTCTCTTTTACCTTCACCAATTCCGCGCGCAGCACTTCCACATATTTTCCGCGGCAATCCTTGCAACCAATCGAATTCAAATCGAGCGACAATCCTTCCAATCCTACGCGTCCAAAAAATGCGAACAGCATTTCAATTAATTCAGCGTCAATTCCCGGCGCATCCGACTGCCCCAGCACTTCCGCGCCAATTTGATAAAACTGGCGGTAGCGCCCCTTCTGCGGACGCTCGCGCCGGAACATCGGCCCCATATAATAAAGTTTCACGTCACCGGGCAGCGTGTGCATGCCATGCTCGATGTAAGCGCGAACAACGCTCGCGGTAGCCTCGGGCCGCAAACAAACTCTTGTTTGTTCGTGCAAACTATCGAAGGCCCCGTCCTCAAACTCTCTTAGGAGGCCTTCTTCAATGTGCAGGCGAGGGTCAATTTCCTTTCCGGCATCCTTGCCCGCTTCGGCACGGATGTGTTTAAGCGCACGATTCGCTTTCGGAGAATCGATCCAAGTGAACAGTTCCTTGGTAACGATGTCAGTGTCATTTCCTACAGTACGCTCGAAGAGTCGAGCGCGTTCAAATTCCGGCAAACGGATTTCTCCGAAGCCGTACGTGCCAAAGACCTTTCGAGCGGCGTCTTCGACACGAATCCATCGTCCGGATTCCGGCGGCAAAATATCCCGTACGCCCTTAATCGCCCGAATTTGTACTTTCTCCGGCAAAATTATTTCCCCACTTCGTTTCGATAAGTTTCTTTGTACTCGACATACCTCTGCGCATACATATCAACCGACGCCTGATCCTTCTCCGAAAGTTCTCTCCTCAACTTCCCCGGATGCCCCATAAACAAACTTCCCGGCGGCACAACAGCGCCTTCTGGAATCAGCGTTCCCGCCGCAATAATGCTGCCCGTTCCAATCCGCGCACCATTCATAATCGTACAGCCCATTCCAACAAGCACTCGCGATTCGATCACGCAGCCATGCAAAATAACGCCGTGACCGATCGTGACGTTATCGCCCAATTCCAGCGGCCACTCATCCCGCATCACGTGCAGCACGCATCCATCCTGCACATTCGTGCGCTTGCCCAACTTAATCCAGTGGACGTCGCCGCGAATCACCGTGCACGGCCACACGCTGGAATCTTCGCCGATTTCCACGTCACCAATAATTACCGCTGCTTCGTCGATGTATGCCGACGCCGCAATCCGCGGCAGTTTTCCTTTGTAGCTCCGAATCATCTTTTCGTGAGCTCCTTTGCCGAATCAGAAACGCTAACACACGCCTACATGGGCCGCAAGGAATCGGAGTCCCGTTCATGATATCGTTTGCCAATGTCCGAAGACTCCAAAGACCTAGTCGGGGCTGACGCACTCACCGCATGGTTCGGTCGCTGGCCGTCATTCCATGATGCGGAAATCTTGTCCGTAGAGCTGAATCGCGCGGGAACTTCCTGTGTCCGCATACATACTTGGAACATGACCACCGATCTGAACGCGACGGGTGGTTACAAAATCGATAAGCACTGCGTTGTTTTGTTTCTGCTGGAACAAATCAGCGACCTGGAGCTCGCGGATTTCAGCGGTCAAAATGTAATTTTTGGACTTCAAATCGAAAAACACGACGCCGGATACAGACTGGAACTCTCTCCGTGCTATGGTCTCGCTGGTTACCTCGTTGCGAAGTCGATCGAGATTAAGTTCGAGCCAGGAATTCCGATTGAAAACAAAGGTCGGTTCGGTTCTTGAACTCAAGTTTCGATCAAAACCGGGAATGCCTCTACAAAATCTCCACACTCGGCGCGCTCGCCCCAGCAACATCCAGACGCGCCATCACCGCCCGCGCCATCGCATAAATGCTCTTCGCCTCCGGCGCATTTTCTCCCAACGAAGCCACCGGTTTTCCCGTATCTCCGCCAATCCGAATTCGCGGATCAATTTCAATTTCGCCCAGCAGCGGCACGCCAAACGCGTCGGCGGTTTTCTTTCCTTCGCCGTGACCGAAAACATCCACATGCTCATTGCAGTGTGGGCAAACAAACGAGCTCATATTTTCTACGACACCGAGAATTTCTACATTTACCTGGCGAAACATTTCAATGGCCTTGCGCACATCCGCTAGCGCAACGGTCGATGGCGTCGTAACTACAACCGCACCGGAAAGCGGCACTGTCTGAATCAGCGTCAACTGAACGTCGCCCGTACCCGGAGGCAAATCCAGCACCAGATAATCCAGCTCGCCCCATTCCACGCTGCGCAAGAATTGTTGCATCACGCTATGTAGCATTGGCCCGCGCCAAATAATCGGCTTATCGCCCGGCGAAAGAAGTCCCATCGAAATGATTTTCAGTCCGTAGGCATCAACGGGCAAAATCGTGCGCTCGCTCGTCGCGCGCGGTTCCTCGGTAGTGCCCAACATTAATGGTACGTTCGGCCCGTACACATCGGCGTCCAACAATCCCACGCGCGCGCCCATTCGATTCAGAGCGATCGCAAGATTCACGGCAACGGTCGTTTTACCCACGCCGCCCTTTCCGCTGGCCACGGCCACTAAATATTTCACTCCCGCAATCGGCAATTTCGGCGGACCAGCAACAGCTCCCGGCACGCTTCCAGGCCCGCGCCCTTGCGGTCCTCCCGGCCTCTGCGGTCCTCCACCAGTTGACGACATAGCACTCCCTTTCCCTTATTCGGAATCACAAAGATTTGCTCAGCAATTACGCAGCGAATTATTGCATTACGATGATAGCCGCTGCGCGCGAACCCGGCAAGCCGCGCCACGACGCGGCACTGGGTCAGATTCCTGCCGAACCACAATTCACCGGGCATATTCGTCCGAGCTTTTTCGCGGCCTAAGAAAGTCGTGTAAACTTGGATTCGACAGTGATGGGCTTCACGACAACTCAAGACGCCGGCCGCCAGAACAGGATTACGCTCACCGCGACCGGACTAATCATTGGCATCGCCGCTTGCAAGTTTTTGATTCACCTGTACGCTGGACGGCACTACGGTTACTTCGTCGACGAGCTGTATTATCTCGCTTGTAGTAGACACCTGGATTGGGGTTACGTCGACCAGCCACCATTGATCGCGCTGATCACGTGGGTCGCGCGGTCGGTCTTGGGCGATTCACTCCCGGCGATTCGCCTTTTTCCTGCCTTGGCTGGAGCGTGCGAGGTAGCCCTCACCGCCCTCATTGCTCGTGAACTCGGTGGAAGCCGTTTTGCCCAGGGCGTTGCTGCGCTCTCGGTTCTCGTTGCGCCGGGCCTTCTAGCCGTCGACAACTTTCTTTCCATGAACGCATTTGAACCCCTGTTCTGGTTGGGTTGTGCATGGCTGCTGGTGCGGATAATAAGGACCGGCAACCAAAAATTGTGGATTTGGTTTGGCTTTCTAGCGGGCGTAGGTCTGGAAAACAAATATTCAATGCTGATTTTCGGGGCAGGTATTGTTCTGGGCTTGCTTTTAACTCCGCAACGTCGCGTCCTTGCCAGCCCTTGGGTGTGGATCGGCGGCGCGATCGCGGCCCTGATTTTTTTGCCGAACCTAATCTGGAATTTCCACCATCATTTCCCATTCCTGGAATTACAAAAAAATATCCGTAACAGCGGACGCGATGTCAGCCTCGGACCAGTCGCGTTCTTCGGCCAGGAAATTCTCCTCATGCATCCGCTTACGCTGCCGATCTGGCTGGCCGGGCTTTGGTTCTTCTTTTGGTCGAAATCTGGAAAGCTGTTTCGCGCGTTGGGATGGGCCTGGGTCTTCACCGCGGCGGTGATCGTCACACTCAGCCCTCGCGTTTATTACCTTTTTCCAGCGTTCCCGCTATTGTTCGCGGGCGGCGCAGTTGCTTGGGAGGATTGGCTCAACCGGCCTCGACTGCTACGATGGAAAATTGCATGGATAGTATTGATGGTTGCGAGCGCAGCCATCCTTGCGCCGCTCGCGATTCCAATTCTGCCGCCCGAGAAGTACATTGCCTACACGAAGGCGCTGCATCTCGCCCCTCCTGCGATTGAAACGAACAAACTCGGGCCGCTGCCGCAACTTTTTGCCGACCAGTTTGGCTGGGAAGAAATGACGGCCACTGTCGCGCAAGTCTACAACGGTCTCCCTCCGGACGTTCGCGCGAATACCGCCATCTTCGGCCAGAATTACGGACAAGCTGGAGCTATCGATTTATTCGGCGCGAAATATGGATTGCCGCCTGCCATCAGCGGGCATCAAACTTACTTCCTCTGGGGTCCGCGGAATTACACCGGTGAAAGTGTGATCGTAATGGCGGGGCGACAGGCTATGCTCGAATCGCAGTTCACCAGCGTGCAAAAAGTCGCTAGCGTTTATAATCCCTATTCTATGCCCTATGAGCATTTCGACATTTTCTATTGCCGCGGCATCCGGCAGCCCCTGAGTGAAATCTGGCCGCAGCTGAAGATTTGGGATTGAGGCTCGCGGCGTTGAGGAAGACCCGCCCACTTGTCGAAGATGCAATTCTCCGCCGTCTCCACACGTATTAGAAGTGTGGGCGCTTGTGGGGATGGGGCCTTTGCGGCGGTGGCAGCGCGGCGCGCGTCCGTCCCGCTTTGCGGAAACTTCGCGCACCGGATACAATAGAATTTCGCAAATAAGCAGCTCGGCATGCTGATTTTAGAAGTCTACTAAAGGGGTTCTCCGCAAGGCGCCAACGTATAGCCGCCTTTCCGCGAACAAATGGATATCGATAAGCTAGTCAATAAGGTTGTTGCGCGCTTCATCGGAACCAAGCATGAGCGCGACATCAAGCGCATCACGCCGCTCATGCAGACGGTTACCGCGCTCGCGCCGGAATTTGAGCATATGACCGACGAGGAGCTTTCCGCGATCACGCCGGAGCTGAAAGCGATCGTCGCTAAGGGTTTGGAAGGCGCCGATCCCACCGCGCCGGAATATCGCGAACGTCTCCAAGCTGCGCTCGAACCCGTTCTTCCGCGCGCATTCTCCGCTGTCCGCGAAGCTGGCCGCCGTAAATTAAATATGCGCCACTTCGACGTGCAGCTTATCGGCGGCATCGTTCTGCACGAAGGAAAAATCTCGGAAATGAAAACCGGCGAAGGAAAAACGCTGGTCGCCACGCTGCCCGCATATTTGAACGCGCTTGCCGGACGCGGCGTTCACATCGTCACCGTAAATGATTATCTGGCGCGACGCGACGCTGAGTGGATGTCTCCGATTTTCCGCATGCTGGGCATGAGCATCGGCGTGATCGTTCACGATCTGGACGACAAGCAGCGCCGCGAAGCCTACGCCGCCGACATCACCTACGGCACCAACAACGAATTCGGATTCGATTATTTGCGCGATAATATGAAGTATGACGTTGCTGATTGCGTGCAGCGCGGCCACCACTTCTGCATCGTTGACGAAGTCGACTCGATTCTAGTTGACGAAGCTCGCACGCCGCTGATTATTTCCGGACCGGCCGAAGAATCCACTGACAAGTATTACAAGATCGACAAAATTGTTCCCAAGCTTGTGCAGGAAATGGATTACACGATTGATGAAAAACAGCGCACCGCAACGCTGACTGAAGAAGGCGTCAGCAAGACGGAGCGATTGCTGGGCCTCGGCAATCTTTACGATCCCGCGCACATGGAAACGATTCACCACGTCTATCAGGCGTTGCGCGCGCACACACTTTACAAGCGAGACACCGACTACGTCGTGGACAACGGCGAAATCATCATCGTGGACGAATTTACTGGCCGCAAAATGCCGGGACGCCGCTGGTCAGACGGTCTGCATCAGGCCATCGAAGCCAAAGAGGGCGTGAAAATCGAGCGCGAAAATCAGACGCTTGCGACCATCACTTTCCAGAATTATTTCCGCATGTACAAAAAACTTTCCGGCATGACGGGAACGGCCGAAACGGAAGCCGCCGAGTTCGCGAAAATTTATAACCTCGACGTTGTTTCGATTCCCACGAATCGTCCGCTCATCCGCGTCGAGCATCACGACATCGTATATCGCACCGAAGCCGAAAAATTTAGCGCAGTCGTGTCTGGAATTATGCAGGACGATAATTCCTACGCGAATGGCATCAAGCAGATTCACGCCACCGGCCAGCCAATTCTCGTCGGCACAATTTCCATCGAAAAATCAGAAGAACTCGCCGGCCTGCTGAAAAAAGCCGGCATTCCGCACGAAGTTCTGAACGCCAAGCAGCACGAGCGCGAAGCAAAAATCATCGCGCAGGCCGGGCGCAAAGGCTCCGTCACTGTTTCCACGAACATGGCCGGCCGCGGAACCGACATTTTGCTCGGCGGAAATCCCGAAGCTTTAACGCGCGATTATTTCCTGAAAAATAAGCTGGCCATGCCATACGCCGCTGCGGCTGCTGTCATCGGCGGCGCCGAATCTTCCGCTGGCGCGAATGACGGCGCCAACAACGAAGGCGGCGACGTCCTGGATACGACGCCCAACGCAGCGACGACCACAACTGCCATCGCGCAAGCGCCACCGCAGCCGATGGTCTTGTTCCAAATTGAAGGAAAAATCTTCCAGGCTCCTGCCGACAAGTGGAAGCCCATCTACGACGAGTTTGCCGCGCAATGTAAAGCTGAACACGACGAGGTCGTCGCTCTCGGCGGCTTGCACATCCTCGGCACCGAGCGCCACGAAGCTCGCCGCATTGATAACCAGCTTCGCGGACGCGCCGGACGTCAGGGCGATCCCGGCTCATCGCGCTTCTTCCTTTCACTCGACGACGACCTTCTGAGAATTTTCGGCGGTGAACGCATCAAGGCGCTGATGTTCCGCGTCGGCATGACCGAAGGCGTGCCCATCGAATCGAAAATTATTTCTCGACGCATCGAGACTGCACAGAAAGCTCGCGAAGCGCATAACTTTGAAATGCGTAAGCACCTTCTCGAATATGACGACGTAATGAATCGTCAGCGCGAAACAATTTATTCCATCCGTCGCTCCATGCTCGAAGGCCGCGATCAAAAAGAATATGTAATGGGCCTCGCCAACGATCTCGCGCTCAATGTGATTGAGGCATATTGTCCAAGCAATCAGCATCCTGGCCAGTGGAACGCCGTTCAATTCTCCGGCGAAGTGATGCGCCAATTCGGAGTTGATCTGAAAGCCGTTGGAATCGACGTCGCAAACATCAGCCACGACGATCTGGAAGATGAACTTCAGAAAGCTCTGCTGACTCGCTACGAAGAAAAGGAAAAGTTGTTCGGCCCGGAAATGATGCGCTGGCTGGAACGCCGCATCGTTCTCGACGTTGTCGATAACCAGTGGAAAGATCACCTTCTTACGCTCGACCATCTGAAAGAAGGAATTAACCTTCGCGGATACGGCCAGAAAGATCCGCTCGTCGAATTCAAGAAGGAAGCATTCACATTATTTGAAGACATGATGGAGCGCATCAACTCCGAAACCATCCGCTACCTTTTCCTCGTTCAGCCGGCCAAGCCGGAAGAGCAAGCCAAGGAAATCGAACGCAAGCAGCAGCGCGCTCAGCAAAACATGCAGTTCCAAGCGGGTGCAGCTCCTGCGGAAGCGCCAAAGCCGGTCCGAACCGGCGCCAAAGTGGGACGCAACGATCCCTGTCCTTGCGGCAGCGGCAAGAAATATAAGAAATGCCACGGCACGGCGGCCTAGCGCGATACCCGTAAAACACCCATAACTGCCCACAAAACACCGTAGTACTGCCTGATTGCACCTAGCTATTAACTTCCACGCAATGCCTCTCGCAGTTGTTATGGACTACCCATCGCGTCCGTCCCAGAATTGTAGTGCGTGTAAGGATCATCTGGCCCTCAGGAGGATTAGTAATGCGAAAGATTATTGCGTTATGTGCAGCGGCACTTATTTTTGCTGGTATAGCAGCCGCCCAAGACAACACCACGGCCACTGTGGCCACCGTCTCCACTGACTCCGCTTCGGCACCCGCCGCGCCATCTGGCAAAATTAGTTCTGAGTCAGGCTATCCCTGGCAGGTCGGCGCTAATTTCACCTACCAGCGCTTCGACATTGGTGGCGGCAACACAAACCTTTACGGCATTCACACCAGCGTCACACGCTGGCTCGGTGACAGTATGTTCGGAATCGAAGGCACGGCCACTGCCTCCTTCGGTGATCTCACTCCGTTAAGAAAAGAGCAAGTCGTGTTCTACGGCGGCGGCGCGCATGTGGGCAAGCGTTCCGGAAGATTTCAACCATGGGGTCATATTCTAGTCGGTGGCGCGCATGACCGCTTTAGCCAGGCCGTCGGCCCAGCATCATTTAACGCCCTCGCTATCATGGGTGGCGGCGGCGTGGATATCCAATGGCGCTCGCATATCGCGTGGCGAGTTCAGGCCGACTATCTCGGCACCCGCTTTGGCAGTGTTTGGCAGAACAGCATTACCACGGGCGTCGGCATCCTTTTCGATTTCTAAATTCCAGCGCAAGTCTGACGTCAGGCTTGCCTGCGTTTCACGCATCATGACTCGCGCATAAATTGTTTTGCGGCTTCCTCCTGAAGTCACTTAACAGAAGTCACATAACTCGCGGCGCTTCCCTTCCAAGGGAGGCGCCGTTTTTTGTTAGCGGTGCGCGTCATCCTGCCGAATTTCGTCACATCACCGGCGTAGACTTGTTCGCGTGCTGCCCACCCTGTGAGTTTGCTATTTGTCGTTAGTGCGTTTTGCGCCGTAAATACGGCACTAATGCGCTCTGAATCCTTTAGTTACATATTCTGCGCTGGTTCGGGCTTCTGGCCAGCCGATTGCTCGATTCTAAGTGGGTGTATCGTGTCCAGGAGAGCGTTTTGAGAGTAATCACCAAGCTGCAGTGCCGCATCTCGGGATGCACGTCTACAGTGCCTCCAGCGCTTACGCAGGAGTCACTATGCATGGAACACTATCTGGATGGCGCCATGCATCAGTTGGAGACGGCGGCCGCACTTTGCCGCGAAGGCCATCCGATTCAAGAGGAAGCGCTCGATCAGCTCCACATGCAGGCCGAATTTGCCGTCCAATTTCTTGCCGAAGGAGCCGGTGACGACACCTCCAGCAAGAAAGAGCAACTGCTGCAATTCCTGTTGGGGCTGGCGAATCTCCACCAATATTTGAGCCACAACGTTTCTCTGGTTGGCAAGCCGAATTAGTTCGTCGAATTTAGCAGCACCGATGCCGCAGGCATCATCTTATGGCTATGCGATACGAAGTCTCGATTCCCGCGAACGTCGCCGCCATCTCTCCCGTCGTTGACGACGTCCTGGCGCGCATTCACAAAGAACATGCTCGCGCCGAAGAAATCGAATTCGCAATCGAAACAGCGCTACGTGAAGCTCTCGCCAACGCTGTCGTTCATGGCTGCAAAGCAAATTCCGCCAAGCAGATTCACTGTCAGGTAAGTTGTGACGCTC
>Ga0209624_10002210_pt1 | contig 14532 bp, 11 predicted proteins | sample JacPinW_OM2H0_O1_FD_188565 | JGI IMG/M metagenome (GOLD analysis project Ga0209624, IMG submission 188565) | Forest soil microbial communities from Algoma, Ontario, Canada - Jack Pine, Ontario site 1_JW_OM2H0_O1 (SPAdes) (version 2) | ecosystem: Environmental > Terrestrial > Soil > Boreal...
GCGTCGCCAAAGATCGTCCACCACTCCCCGCGCTGTACCGCGTCTGCTGGCTGCGCGACATGCCAGTTGGCGTTCTCCTTGTAGGCATCCGGTCCTGCCTCCTTGAATCCGGGAGTCATCGGCACGGTTGGCTTCACATACTTCGGCCCCACCATGCAGCCGGTCAGGGCAAGCAGCGCAGCTCCGGCAATCGCAGCAGAACAACGCCTCATTGCGCCCCCTCCTTCTTCTCCATCTGTGGCGCGGATTCGTCGACATGATTTGCAATCTGAACCTTCTGGCCGTTTGCCAGCGAGTCGGATGGATTGAGAATCACAGCGTCGCTCGCTGTCAGGCCCGAAGCGATCTCCACATTGGCGCCCTCGTCCTTGCCGATCTTCACCGGAACCAGTTGCACGCGGCCGTTGCGGACGACGCCCACGCGCAGCCCCTCCGCCCGGAAGAGCAGCGTGTTCGATGGAATCATCAGGCTCGATACATGTTCCGGCACCTTGAAGTGAACGAAGACATAGGCGCCCGGCCGTAGTTCGCCCTTGGGATTGTCGATATCGACCTCAACATTCAGCGTGCGCGAGGCCAGGTCGATCGCGTTGGAGTTTCGCGCAATGGTGCCCACAAACTGACGTCCCGGATATTCGTCCAGGGTAAGCGACGCCTTGCCTCCGTCCTTGATCGCGGCGGAGTATGCCTCGGGAACCGCGACGAACACGCGAATCTTGCCGATGGCCGCGAGGTGAAAAAGTTCCTTTGGTGTCGTATTCTCGCCGGCCTGGATCAGGCCGCCGATGTCGATATTGCGCGCTGTCACAATGCCGTCGAACGGCGCATACACTTTTTCAAACGACTGCAACTGCTCCAGCCTGCGTACGTTGGCCATCGATGCATCCACCGCCGCCTTCTTGGCCGTGGCATCGCTCATTGCAACGTCGGTCTCCTGCTTCGAGACCGAGTTGGTCTTCAACAAATTTTGGTATCGGCCAGAGGTCACGTCCGCCAGGTCCAGATTCGCCTGCGCACTTTTAAGATCGGCCTGGGCCACCTGAAGCTGCTGGTCAAGCTCCGGCGTCTCGATCTGCGCCATCAGTTGCCCCTTGCGCACATGGGCTCCAATGTCGAAGTACCAGCTCGTCAGATAGCCGCTGGTGCGCGCGTAGATCGGCGTATCCGTAAATGCCTGCGTGTTGCCCGGCAGCGCAATCTCCGACGACAACGTAGACGGCGCGGGATAGATCACATTCACCGATGAAATCGCCGCAACCGCCGCTTCCTTCTCCAGCGTACGTTCCGACGAGGACCGGGCCAGCAGGCCAAACACAATGACCAGCAGCACAACGATGGCGATCACGGCGATCCCGAGCCAGGTGCCCGTGCTAAGACCCGTCTGCCTGGGCGCCTGTATCGGCGAACCGGACGATGCCTCGCCCGAAGGTGTACTCGCCGTGTTCTTCCCCGTGCCCACCTCAGTCCCGCTGGTCATACATTCTCCTTCAGTGCTCGTAGCTCTCATGCTCCCGCCGCCATGTGCTCATCGGTTGGCTCGGTTACAGTTCCGGTCCGCTTCTCTCCGCTGTGCAGCAGGCTGAAGACTGAGGGGACAAAGATCAGTGTTGCCATCGTTGCAAAAAGTAAACCGCCGATAACTGCCCGGCCCAACGGAGCGTTCTGCTCTCCGCCTTCGCCGGCGCCCAACGCCATGGGAATCATACCGATGATCATCGCCAACGCCGTCATCATGACGGGACGAAACCGCGTCGCACCTGCTTCGGTGGCCGCAAGGACCGCGTCTCCATGATGCTGCAGCCGCTCCTTGGCGAACGACACCACCAGAATACTGTTGGCCGTCGCAACTCCCATACACATAATCGCACCCATCAGCGCGGGAACGCTCAGGGTTGTCCGCGTCGTGAAAAGCATCAGCACGATGCCGGCCAGCGCCGCAGGCAACGCCGTAATGATGATGAAGGGGTCCAGCCACGACTGGAAGTTGACGACGATCAGCAGGTAGACCAGCACGATGGCGAAGCTCAGCCCCCCTAGCAGACCGATGTACGAAGTCCTCATCGTCGAGATCTGGCCGCGCACCTCGACGAAGCTACCGCGCGGTAGCGACTTCTTATTGGCAGCGACAATTTTGTCGATCCGCCTGCTGACCGAGCCCAGATCGGCGCCTTGAACATTCCCGTAGATGTCGAGCGTTCGGCTGATGTTGTAGTGCGTAATCACCTGCATCTCCGTGCTGCGCGTAATGCCCGCAACGTCGGCCAGAATCTCCGGTTCTTTGCTCGTCGCCGACGAAAGCGGAATATTCTGCAGGTCGCTCAGCGATTGAATCGTGTACTGCGGAGCCTGGACGACAAGGTTATAGTTCACCCCGTTCTTGTAATTGAGGAAGAACTGAGGGTTCAGCTGAGTGCTCCCGCTCAAAATGTTCAGCAGGCTGCCGCCCACGTCGCGAACCGTAAGACCGCCCTGTGCCGCCTTGGTGCGATCGACATCGACAGTCAGCACCGGGTAGTCGTCGGGTTGCTGGATGCGGAGATCGACGAGACCTGGAATCTGATGGAACTCGCTAAGGACCTTGTCGGCGACCTTGCGGTTTCCGGCGATGTCAGCGCCTTCAAACTGCACATCGATAGGCGCCGGCAGGCCGAAGTTCAGGATCTGCGTCACGATGTCCGAAGGCAGAAAGTAGAAGGTGACGCCGGGAAAGTCACGCGGAAGGCTCGTGCGCAGGTCGGCTATATAGTTCGCCGTAGGATGGTGATCTTCTTTCAGCGAGACCATAATATCCGCGTCGCCAGGTCCAATCAGACCTGACGTGGCGTGCTGAAAGTTCAGCGTGCTGTACGGCAGCCCGATGTTATCGAGGATATTGTCTACCTCTGCCGACGGAACCGTCTTGCGAATGTTCTGCTCCACCAGATCACACAACTTCGCCGTCTCTTCAATGCGGGTGCCGCTCTTCGCACGCAGGTGAAGGATGAAGGAGCCGGTGTCGCTGCTGGGAAAGAAGTTCTGCCCAAGGAACGGAATCAGAATGAAAACGCACAGGCACAGCACCACAAAGATAGGAACAAAGGCCTTGCGAATTGCCACCAGCCGTTCCAACAGGGACTGATAGCCGCTCCGAACCTGCTCGAACCTGCGCTCAAACCCCCGCTGAAAGCGCGCAAAGATGCTATTCGAGGGCGTTGCATGGTGATCGTGCGCCTTCAGCAGATACATCGCCAGTGTCGGCACCAGCGTTCTCGAAAGAATGTACGAGGCGAGCATGGCAAACACCACCGCCTCTGCAAGCGGCACAAAAAGATAGCGCGCCACTCCGCTCAGGAAGAACATCGGCAAAAACACGATGCAGATACAAAGCGTCGAGACCAGCGCCGGCACGGAGATCTGCGCGGCGCCCTCGAGAATCGCATCGTGCAGCCCGCGCCCATCCTCCAGGTAGCGCTCGATATTCTCAATCGTCACCGTGGCATCGTCCACCAGAATTCCGACCGCCAGCGCCAGGCCCCCCAGCGTCATAATGTTGATCGTCTGTCCCAGCATTCCCAGCACGATGATCGACGTCAGGATCGACAGCGGGATCGAGACTGCAATGATGATCGTGCTGCGCCAGCTCCCCAGGAACAGCAGAATCATCAACCCCGTGAGGGTCGCCGCAATCACCGCCTCACGGATCACACCCGATATCGACGCGCGAACGAAGACCGATTGATCGCCGATGGGCTTCATCACCAGCTCTGGCGGCACGGTCTGCGCGATGCGCGGCAACAGCGCGCGAATACCCCCAACAACGCTCAGCGTCGACGCCTTGCCCGATTTCAGGACCGTAACCAGAACGCCACGGCGGCCATCCTGCCGCACAATATTCGTCTGCGGAATGCTGCCGTCGCTGACCGACGCCACATCGTGGATATAGATAGTCGTTCCATTCACCTGGCGCAGTGGAAGGTTGCTAATGCCTGCCAGCGTGACGGGCGATGAGTTGATGTGAATGTCGTATTCATCCTCGCCGATCTTCGCCGTTCCTCCCGGCTGCACCACGTTCTGCGCAGAAAGCGCATTCAGCACATCGTTGGGAGACAGTCCCTTCGACTGCAGCAGCTTCGGGTCCAGATTCACCATAATGGAGCGCTGCTTGCCTCCATACACGTTCGGCACCACAGCGCCCGGAATCGTAATCAGCTGAGTCCGGACGAAGTTCGCTCCCAGGTCATTCAGCTGCTGCTCGCTGAGCCCTCTACCCGACAGACCAAGCTGAAGAATCGGCACCGTGGACGCGCTGAAGTCGATGATCTGCGGCGGAAGAATGCCCGGCGGCAGGCTGCGCAGCACAAACTGCGAAGCCGAGGAGATCTGCGAATTGGCAGTGTCGAGACTCGCTCCCTCCTGCAGATACACCTTGATGACCACCTGCCCCGCCACCGTGATCGACTCGATGTGTTCGACGTTATCCACCAGCACCGTCAGCGTCTTTTCATACGGTGTCGTCAGCCGTCCTTCGAGCTCCTCCGGATTCAGTCCCGTATACGCCCACGCAATCGAGATCACCGGAATATCGATGTTCGGAAAGATATCCGTCGGCGTGCGCATGATCTCCACCGGCGCCGCAATCAGAATCAGGATCGCCAGCACGATAAAGGTGTACGGCCTGCTGAGGGCGACTTTTACGATCCACATGCGATGAAGCCTCGTTCGCTCACGGGAGCGGTTTCTCTAGCGGTTTCTTTGTATAGAGTAAGACATTTTGTCCTACCTGTATGTTTCACAGTTATTTCCGAAGCACCCCATCGGAAAAACCGATAGACTGGTCGAAGGAGGCTTGTCTCCATCGAGCTCAGACATCTACGCTACTTCTGTGCTGTCGCCGACTACGGCACCTACTCCGAAGCCGGCCGCCAGCTCCACGTCTCGCAGTCTGCCATCAGCGAGCAGCTCGCCGACCTCGAGCGCGAAATAGGCGGCACTCTCCTCCATCGTTCCGTGGGCCGCACCCGCCTCACGCCGCAGGGCCTGCTCTTTCTTGCGGAGGCCCGAAAAACCCTCCTGGCCGCAGACCGCGCAATCGATGTAGCGCAGCGCTCGATGCAGGGCCAGGTCGGCACTCTTGCCATCGGCTTCTTCCTTTGGGGTGCGGGCAGCTTCTTCGCGCGCCTCATCCGCGACTACCGCAAGCTTTATCCCGAAATAAAATTATCTCTCTTTGAGATGCGCACGCCAGAACAGATGGAAGCGCTCGTCTCGGGAAAGATTGATGTCGGCTTCACCCGCCCCCTTGAACCTCCGTTCGACCGTACCCTGCGCGCAGAGCTGCTCTTTCAGGACCCCATCGTCGTCGTCCTGCCTCGCGAGCACCCCCTCGCCGGCAAGCCCATCTTCGTCACCGCCCTCTCAACCGAGTCCTTCGTCGTCTGCGAACGCGAGGCGACGCCTGCACTCTTCGACAGCATCCTCGCTCTCTGTTCCTCTGCCGGCTTCTCGCCTCGCATCGTCAACACCTCTGCCACATGGGCCGGCGTCCTCACGCTGGTCGAGTCCGGCGAAGGTGTCGCCCTGGTCCCCTCCGGCGTCCGTTATCTCCGCACTCCCGGAGTCGCCTTCTCTCCCCTCGTCCCGCAGACCACGCACGTCGGTCTCGCTGTGGCCTGGAACCCGGGGAACGAGAGCCCCATTCAGGAACGATTCCTGCGTCTCGTCCGCGAAAATAAAGAACGCATTCAGCGTAGTAACGGCAACTGAAACAGCTGTCTTGGCCCCGCTCCTGGGTAGTGAGTCAGTTTGATGTGAGCGACTCAACTTGCCGAAAGGTCAGGCGGGAATTGGAACTGGAAGCGTGGCGTACCACACATCGCCGTGGGAATCTGCAATATCAGCGCATGATCCGTGGATTGAGATTCAACCCAACAAGATTTCCCACACTGTCGATCAGCGTTTGACTGGTCTTCTCTCGTGACTGTGTCAGGAATCAGCTCTTGCGCGGCGGTATCGACACATCTTGCTGCAGCGTGAAATCGAGCAGGGTCTCGCTCGGCACCCTTACCTGGTCGCCCCCAGTGATAATTTCCGAGCCTGCGCCAGCAGCTGCGCCGACGCCCGCGCCGATCGCTGCTCCCTGACCGCCGTCGGCAACGGCACCGATGATCGCTCCAAGAGCCGCTCCGCCGGCCGTTCTCTTCGCGGTGCTCGCGCCGCGCGACTTGCCGGTCACTCCATATTCTCCCGTCACCAAGGGCACCATCTTTCCATCCACTACAATCCCGGTCAGCTCCAGACGTAGCTGCGATCTGCCGGTGAACGTTCCTGACTGCTCCGATTGTGTCAGCCGGCCATAGACGATGGCATCTCTCGCGACTACCACGTAGCCCTCCAACATCAGGGGTTCTTCGAGCGAAGCCTGGAAGCGGTCTCCCACGAAGCTAGAGGTGGAATCGATGGCATCAATAGTGCGCACAGAAATTAGCGTCCCGGCTGGGATAGTTACATAGGCCGGCTTCATTTCGACATGCGCTACCGTCCCCGGATCGTCGGGAAGCGAACTCTGGGGCTGCGGCACCGGGGCACTTGCCCCGCCTTCCGAATCGAACTTGAGCGAAACGATGTCAGCGACGTTATATTTCTGTACCGTCGAGCCGACCTGGAAGCTGATTTCAGTCTCCGTGCCACCCAGGAACCTGCCCTTAATCAGGCTGCCGTTCTTCAACTGCAATGTATCGGCCCACGCCATCGACGCCGCCAAAGTCAGCGCAATAAGGAATCCGTATTTCAGCTTGAGCCTCATGATGTCTTCCCCTTCGATGCCCCTGCTTACTTCCCCGATTTATATAAATTGTAGACCCGTTGGGGACTCACCTTGAGCCGAAGCACTGTTTGTTCAATGTGATTCCTTCCCTATCGAATACTGATTGGTTCAACCCGGTCAAGAATCCCATAATTTCTGATCACGCGCTATCTGCAAGTGATCCTGTGTAACGCCTGCAAAGTCGCGTTTGCGGCAAGTTCGGGTCGAATCGGTCGAAGTTTCAGATGACGCCGGCGTTTTCGACAACTTCGCTCGTTCCGGACTCGAAGCTGACCCACTACCCGCTCCCGCCGACACTAGCCGCGGCTCACTTCCTTGGTGTTTAATGCGCAGCATGATCAGGCCTTGTTTTCTGGTAATAGACAGGGAATTTGCGGGCAGCATCTCAACCCGCAAACTCGTTATTGAAACTGCCAAGTTCAACGTCCTCACGGCGTACAGTGGCAAGGAGGCGCTTGAGATCTTCCAACGTTTTCCAGCCGTCAATGGAGTCATCCTCGACGCCGGCCTGGAGGATGTTCGCTGTGACGATCTCGCCCGCAAAATCAAAGCTTCTCACCCAAAGGTCCCAATCATCGTCATCGCCGCGCCTGGATTTGACGGATGTCCCGACGCCGACTATCAGCTCGAATCCTTCGATCCGGCAAAGCTGCTCGATATCCTTCGCAAGCTGAAACCTGAAGAGTCCGCAGCGATTGAAAAGCGCAACGAAGATCTAAGCCGGGAAAAGAATTAGCCACGACCGGTTCACACAAGCGCAAAAAAGCCCCACCTCTGCGCCCTTATGCAGAGATGGGGCTTTCCTATGTGAGCCTTACTTGTCGGCTTCTGCGTCGATCGTGAACTTGACGTCATCGCTCAGCATCGGAGGGGCAAACTTGGTGCCAAAGTTGAAGTCGCTGCGCTTCAACGTGCCACTCGCCGAGAAGCCGATAACCATCTTGCCGCCCATGCCCTTCTGCGGCGCCGTCGGCCCGTCGACATCCAGCGTCACGCTCTTGGTCACGCCCCCCAACGTCAGATCGCCAATCACTTGCAGTTTGCCGTTCGTGCCCGTCACCGCAGTCGACTTGAAGGTCAGCGTCGAAAACTTCTCGACATTGAAGAAGTCGGGGGACTTCAGGTGCTTATCGCGAGCATCATTGTTCGTCGACACGGTGGTCGCGTCCATCGTGGCTTCCACGCTCGACTTGCTGGGGTCCTTTTCATCCCACACCACGGTGCCGGTCACACCGCTGATGGAGCCGCGTACGTTGCTGACTCCCATATGGCGAACCTGAAAGTTCACCTGCGAGTGGTTTTTGTCGATGACCCAGCTGGAACTCTGCGCAAACGCGCTGACTCCGCTAAACAGCAGCGCAGCAGAGAGCGCGGCGGTAAAAAGGCGACGATTCATAGGTATTCTCCTTGAGTCTTTCTGTGAGAAGTGTGGTTGTAGTGGCTCAAATAACTGTATCATCCACCGTTACATTTGTATAAAAATCGTTTTGTCGCTTACGCAAGGTCGAACAGCAGCACCTCGCTATTCGCCGCGCCCTGGGCCGTAATCTCCAAAGCTGGCTCATCGTCGGCAGCGACCGCATCGCCACTGGAAAGTGTGGTCCCATTCACCTTCACCTCGCCGTGAATCACCTGCAGCCATGCGTGGCGGCTCTTGCCCAGCTTGTAGTTCAGACTCTTCCCCGGGGTAAGTTCGGCAACAGCGACGCTCGCGTCCTGGTTGATGGTTGCCGCTCCCTCAGCCGGCTTCGAAGAGGCCAGCACTTTGAAGCGGTCCAGCTTCTCCGTTGCGTCGAACTTGATCTGTTCATAGGCAGGGGTTGTGCCTTTGCTCTTCGGCTCGATCCAAATCTGCAAAAAGTGTACAGGCTCGGTCTCCGATCCGTTGAACTCACTATGCACCACGCCGCTGCCCGCCGACATCTTCTGAATCTCGTTTGGCCCCAGCACCTCGACGTGTCCCATGCTGTCCTTGTGCGCCAGCTTGCCCTTCAGCACATAGCTCAGAATCTCCATATCGCGATGCGGATGCGCTCCAAAGCCACGCCCCTCGGCCACGCGGTCTTCGTTAATCACGCGCAGCGAGCGATAGCCCATATGCGCCGGATCATGGTAGTTGGCAAAGGAGAAGCTGTGGTGCGAATCCAGCCAGCCGTGGTCTGCATGGCCTCTTTCGTTGCTCTTACGAACGGTCAACATAATCATTCCTCTTTCCGGTTGTCGCTTTCCATCAGCGGACAGCCATCCTCCGGCGCATTACATCTTCGCCGTCGGGCACTTCTGTGTTGGTTCGGCGGCCTTCGCCGCGCGGCCCATCTTCTTCAACCCCTCATACATCGTTCTGCGCTCAGCCTCGCTCAGTCCTGCCGCGACCCGCTCCAGATCCTTCTCATGCCGCGCATAGATCTCCTCGATGAACCCTCTGCCTTCGTCTGTCAGCTCCACCAGCCGGATCCGTCGGTCCGAGTTGCAGCTTCTGCGCTGCACCAGTCCGCGCTTTTCCAGCCGGTCGATCGCAGTCGTCATCGAAGCGCTCGCCAGCAGTACTTTTTCCCCGATCACCGAGATCGTCAGTGGACCCTTGTGCAGCAGCACCTCCAGCACCATAAAGTCGCTTAGAATCAGTCCCTGCGCCGTAATCGACCCTTCGATATACTCGCCGATCGAGTGGTAAGCCCGAGCCAGCACCAGCCAGAGCCTTGGAGCCGTAATGCGTTCTTCCGTATTCATCGCGGCCTCCTAACTCCTACGACATAAGATATCTCGATACCGAGATAAGATTCAAAAGTTCTTCCCAACTAGTTCTGTGAACCATGGGTATGGCCTAACTCTATCGATGAAAGTCATTGAAAATAGAGATTTTATGCGAAGGATCTCTCACCCAGAGCCACCCTCAGGCGTCTTTAGCACCCGAGTCCATCTGCCGCCCAGACGTCGCAGCCGAATACTTCCTTCAACCTCCAACCGCCCCTACGGTCACGGTAAGTGCCATCTGCTCGGTATGTTCGCTATCCTTTGAAACAAGACAAGCACCTTGCTCATAACGCTAGTTCCATCGCTCAGGCTGCGTCGTCATTCCCGATCTGCGGCCCATGAAAACAAAGTTGAAAAAGGTGTCCTACTTTCAGACCCCTGAAAAGTGGCCTGCAGCAGACCACGTTTGCCACGCATTCCACCACAACTTCACCACGATTTACCACGCACAAACACCACAAAAACGCGAATATCCCCAACAAAAACCACATTCCACCACGCAAACTTTTTTTCTGCCAAAACTTCAAAAATCACCCCTCGGTCTTCAGAGGTTTCCTGGCGAAGTAGTAAAGCGAAAACGCCAGTAGCGCGAACATAATGACGCTAACCCAGTCATGATGCAGCGGATTGTGATCGCTGAAACGCGGAATGGAGCGGTCAGTCGCCGCTTCGTAGAGTTTGACGCAAACGCCAAGAAGCCCAACGATTCCACCCGCTGCAATCAACCCCGAAGCGTACAAACTCCCCGGACTAATCTCCGACTCCGTCGTAATCTCCTCTGGACTCCGGCCTTTCGCCATCGCCCGGTCAACCATCCAGCGCATCACGCCACCCACAAAGATGGCCAGCGTCGTAGCAATACTCAGATAAGCTCCAACCGCAAACGTAAGCGATCGAACGCCCAGCAATTCGACAACGATTACGATGGCAACTCCGAGCAGCACAAGCGCCCACGGCAGCTTGCGGCTGAGGATTCCGTTGATGACAGTAGCCATCAAACGGCCCTGCGGCGCCGCGGCCTTCTCGCTTCCTATGCCTTGAATCCATTGGATTTCGATCTCGCCGGTTGCGGGACTGTAAAGATATTTGCCGTCATCAAGAGTTGTGGAGCCGATGGAGTTGAGGAGGATGTATTGTTTTGCGTTGGTGATCTCTTCTTTGATGGGGTTGTCGGTGTTGTGCGAGGTAAGAGTGATTCTGTCGCTGCTGGTGAAGTTGCCGTTATTCTGAACGCCGTCGGGGAGATGGTCGAGTGCGAAGGCGATAGGTTTGGAGAGGCGTTGGAAGGTTTCGAGGCCTTTGTTCATGGCGTTCAGCGTAGCCCCAATGGAAAAGATCGAAACAATCACGCCAACCATAATGGCGAGCTGCTGCTTCCACGGCGTAGCCCCAATCAGGTAGCCCGTTTTGAGATCCTGCGAGGTATCGCCAGCGTTCGAGGCCGCGATACAAACAACCCCGCCGATGGTGATGGCAAGCGCGCCAAACGCGGGCGCCGTCCAGCCTTTGACGAGGAAGATCGCAGCGGTGGCCATCAACGTAGCGATGGTCATTCCCGAGACCGGCGACGCCGAACTGCCGACGATGCCGACGATTCTCGCGCTCACCGTCACGAAGAGAAAGCCGAATACGACAACCAGCAACGCCGCCGAAAGATTGGCAAGCGCTCCGACTTGCGCTCCTGGAATCGGTTTGAACTCAAGGAAGAGAAACATCAGCAGAATAAGTAGCAGCGAGCCGCCGAAGACCACACTGGGTGGGAGATCATGCTCGATGCGGGAAGGCCGCGTCTTTGCGGCTGCACTCTTGTTGCCGATGTTGCGTAGGCCCTGCGCGAGCGCTCCAAAGATGGTGGGCGCGGTGCGAAGAAGAGTGATGAGCCCCGCGGCAGCGACTGCCCCCGCGCCCATGGGACGAACGTAGGTGCGCCACAGGTCGGACGGCGACATCTGCGTTATCAGGACAGTGCCGGGGTAGAGCGGCGTCGAAAGGTGCGAGCCGAAGAAATAGATGGCCGGCATCAGCACGAGCCATGAAAACACTCCACCTGCCAGCATGATCGCAGACACGCGCAGCCCGATGATGTAACCGACGCCGAGGTACTCGGGCGTGCAATCGGCCCTGATGGCAGAGCCTTTGAGCAGATGCTGAACGCCGAAGTCGGGCTGGTAGTCGGGCTGGCTCGGCCATAGTGCGAAGAGGTTATCGTTCTGAAAAAGAGTGTAAACGCCTCCGAGGCCAAGCCCAAGAAACACCCTGGAGGCGAAGGAGCCGCCACGCTCTCCGGCCATCAAAACATCGGCGCAGGCGGTGCCTTCCGGGTAGATAAGGGTGTCGTGCTCTTCGACGATGAGTTGTCGACGCAATGGAATCATGAAGAGAACGCCGAGCCAGCCGCCAAAGAGCGCCAACGCAAAGATGCGAGACGCCTCAAGATCGAAGCCGAGGAAGATGAGCGCGGGCAGCGTGAAGATGACTCCGGAGGCGATCGACTGGCCCGCGTTTCCTGTGCTCTGGACGATGTTGTTCTCAAGGATGCTGGATCTGCCGAAGGCCCGGAGGATCGAGATGGAGAGCACGGAGATGGGAATCGACGCCGCAACGGTAAGGCCTGCGCGGAGGCCGACGTAGACCGTGACTGCACCGAATAGGACGCCGAACAGTCCGCCTAAGATGAGCGCGCGGGCAGTCAGTTCGGGGCGTGATTCGGTTGCGGGAACGAAGGGCTTGAAGGTCGGTCTAGTGGGTGTTGATGTTGCCATTGTGGGTATCTCCCGCTTGCTGCGGCTCTGGTTTCGGCTTGGATGGGAGTGTATCAGTGGGGATCGAGCGTCGGTCTATGGCTCGGTTGTATCCAGGGTCGTTCCGCCGGAACCGGTAAGCCGGTGGCGAAGCAGCGTGGCAACCGCGCAGGACATGAGAAAGAGCATCGGTCCGGTAAAGAGGAAGCGATCGCTGATCCATCTGCTATCTAGCAGCGCGGGAGCCTGTGATTGGAGCGGACCGAAGAAGCGTTCGACGCGTCCTTGGGATCGGTGCGGATCAAAGATGCTCGAGTTCTGCGACTGCCATGTCGCAAAGCGGATGAGAAAGGCGAGCGTAACCGGCAGCCATGCCCACAGCACGGGTGCCACTGCGTCGGGCTCCGCTGCGAGTTTCGAGGACGGGGCGGGAAACAGCGACGCAAAGAGCTCGCCGATTGCCTTTCCCAGTTTGCCGAAGGGGACGAGACCAAGCAGAAACCCGGCGACGGCAAAGACGGGGAGGAAATAGCTCAGGACAAAGGCCAAACGGTTCAATTGCGTCCAGTGCATCTTATTCGCTATCTGCCAGACGGGAGTTGTGAAGACCCACGAGTATCGCACCGCAACAATCGCGATAAGAAGATAAAGAAAGAGGCATTTTGCGCACCATGTGATGGCTCTCAGCATTGCTTAGGTGTAGCACAGGAGCATCACCCATGGTGCAGAATTGTTGACGGCCTATGCGCCTCAAGGCTTATACTGCGGGTATGGCGCGGTCCGAGTGACCTGGAGCGCCGGCGAGTGAGGTGAGTCTTCAGCGAATGCTTGAATGACAATGCGCTCGGGTCAGCTGCCGGGAGTCCACCCGGCGCACCGCCTGGTGGGGTGGTGGCGGAACACGCGATATCTCGTTTGTTGAAAAGGCCGGGACGGGTGGTTCGGGCTGCGTTGGACGATCTTGTAACAACCATTTACCCCACAGATTGCCGGGTTTGCGCTGGTCCCATGTTGCTTGCTGGGCTTGCTCCGGTTTGCGATGCATGTGTGGCGCGAGTGCCGGCCCAGTCAATGACCTTGTGCGGTCAATGTGGTGAGGCGCTCGACATGGAAGGAGTCAGGTATGCGGGGCAATTCCCTGTGGAAGGGTTGTTGTGCTCGCGCTGTCGAATGGCGCCGCCGAAGTTTGAGCGCGCGGTTGCCTACGCCGTTTATGAGGATGAGTTGCGGGAGATGGTTCATCTGCTGAAGTACGAAGGGATGGCGTCTGTGGCCAAACCGCTGGGCAGGTTGCTAGCGCGGGCTATCGAGACTCTGGAGCATGAAGCAGCCCGGGAGTTGATGGTCGTGGCGGTGCCATTGTTTCCTTCGAAGGAGCGGGAGCGCGGCTACAACCAGGCGGTGCTTCTGGCCGAGACTGCGATTGCTGAACTAAAGAAGACCCGGCCCGCGTGGAAGCTGCGACCCGCGCACGACGCAATCCGGCGGGTGAAGGACACGCGAAGTCAGTTTGAATTGACGCCGAAGGGCCGACGACGAAACCTCCAAGGAGCGTTTGCGGTGGATGACGGCGGGACTTTGACAGGAAAGGAAGTGCTATTGGTGGACGACATTTACACCACCGGTGCGACGGCACGAGCCTGTGCCCAGGTATTGCGCCGGGCAGGAGTAGCGAAGGTTTGGGTGGCGACTGTGTCGCGTGCGCAGCCGGAGATGGTGGCTTTGTGGGACGCCTCTTCAGAGACGGCAGTTTGGGACGCGGGATAAAAATTCAAGAGAAGGCGTGAAACGAAAAGCTTGGCAGGGCGCGAACAGTATTTGGAATCGGAGGACGTTGAAATGCAATCGGGGAAGATGCGGAAGCAAGGGCTAAGTGGGAAACGACACATGGGGCACGCCAGCGGACATGCTGCTGGACGTGCGATGACCGAAGTGGATGTTCGGGTCCTGATTGGAGAGATAGCGCGCTTCTAACTGGTCGAATAGTTCGCGGACCTGCGGCTCGTTCAAGAGCAGGGTTGGCACGACGACGAGACTAATCGCCTCTGCGGGAACGCCCTTGGAATAGTCGAGTTTCGGAAGCGAATGGGCCTTCATCAGGGCGGTGACCATGTTGTTCACCAGATCGACCCCACCTTGAGAGGCGGGCAGGAGAGCGAACAGGAGCGCCCCCATCACCGGCCAGAAGGCGTAATGGGGCACCAGAGGCGCGATGATGGCGACGATAAGAAGACA
>Ga0209624_10002211_pt1 | contig 14530 bp, 10 predicted proteins | sample JacPinW_OM2H0_O1_FD_188565 | JGI IMG/M metagenome (GOLD analysis project Ga0209624, IMG submission 188565) | Forest soil microbial communities from Algoma, Ontario, Canada - Jack Pine, Ontario site 1_JW_OM2H0_O1 (SPAdes) (version 2) | ecosystem: Environmental > Terrestrial > Soil > Boreal...
CAGTCCGAATGAAGCGTCGGTAGCCGCTGCATCAGATATTTTGCAGACGCTGGGATCGCTGACTGAGCTTGACCTCGTGGTTTTTCTGGTGAGTGGCGGCGGCTCGGCGATGGTGGAGCAGTTCTTGCAGCCGGGGGTTTCGCTGGAGGTGATGGCCGCAACGCATAAGGCGCTGGTGGAGAGTGGGGCGCCGATTGCGGCGATCAATGCGGTGAGGAAGCATCTTTCCGCGGTCAAAGGCGGACGGCTTGCCGCGGCTGCTGCACCGGCGGAACAACTGACGATCTTCGTCTCCGATGTGCCGGCGGGCGAGCTCGATGCGTTGTCGTCCGGGCCGACGCTGCCCGATCGCAGCACCACGGAGGACGCTTATCGGATTGCGACGGAGTATGGTTTGTCGGCGAAGTTGCCCGGTGTGATTGCGGAGATGCTGACGCGCCGTTCGCTGACCGAGACGCCGAAGCCGGGCGATGCGATCTTTGCGCGTTCGCAATGGAGCTTGCTGCTGGACAGCGCTTCGCTGGAAGAGGCAGCGGCGGTCCGCGCGCGAGAGCTCGGATGGCGCGTGGAGATCGACCATAGCTGCGATGACTGGAGTGCGGAGCGGGCTGCGGTATATCTGCTGGAGCGTGTGCGCGAACTGAGGCGTGAGGCTGAACGCGTGTGCCTGCTCTCCGCCGGCGAGGTGACGGTGCAGGTGCCAGTGGGGGCTATCGGCAGAGGTGGCCGGAACCAACACTTGGCGTTACTGTGCAGCGAATTGATTGCCGGCAACGAGATTACGGTCCTGAGTGCGGGCAGCGATGGTGTCGACGGAAATAGTCCGGCGGCGGGCGGGCTGGTCGATGGCACGACGAGGGTTCGGGCTGAGTCTGCAAAATACCCTGTGGCTGCGGCGCTTTTGGCGTTCGATGCTCACTCGCTGCTCGCTCTGCTCGGTGATACGGTGACGACTGGGCCGACGGGCAATAACCTGCGTGATCTGCGAATACTGCTTGCACCGTGAAGATTCCCACGGGTCGTATAGCTAATCATGACTACGCAAGTATTGCTTTGCCGCTTCTTGCTTATCCGCATCTAACTATGCAGGTCAAACTAGGAGAAGTGATGAACCGCGCTCTCAAAACACCTGCCCAAGCCACCGTCGTTCTGGTAACGCTGGCGCTCCCTTTCCTCTTCGTCACAACTGGATGCGTCTCTTCGCAACCCCACGCGACTGCGGCTAACTTCACGGCAGGCCTAAACAAACACTTCCTCGAACACTCCGACTGCCTGCTCGACAATATCCGCTTTCCCTTCGAGGCCAGTGAGCGCGATAAAACCAAGCAGATGGACTCTCTGGTCAAAGCGCAGCTCCTCGATAAATCCGAAGAGATGAGCATTCACGTCAGCCGCTACATCGTTACCGAAACCGGTGCACGCTACGCGCCGCGCTTTTGCTACGGTCATCGCGAGGTCACCAGCATCGACAGCTTTACTCCGCCTGCGGTAGCCAACGGCTTCAACGAGACGACTGTGATCTACCACTACGTGATGAAAGATGTCCCCATCTGGGCCAAAACACCCGAGGTCGAGGCCGCCTTCCCCGAGATGGCTAAGGCCACCAGCGGCCAGGCAACAGGGACGTCAATACTCGCGCAAACCCCCGTGGGCTGGCAGGTTCCCGACTAGCCCGCACGTGCAGATCGAAGAGCGAGCCTCGAACCGTGAAGAAAATCTCCGCAAAATTTCCTCTTGCCGCACAGAATCAAAAGGCCAAATCCTCACTACAATCGGCAGAGAGGAAACATGTCGAAATCGCGTAGACAGTTTTTGACCCAGACCACGCTCAGCCTGCTTGGAGCCACCGTCGCAACCGCCAGCCTCGCCCAGAACAGCTCGTCCACCATGCCGCCCGGTGCGCCAACCACCTTCGGTGCAGCTCCTCCCGTCGGCCCTGAGGTCAGCGCGGCCACCTTTGCTGAAGCCGAAAAGCTCGTCCAGGTCGAACTCACTCCGGCCGATCGCGCACAGGCCGCGGGCAACTGGCGCACTTCGATGGCCCCGTACTACGAGCGCCGCGTTGGCCCACGCAAAGTCGCTATCAACTCCGCAACCGCACCGTGGTCGCGTTGGGATTCCACCCTCCCCGGCACCACCTCTGGCCCCAGCCGCAATGAATTCGTCCGCAGCCAGGCCGACCCCGGCCCTTTGCCCAGCAGCGACGAGCAGATCGCGTTCGCTCCTCTCACCAAGCTCTCCCGCTGGATCGAGACCCGCAAGCTGACCAGCGAGCGCCTGACCAACATCTACCTTGCGCGCATCGAAAAATTCAACTCCAAGCTCAACTGCATCATCACTCTCACTCGTGACCACGCCCTTGAGCAAGCGAAACGTGCCGACGCTGAGATCGCCTCCGGTCATTACCGCGGCCCGCTCCACGGCATTCCCTGGGGAGCCAAAGACCTCCTCGACACCGCCGGCATCCCCACCACTTATGGCGCCGAACCCTTTCAGCACCGCGTCCCCACAGCCGATTCCACCGTCGTCGCACGGCTCAACGAGGCTGGCGCGGTCCTTCTCGCGAAACTAAGTCTCGGTGCTCTGGCTCTCAATGACATCTGGTTCGGCGGCCAGACGATGAATCCCTGGCTTCTGGAGGAAGGCTCGTCCGGCTCGAGCGCAGGTCCCGGTGCGGCCACTGCGGCAGGCCTCGTCGCATTCGCCATCGGCAGCGAAACCGGCGGCAGCATCGTCAGCCCCTCCATGCGTTGCGGCGTCACGGGGCTGCGTCCCACCTACGGCCGAGTCCCGCGCACAGGAGCCATGACGCTCTGCTGGTCGCTCGACAAACTCGGCCCCATGGCCCGCAGCGTTGAAGACACCATGCTCGTTCTCAACGCCATCACCGGCCCTGATGGCCACGATGTTTCCTGCGTTCCCAGCAAGCTCGACTTCAACGCCGGCACCTCTGTTCAAGGCCTTCGCGTGGGCTACATTCCCTCCTGGCTGAACGAGCCACCCGCCACGCCCGTCGACCGCGCTGCGATTGAAGCCGTCAAGAAAGCCGGCATGGTGCCTGTTGCAGTCTCCATCCCCGACTGGCCCTACGACTCGCTCGATCTCATCCTCTTCGCCGAAGCCGCGGCCGCCTTTGAAGAGATCACGCTCAATCACGCGGTCGACCAGCTCAAGGCCCAGGTCTCCGATGCGTGGCCCAACTCGTTTCGCCAGGCGCGGTTCCTCTCCGCGGTTGACTTCGTCCAGAGCGATCGCTTCCGCCGCATGGTGGCCTTGGAGATGGGACGCGTCATGGAGCAGGTCGACCTCCTCATCGTTCCCTCCCTGCGCGACGAGATGCTCACCATCACCAACTTCACCGGCCACCCCTCACTCACACTTCGCGCTGGCTTCGTCGAGGTGTCCGAGGCCCGCAGCGACTGGGCTCCCGATCCGGCCAAACCGCTTCCCAAGTTCAACCCGCCGCGTCGCGTCCCGCATGGTGTCACCCTCATCGGCCGCCTCTTTGAGGAAGGCACCCTGGCACGCGCTGGCCTTGCGCTGGAACGCACGTTCAACGTGGCCGCCGAAAATCCCCCCGGCTTCTAAACAACGCGGCTACGAAAGAGACTCCCAAAGGCGTCTCACACAGAGAAACGAATGTCGATCGATTGATGAATCAGGTAGGTTGGATGGGTTCAAACATTTCGTAATGAGTTTGATCTGGAGCACCTAGCAGAGCCATCCATAACCGGATGGTCTCTTTCTTCGTTATGATGGCAAAACGGAGGAAACATGAACACGGAAGAAATCATTCAACAAATCGATGGTGAGATTTCCAAGTTGCAGCAAGCCAAAAGTCTGTTGTTAGGTACTGATTCGCCGATCAAGAAAAGTCCAGGTAGTTCCAAGAAGAAAGCTACGGTTGCGAGAATTCTTGCGGTCAAACCAACCAAGCGTGTGATGAGTCCAGAGGGCAGGGCCAGGCTTGTTGCCGCTGTGAAGGCACGTTGGGCAAAGGCCAGGAAAACCGCTAATTCAGCAGTAGTGAAGTCAACAGCTAAGAAGGTCGCCACAAAGAAGTCAGTAAAGAAAGCTGTGAAGGCTACACGCGCGAAGGCTACGAAGGCTATAGCGAATGGTAAAGACTCCAAGACTCCGGCCCTTGGCGCCGCCGCTAAAGCTTAGTATCAATGCAACCCGGGGCGGCTAGCTCTTGCCAAAAAACACCAGTGCAACACCGACGGCAACCAGCGAGACTCCGAGCCAGCGTTGAAAGCTTACATGTTCCCGCAGAAAGACAACCCCTCCAAACGCACCCGCGACGTAGCTCAGCGCCGTTACTGGAACGACGAAACTCACGTCGTAGATGGACAAGGCTCCCAGCAGGGAAAAAAACGCTACCGCCATCATTCCAACCCCGAGCCACATCCAGGGGACGCGCAGCGCTCTTAAAACTACCTTTGCGACCTGTGCCGGACGCAGGCTCGGGGCCTCTCCAACCACCTTCATCGCACGGGAGACGCATAACTCACCGCCCGTTCCAGAGACAACGATCAAGGTGAACAGAATGAAATGCGGCAATCTAAACCTGCCTTGTCGTTCGAGGATTGGTGCGGCCGACCACAAAAACGCCTAAGCAAATGACCGCTATACCGGCCCATCGCAAGGGAGAGACTCTTTCACCCAAGAGGAGATACCCGAGCAGCGCAACGACGCCGTAAGCAAGGGAGGATGCGGGTTGTACGAAGCTATAATCTGCCCACGACAACACCAGCATATAAGCTACGAAGAATGTGATCAGCGAGCCAATTCCCAACCAAATCGACACGGAGGTAAAGATATTCAACGCGGTGTGGAGCAATTGCAAGGGAGGCCAGACGGCCGGTTCACCAATACGCTTCATTCCCTTGCCCAGAAGGACGTTGCCTAGCGGACCGGCGATCACCATCACTGCAATTAGCAAATAAGTTTTAAGATGCAGAGGCTTTTGTGGTGTCATCGGCTTGGTTCGCGACCCGCCACTTTGGCAGGCATCTTGTAATTCTATAGGTAATATCCGGTCAAATCGCTGCTCGACGCGAGAAAGCTCTTGCTTCCTTCTTTCCTTGATCCACGTTGCATCTGCTTCGGTGCTGCTTTACTGATCGACCAAGTGGACATGCGCCGTAGCGAAATTGGCTCGGTGGGAGATGGTGGTAGCATGAATAGTAGTTATGGGTTCTAGAAACAAGCTATACGGCTACGAGTCTAATCAAATCATTCAGCATGTCTGGACTTCCACAGCAGCGTGCCTGGAAGAGGTGTAGACACTTGTGCGGCATTGTTGGATTTACAACGAAGGACTGGCGTCCTGACCAAGGGCGCATACAGGACGCAACCGATACCCTTATTCATCGCGGACCGGATCAGCAGGGAGTGTTTCGATCGCGGACCTGCTCTCTCGGTGCGACCCGCCTCAAGATTGTTGACTTGGCGTCCGGTGATCAGCCAATTTTTTCCGAAGATCGCGACTCCGTGATCGTTTTCAACGGTGAAATTTATAATCATCTTGAGGTTCGCCGCGAGCTCGAATCGCTCGGCCGCCGCTTTCAAACCCACTGTGATACGGAGACCGTTCTTCAGGCATTTCTTGAGTGGGATACCAATTGTTTCGAACGGTTACGCGGCATGTTTGCGGTTGCCATCTGGAGCAATTCCAGACAGCGTTTAGTGCTGGCGCGCGACCGCATCGGCATTAAGCCGCTTTATATCGCCGAGCGAGGTGAAGATCTCTTGTTTGCTTCGGAGCTGAAGGGAATTCTCGTTCACCCCGAAATCGAACGCCGGCTCAGTCTCGAGGGACTGGACTGTTATCTGTCCATGAACTACGTTCCATCTCCGTGGACTCTAGTGGATGGGATTGAAAAGCTGCCACCCGGCCACTGGCTCGAATGGCGGGACGGCCGCACGCGCAAGCACGCATACTGGCGTATTCCCGATATCACCCCCGTACCGAAGTCACTCGAAGATGCAAAAGCCGAGCTCGACTCTCTCTTGGGCAATGCGGTCCGCGAGCATCTTATGTCCGATGTGCCACTCGGAGTCTGGCTCAGCGGAGGAGTAGATTCCTCAACCGTCCTTCACTATGCCGCGCAGGCATCCAGTTCACGGCTTCGGACCTTTTCGATATCTTTCAATGGTCACAGCTTCGATGAGTCGCCATATATCCGCCAGGTAGTCGATCATTACGGGACCGACCATGAGCAGCTGAATCTAAGCCCCGACGAGGACTTAGAGGGAGCCATCGAAGACCTTGCCTACTATTCCGATGAGCCGAGCGCGGATTCCGGGGCATTGCCGGTCTGGTTTCTTTCCAAACTCTGCAAGAAGCGATGTACGGTAGCCTTTAGTGGAGAAGGCGCCGATGAGATCTTCGGTGGCTACCTCACCTATCGCGCAAACCGTATTGCCGCCCCATTGAGAAATTTACCTCGTGCAGCGATCGATCTCTCTCTTCGCGCCTTACGCCTTTTGCCGGTCTCTAACGAAAAAATTAGCCTTGAATACAAGCTTAAACGCCTCCTCCAAGGAGGCCTCATGTCACCGGAACGGGCTCATGTGTACTGGAACGGGACCTTTTCCGAAGCGGAAAAGGCCACTCTGCTGCGGGTTCCCCTGCCTGGGGCCCTTAGCGATGTCCTCGCTCGTCTGCGAGCAAGCCTTCCGGGAGACGGGGTCGCGCCTTTCCTTGAGTTCGATCAGCAATACTACCTTCCGGACGACATCCTGGTGAAATCGGACCGCGTGAGCATGGCCCACGCCGTCGAGGTCCGGCCTCCGTTCCTCGATCACCGCATCGTAGAGTTTGCCGCTAAGTTGCCGACAGACTTTAAAGTCCGCGGTGCGCGCCAGAAATATCTCCTCAAGGAAGTGATGAGATCTAAGCTGCCACCCGCTATCGTCCAGCGCGAGAAGATAGGTTTCGATATTCCGGCGCACGATTGGTTTCGCGGACCCCTTCGCGCTATGTTGATGGAGACGCTGGCATCAGCGGAAGCGGAACACTCTGAGCTTTTTAACTTCGAAGCGATCCGTACTTACACCCAACTGCACTTGAACAGGCGCATAAACATCGGCTATCACTTGTGGGGGCTGATCATGTTATTTCTGTGGATGAAACGATGGAATATTCAGTCAACACCGTCGCTGAACTTCAGGAGACAGGTGCTCACGGCCGAGTTGTAAGCCGCAGCCAGTTCTTTTGGATAGTTATACTCTTCGCAGCGGCGGTCTATCTCGGTTGCATTCTATCTCCGCCGTCGCTAATGGACGACGTCGACGCAGTGCAGGCACAGATCGCTCGAAATATGCTCAGTTCCGGTGATTGGGTTACTGCGCGCCTGGATGGAGTGGCCTATCTCGAAAAACCTCCGCTTATCTACTGGATGATCGCGATCTCCTATAAGGTATTCGGCGTCCATGATTGGGCTGCGCGCATTCCCATCGCACTCTCCGCTATCGCCCTTTGCTTCACTACCGCGGCGTTTGGAGCCTGGGCTTTCGGGCGTCGCGCCGGCTTCTATGCTGGTCTTTGTATGTCCACCTGCATCGGGCTCTTTCTCTTCACGCGTATCCTCGTGCCGGACGTGGTGCTCACTCTAGTGATCACCCTGGCCTTGTGGGCGTTTCTTCGAGTCCTCGAAGTGGAGGAGCCGCATCCACGGGGATGGGCAGCTGTCTTCGCTGCAAGCCTTGGGGCCGGTTTGCTTCTGAAGAGTCTTATTGCAGTTGTGTTCCCGGTTGCGGCGGTCGTGATCTATTTGCTGTGCACCCGTCAGATCTTCTCCGCGCGGGTGTGGAAACGACTTCGGCCGCTTAGTAGCCTCGCCATCATCCTATTGATTGCTGCGCCCTGGCATATTCTCGCCACGCTTCGGAACCCACCCTACTTCAGCTTTACGATGAAGAGCGTTCCAGGCGAGTACCACGGGTTTTTCTGGTTTTTCTTCATTAACGAGCAACTCCTTCGGTTTCTCAACCTTCGTTACCCACGCGACTACAACACCGTGCCCCGGCTTTATTTCTGGTTGCTCAACCTGGCCTGGCTCTTCCCTTGGAGCGTATATCTGCCAGCGGCCACGAGGCTCTCCTACCGCTCCGTCGATCGCGCCGGACGAGCAAGGCTCCTCGCCTTGTGCTGGATAGGTTTCGTACTCGTGTTTTTCACGTTCTCCACGACGCAGGAGTATTACTCCATGCCGTGCTACCCTGCATTAGCCCTTCTCATCGGTTCGGCGATCGCGATGAACGGGAGAATTCTTAGGTTTGGTACGCGACTCCTGACTGTGATCTGTTCAATTGCCGCGGTGGCTGCCATCGCCATCCTCTTTTCAGTGCGCCACGTGCCAACCCCTGGGGATATCTCCCAGGCTCTCAGCTCCAACCCGGCGGCATACACACTATCGCTTGGCCATATGGAGGATCTGACCCTTAAGTCATTTGCCTACCTGCGGGTACCTCTTGCTCTAGCCGCTGCCTCATTTCTCATCGGAGCCATCGGCACAGTCCGAACGTCAAGCAACAACGTATACGTGACGGTGGCCATCATGATGGTGGTCTTCTTTCACGCTGCCCGTCTGGCGATGATTGATTTCGACCCCTATCTCTCGTCGCGGCCCTTGGTCAACAAACTACAGCAGTCTCCCCAGGGAAGTTTAATTGTCGACCACCACTACTATTGGTTCTCGTCCGTGTTTTTTTACACGGATAGAACGGCCTTGCTCCTGAATGGTAGATTCAATAATCTCGTCTACGGTTCGTACGCTCCAAATGCCCCAAATGTTTTTCTGGATGACAGCCAATTCCGGGAACTTTGGCGAAGACCCGAAAGGTACTACATCTTCGCCAGGAACACGGCCGTCGGTCATCTAGAGTCGCTGGTAGGCAAAAATCAGCTGAATTTGCTCGGAGAGAGCGGTGGTAAGGTTTTGCTCACCAATCACTCGGTTCCATCTGCAGTGCTTCCTAACGCCCCGTAGGCACGCTTCGGCTTGCCTTCGGCGCTCATGGTAGAGCTGTCATTATATGTGAAATTGCTGCAACAAAAGGGTTCAATTGGACATCCATGTAGGTGTAGGCCCACTAACTAATCGGAGGAAATATGCGGATTGCTGTTCTCGGTGGTGATGGCTATTGCGGTTGGGCGACCGCTTTATATCTTGTAAAGAAGGGGCACACCGTTGCGATCATCGACAACTTTGTCCGCCGGCAATGGGACTACGAACTCGGTGTTCAGACGCTAACGCCTATCCGTCCTCTGTCCGAGCGATTAGCGGCTTGGTATCAATTGACAGGGATGCCAATCGAGCTCTTCGTGGGCGATGTCTCAGACTATGACTTCCTCTCCTCAACGATCAAGACGTTTCAGCCCGAAACCGTCGTCCACTTTGCGGAGCAGAGGTCGGCGCCTTATTCAATGATCGATCGTAAGCACGCGGTTTATACCCAGACAAATAATGTTGTTGGGACTCTGAACTTGCTCTTCGCCATCCGTGAGCTGCAACCGGACTGTCATATCGTCAAATTGGGCACGATGGGTGAGTACGGCACGCCAAATATCGATATCGAGGAAGGGTTCATCACCATCGAGCACAACGGCCGTAAAGATACGCTCCCCTTTCCCAAACAGCCGGGCTCCTTCTATCACCTTTCAAAAGTCCACGACAGTCACAATATTATGTTCACCTGCAAGGCCTGGGGCCTGCGCGCGACCGACCTTAACCAGGGCGTTGTGTACGGTACGGTTACTGATGAAGTCCTGATGGATGAAGCCTTGGTCAACCGTTTTGATTACGACGAGGTATTCGGGACGGTTCTTAACCGCTTCTGCGCCCAGGCGGCGATTGGCTATCCACTCACGGTATACGGAAAAGGCGGCCAGACGCGCGGATTTCTCGACATTCGCGATACCGTCCGCTGTGTAGAACTAGCTTGTCTGAACCCTGCCAAGCCGGGCGAATTCCGCGTCTTCAACCAGTTCACCGAGCAGTTCTCGGTCCTGGACCTGGCCGTCACCGTTCAAGCGGTAGCCGGTGAGATGGGCCTTAAAGTGGAAATCGATCATCTTCCCGATCCTCGCGTCGAGGCGGAATCGCACTACTATAACGCACGGCATTCCCGGCTGGCCGATCTCGGGCTGAAGCCGCACCTGCTCTCCGATTCGCTCGTCGATTCGCTCATCAGTATCGCGCTGCGTTATCGCGATCGCATCGATCCGGCGTTGTTTGCGCCGCAAGTCAATTGGCGGAGCACGCAAAACGAGAGGCGTATCGGAAGCGAAACCAGCAAACAGTCGCTCCTGGCAAAAAATATCTGAGCTTTGACTTTCTACATCGACGCATTCAGAGGCGCGGGACAAGGTTGCCATCGCGCATCAGATAGTCCCGCCCTCGCCACCGGATTGTCTTACGCGTAAAACTCGCCAACCAGATCAGGCTGGCCATTCCGTCCCACAGGGGTATCAGGGCCAGCTTCTTCCAGATGCCGGGCTGCTTGAGCCCCCAGGAGCCAACCAGCACGGTCAACACGGCGCGGACGATGAGATATCCCCCAAGATAACTCGCGGCGATGCCGGGCGTCGGAAGAAGTGCGACCGCCAGGAGTGCCCAGGGCAACCCCAGCGTAAAGATCAAGCCGAGATGTCCCCAGGGACGCATGTGCCGCATGACAGTGATCCAGCGCAGGCGCTTATGAAACAGTTCACCTAGAGACTGATAATCCGCGACCGTGGAGATAGCGTAGGGAAGAAGCTCAACCTCGTAGCCTTGCTCAGCGATCAATCGCCCGACCAGCAGATCATCCGCAGGACGATTCTCAATCGAGGCGTAGCCACCAAAGCCTTGAAGCCGCGTGCGAGTCGTTGCAATCGTCGGACCTAGCGCAAATTTCACTCCATCCAATTGCTTCGCCACAAGAATTCCGGGATAGAAGTCTGAAACCATCCCGACATCCTGCAGGCGCTCCACCCAGGTCGACTCTTCGGTGGGCACATAAAAACAGGTAACCGCCCCTGTCTTAGGATTTGCCAATGGCGCAATCACCTTGCGCAGATAGTCCGGCTCAACGCGCACATCGCTGTCGCTGATCACAAGGTATTCATGTCGGGCTTCCTCCACAAGTCGTGCCAGCTTGGCGACTTTGTCATTGGTCGCAACGCGACCCGACCCGATCACAATGCGGATTTGGCATTCGGGGAAGTCGCGGACGAGTTGCTGCAACACCGGGAAGACAGGGTCGCTCGTGTCGCCGACGCAGAACAAAATTTCGTAGTCGGGATAGTCCTGCCGGCAGAAGCTTGCGAAGTTCTCATAAGCCTCCGGATCAAGTCCCCGCACTGGCTTCAAGTTGCTCACCGGCGGCACAAATGCCTCCGCCCTGGCCGTTACAGCTCGTGTTGCGAGAAAGAACCGTAAAGAACTAAAGATCGCTAGAGCATAGTAGATGAAGGGGATCGCGGCAATCCCGAGGAACACATCTCGCATTAGGAGGGTTGTCATTAGGCGTCGGACAGGCTCTTATTTAGTGTAGCGTAGCGTGAGCTGAGGCCCTTGCCTATGGGGCCGTCACTTTCAGGGTGCATAAAGAAGGGGGCAGGCGCGCCTTGTGAGCAATTGTGAAGGCAACCACGTCATTCAGCTGATGCCCCGTGTTGATGTTGTGAAAATTAGCCGCATCCCACCGAACCGAGTCTAGTCTAATGAGAGTATCTGCGGGCCCATCTTCGGGCATTAGCTCGGCGTCTTCTCGTTGCAGCAAGCTGCCTTTCGGAAATGTACGATGACTCGCTTGGTGGTTGCAAACTCGCAAGCATATGGTCCGACGCGACACCTGCGCGGGGCCTTTGGGTGGGGTTTGCGATACGCGCTGCTGGTCTGTGCCGGTGTGGGTGGATTCCTTGCTTCTCCTACGGCGTCGGCGCAGTCAGCGGCTACGACTGTGATTCTCATCTCCGTGATGGATAGCGATCGGCATCCATTGGCGGGTGTAACTATCGAAGGCAGGTCGGGTTCAGCGTTACGCTGCAAGGCCGTCACAGATGTTCATGGCCTCGCCACGCTCAGCGATTGCGGTTCTGCCACCGGACTTAGTGTTATTGCGAGCCTTGTAGGCTACGTCTCTGCTGCTATCGTTGTCCCCTTGCAGGATCAAGTTGCCATTGAGATCACGCTGTCCAGGAAAATGATCGTACAACAGACCACCGAAGTCCAGGCTGAGTCGCAGAGCGCGTTGACGGAAAGCGCAAGCAGCGAGGCAAAGCTGCCTACGGAAATTGCCACGTCCAGCCCTCTGCGCCCCAGCACATTGGTCGATGCGCTCCCTCTGGTGCCAGGCGTTATACGAACGCCCGATGGACGCGTTCAGATCGCCGGCCAGGGCGAAGAGCACAGCTCTCTACTCATCAATTCGGTCAACGTGAATGACCCAGCGACAGGCAGCTTTGGCCTGAGTATCCCCATAGACAGCGTGGATATTCTTAAGGTGATGCAGTCGCCATACCTGGCCCAATATGGCAACTTTACCGCTGGGATTGTGAGCGCGGAGACTCGTCGCGGTGCTGACAAGTTGAGCTACAGCCTCAACGATCCTCTACCGGACACCCGCATCCGCAGCGGCCATATAGTGGGATTTGCGGACGCCTCGCCCCGTCTGAATCTAAGTGGTCCGCTGATAGATGGCCACCTCTACTTCCTTGAAGGCTTTGAGTACCTCATGAGTAAGGCCGAGGTACGCACCTTGCCGTTTCCGGAGAACGTGATCCGCTCCGATGCACTCAATTCCTTCACGCAGATCGATGCGCTTCTTGGCTCGAGCAACAGCATCACCGCAACCCTCCACTTCGCGCCCCACTCGGTACAATACGCCAATTTGAATTACTTCGATCCGCAGCCAGTAACACCCAACGCCGACTATCAGGAAAACACGGGAACCATCAGCGAACACTTTGGTATTGACGGCGGGGTGGTGACTTCCACTTTTGCGGGTACCCGCTTTGTTACGAATGTCACCGCACAAACTTACGGAGAGATGGCTCTCTCGCCCGTGGGCAACTCTGGCAGGTATTTCGGTCAGCAGAGTCGCGAGGCTACGCGCTTCCAATGGATGGAATCATGGAAACCTTCAGGCATCAATCTGCTCGGACAACATGCCCTGCAAATCGGAACCGTACTTGCCCACGCTGAAGATGACGGGCAAGTGATAGATCGCAATGTAAGCATTGAAGGTGCATCAGGCCAGTTGCTGCGTACGATCACTTACGATGGCAACGGCGTCTTCAGCGTCTCAGATCTTGAATTGGCTGTCTATGCTCAGGATCATTGGATTCTCAATTCTCGTGTTGCCGTGGATACTGGGATGCGCTGGGAGACCCAGTCTCTTACTCATACAAATCGGCTGGCGCCGCGCTCCGGCTTTACCTGGACGCCCCGCACGAATAACGCCACTGTCATTCGCGCTGGTATCGGAGTCTTCTATGACACCCTGCCCCTGAACACGTATGCGTTCAGCAGCTACCCAGAACAGATTGTCACGACATACGACGGCAGCGGCAATGTTACAGACGGACCGCGACTCTACATGAACCTCATCACCGAATCGAAGTCTGGGTTTCCATTGATCAATCAGCAAAACAAGAGCGGAAATTTTGCACCATACAGCGTCGCCTGGAATGTAGAGGCCGAACATCAGGTGACTGAATCTCTCACGCTGAGAATCCGCTATATCCACGCGGATGGGCAAAATCAACTTACTCTTGTGCCTGAAGTCACGCCGGCCTTGAGCGCTCTGGCGCTCGGCAGCTCCGGCACTCTGCAAAGTAATCAGATGGAAGTCACAGCGCGAGTCGGAGCGAGTAAGCAGCGCCAATTCTTTTTTTCTTATGTCCGCCAATCGGCCCGCGGCGACCAAACGGATGTATCAAGTTACCTGGGTGACTTTCCCATGCCCGTGGTAAGTACACCGATCATCGCCAGCACCCCGGGAGAGGTTCCGAACCGTTTCCTGCTGTGGGGAACCTCGGTCTTGCCGTGGCGAATGCGAATCACACCGCACATAGAGTATCGCGACGGGTTTACCTGGCAGCCGATGGACGCCCTCCAGAACTTTATTCCGGTGTCCTCCTACCAGCCGCGCTACCCGCGCTATTTCTCGGCAGACATACGCACCTCCAAAGATTTCAATGTAGGACCGCATCATGCAGTACGCTTTTCTTTTACGGTGCGGAACCTGACGAACCACACCAACGCGCTGCAAATTCACAACAACGTAGCTGACCCACAATACGGCCTGTTCTTCGGCAATTATGGGCGACACTATTTGGTTGATTTTGATTTTCTCTTTTGAACCGAAGTTACGCCACCGAGATGGTTCAGACTTACTTCGACGTGGCCGACGATTGTTACGGCAATTCGCGATAATTCAGAAGAACAATGCCGACTAGCGCCAGGCACAGCGGCCAGAGATAGCTGGCAATGGTGGCCATGCGGCTCTTAGGTAAACGCAACTCCAGCCATCG
>Ga0209624_10002212_pt1 | contig 14530 bp, 14 predicted proteins | sample JacPinW_OM2H0_O1_FD_188565 | JGI IMG/M metagenome (GOLD analysis project Ga0209624, IMG submission 188565) | Forest soil microbial communities from Algoma, Ontario, Canada - Jack Pine, Ontario site 1_JW_OM2H0_O1 (SPAdes) (version 2) | ecosystem: Environmental > Terrestrial > Soil > Boreal...
GCCGAGGAGATCATCTTTGGTGAGATCACCACCGGCGCCTCCAACGACATCGAGAAGGTCACCGCCACGGCCAAGCAGATGGTCATGCGTTTCGGCATGAGCGAAAAGCTCGGCCCGCGCGTGTTCGGCCACGATCACGGACAGCCGTTCCTCGGCCGCGAGTTCTCAACCGAGCCCGACTACTCCGACGAGATCGCCCGTGAGATCGACGACGAGGTCCGCCGCATCATCGAGGCAGCCCATACCCGCGCTCGCGAAATCCTCACCGAGCACCAGCACGACCTCAACAACATTTCCGAGATCCTCGTCAAGCGCGAGACGATCGAGAAGGAGGAGTTCCTCGCGCTGCTCGCAGGCAAGAGCGACGAGGAAGTGTTCGGTATCGAGGAGGAGGCCAAGCCGCAACTCCCTGCCCCGCCCGCCGCCGTCGACCGCGCCGAGCGCGAAACGCCCCGTACAATCCCGCGCCCCGGCCTCGCCGGCGGCACCGCGGAGTTGAGGGCTAGCGACAAAGAGCACCCCGAGCCGGCCTGACGGTCGCGCGCTGAGCGCGGCTGTCCGAGGAGCCTGCGAGCCTCTTTCTCATGAGGCTTGTGATTGCAGGTGGGGTGCTGCTGCTCGCCGGGCTGGCCGGTGGGCTCAGCGCCGGCGCCGCACAGTCGCGCGCGATCGACAGTGCTCCATCGGAGGTTTCCAATTCAACGCTCACGTTTCCCCAGCAGACGGTAGGCACCAGTGGCGCACCGCAGAGTGTCGTGCTGACCAATGAGGGGCCCGCCACCATGTCGATCTCGCGCGACGCGCTCACCGGCCCGGGCGCGCGTGCGTTCCAGAAGACTTCAGACGATTGCCAGGGTGCCACGCTCGCCGCCGGTGCCACCTGCGCGATTGCGTATACGTTCGTACCGACGGCGAGAGGCGTTGCGAAAGCCACGCTGACCGTGTTCTCATCGACCGGACAGTCGCTGCCTACGTTTAGCCTCAGCGGCACGGGCGTGGCACCCGCAACTGGATCGCCGCCACGCCTGAGCTCGCTCACGTTGTCCGCCAGTGCGTTTCGTGCTGCCCCGTCTGGCGCCAGCGCGACCAGTGCCTCATCCATGCCGACTGGCACGTTCATCATCTACAGCGACTCCCAAGCCGCCACGACGGAGTTCGTCGTCGAAAAGCGCGTGCGGGGCCGCTACAAGCAGCTCGGTGGCTTTACCCACTCCGACGAGGCCGGCACCAACGCCCTGCGCTTCACGGGGCGGATTGCCGGCCGGGCGCTCGCGAGCGGGAACTACCGTCTCAGCGCCAGCGCCCAATCGGCAGGCGGCTCGAGCGCTGTGCGCAGCGCAACGTTCCAGATCACCCGCTGAGCGATGCCGTAGCAGCGCGCTGGTAGCGTCGCGTCGTAGGCTGCCGAGCAGATGAGCTTTCCCGGGCAGTCGAGCCCTAGCTACCGCGTTATGGGGATCGTCAACGTGACCCCCGACTCGTTCTCCGACGGAGGGGAGTTCCTCCGCGCGGACGCCGCCATTGCGCACGCCCGCGAGCTGCTCGCCGAAGGCGCCGACATCCTCGACGTCGGCGGCGAGTCCACAAGGCCCGGCGCTGAGCCCGTGTCTGCGCAGGAGGAGCTACGGCGCGTGCTGCCAGTGCTCGAGGGAATTGCCACCTGGGGGGTTCCAGCTAGGGATCCGGGCGAGGGTGCCGGCAGCAGCCTCGCCGCCAAGCCACTGATTTCGATTGATACCTCCAAGGCCGTGGTTGCGCGTGCCGCACTTGCCGCCGGGGCGAGCGTCGTCAACGACGTCACCGCGTTGCGGGGCGACCCGGAGATGGTCGGGCTGGTTGCTGAAAGCGGCGCTCAGTGCTGCTTGATGCACATGCTCGGCGAGCCCCGCACGATGCAAGGTGCGGGCCGGGGCGGTCGGCTGGGCGGACCTAAATACGACGACGTCGTCGCGGAGGTCAAGGCGTTTCTCGAGGAGCGCCTCAGCTTCGCTGTCAGTGAAGGCGTACGTGAGGAGCGCATTCTGCTCGACCCGGGCATTGGCTTCGGCAAGACGGTCGCGCACAACCTCGAACTGCTCGAGCGACTGGGGGAGCTGACCACGCTCGGGAGGCCTTTGTTGGTGGGTACGTCGCGCAAGAGCTTCCTCGGGAGCATCATCGCCGACGCCCGGACCGAGGATGAGCCGGTGGCGCCCGAGCAACGGTTGCCGGGGACGATCGCCACCAACGTGCTCGCGCTCGAGCGCGGCGCGAGCATCTTTCGAGTGCACGACGTCGCACCCGTTCGCGATGCGCTCGCGGTCGCGGCTGCTACGTTTGGCAGGCGATGGACGCCGAGGGTGGGGACGACGCAGACGAGCTAGACGACGACAGCGACGTCGACGGTGAGCGCGAGGAGACGGCCGAGTCGGTAACGATCGAGATCACTGGCCTCTCGTTGTACACCAACCACGGTGTTACCGAGGCCGAGCGGGAGGTAGGGCAGCGGCTGGTCGTCGACTTGCGTCTGGACATTGGCGAAACCGACGCCACCGTCACGGACTCGATCGAGGACACGGTCGATTACGGCGAGGTCTGCCAGCTGGTAGCTCTGATCGCCCAGCAACGCTCGCACAAGACACTCGAGCGGCTGTGCAGCACGATTGCCGATCGCCTGCTTGCCGACTACGATCTCGAGGGTGTATGGGTCAAGGCCGCCAAGCCCGAGCCCCCGATCGCACTCAGCGTGGACGAGGTCTCGGTCGAGGTTTGGCGCGAAGCAGAAGGGTAGGAGCCTGTGAACGCCGCAAACGAATTCCGCGCAGCCGTCGAGCGCTCAGACATCCAGGCGGCGAGCGAGCTGCTTGCAGCGGACGTCGTCTTTCACAGCCCCGTTACTTTCCACCCGTTCATCGGGCGCGACACGGTCACGCGGCTGCTGACGCTGGTGTCCCAGACGTTCGAGGACTTCCGCTACACCGACGAGCTCGTGACCGATGGCGCCCACGCGCTGATCTTCAAGGCTGCCATCGACGGCAAACAGCTCGAGGGCATCGATCTCCTGCGCTTCGATGAGCGGGGGCTGATCGCCGACTTCACCGTGATGCTGCGACCGCTCTCCGGGCTGATCCCGTTCGCACAGGCGATGGGCGAGAAGACCATCGCTGCGGGCGTGCACACGACCCGATCCTGACACCGCCCGGGCACAAGCGTCCCTAGATGACAACGACAGCGCCATCCCTCGGCCTGCTCGGCCTCGGCTGCAACCTCGGTGAGCGCCGCACACAGCTGCAGGCGGCCGTCGATGCCCTGCCCACGGCGGCCGTGACGGTGCTCGCCTGCTCCTCCACGTACGACACCGACCCCGTCGGCGAGGTGCTCGACCAGCCGAGCTTCCTGAACGCGTGCGTACGCGTGCAGACGGCGCTCGAGCCGCTGGAGCTGTTGGACGCGGTCAAGCGCCTGGAGCGCGAGCTGGGACGCACCGGCGAGGCGGTTCGCCACGGGCCACGGGCGATCGACATCGATGTCCTGCTGCTGGGTGAGCTCGAGGTCAGCCACGAGCGCATGACGCTGCCCCACGAACAGCTGCTCACTCGTCGCTTTGTGCTGATCCCTGCGCTCGAGCTGGATTTCGAGCTTTGTGCTCCCGATGGCAGACGTCTGGCTGACGCGCTCGCACAGCTTGACCCGCAAGAAGGCGTGCGTTGGGCCGGTCCGCCGCTGGAGCTGCCCGGCCGCTCGCGCCACCCAGTGGCTGTGGGCGGCAGCTGAGCGGTCGAGTCACGCGCTGAGCGTCTCGTGTCCTTGCCAGCTTGCGAGCGCGAGCAACGCGCTGGGGCTCACATCGTGCCCAGCGATCACGCACAGGTGCCCGGCGCGCTGCCAGCTCACCACCTCGCTGCCCCACGCGTGTTGCAGCCGATAGGCGGTTCCGCCGCGCCACTCGATCACACCACCCTTGACCGGGGGAGCGGGCTTGCCGGCGACGATCGCATAGCCGATCCGTTGCCCTTCTTGGTTGATGTAGAACACGGTCGTCACCTGGCGACCGTCGAGACGATCCGTTCGTGAACCGGTGGAGCGCCAGCCGAAGCGCTCGTCCCAGTAGGGGAACGGCACGCCATCGACTGCCACGGCAAGCTCTGTGCCGTTGCGCGGGTCCTCGCTCGGAGCGCTCGTCGTCGCCGGGCGCTGCGTGAGTGCGACTGTCTCGCGCATCGTCAGCTTGGAGCTGGTGCCGCCGCCGAGAACACCGATCAGTAGGCCAGCGACGATCGCTGCGAGTGCTACTGCTCCGCCGAGCTGCAGGCGCCAGCCGGCAGGCCGTCGCCTGGTCGCGGTTCGCTCGGCGACGAGCATCCCGATCCGCTCGTGCAGCTCCTGTGGCGCGCGTACGTCGATCGCGCGCAGGCGCTCGCTCAGCTCGGATTCGATTTGTGGATCTCGCTTGTTCATGCTGTTCCTCCACTGGACAGGACTCCGCCCGCCTTTTTACCTTCCCGCGTGGTTTCCTCGACGTGCTCGACCTCGGGAGCCAGCTGTGCGGCCACCTGCTTGCGCGCACGGAACAGCCGCGTCGTGAGCGTCGCCTCACGCACGCGCAGCGCGCGGGCCGCTTCCCGATAGGACAGGCCCAACACGTCCACTGCCACGAGCGCCAAGCGGAAGTCCTCTGAGAGCTCTGCGATCGTGGCGTAGAGCTCCTGCACTTCGATCGCCTGCTCCGGACGGCTCGTGGGCTTGGGGTCGGCCGCGACTACATCCTCCAGCACAGCTGCCGTCACTGGTCGGCGCGAGGCGGTGCGTAGACCAGTAAGAAACGTATTGCGCAATACCCGCATCAGGTAGTACAGCTCGTCGTCCCCTTGCAACACGCGCGGCCTGGAGAGAACGCGACTGAATGTCTCCTGGACGAGATCCTCGGCGTCCTCGCGGGAGCCGCACAACGCCCACGCGGCGCGATAGAGACGGTCCACGTGCTGGGGAAGTGACTGCGGATCCAGGGTGCGCATTGGCTTCGGCAGCGCGTTACGCCCGTGTGCTCGGGCTCGCGTTTGCCATCGCCGACTGTAGCGCGGTCTTGCGCGACCGATGCGCTGAGCGCCTGTCTCTAACCCCCGTCAGGGGATGCCAGCCACTCGGCTGGAAGAACTCCCGCCGGGATCTCGCCGACCATAGGCGGGAAATAGCGCGTCAGCCCGGCCGCAGGGTGTCCTTCTATCAAGGGCCGCACGTCGGCGATGCTCATCAGGATGCGGATCGTGCTGCCGATCTGCAAATCCGCAGCATTGGGCTGCTCAGCGTCCATCAGTCCTTCCGCGATCCAGCTGTCGATGCGCTCGAGCTGAGTCGGCAGCGCCGTGAGATCCGCGCGGGCGACATCGTCGCGGGCGCGGTTCTTGAGTGCCATTAGGCGGGCGCTCAAAGGCAGTGCCGGACGCAACAACGCACGCGGCAGTGGCAGCTTAGCGTCAGCCGCATAGCTCTCCATTGCGGCGGGACGGCGCAGGAACGCCACGTCGATCACTCGGCGGGGAACGCTCTGAAAGACGTCGTCGCCCCATCGCTCGGCCTCGAGCACGCGCGCGTACGCGGGACTTCCGGGCGGCGGAAGCAGCGATGGCTCGCCGACCAGTTCGTCGAGACGGCGCATGATCCGCCGTGAGCCCACCAGGCGCTCGCCGTCGATGCGCATCCCCGGCACCGTTCTGCCGCCATACAGCAACGGGCCCAGCAGGACCTCGAGGCTCGGCAGCAGATCGACCCGCTTGTAGGGAATCGATTTCAGCTGCAGCGCTGCCTCCACCGCAGCGCACGGATGTGATCCCGGCAGCACGTAAAGCTTGGCTTGTTTCGCCCCCATCGCGTTGCCGAGCATAATGGTCGCCAATGCTGCTTGTCGTTGACGTCGGAAACACCCAGACCCATTTCGGTGTCTACGAGGATGAGCAGCTGCTCGAGCACTGGCGTTTTGCCACCGTGCGCCAGTCCACCGCCGATGAGCTCGGCGCCGCGCTGCGCAACCTGCTGGAGCTCCGCGGATATGGGTTCGCCGACATCGACGCATCGATCGTCTCTTCCACCGTCCCCCAACTCGAGCCCGAGTGGACATCTGTGGCAAGTCGCTACCTCGGGCACGAGATGCACGCGGTCGGTCCCGGGACCAAGACGGGCATGGCGATTCGCTACGACAACCCGCGTGAGATCGGCGCCGACAGACTCGTCAACGCGGTCGCCATTCGCGAGCGCTTCGGCGGTTCCGCAGTGTGTGTGGATTTCGGTACCGCTACCACCTTCGATGTTGTCTCGCGCGACGGCGAGTACGTCGGCGGTGCGCTTATGACCGGCATTGAGATCTCGCTGGAAGCGCTCTCCGAACGGGGTGCAAGACTGCCCAAGGTCGACCTCGCGCCGCCTCGCAGCGTGATCGGCAAGAACACCATCGACGCAATCCGTTCAGGCGTAGTGTTCGGCTACGCCGGCGCCATCGATGCGATCCTCCGTCGCCTGTACGACGAGCTCGGCGAGCGTACCGACGTGATTGCCACCGGCGGCCTCGCGCGATTGGTTGTGCCCTACACCGAGGAGCTCGAGGAGGTCGACGATCTGCTCACGCTCACCGGTCTGCGGCTGCTGCACACGCGCAACTCCTAAGCTCGTATCGTGACCGCGCGACTCGACGAAAGCTGGCAACTGGGTTCACTGACGGTTCCCAATCGCGTGATGCTCGCGCCGCTTGCCGGCATCGGTAACTGGTTCGTGCGTCTGCAGGCCAAGCGCTACGGAGCCGGGATGGCGGTCTCGGAGATGGTCTCCTCGCACGCCATCCACCACCGCAACGAGAAGACCTGCAAGGAGATGCTGCGGATCGACCCGCGCGAGCGGGAGCCAAGCCCGCCCCCCCAGGGTGGGTTCGGGTCCGGTGGGCGGGCGGCGCCCGGTGGGCCGGTGTCGATTCAGCTGTTCGGAGAAGACCCGACGGTGATGCGCGAGGCGGCAGCCGTGGTCGCACGCCTCGGCGCCGATGTGATCGACATCAACATGGGCTGTCCCGTCCCAAAGGTGAGAAAGACAGGAGCGGGCGCCGCACTGCTCGACGACCCCGACTTGGCCGTCGCCGTCGCACAGGCAGCCGTTGAAGGAGCGCGTGATGCAGCAGGCCTGCCAGCTGATGCGCCTGGGGAGGGTAGGGAGCGGGCGGGTGGGATGCGGGCGGGTGGGATTCCAATAACCGTCAAGCTGCGCTCGGGGCTTCGCCCTGGCGATGAGAGCGGCTTCGAGCTGGCTCACCGTCTTGTGGCCGAGGCCGGCATCGCCGCGATTGGTTTTCATCCGCGCTCGGCCGCGGTGCACCACAAAGGGACACCCGACTACGAGCTCGCCGCGCGCCTTGTCGACTCGCTGTCCGCCCCCGTAATCCTCACCGGGGGGATGAACGACGCGCAGTCTGTGCGAGAGGCATTCACTCGCACGGGTGCTGCTGCGGTGATGCTGGCGCGCGGCGCCCTCGGCAACCCGTGGCTGTTCTCGGAGCTCCTTGGCACAGTCCCTGGGCACGAGGGCGGGCCCTCCCGCGAGCAGGTGTTGGCCGAGCTGCAATGGACAGTCGATCGAGCCGTCGAGCATCTCGGCGAGCTGCGCGCTACACGCTACCTGCGCAAGTTCTACCCGTGGTACATACCGCGTATGCGACTAGAGGCGAATGTCGCCAAGAGCTTGCAGGAATCGCTGCAAAGCGCCCCCACTCTGGCGGATGTGGGGGAGTTGCTCGAACTGTTGGACAGTCCCGCAGCACTCGCTGTCTGAGCCCCTTGTGGCGAACCTTCGCCCCGCTATACTGCTGCGCTCGCCGAAGCCCTCGGCCGGCGCCACCCCCGCACTAGCGGGGTTTTGTGTGTCGCGGGCGGGGACACCAAACCGCGATCGAGAGTCCATGCCCAAGGACGTAATCCTCACACCAGAAGGCCTGCAAAAGCTCAACGACGAGCTTGAGCTGCTGTCCACCGAGAAGCGCCGCGAGGTCGCCGAGCGGATCAAGGAGGCCCGGGAGTTCGGAGACATCTCCGAGAACTCCGAGTACGACGACGCCAAGAACGAGCAGGCGATGGTCGAGAGCCGCATCGCCCAGTTGCAGGAGAAGCTGCGCATGGCGACCGTCATCCAGGCTAAGGACCTCTCGACCGACATCGTGCAGGTCGGCTCGGTCGTGCATGTCAAGGACGAAAAGACCGGCAAGTCAGTCAAGTACACGATCGTTGGCTCGGCTGAGGCCAAGCCTGACGAGCACAAGCTCTCCAACGAGTCGCCCGTTGGACGGGCGTTGCTGGGCCACAAGCGCAACGACACGGTCGCCGTGAAGGTGCCTCGTGGCCCCGCCCGCAAGCTCAAGATCACCAAGATCGACGTCGGCCTCGAGTAGTCTCGCCGCCATGAGCGGAAGCGAGGAGCGCCCGGCGGGATCGTCTGAGTCGGGCGAGTCGGGTAGGCACGGCTTGGATGAGCTGATCGCTGAGCGGCGGGACAAGCGCGAACGGATCGGCGCCGCCGATCCGAGCGCCTACCCGCACTCGTTCCCGCGCGTAGAGCCTGTCGCACAGATCCTCGCGGGCTACGAGCACCTGCAGGCTGGCGAGGAAACTGATGATGGCCATCGCGTCGCCGGACGCCTCGCCGCGCGGCGAGGCAGCGGCAAGGCCGCGTTTCTCGATCTCGTCGACCGCACCGGCAAGATCCAGCTGCACGCCCGCGCTGATGTGCTCGGCGAGGAGCGCCTGAAGCTGCTCACGTCACTCGATCTCGGTGATCTCATTGGCGTCGACGGTACGGCCATGCGCAGCCGGCACGGCGAGATCTCGCTGGGTGTTCAGAGCTTCCAGCTGCTGTCGAAGGCGTTGCGCCCGCCGCCCGACAAGTACCACGGGCTCAGCGACGTCGAGACTCGCTACCGCCACCGTGAGCTGGATTTGATCGCAAGCGAGGACTCCCGTCGCCTCTTTGTAGACCGTGCACGCATCATCTCTTCGGTGCGCGCTGCGCTCGACGGCGATGGCTTCGTCGAGGTCGAGACGCCTGTACTGCAGCCGCTTTACGGCGGTGCCATGGCGCGTCCTTTCACTACACACCACAATGCGCTCGACCGCGATCTCTATCTGCGGATAGCCACTGAGCTGTATCTGAAGCGGCTTATCGTCGGCGGCCTCGAGCGCGTGTACGAGCTTGGTAAGGACTTCCGCAACGAGGGCGTCTCGCACAAGCACAACCCCGAGTTCACGATGGTCGAGTGGTACGAGGCCTACGCCGACTACGAGGGCGCGATGGCACGCACCGAAGCGATCGTCCGCGCGGCCGCGGCCGCGAGTGGGTATGCCGGCGAGCTGGACTTCTCCGCGCCATGGAAGCGGGTCCGCTTCGTTGACGCGATTAAGGATGCATCTGGCATCGACCTCGATGAGATCACCACCGCAGAGGCGCTGGCTGCTCAGATCGGACGCGTTGGTCTCGAGCTGAAGACGGAGGGATTCGCCTGGTTTCAAATGGCGGACGACCTACTCTCCAAGTGCGTTGAGCCCAACCTCGAGCAGCCGACATTCATCGTCGACTACCCAAAGGAGCTCTCCCCGCTCGCCCGCGAGCGTCCCAGCGATCCCAAGGTCGTAGAGCGCTTCGAGGCGTTCGCGGCGGGGATGGAGATCGCCAACGGCTTCAGCGAGCTGATCGACCCTGATGAGCAGCGCTTGCGTTTCATCGAGCAGGACCGGATCGGGACGCTGGCTGAAGGGGAGGCTGAGACGATGCCGTATGACGAGGCGTTCGTGCAGGCGCTCGAGCAGGGAATGCCGCCCACCGCCGGCGTTGGCCTGGGCATCGACCGCCTGGTGATGCTGCTCACCGGCCGCGACTCGATCCGGGAGGTAGTGCTGTTCCCCGCGATGCGCGACTGACCCGAATCGGGCCCCAGTGCGTAGCAACCCACGATCAAGCCGCGACCATCACGTGCCGATGACCCCGTTAGTGCAGGGTGGCCGGTTGGTAGACTGGTTCGCAAGGCGTCGTTTAGGGTCCGAAACCTCTGAGGTACCGTCCCAGCAGGAAGGAATCACACCATGTTCGAGCGATTTACAGAACGGGCCCGGCAGGTTGTCGTTCTCGCGCAGGAGGAGGCGCGAACGCTCAAGCACAACTACATCGGCACAGAGCACATCCTTCTCGGATTGTTGCGCGAGGAGGAGGGTCTGGCCGCGCGTGTGCTGGAGAGCTTGGACATCACCGTTGAGCGCGTGCGCGCACAGGTCGTGCGCATCGTCGGCTCCGGCGAGGAGGTCACCTCTGGGCAGATCCCATTCACGCCGCGCGCCAAGAAGGTACTCGAGCTGGCCTTGCGTGAGGCGCTGAGCCTAGGACACAACTACATCGGCACCGAGCACATCCTGCTCGGTCTCGTCCGTGAGAACGAGGGCGTGGCCGCGCGCATCCTGCTCGACTTCGATGCCGACTCCGAGAAGATTCGCAACGAGGTAATCCGCATGCTTTCCGGGCCTGGCGGCCGCCGCCAAGGTCAGTCCGGTGGCGCCGCCGCCGGTGCGGGTGCCGGCTCATCCGGCGAGGGCAAGAAGTCCTCGAAGCTGCTCGACCAGTTCGGGCGCAACCTGACCAAGCTGGCCGCCGAGGGCAAGCTCGACCCCTGCGTAGGGCGCGAGACCGAGATCGAGCGGATCATGCAGATCCTCTCGCGGCGCACCAAGAACAACCCCGTGCTGGTGGGCGAGCCAGGCGTGGGCAAGACCGCCGTGGTGGAGGGCTTGGCCCAGCGCATCACGAGCTCGGAGGTGCCCGAGCTGCTGAAGAACAAGCAGATCTACACGCTCGACTTGGCGGCGCTGGTCGCCGGCTCGAAGTACCGCGGCGAGTTCGAGGAGCGCCTGAAGAAGGTGATGAAGGAGATCACCCAGCGCGGCGACATCATCCTCTTCATCGACGAGCTTCACAACCTCGTCGGCGCGGGCGCGGCCGAGGGCGCGATCGACGCCGCCTCGATCCTTAAGCCAGCCCTCGCCAGAGGCGAGTTGCAGACGATCGGCGCGACCACGCTGGACGAGTACCGCAAGTACCTGGAGCGTGACTCGGCGCTCGAGCGCCGCTTCCAGCAGATCCGCGTGGAGGAGCCGACGATCGACCAGACGGTGGAGATCCTCCGGGGTCTGCGCGACCGCTACGAGCAGCACCACAAGGTGCAGATCACCGACGAGGCGCTGCGCGCGGCCGGTGAACTGGCGAGCCGCTACATCTCCGACCGCTTCCTGCCCGACAAGGCAATCGACCTGATCGACGAGGCCGCCTCGCGGATGCGCATCAAGTCGATGACCTCACCGCCGGCCAACCGCGAGCTCGAGGGCGAAGTCGAGTCCACGCGTCGCGATAAGGAGGCCGCGATCGAGGCGCAAGAGTTCGAGAAGGCGGCGGCGCTGCGCGACAAGGAGCGCAAGCTGACGAACAAGAAACGCGAGCTCGAGCAGGCATGGGAATCCGGCGAGTCCGGGGAGCGCCCGTCGATTGGCGAAGAGGAGATCGCCGACATCGTCTCGATGTGGACCGGCATCCCCGTATTCAAGCTGACGGAGGCCGAGACGCAGAAGCTGATGCGCATGGAGGACGAACTGCACAAGCGCGTGATCGGCCAGCACCCTGCGATCGAGGTCATCTCCAAGGCGATCCGTCGCTCGCGCGCCGGTCTGAAGGACCCCAAGCGTCCGACCGGCTCGTTCATCTTCCTGGGCCCCTCCGGCGTGGGCAAGACCGAGCTCGCAAGGACCTTGGCCGAGTTCCTGTTTGGTGACGACGAGGCGCTGATCAGGATCGACATGTCCGAGTACATGGAGAAGCACGCCGTCTCCCGTCTGGTGGGCTCGCCCCCCGGCTACATCGGCTACGACGAGGGTGGGCAGCTGACCGAGGCGATCAGGCGCAAGCCCTACAGCGTGCTGCTGCTCGACGAGATCGAGAAGGCGCACCCGGACGTCTTCAACATCCTGTTGCAGATCCTCGAGGACGGGCGCTTGACCGACGCGCAAGGGCGCACGGTTGACTTCCGCCATGCGATTGTGATCATGACTTCGAACATCGGCGCTGCCGAGATCGCACGCAACACGCCGCTCGGCTTCGCGGTCTCCGACGACGAGACGGGCATCACCTATGACGACATGAAGAACCGCATCATGGGTGAGCTGAAGAAGGTCTTCCGGCCTGAGTTCCTCAACCGCATCGACGACGTGATCGTCTTTCACAAGCTGCAAAAGGAGGAGATCAAGCAGATCGTCGAGCTGCTGCTGCTGCGGATCCGCGAGTCGATGGCCGAACGCGAGCTACAGCTGGAGTTGACCGAGCCTGCCAAGGATCTGCTCGTCGACAAGGGCTGGGATCCGGCAATGGGCGCACGGCCGCTGCGCCGCGCGATCCAGCGCTACATCGAGGATCCGCTTGCAGACTTCGTGCTGCGCGAGCAGTTGATGCCGGGCGCAACCGTCGTGGTCGACCCGGCCGAGGGCGATGACGAGGGCGAGGTGCGCCTGTCGATCGTCAAGCCCAAGAAGCAGAAGACGCCTGTTGGCGTCGGCGCTGAAGGAGCCAGTGGCGAGGACATCGCTGACGGCGAGAGCCAGCCCGACGTCGACGTATCGGAGCTCGTCGAGCCCGACGATCAGTAGCGCGGGCAGTGACCTGAGCACCGCGCGGTTGGCACTCGAGCAGATTCGCCTCTCGCCGCTAGGTGCGGACGACTGGGAGGCGGCCGCACGTGTGTATGAGGCGGGGATCGCCGGTGGCAACGCGACCTTCGAGTCAAAGGCTCCCATGTGGGAGGACTGGGCACCTGCGCGCGCGGGATATCCAGCGATCGCAGCTCGCGACAGCGATGGTCAGCTGCTCGGGTGGGCGGCGCTCAGCCCCACCTCCACACGCGCTGTTTATCGCGGTGTGGGCGAGGTGAGCATCTACGTGGACCCCACACGTGCTCGTCGGGGTGTCGGGCGAGCGCTGCTTGACGCCCTGATCGAGACCTCCGAGCGCGAGGGCTTCTGGACACTGAAAGCTGGCATCTTCCCCGAGAACGTCGCCTCGATCGCTCTGCACGAGCACGCCGGCTTTGGGCTTGTGGGCACCAGCAAGCGGATCGGGCAGATGCCCGACGGGCGCTGGCGCGACGTGCTTTTGTTCGAGCGCCGCAGCGCCAGCGTCGGCTGCGACTGAGGCCGCGCTCTCGCGGCCCGCCACAGATGCGTCCCCACCGGGGCATACGCTCATGGCATGGCAAGGACAACCGTCCACGTATGTTCCCAATGCGGCTTTCAGTCAGCGCAGTGGCATGGGCAGTGTCCCGGATGTGAGGCGTGGAACACGCTCGTCGAGGAGCGGATACGCCCATCCACGCGCGGGGAGCCGCGCTCGGCCGCGGCCCGCGGCCCGCGGCGCTCGGGTGGCGAGAGTGCGGCGGCCACAAGGCCGCGCTTGGTGGCTCTGAGAGAGGTCGGAGCGACGACTGTCGAGCGTATGTCCACGGGCATCGGCGAGCTCGACCGTGTGCTCGGCGGTGGGCTGGTACCGGGCTCGCTTGTGCTGCTGGGAGGCTCTCCCGGGATCGGCAAGTCGACGCTCACAAACATGGTGCTGGGGTACCTACAGCAGGCCGGTCAACGAACGCTTTACGTCAGTGGCGAGGAGTCAGCCGAGCAGGTCAGATTGCGCGCGGAGAGGCTTGGATCGGGCCCTGCGCGCCCGGCGCTCGATGTTCCGATCCTCGCCGAGACTGATCTCGACGTGGTCCTCGACACGCTCGCTGAGCAGGCGCCGCAGGCATGTGTGATCGACTCGGTACAGACACTGCGCGCGGCCGACCTTTCCGGTGCGCCGGGCTCAGTCGGGCAAGTACGCGAGGTCGCCGCGAGAATCATGGAGCTCGCTAAGGCACGCGGTATCGCGGTCATCCTCGTCGGACACGTCACCAAGGAAGGTGCGCTGGCAGGACCCCGTGTGCTCGAGCATCTCGTTGACTGCGTGCTTCAATTCGAGGGCGAGCGCGAGCGCCCATACCGCGAGCTACGAGTGCTCAAGAACCGCTTCGGATCGACCAATGAGGCGGGTCTATTCGAGATGCGCCAGGGCGGTCTTGTCGAGGTGCTGGATGCCTCCGCGAGGTTCGTGGCTGAGGCGACACGAGCCCCCGGCAGCGTCGTCCTGGCGGCGATGGAGGGCTCGCGGCCGCTGCTCGTGGAGGTACAAGCGCTGGTGGCTCCCTCCGAGCTCGAGCAGCCCCGCCGGGTGGTCTCCGGGCTCGACCGCAATCGGCTGGCGCTGGTGCTGGCGATCCTCGCCCGCCATGGCCATGTCCGCACCGGTGGTGCGGACGTGTTCGTCAACGTCGTCGGCGGCGTGCGCGTGGATGAGCCAGGCTGCGATCTGGCGGTGGCTCTGGCGGTGGCGAGCGCCAGCCGTGGGGTGCCATTGCGAGGGACGCCACGAGCATGCTTTGGTGAGCTTGGGCTGACCGGTGAGCTGC
>Ga0209624_10002213_pt1 | contig 14528 bp, 11 predicted proteins | sample JacPinW_OM2H0_O1_FD_188565 | JGI IMG/M metagenome (GOLD analysis project Ga0209624, IMG submission 188565) | Forest soil microbial communities from Algoma, Ontario, Canada - Jack Pine, Ontario site 1_JW_OM2H0_O1 (SPAdes) (version 2) | ecosystem: Environmental > Terrestrial > Soil > Boreal...
TCACCCCGATATGCGCGAAGCCCAGCGCACCGCCGCCCTCCAGCACCAGCCCGATCTTCGAACGCGAGGCTGGCGCCGCCGCCGGCTCCTGCGACCCGGCAGGCATGGTCAACAGCCACGTGCCCAGCAGAGCGCCGGCAACAATCATCTTCCCCGAAGAGATGCGATAGGGCACATGGCGGCCGAAAGGATGCATGAAACCCCCGCAAACAGAGCTACGCGCTCATCTTACGGGAGCGCCTGAGCCTATCTTCAGAACTTCATATCTCCAGAATCACCCTTATCATCAGCCCTCCGACCACGCCTTGCCTCCCGACCATCGCCGAACAAAACCATCTCTCGATGCGTATCCAGTCCATAGAAACTGCTTTGTAACACGACAGAAACCCGGCGAGCGAGACGTTGCCGTTTCTACTGCGTCCATCACACGGGCACTGTTCGACATCAAAGAACTCGAAGCAATCAGTACGACTACCGAAAGGAACACAAATGACTCCTCAAGAACAGGACATGATCGGCGACCTGATCGACCGCGTGCAGAAGACCCAGCTTGCCGAAAAAGACCCCGACGCCGAGCAGATGCTCCAGGAGGGCCTCGGCCGCACTCCAGACGCGCTCTACATCCTCGCCCAGACGGTTCTCGTGCAGAAGTACGCGCTCGACCAGGCGCAGTCCCAACTCGCCCAGGCCAAAGACCAGATCCAGCAACTCCAGCAGCATCCCGAACCCAAACACGCGACAAGCTTCCTCGGCAACCTCCTTGGCATGAACCAGAGCCCCGCCCCACCACCCCCACCGCAGGCTCCTCCTCAAGGCTACGCGCCGCCTCCGCCCCCACCTTACGCTCCGGTAGGCTATGGAGCCGGCCCGTACCCCGGTGGCCCCGCCTACGGTCCGCCGCCCGGCATGGGCATGTCCGGTGGCGGTGGCTTCCTTCAGAACGCTATGCAGACCGCAACCGGTGTCGCGGCTGGTGCGCTAGCCTTCGAGGGCATTGAATCGCTCATGCACGGCTTCGGTCACGCCGCCGGCTACGGTGGTGGTTCAGGTCTAGGCGGATTCGGCGGCGCCGACCAACGCCCAACCGAAACCATCACCAACAACTACTACGACGACAACCGCGGCGAACAAGGCGACCGAGGCACCCACGATGTCTCCTCCGAGGAGCGCACTCTGGGCGACAGCGAAAACTACAACGACAAAGACAACACAAGTGATCGCGACACCCTCTACGGAGCCAACGACACCACAGCAACCGACGCCAACTTCGACGATACCTCGCTCGATGACAGCAGCGACAACTTCGACGATGCCTCTAACGACGGCGGCGACAACTTCGATGACGGCGGCGGAGACGACAGCAACTTCGCCTGATTGATTGACTGCCGCCGGGCCCTCCACCAACCCCACGACTTGTCATCCTGAGCGTAGTTGGTCACGCACTTTGTGAGCAACGTAGTCGAAGCATCCGCTGTTGCTGTTGCTCGTCCTTTTGTTTGTCATTCCGTAGCGATCTGCTATTGTTTTGCCGCTCCGCTCCGTCCACCGAACAAAAAGCGCCCCGCAAGGGGCGCTCTCTGCAAACAAGAAAATCAAATCTCCAGAATCACCGGCATAATCAAAGGCCGCCGGCTTGTGCTCTTCTGGATATACCGCTTCAGATCATTGCGGATCTTCTCTTTGATCACGCCGTAGTCGGCTTTCTCTTCATCCGAAGAACCATCCAGCGTCCTCTGCACCACCTGCCGGGCCTCAACGATCAAGCCTTCCTCATCCACCGCCATGCCTCGCATCACAATCTCGGGAGCATTCTCGAGCTTGCCCGTCCGTTTATTGATCGCAATAATCGGCAGCACAATCCCGTCTTCGCTCAGGTGTTTGCGATCGCGAATCACCACGTCTTCCACCACATCGGTCGAAGTTCCGCCCGAGTCGATACACACGCGGCCCACTGTAATCTTGCCCGTCTTCGAAGCGGAGTTCTTGTCCACCTCCAGAACGTCGCCATCCTCCAGCAGGATCGTCTTCTCCACCACGCCCATCGAAGCGGCCAGCTCTGCATGACGCTTCAAGTGGCGATAGTCTCCATGGATCGGAATAAAGAACTTCGGCCGCACCAGGTTGATCATCAACCGCAGCTCCTCCTGGCTTCCATGCCCGCTCACGTGGATCAGTCCCGAGTTGCCGTCATCATGAATCACCTTCGCATCGCGCCGCTCCAGGTGATCGATCATCCGGTAGATCGACTTCTCGTTGCCCGGAATCACCCTTGAGCTCAGCAGCACCGTATCGCCCGCATCGATATGCGCGAACTTGTGATTATTCACCGCAGCCCGGCTCAGCGCGCTCATCGGCTCGCCCTGCGTTCCGCTGATCATGATCAGCAATTTATTCGCCGGCGTGTCCTTGATCTGGCCCGGATTGATCACCAGCCCCGAAGGCAGATCGAGATATCCAAGGTCCTGCGCAATCTCGGTCGAGTTATCCAGCGACCGTCCGATGATCGCAACCTTGCGACCATGCTGATACGCCAGCTCCATCGCCAGACGAATCCTATGAATCGAAGAAGAGAAGCAGCTGAAGAAAAGTTTCTTCTTGGTCTGCGAAAAAATTTCATCCAGCTTCGGCCTTACCGCCCGCTCACTCGGCGTATATCCGCTGCGGTCCACGTTGGTGGAGTCCTGCAGCAGCACCAGCACGCCCTGCTTGCCGAGCTCAGCAAACGCATGCAGGTCGAACGGTTTGTTGTCCGGCGGCGAAAGGTCGATCTTGAAGTCGCCCGTATGCAACACCACGCCAACCGGCGTATGGATCGCCAGCGCCACGCAGTCCACCAGCGAGTGCGTCACGCGGATCGGCATAATCGAAAACGGCCCCAGCGTGAACCGCTTGCCCGGAATCATCTCGATCAGGTCGGCATCATCCAGCAGCCGGTGCTCTTCCAGCTTGCCCTCAACAAGGGCCAGAGTGAACTCCGTCCCATACACCGGGACCTTCAGCTCGGACAGAATCCATGGCAGCCCGCCAATGTGGTCTTCATGCCCGTGGGTCAAAACGATCGCGCGAACTTTCTCGCGGTTTTCAGTCAAATAGCTGATATCAGGGACAACGATGTCCACACCCAGCAACTCTTCTTCAGGAAACATCAAACCGGCATCAATGACAATAATGTCATCCTGCCAGCGGAGGGCCATGCAGTTCATACCGAACTCGCCAAGGCCACCCAGCGGAATCATCTTCAATTTATCTTGTGCCATCAACCTTCAATCTTAGCACTGCAGCCCTATCTCCTTTAGCAACACCAATTGCAGATAGGTCTGGAATGATCTGATCCGCTGTTGATCCCTCGGCCCGTCTTCGATGATTCGCGGATTAATTTCTGACTACTTGCGCTGCGGAATTGACGGTCGGTATCTACGGTGCTATATAAGGAGCGATTCTCGGCCACCGGCTTCTCAAATCACAGAGCGAGGTGTTTGCCATGTCACTCGTACGCGGAATGCTTCTCGTTAATGCGGCCCTGGGCTTGTTGATGTTCTCATCAGCTTCACCAGCTCAGACGTTCAAGCCCTACGGCGGCCTGGACTGTAATGGCCATAGCAAAATTCAAAAGCCGCTTAGACCACAGGATTCCTGCACTGACTTTCACGATGAATACGGACGGGGCTATGACAACGGTTATTACGTCGGGCATGACGAGCCGAGTGTCGGCTTCATCTCAACCGTTTCTCACTCCGGCAACAATGTGCAATGGGAATTCACGCTGCCTCGTGAACGCCCTCTGCCGGCGACTCAGTCTTTCGAGAACTTCATCACCTTCTGGCTCTCTATGGCGCTCTGCGATCCCAATTCAGGTTTCGTGCGAGGGCCTTGCATCCCGGACAGCGACAAGAACAATCCCAACACTGCTGGGTCTGCATTCCTCGAGATGCAGTTCTACCCCCCCGGCTTTCCCCCCTTTATCAGCCAGATCAGTTGCGACCTGACCCACTGGTGTGCGTCGCTGCACATCAACAGTCTCGAAAATATGGATAACGGGCAGCTCAATCCCAATTGCACTGAGACGACGAACTTTGCGTTCATCCAGACCGATGGGATTCCCACCGGGCCGCCTGGCCCCAACAACCTTACCGACGCGAGCTTCACTCCGAACAATCGCACCTTGCTGATGAACCAGGGCGACCGGTTGCGCGTCACGATCCAGGACGTCCCGGGAGATGTCTTGGGAGGCGTAATGACGATGATCCAGGATCTGACCACGGGTCAGTCCGGGTTCATGGTGGCCAGCGCCCACAACGGCTATCAGACCACGGACCCGAACACATGCGTCGGAACCAACTTCAGCTTCCATCCCGAGTTCGACACTGCGAAGTTTGGCAACTTTGTTTCCTGGGCCGCCCTGCAGGCCAACGTCAACTTCTCCATGGAACTCGGGCACTTCACCCCGGGCGCCAATGGCGACAACGATGCCGACGACCCGCCGTGCTTCCCAGGACCCACGGTTGCTGGCTGCTTAAACTTGGCCACGGGAGGGGACCTCGATTTTGACGGTAGCTCCTACCTGTTCGACTGGCCAGACGGCACGCGCAACAACGCCACTTCGATTGCCATCGGTTCTGTCAAAGGAGGCGGCATCGGCCCCCTCAGTCCATCTGACGATACTGACAAATATGACCAGCCCTTTCCAATCATTCACATCGAGACCGAGGTCGCGGCCTCGGAGAGCACATGCCAACCGAACGGAGTCGGCTGCGTCGTCCCGCCAGTGGGCGCAAAGTTCTATCCCTTCTATGCGGTAACAAAGAACGGAGGCAATGACGACAGCAACGGTTACAGCAACACTGAAAACTGCACCTTGGTCTTCGGCAACTTCACCAACCCGGACTTCAATAATTTTGGCGGCGATGCTCAGTATGGCGCGTCGAACTTGTATTGGTTCTTCGGCCAGAACAGCAGTGGCCCGAGGAGCAATCCGTGCATCCCGCATCCAAAGGGCAAGGATTAACGCTATAGCTTCTTTTGCTTGGTGGATCATCTCGGTAGGATGGGGCTCCATTTCGAGACGACTATGTGTTCGAATCGGCCCGGGGCTCCATCCTTCCAGGGCTTTGCTTCGCTCACAGGTCGAAGCGGTGACATCCTCCCGACCATCTTCACCACGCAATCCACCACAACATCCCACCAGCAACTAACGCAAAATATCCTCTAACACCAAAGAAAGCTCAGTTTTCTCATCCCGATATGGGGCTCCCCTCCTCCGAACTCAATTTTTCGGATAAACAAAGGATCCAATTTCCACCACTCGCATCCGATTTAAAATCCTCGTTCGTAGTTTGAATAGCCAACGTGCTGAGGTTACTCATGTCCATCCCTGAGCAGTATGACGCAATCGTCATCGGTAGCGGAGAAGCAGGAAAATACATGTCCTGGACCCTGGGTTCGCAAGGGCAACGCGTCATTACTGTCGAAGACAAGCGGATCGGCGGGGCTTGCCCTAACGTCGCCTGCCTTCCAAGCAAAAACATCGTCCACAGCGCCAAAGTCGTTTCATTGTTCGGACGTGCCGCGGAGTTCGGCATCGTCCAGGGAGACTGGCGCGTCGATATGGCAGGCGTCAACGCCCGTCGTCAGAAGCTCGTCGACAGCAACCTGCAGGTGCACCTCGCCAACTTCGCCAAAAGCCATGCTGAGATCGTGATGGGCTTCGGCCGCTTTAGCGCCGACAAGACTATCGAAGTAGCTCTCAATGCTGGCGGCACGCGCACCCTCCGCTCCGACAGAATCTTCCTCGATACCGGCTCCCGTGCCACCATCGTACCTGTTCCCGGACTCGTCGAGTCCAACCCGCTCACGCACATCGAAGCTCTTGAGCTCACCGTTCTTCCCGAGCACCTCCTCATCATCGGCGGCGGCTTCATCGGCCTCGAATTTGCCCAGGCGATGCGCCGCTTCGGCGCTCGTGTCACCATCGTCGAACGAGACTCCAGCCTCTCTCACAGTGAAGACCCGGACGTGATCGAAGGGATCCAGCAGCTCTTCCACGACGACGGCATCGACGTCATCACAGACGCCAGGATCGACCGCGTCGAAGGCTCCTCCGGCACAAGGGTCAGTCTGCACCTGCAACTGCCCAGCGGCGCAACCCTCCTCCAGGGCTCGCACTTGCTCGTCGCCACAGGCCGGACACCGAATACGAAGAACATGGGGCTCGAAGTCGTCGGGATCAAAACGACGCCCGCCGGCCACATCCAGGTGAACGACCGCCTCGAGACCACAGTACCCGGCGTATGGGCCATGGGAGACTGCGCTGGCTCCCCCTACTTCACCCATATCTCCTACGACGACTTCCGAACCGTCCGCGACAATCTGGCCGGGGCAAACCGCACCACCGCGGGGCGCCAGGTTCCCTTCTGCGCTTTCATCGATCCGGAACTCGCCCACGTTGGCCTGCGGGAAAACGAAGCCAAACAAAAGGGGATTGCTTATCGTCTTACCAAGGTCCCCATGCTCTCCAACCTGCGCGCCCGCACCATCTCCGAGACCCGCGGCTTCATCAAAGCCCTCGTCTCCAACGATGACCACATCCTCGGCTTTACGGCCTTCGGGTCCGGTGTCGGAGAGCTTCTTCCGGTCGTTCAACTGGCGATGTCGGCCAACCTTCCTTATACGGCGATTCGATCTCTCATCGTCACCCACCCGACGATCTCAGAAGGACTCGTCACCCTGTTCTCTGCCGTCCCGCCCCTGACATCAGGGGGGGACAGCACCCGCGAGTCACTGACCCCGGCAAAGATTTCCACAGAAAATTTCAAAAAGTTGGCATGTTTTTAGCGGCGCAAAAAGTGTCGTTAAACAAACCACGATAACGACACAATCCACCACAAATTCACCACGAAAAACCACCACGAATCACCGCAAAATGTCCTCTAACACCAAGGAAAGCTCAGTTTTCTCGTCCCGATATTTAACGATCACCGGAGCTGCCAGACTCAGCCCCCACTCCGCGCCCTTCCCCTTCGAAACCGCCCTCGACCCCGGCACCACCACCGCTCCCTCGGGAATCACCAGCGGCATCTCCGCCGTAGCTTTGTAAATCTCCCCCCTCACCAGGTCATACACCGGCGTCCCCCGCGTCAGCACCGTCCCAGCCGCCAGCACCGCGCGTCTCCGCACCACAGTCCCTTCATAAACCCCGGTATTCCCACCAATTAGGCAATCATCCTCAATGATCACCGGATTCGCGTTCACCGGCTCTAGCACTCCGCCAATCTGCGCTGCTGCGCTCAAATGCACTCGCTTCCCAACCTGGGCACAACTCCCCACCAGCGCATGCGAGTCCACCATCGTTCCCTCATCCACATAGGCCCCCACATTCACATACGAAGGAGGAATCACTGCAACTCCCTTGGCAACATACGCACCAGTCCGCACACTCACGCCGCCCGGCACGACACGCACGCCATCAGCCAGCGCAAACCGCCGCACCGGATAGGTATGCCTGTCGAGAAACTGGAGCGTCTCGCCCCCCATCTCGATCATCGTCCCGATCCGAAACCCCAGCAAAATCCCTTGTTTCACCCACGCATTCACCCGCCAACCAAGCGGCAGAGAAGCGTCTGGCTCCGCAGCCCGCAGCGCCCCAGCCTCCAATGCCCCACGCAACTCCAGAAACGCGCTCTCCGCCTCAGCATTGCCAACCGCCGCCGCACCCAGCGCAAACCAGTGCTCGATCCGCAACTGCAACGTACCGTCCAAACTCACATATCCTCTTTCAACTTTCAGCAACACAATGCAATGGAGCCTAGAACATCCTCAAATCTTCACCAGCAGACGGAACGCCCACCAGCATTCCCAACTCACCCACCATTCGCTCCAGCCTCCGCCGCGTCGCATCCGACACTGGCACCATCGGCAGCCGCAGCACATCCTCCCCCCGTCCCAGCATCGCCAGTACAGCCTTCACCGGAGCCGGACTCGCCTCCCAGAAGTGTGCCTGCATCAGCTTGAAGAACTGCCGATTGATCCGTCGTGCTTCCACCCAGTCGCTCTCCAGCGCCGCCCGAACCATCCGCGCCATCTGCCCCGGAATCGCATTCGAGGCCACTGAGACCAACCCCGCGCCACCCAGCGCCAGCACTGGCAGCGCCAGCCCATCATCACCGGCAAACACCTTGAAGCTTCTGGGGACGGTCGTCAACAGCTCCGTAATCTGCACGATGTTCCCACTCGACTCCTTGATCCCGATCACATTCCTCAGCCCAGCAAGCCGCAGCACCGTCGCCGGCTCCAGGTTCGCCCCCGTCCGCGAAGGAATGTTGTACAGCAGTACCGGCAGTTCTGTCGCCTCGGCGATCGCCTTGAAGTGCTGAAACTGCCCCTCCTGCCCCGGCCGATTGTAGTAAGGGTTCGCCGTCAAAATTCCCGTAAGCCCATGCACCTGCGACAGCTTCCTTGCCCGCGCCACCGCCTCATGCGTCGCATTATGCGTGCATCCCGCAAACACCGGAGCCCGCCCTGCCGCCGCAGCCACCACCACCTCGATCACCCGCAACCACTCCGGCTCCGTCAGCGTCGAAGCCTCGCCCGTCGTCCCACACGGAACCAGAAAGTCGATCCCGCTCTCAATTTGCCAGTTCACCAGCGCATGCAGCGCCGGTTCATCGACACCGCCGTCCCGTCGAAAGGGAGTCACCAGCGCCGTTCCACAGCCCATCAGTTCCATAATGATTGCAAGTCTATCGCGTCCCGGTTGTTGATTTCCGGTCGCTTCCCATAACAGCCCCATTTACAACGCGATAAATCGACACCCATCCCAAAACGTCTTCGGCCAAAGCTCCTGCCATCAGCCGTCGTTTGGTGAACGGCTTCACGCGCATTTCCGCCGGTAATCACGAGGTTTCTCGACAGAGGAGGCAGGCAAATCCAAGGCAACAGCATGCCCCTTCCTTGCTTCTTAAAGAGAGGCGATCTGGAATCGCTTATCGCGAACGTAAGAAGCGTTGAAACTACGTTCCTAACCCAACTCAAGGAGTTGAGCCATGAGCCCGAATTTTCAGATATTCAAAAGGCACATCCGCAGCAGCATCATCGCGCTTGCAGGGGCGGTACTTCTTTCGGCCCCTTGCGCAATCGCGCAGATGGGACGTCCGTCATCGCCTACGCAAACCCCCGCCAATCCGCAACCGGGAGTCTCTCCGATGGGTCAGGCCAACACCGGTCAGGATCCAACCAGTGCCGGCGTCTTGGAGGATAAGGCGTTTGTCCGGAAGGCGTTGCAGGGCGGTATGATGGAAGTTCAGCTAGGTCAACTCGCTTTGCAAAAGAGCAGCAACGACGACGTTAAGCAATTCGCCCAGAAAATGATCGACGACCACACCAAGCTCGGCGATGAGATGAAACAGGTCGGGCAGCAAATGGGCATAAAGGCGCCTGACTCGCCTTCCTCCAAAGACAAATCGACCATGGCCAAGCTACAAACCCTCAACGGCGACGACTTCGACAAAGCCTACATCAAGGACATGGTGAAGGATCATCAGCAGGACGCGAAGGATTTCAAGCAGGAGGCGCAAAACACCACCAATCCTGCTCTGAAGAGCGTCGTCGTTCAGGGCCAACAAGTCATCGACGAGCACCTGCAGATGATTCAGCAGATCGCGCAGAAGAACAACGTTGTCGCATCCAAATAGCTTGAGCAGTAACTCTTTTTTGAACCGAAGAGAAAAAGAAGCGGCCTGGCGACATAGCCAGGCCGTATCTCTGCACGCCGCAACACAATAGCGTTAAGCAAACTGTCCGCGGGTCAACTCCGAAGGAATGTGAAACTCCGGAAGGTGCAGTGCGGCCGCGCCATTCACAGTACCCGGCGGCAGATCCATGCACTTCACAAACGCTGTCTGGAACTTCGCCATCTCCTCCTTCGTTCCAACCGTAACGCGAACGTAGTTTGGCATCGCTGACCAGGTCCGTCCCACGGCGACATTCTCCTTCAGCATGGCCACCTGAAACTCGCGACCCGGCCGATTCACGTCCACCATGAACATATTGCCCTGCGAACCCGGCACGAATTTGTATCCCTTCTTAGCCAGGAACTCCAGCGTCTCCGCCCGCACATCGGCATTGATCTTCTTGCGCAACGGCACCAAGTCCTTATCCTGCAGACTCGCACGCGCCCCGGCAGCGCTGGTAATCGAGATGCTCGCCAGACTCTGGCTCGGCCCACCAACATTGTTGAACCGATCCAGCAGGTCCGGTCGCGCGACCGCAAAGCCCGCACGCAGACCAGCCATCCCGTAGATCTTCGAGAACGTCCGCATCACGATCACGTCCTTGTCCTGAGCGACCAGGTCGATGCACGACTCATCGTCCGAGAAGTGGTGATACGCCTCATCGATGATCACGACCGAACCGTTGGGCTTGTTATTCACCAGCCATACCAGGTCTGTCTTCGAGGTCATCGTGCCCGTCGGATTGTTCGGATTCACCACGTAATACGCGCCGGGCGACGGATGCGCTTTCAGCATTGCCTTCACATCATGCGCATAAGTGGCTGTCAATGGAACCGCAATCTTCGGAGCATTCATCGCCTCCGCCGCACGAGGTCCTTGTTCATAGCTCGGGTCTGCATACACCAGCGGTTTATTCGGCCCCAGGTTCGACATCAACGCCAGATCCAGCGGCCCGCTCGAACCGGGGTATAGCGCGGAGTAGCCGCTCTTCAGCCCGAACTGCTCATTGAACACATTGATGGTCTTCACATATTCGTCTTCATGGTAGCGGCCGCCCTGCGCGGCCGTACTACATATCGCCGTCAACGCCGACTGCGCCGGCCCCAGCGGGTTTTCGTTCGCACTGATAATCACCGTATCGGGCGAAAGCTGTTGCATCCCACGCATGCGACGAGGTCGACTTTGCGCTGGCGTGCTGGCCTGCTGCAACCCAAACGCTGGAAGCGCACTAGCAGCCGCCGAAGCTGCGCCGAGAATGCGCATAAACGATCTGCGGGAAACACCTTGTGTCGTATCGGAGTTCATAGAAGGTTTCTCCTCGAAAGGTTGATTTTGTAGGGAATGCAACACCGCTGCAATAGAAGGAAGACACCAACTGAGGATCTAAGGATCCGAGGATCAACTGAATATTCCCTGCAAAAACAAGGCCGCCTTGCAGTAACTATTCTTTGGGAGCTTGGATTTGAACGCGGACGGTGGCTCCGATTGAGTTCAATCTACCGCGAATTCTCTGTAAATGCGAGAAAATTTATCCACACGTGCAACAAAACCCTTAGCAGCGCAACCATGTTCGGCAGTCGACCGCTAAACCGAGTACTTGGCGCTGGCTACTTGGTCGCTTCCATGGCCGGATCTTCGGAGACCACGTAGCGTCTACTCGCGTTCGATCTCAACCGAACCAACGCCGCTACACCCATTCGCCCTTGCGCATCAACGGCTCAACCGTACCATTCGCAGCAATGCCATCCACATCCATCTCGCCCGAGCCAATCATCCAGTCCACATGAATCAGGCTCGCATTCGCACCCAATGCTGCCAGCTCCTCTGGATCCATCTTCTCGCCGTCGATCAGGCACGTGGAATAAGCCTGCCCCAGCGCAATGTGGCTGGCCGCATTTTCATCGAACAGCGTACTCCAGAACAACACTCCACTCTGCGCAATTGGCGACGAGTGCGGCACCAGCGCCACCTCCCCCAGCCTGCGCGCCCCATCGTCCGTGCTGATCAGCCGGTTCAGCACGTCTTCGCCAGCCGTCGCGGTCGCCTCAACAATCCTGCCGCCTTCAAATCGCACGGCAATATTCTCAATCAGCGTTCCCTGGTGCGAGAGTGGCTTTGAAGCCCGCACCGTCCCATCCACGCGGTCCTTATGCGGAGTCGTAAAGCACTCTTCGGTAGGAATATTCGGCTGGCAATAAACTCCATTCCCCGCTGTCGTTCCCCCGCCCGCCCACAGATGCTCATCCGCCAACCCAACCGTCAAATCCGTCCCCGGTCCCTTAAACCGCAACGCCGAAAACCGTTTCTCATTCAGCATATCCACGCGCTTTTTCAGCCGAGCCCCATGCTCCTGCCACTCCACGACCGGGTCATCCACAGCCACGCGCGACGCCACAAAGATCGCCTCCCACAGCTTCGCAACGGCGATATTCTCCGGCTCATCCGGAAACACCAGCTTCGCCCACTCCGGCGTCGCACACGCCACAATCGTCCAGTTGATCTCGTGCCGCGTGATCAACTCCATCGCCGCCTTACCCGCCTTCGACGCTGCCACATTCGCCCGTGCCACCTTCGCAGGATCCTGCTTCGCCAGCAGGGCAGGGTTCGTTCCGGCAATCGCCAGCCGCGCCGCTCCACTCTTGAACCCGGCTGCAATCCCATCCTGTAGCCACGTCGGCGCATAGTCGAAGCTGGCATCGCTGGCATACGAAAACCGCGCCAGTACGCTCGGATCGTCCGCGTAAAACGTAGTGACGAGCAACGCCCCAGCCTTATATGCATGCTCTGTAATCCGACGCACCAGCGGCAGCGCCTCCATCGGAGCGCTCATGATCAGCTCCTGTCCCGCCCGCAGCCCCAAACCAACCTTCACCGCGACCTCGGCCAGCCGGTCCAGCTTCTCGTCAAACGCGAGGTCCGCAAACTTCGTCTTCACCGCTTCTTCCATCACACTCATGACTAGTCCTCCATCACCAACTACATCTCTGTATAAACATTCTGAAAGTCGTAACAGCCGGTCCGCGACGACAACCACTCCGCAGCCCGCACGGCGCCCTCCGCAAACCCTCGCCGCGAGTAAGACTCATGCGTCAGTACCAGTCTGTCAGAGTCACTCTTCGCAACCAGCACATGCGTCCCCGCCACATCGCCAACACGCTGCGCATGCACCGAAACATCCTTGCCCGTCGCCTTCTTCACCACCTCAGCAAGACTGATCGCTGTGCCCGAGGGTGAGTCCAGCTTCGTCACGTGGTGCGTCTCTTCAACAGAGAACTCATACCCCGCGTCCTTCAGCAGCGTCCCCATCCGTTTTGCCGCCTGCAACATCACCTGCACGCCAATGGAGAAGTTCGTCCCGTACAGCAACCCGGCCTGCTTGCGCTCCACTAGTTCGCGCGTTCTATTCAGCTCGTCGTACCATCCCGTCGTCCCTACTACCATCTTCGCACCGGTCGCCAGGCAGGCGCGCATGTTTTGTACCACCGCCTCAGGCGTCGTAAAGTCGATGATGACGTCAAATCCGGCAACAAACGGCGGCGTCAGCGCCGTAGCACCCGCATTCTCTTTGGCATCCAGCACATTCACGCTATGGCCGCGCTCCGCCGCAACCTCCGCTACCAGCTTGCCCGTCTTGCCCGCTCCCAGAACCAGTACCCGCATCGTGTGCCTTCCTAAACCGTGTTCTCTAGAGAAACCCGGTCCACCACATCAAACACCGTCTCGTCCGGATTCGCAAAGAAGACCCGGTGCAGACTCCGCACCGCCTCCTCCACATCTTCTTCATCGATCATGAAGCTCATGTTGATCTCGCTCGCCCCCTGAGAGATCATCCGAACATTCACATGGCTGATTGCGCTGAACACCTGTCCCGCAATGCCGTTATGCCCGCGAATGTCCTCCCCCACCAGGCAAACCAGGGCCTTGTGCCCTTCCATCTTCACATCTGCGATCTTGCTCAACTCCGCGCAGATTTCAGGCAGCTGCTGATTGCTATCGACGCTAAGCGAAATACTTACCTCGCTGGTCGACACCATATCGATCGCGCACTTGTACTTATCGAAGACATCGAACACCGCCTTCAAATATCCATGCGACATCAGCATCCGGCTCGCAACCACGTCGACGATCGTCAGCCTCTTCTTCGCCGCAATGCTCTTGAACGGGCTGGCGCACCGTGCCGCCATGGCCGTAATCTTGGTGCCTTCATTCTCGGCATTGCGCGAGTTCAGCACCCACACCGGAATGCTCTTCTGCACGGCAGGCAAAATCGTCGCCGGGTGCAGCACCTTCGCCCCAAAGTAAGCCAGCTCCGCCGCCTCCTCGAAGCTGATCGTCTTTACCCGCAGCGCATCCGGACAGATCCGTGGATCGGTCGTCATAATCCCATTCACGTCCGTCCATATCTCAATCGCTCCGGCATGCAATCCACCACCCACCAGCGCAGCCGTGTAGTCGCTGCCGCCGCGCCCCAGCGTCGTCGTGATGCCCTCTGCATTCGCTCCGATGAACCCTCCCATCACCGGCGTCTTTCCCGCCTCGATCAACGGCAGCACAATCTCCGAGAGTTTTGCTTCAATCGCAGCTTCCTGCGGCACCGCCTTGCCATAGTTCGAGTCCGTCACAATGCAGCTCCTGGCGTCCACATGCGCGCCATGCAGTCCGCGCTGATCGAACGCCTCCGCCACCATCCTGCTCGAAAGCCTCTCGCCAAAGCTCACCACCAGATCATTGGTGCGTGGCGTCAGCTCGCCCACCGCAGAGATCCCCCTCAGCAGATCATCCAGAGCATCAAACTCCTGGTGC
>Ga0209624_10002215_pt1 | contig 14525 bp, 15 predicted proteins | sample JacPinW_OM2H0_O1_FD_188565 | JGI IMG/M metagenome (GOLD analysis project Ga0209624, IMG submission 188565) | Forest soil microbial communities from Algoma, Ontario, Canada - Jack Pine, Ontario site 1_JW_OM2H0_O1 (SPAdes) (version 2) | ecosystem: Environmental > Terrestrial > Soil > Boreal...
CCGCGATCCAAAACATCCGTCTTGATTTCGCGAGGCTGCAGGAACTTCATCTTCATCCCTTTACTGTTACGGTGGCGGTAACGGCACCCGGAGAGGATTGTGACTTTGTGTGCATTATTTCGCCCCAGTCTATGGCATCCCTGAAGCTCGGCTGACCGGCTCTGCTCCTGGTGCACTCCCACCCTACTGGGCGGAGCGTCTGGGCAAAACACATCTTTCGGCAGGGCGGGTGTCGGAGCGCGGTGGTGAACTCTGCGAAATCGCCGAACCGCAAGTAATCACAAAAGGCAGCGCTGTGCTTACATTGCAGGGGGCGCTGCAAGTCTGACACCACTCAACTCGCATCGCATCAGGTCACCGTACGAGTCCCTTGCTGCTTAGGAACTCGTGTACGACCTCCGTCGCGTCGCGGTGCTGGCCTTCCACCGCATAGTTCAAGTTCTGCATCTCTTCATCGGAAATCTTCCCTCCCAACTCGGCAAGGATCGGAGCAATCTCCGGATGTTGCTCGAGCGTTTGCCGGCGTATGACCGGCACCGCTTCATAGGGCGGAAAATAATGACGATCGTCTGCGAGCACGAACAAATCCAGAGCCGGAATCAGCCCGTCGGTAGTGTTGCCGCCGGCCAAGTCAATCTGGTGAGCTTTCAGGGCGCGCGCCAGCAGGCCCAAATCCATGATCCGCGGCTCTTCCGCAAAGTGCAGGCCATAGGTCGCGGCCAAACCTCGATAGCCATCAGGTCGCTCCATGAACTCGTAACCGAATCCGGCGCGCCATCGGGGAGCAAACGCGGTTGCCTGCGACAAAGTCTTGATGTTCAAACGGCGAGCGTCCTCGCCCCGTATTTCCATGGCAAAGGTGTCGTTGAAGCCAAAGGCTGGCCCAAGAGTCAAGCCAAAGCGGCGTTCGTATTCATTCTTAACCCGTTTATAAACGTCTTCCTTTTGAGCACTTGCATCTTGTTTGAGAATCGCCGTTAGCGCCGTGCCGGTGTATTCGGGATAAACGTCGATACGCCCAGCCAGGATCGCTTGCTGGCAGATATAGGTTCCGGCCAGGTAGAAACGTCGATCCACTTTCAGAGAAGTGCGGGCCCCGATCATTTGCGCCATGATCTCGCCCAACAGAAGCGATTCGGTGAAATTCTTCGAGCCAATCACAATGCGGTCGAAGCGCGAAGGCGAACACGAAGGCAGCAGCAACCCGACTGCGATGAGAACCGGAATGCAAATACTCGATTGACGGCGCTTCATCTGGGCTGCAGACGCCTCTCCAGCCATCCCACACCGAAATCGGCCAGCAGCGCCAGGAGTGCAGCCGGAATGGCTCCGGCCAGAATCACTCTGTCGTCGACCATGGCCAATCCTCGAAAAATAAACTCTCCCAGGCCTCCAGCCCCAATCGCGGCCGCGATGGTCGCCAAGCCCACGGAAATTACGATGGCCACTCGCACGCCCGAAAGAATCACACTCACTGCCAGCGGCAGTTCCACTTGAAACAGAAGTTGCGATTCTGTGAGCCCCATCCCGCGACCCGCTTCGACCACAGCCCCATCGACGCCGCGGATTCCTGTATAGGTGTTGCGGATGATCGGCAACAGGGCATAAAGAGTGAGCGCCAGAATCGCCAGCCGGTCAGCGCGTTGGCCCAGCCAGGGAACGGGTAATAGAAACCCGAAAAGTGCCAGACTGGGGATCGTCTGAATAATGTTTGCACTCGCCAACACCGGCTTGGTGAACCGCGGCCGATGGGCGATCACCATGCCGAGGGGTATGCCGATCAGCATGGCGAAGAGCGTTGAGAAGGCGACCAGCCGAAGATGCTCCAGGGTGAGTTCCAGCACCTGAATGTGATTCTGCCAGATGAATCGAACGACGTTCATGACGTGCCTCGATTGGCAGCCGACTCCAGACCGTCGCCGAAGGCCCGGACGTAGGCGGAAGCCAATGGATCGGTGGACCGCAGGAAGTCCTTTGGCGCGAGGGCTGTCACCAGCCGCCCGGCTTCCATCAATGCAATCCGCGATCCGAGCCGCAGGGCCTCGCGCAGATCGTGGGTAACAAACAGGACTGTTTTGTGGAGTCTTTGTTGCAGCAAAAGGAATTCACGTTGCAACTCGTCGCGCGTAAGGGGGTCGAGCGCACCAAAAGGTTCGTCCATCAGCAGGACTTCCGGATCTGCGGCCAGAGCGCGAGCCACGCCCACTCGTTGCCGCTGCCCTCCCGATAGCTGATGCGGATATCGCAAGGCCGTCTCCGGTCGAAGCCCCACCATCTGCAGGAGCTCCTGCGTGCGCGCGCCAATCCGTTCCTGGGGCCAGCCTTCAATCTTCGGAACAATCCCGATGTTCCGCTCGATGGTGAAATGGGGAAACAAGCCAACATCCTGAATCACGTAGCCAATGCTACGACGCAGGCGAATCACATCGGCGTCTTGGTTGGGCACGCCCTGCACGCGGATTTCTCCGGACGTGGGCGACAGGAGCCGATTCACCAGCTTCAGCGATGTAGTCTTACCCGAGCCGCTGCGTCCCAGCAGCACCAGCGTCTCTCCATTCTGGACTTGCAGATCGAACCCGGAAAGCACCTGTGTGCCCGCTATTCGGTAGGAAACATCACAGAATTCAATCACCGGACTTGAGGCCGCTGGTTGCATGTCCGCCAAGCATACCGGAGTTCCCGACAGATAAGGAGAGGTCAGTAATTTCTTGCCAGATACTGGCGCAGATGATCAAGCCTGAAGCTGGCATCACCGGTCTCGATTTGCAAGAGCAATTGCGCGGCTGTCAGTTGATTGTGGAAGTCGAAGGCCGCTGAAGTATCCGGACTGCCAACCAGCTGAAGATTCCTGTCAATCTGTCCGCTCTCTTGCTGCAGAGACTTCAGCTTGGATTCTTGGGCGGAGAGGTTATCCATCAATTGCTGGCGAAGCACGTCCGCACTGCGCACAACATCACCCTCCTGCACCTTTTTCCATTCGCTGTAGGCCTCCACGGAACGGTCAAGGTGTTTGTTGATGGCTCGGCTCGCCAGGTTGTAGTTGACCGAGACCGCGCCATACGGTTGTGGATTCTGGGCAATCGGATTGACCTGCTGATGTACGCCGACCGAGAGCGCCACGTCCCAATTATTTTGCCGGCTCAGCTTGTCCAGCGCTTTTTGCTCGTTCGCGTCGCTGCTAAGTTTTTCTGCGACCAGCTGCTTCAAGGATTTGTCAGTCAGCGGAGGAATATAGAGCGTGGTAATTTTCGACTCGGTGTCGGCCCGGTCGGCGTCAAGTTTGATCCGGGTCGTTTGCAGAGTGAAGAGCATGAGACGGGTCGCATTTTGGGCCTCGACCATCTTCGAAGTCGTTTCCATCAGCGCGTCTAGAGACTTCGAGGCCTGGTCGATCAACGCCAGGCGGTTCCTCAGCGCTTCTTTCTCCAGGCTGGGCAGACCATACTGGATGTCTTGCTGGGCTCCCGTCGTAGCTTTGTACAGCTCGCAGTTTTTGCGTGCCTCCTCGATGGTCAGACCAGATTTTCGTATGCTCGAGAGGCCAACCGACGCGCCGGCGATGAGTTGCGTCGGCAGGCCGGTCTCGGGCTGAGTCAGGCCGGCCAAGGCAATCGGGGTACGCAATAAATCTCGCTGCGCCTGCGCCTGCTCCATGACGTAGGAGCAATAGGCCAGCTGATCGCTCAGGTCCGCCGCCAACGCTGGAGTTGCAACCGACAGGGCGCAGACCAACAACAACTTGCAGCTATTCAAAGGCATCCTCGTTCTCCTCAAAACAGTACAGGCTTGCCGCCCAGGAACACCGTCTTCGATTTGGCCGATTCAGGACGGTTCAGATTCATTTGCATCAGGAAACCGCGAATCTGAGTCTTGAAGATGGGATGCAGGGCTTCCTCTTCGCCCGTGAATATCTGCTTCACTGTGCCCACTTTTCGGCAAGCGATCATGTTCAAGTAACAGTCGTAGATCGGAGCGCCGGCTAGCGCGTTGGCTTGGTTGTCGTAGGGAACGAATGCGAAGTACAAAATCTTGTCACCCGACGCATTCAGATAATACGGACTCTGCTTCGCCGTAACGATCGCCTGTCGCAGTCGGTCGATCTGTCGTGTTTCCTCCTGAAGCTGCTTTTCCGCAACGTTGATGGCCACATCCAACTGCGCCACCTCGGAACGCAGCTCGGCTTGCTTTTCCAGCACATCGAGCGAGTTGGTGCCAATCGTTGTCTTGTCTAAAACACTGTCTGTGAGTAAGATCTCGGCAATTCTGCTGTCGGTATAGGCACCCTCAGCGGTGTTCAGCGCGGCGATCTGTGTGGCTGCGTCGCCCTTGGTAATCAACCCGGCGGACAAATCCTTGTTAATGTTGGTCTCCACTTCCTTGAGCTGTGCCAGAACTTTTTGGGTTTTCACATTGTCGGCCTGCTTCTGCTGATCAAGGGTCGCGAGTTCCGGGCCTGCGGTGCGATTGTGCGTCTGCTCCCGCATAATCGCATCCCGTAGTTCCGGCTCCAGCGCCAGCAGCGCGGCGCGGTGCTTCTTCATTTCGGCAACACCGCTTTCCAGTTTGTTCGTATCCACTTTCAAGTCTTCGATGGTCTGCTGGCTGATCACTAGCTTGTCCCGGAAGTCGAGGCTCTTCTCGTCCGCGGCAGAGAGAATGACCGGTGCAGCCCAGGAGCTATTCACCGCATAAAAGCCCATCACCCACGCGTAGGCAAGAATCCCGGCCAGCACCAGATACAGCACGGCGATGGCAAAAACGCGGTAGAGGGTGATCACCAGACGGTAGTGCAGAGATTGCTTGACCGGCGCTCTCTTGGGTTCAGACGGAGGAGTGTTCTGTTTTGCTTCGGACGACGACGGATTAATTGTGATGGTTTCCAACGGGCACCTCCGATGGTTCGACGGTTCGAGTCCCCCAGTCTGCGGAATCCATCGTACACAGCGCAAGCGGCGTAAGGAACAAGCTGCTCACCAGCGACCAGCCTACATAGGCGGCAAAGGCCAACGGATGGGCGACCGCTTCTTTCGCGCTATATTTCTTGATCACCCAGGTAAGGACAGCGCCAATTCCCAGCGCTGCAATCAGCGGCATGGGTCCCGCCCATGCCAGGGGGTCCGACATGAGCATTGTGATCACAACCAAAAGTCCCACCAGCGCTCCCAGCGGAACCAGTACGAGCGTCAGCACCGTGTTGGGGTGCAGTTTCCATACGTGTTGGGGCAGCGTTCTGAGAGTAAAGAAAAAATCGCGCACAATGCTGCGCCGCCAGCGCAGTTGCTGTTTGAAGAGCACCGACAAAGTGTTCGGCACCGTAGTCCAGCAAAGCGCGTCATTATTGATGTACGTTCCGTACCCCCGCAGCAGCGTCTGATGAGTCAGAAAGCGGTCTTCTCCCTGATTTACCGGAATCCCGAACCAGTTGCGGCTCCGGATCGCCGGTTCGATCTCAAGCAGGAGTTCGCGCCGGATCGCAAACAAACATCCGCTGATGCAACACACACTGCGGGTCCAGTTCTCGGGAATTTTATACAGTTGGAACGCAGAGTAGTAAATGATGGTCTGAATGGCGGTGATCACACTGTCGTTGGGGTTTCGGACGCCCACCCTGCCGCCCACCGATCCCATGTGCGGCTCGGCGAAGCAGGCAGTCAGCTCGCGAATCGCGTCCGGATGAAAGATGCAATCCGAATCGATGGAGATGATAATCTCCGCCGCGGAGTGCTGCAGCGCATTGCAGACGGAGCGCGCCTTTCCGCTGTTGACTTCATTCCGGCCCGTCCGGATTCGTATGTTCGTAAAATCGCGCTGGGCCTTCAGCATCCACTCGTAACTGTCGTCGGCGGAACAGTCGTCTTGCGCGATCACTTCAAATTTCTCGTTCGGATAATTGCTCTTGGTGATACTCTCGATCGTTTCGTAGACGGTTTTGCCCTCGTTATAGCAGGGCATCAATACGCTCACGGTTGGCTCGTAGGTGTAGTCCTTTCGGGCCCTGGAGCGGGGGAAAGAAAACCGCAGAAGGATCCCCATCAAGTACTTGACCACAGAGATCAGCAGGCAGAGAACCAGGATGAGCCAAAGCAGAATCGGTGCCATTACCGCCGCGCCTCCGGTCGCAGATAGCCCTTGCCGACGACACAGATGTCTCTGCTCGATGGGTCTTCCATAGGACAGCCTGCCCCTCGGAACGATCGAGGGAACATCGCTCCCGCAGCCGCACGATATCACATTCGGATTGGCAGTTCCTGCAAGTTGTGCCGCCGCCGGCGGACCTGGAGTTCGGACGGATTTGCAATGGGCGCTTCTCCCGGCGACAATCGTCCGATGGAGAAGCACCCCGCAAGCGAAGGTTCCCCCGCGCCAGCCAACCCGCGCCAGCCCTTTGTAACGGGATCGCTTGTGATTGCAACCCTGTGCAACCCGCGGGAAAAGTTCTGGGGAATGATTCTTGCGCTGGCGCCGGAGGGACTGAGCTTGAGTGGAGCCGAACTCGCCTCTTTCGAGGATCTGGCCGTGATGGTCAGGGACGGCGAGCCATTCACTCCGGCCGTCGTTTTCTTTCCCATGCACCGCATCGAACGCGTGGAACTTGACTCGCCCGACGGGAGCCTGCCCTCTCTGTCCCAGCGCTTTTTCGCCAAGACCGGCCTGGAGCCAGCCGCCGCGCTCGCCCTCTCGAACGGCGATCGAGAACCGGTGGACAGGGACCTTCACGACTGCGGACGGCACGCGTCAAAGGAGCGTGCGTGAAGCTCTCGCAAATCTTCACCGCCCCCAATCAACTCACGCTCCTGCGCATGATCTTTGTTCCGTTCATCGTGATTCACCTGGTGGAGGGCCGCTATCTTTGGGCGCTGGTGGTTTTCGTGATCGCCGGATTCAGCGATGGGCTGGACGGTTTACTAGCCCGGACGCTTCATCAACAGACTCTACTGGGGCAATACCTGGACCCGATTGCCGACAAGCTTCTGTTGAGCACGATATTTCTGGTGCTCTCGATCCTGCGCAAGATCCCGTGGAAGTTCACCGTAGTGGTCTTCAGCCGGGACATTTCGATTCTCGCCGCCAGTGCGGTTTTGTTCGCCATCGCCGGGTTGCGGAATTTTCGTCCCAGTATTTTTGGCAAGGCCAACACCTTCTCTCAGATCGCTGCAGTATTTTTCGTCCTTCTGTTCGAGATTCGGCCCTGGCGCGGAATCTGGATCGCGCGCACTGAGTTTCTTCGAGCCACTTTTTTCTTCACTATCATTTCAGCGCTGCATTATGTCATTCTGGTGCAGCAGCGCCTGCGCGAACACACTCATGCCCTGCCCGCCCCTCGGAATCCAGCCATCTGAAGGCGATTTGACCCACTCTCCGGCCGACCCTAGAATCTTTAGTTCGTTGCATCTGAAGTTTCGTTTCCCGATATTCGAACATTCTATGGCGCTTCGTCTTTTTAATACTCTGTCGTCGCGGATCGAGGACTTTCGTCCTCTTCGCGACCACGAAGTCCGCATGTACGCCTGCGGCCCAACCGTCTACGACTACGGGCACATCGGCAATTTCCGAACCTTCGTAGCCGTCGATATTCTGCGCCGGTTCTTGCGGCAGAGCGGATACACGGTGCGCCATGTCATGAACATCACCGACGTGGACGACAAGATTATCCGTTTCGCGGCGCGTGACGGTGTCAGCGTGCAGCAATATACGGCCAAGTATGAGAAAGCTTTCCTCGAAGATGCCGCGATGATCGGCATCGAGGAACCGGTTCTGGTACGAGCTACCGAGCACATCCCCGAGATGGCGGATTTCGTCGCAAAACTGGTAGAGAAAGGCGTCGCCTATCGCACCGACGACGGCTCCTATTATTTTCGCATCGCCAAGTTTCCGCAGTATGGCAAGCTTTCGAAAAGAGATTTCAGCGGCATGCTGGACGGCGCCCGCGTCGACGTCGACGAATATGACAAGGACAGCGCGCGCGATTTCGCTTTATGGAAGGCGCCTAAGCCGGAAGAATCGTCGTGGGATACCCCAATTGGCCCCGGCCGTCCGGGCTGGCACCTGGAGTGCTCCGTCATGTCCATGCACGAACTGGGGCAGACCTTCGACTTGCATGCGGGCGGAGAAGATCTCATTTTCCCTCACCATGAAAACGAAATTGCGCAGTCAGAATCCTTAACCGGCAAGCCGTTCGCGCATTTCTGGTTCCATGCGCGCTTCCTGTTGGTCGAAGGCGAGAAGATGTCGAAGAGCCTGGGGAATTTCTTCACCCTGCGCGATCTGGTTCTAAAAGGACATAAGCCGTCGTCGATTCGTTATCTGCTCGCATCGGTTCCCTACCGGAATCAGCTGAACTTCACTTTCGATGGCCTGAAGCAGGCTGCCGTGTCCGTAGAACGCCTGCGGAATTTTCGGCTGCGGCTGAGCGCCGGAAATCTGCCCTCCGGATCCAGTCCTGATATGACGGCTCTGGCTGCCGATGCCGTCGAGCGCATGACGGCCGCGCTCGACGATGACCTCAATACCGCACAGGCGCAGGCCGCAATTTTCGAGATGGTGCGACACGCGAATGCGGCATTCGACGCGGGCATCATCCGGCAAGAAGATGTACCGCCCTTGCTCGCCGCGTTAGCCAAGTTCGACGAAATCTTTGCCGTGCTCGACGACGACGATGGTTTGAAGATAAAACGCGTCTTTGAGTGGGCCGCGACAGAAGGCCGCGACCAAGACATCAGCGACCAGCTGCGAGAGGCCGTTCAGTCGGGACAACTCGCGGACGCAGACATCGAAAAGAAGATTGCCGAGATGAAGACTGCCCGCGCCGCCCGCGACTTCAAAACTTCCGACAGCCTTCGCGCCGAACTTGCCGATGCAGGCATCCTGATAGAAATCACGAAAGATGGCGTCCGCTGGCGCCGTAAATGACCCGGTGACCGATCCATGAGAAGCTTTCCCGGACGTGAGATGTTAGGCTGAAAGCTGACACCTGACTTGTGAAATCCTTCGACGAATATCTGCGCGACGCCGAACAGGCCCACGGCCATCTCTGTGCCGGGCAAGTTCTGGGAGTGCGTCTGGCGATGCTGGGATTGCAGAAACTTGGCATTGACGATCCTCAGGGCAAAGACAGGAAACGTCTCGTCACCTTCGTCGAAATCGATCGTTGCGCCACCGATGCTGTCGCCGTGGTCACGGGATGCCGACTGGGCAAACGCGCCTTAAAGTTCCGCGACTGGGGCAAAGTTGCGGCCACATTTGTGGACGTGAACAACGGCAAAGCGATCCGCATCGCGGCAAAAGAATCATCGAAGGCTTTGGCTCGCCAAATGCATCCCGAGATCGCAGACAAAAACCGGCAGCAAATGTTAGCCTACCGCGAAATCTCCGGCGACGAACTGTTCACGATGCAATGGGTGAAGGTCGAACTCCGCCCAGAAGAATTTCCGGGCTACAAAGGCGAGCGCATCGCCTGCGAGGCATGTGGCGAAGGAGTTAACTTCCGCAGAGAAGTTCGTCGCGAAGGAAGGGTTCTGTGCAGAGCCTGCGCCGGGGAACGTTACTACCAGCCATTGCCATGATCGCCTCCCGATTCAGGCCTGTTCGTAGGCATGCGCCACACGTAGGATTGTCGACTCAGCAAAATGCTTGCCCAGAATCTGTAGCCCGATGGGCAACTTTTCTTTGGTCTCTCCGCAAGGGACCGAGATCCCCGGAATCCCCGCCAGATCGGCGGTTACGGTGTAGATATCGGCCAGGTACATCGCCAGCGGATCGTTCGATTTTTCGCCCAACCGAAACGCCGCCGTCGGACTCGTGGGCGTCACAATCGCATCCACCTTGCGGAAGGCTTCGTCGAAATCTCGCGTCAGCAGCGTTCGCACCTTCTGCGCCTTCAAGTAGTATGCATCGTAGTAACCCGCGCTCAACGCATAGGTGCCGAGCATGATGCGCCGCTTCACTTCGGCGCCTAAGCCTTCGTCCCGGCTGCGACGGTACATTTCCGACAAAGTGTTCACGCCTCGTGCCCGGCGGCTGTAGCGGACGCCGTCATAACGCGCCAGATTCGACGAAGCTTCCGCGGTCGCAATCAAGTAATACGTCGGGATCGCATAGGGCGTGTGCGGCAATGAAACCGGCACCACGTCGCAGCCCAATGCCTTCAACTTGTCGATCGCCGCTTCGACCGCCTGCCGAACCTCATCGTCCAGCCCCTCGCTGAAGTATTCTTTGGCCACACCGAGTTTCATTCCCCGAACGGGCTTATCCAGTTCGCCAACGTAGTCGGGCACCGCGACGTCCGCCGAAGTCGAATCCATGGGATCGCGTCCCGCGATCGTGCGCAGCACAATCGCCGAGTCCTTCACCGTTTTCGCCAGCGGTCCGATGTGATCGAGCGATGACGCAAATGCGATCAATCCGTAGCGGGATACGCGTCCGTAGGTCGGCATCAATCCCACCACGCCGCAGAACGATGCCGGCTGACGAATCGACCCGCCTGTGTCCGAACCCAGAGTGACGACCGCCATGTCGGCTGCGACTGCGGCGGCCGAACCGCCGGATGACCCTCCCGGCACGCGGCTCAAATCGCGGGGATTGTGCACCGGATGGTACGCAGAGTTCTCATTCGACGAGCCCATGGCAAACTCATCGCAGTTCATCTTGCCCAGCACCACCGCGCCCGCCGCCTCCAGGCGTGCCACGGCCGTGCCGTCATACGGAGGAATGTAGTTCTCCAGAATCTTCGACCCGGCGGTGGTGCGCACCCCGCGCGTGCTCATTACATCCTTGATGCCGACCGGAACTCCGCCTAAGGCTGGCAACGTCTTGCCTTCCGCCGCCATCCGGTCCATGCGGTCCGCCTGCTCGAGAGCACGCTCCTTCGAAAGTGTCAGGAACGCGCCGATCTGTCCGTCTTCCTGCTGGATGCGAGCGTAGTGCGCCTCCGCCAGTGCCTGAGCGGTGGTCTTGCGCTCCTGCACGGCGGTGCGAGCGGCGTCGATCGTGAGAAACTTCAAGTCCATGTTCGCAGTTGGCACCGGCTTGGGCCTTATCGCTCAATGACTTTCGGAGCTCTGAAAAACTCTTCGTCGGCATCCGGAGCGTTGGCAAGCGCTTCTTCACGTGCCAGCGACTTCCGCAATCCTTCGACAACATCTTCGCGACTGGCATACGCGAAACGCGCGCTTCCCGGCTTCGCTTCATTCCTGCCGTAGCGATCAGAGACCTGCGCCATCGGCGGCACTTCCGACGTGTCGAGTTCATCGAGCCGGTCGACGTACTCGAGAATGGAGTTCAAGTCGCGCAGCATTCCCGCGCGCTCTTCTTCCGTGAGTTCCAGATTCGCCAACTCCGCCACGTAGACAACGTCTTTGTCGGTGACCTTCATAATTTGTGACTCAAGGAAGCGATAATGGGGGAGGCTAGCGGAGGTTTTTATCAGCGCTTTCGGCCGGTGCGAGCACGAACTCGATTCGGCGAACCGCCTCGGAAGTATAGCGGTTGATTACCGCCAGATATCGTGGCGCAAGACTCTGCAGTTCTCCTTTCCAGCGCGGACCTCGGACTTCCACGCGCAACACTCCATCTGCGAAACTCAGAGCGCGCGTGCGCTCGGCCACCACCGAGCCGCACACGATCGGCCAAGCCAGCAGTGGCGCTTCCGCCGAGGGAGCTTGCCGCAAGGACCGCGCTACTATTTTTTCCAGCCCTGAACCCGCCTGCTGCAATGCAGTTCCTCATATCTCTCGCGCCGCAAATCAGCCAGAGAGCTTTCAATTTTAGCATTCCCGCCGCTCGCCCACCGAGCACGAACGCCTACAAGGGAAATTCCCGACGCACGAATTCGAGGGCTGCATCCCGCGTGGGCAACCGCCCTTCGAGTTGCGCATCTTCCACGGCGCTCAGGATTTCGCGGAACTTTGGGCCGGGAACGCGCCCTTCGGCAATCAGATCATCGCCCGTCACCAAGAGCGAAGGACGCAACTTTTCCACAGGAATCTCCGCGCGCTTCAGCTGGATAAATTCATACGTGCTCAAATTTCGATGGCTAGCCAAACAGTCGGCACGGTGCAAAGCAAGATGCTCCGCGAACGCGGGCATGCGAAGAAATCTCTTCAGAGTCGATTCCTTCATGCGAGTTGCATCACCGAAGCGCATGTGGTTGTCAACCAGTGCCAGAATCTGTTCGCTCTCATCGTTGGAAAACCGCAGGCGCCGGCAGATCTGTTCCGCCATCTTTACGCCAACTTCAACATGACCGTCGAACCGTATGCGGTCGGGAGCCCGCCGGAACGTCGCCGGCTTTCCGACATCATGCAGCAGCGCGCCCCAGGCGAGGGTTAACGGACAAGGAGCGGGCAAGTTGTCCAGCAGCAGCAAGGTGTGCACGAACACGTCGCCTTCGGGATGGAATTCCGGCGGCTGCTCAACTCCCTTCATCGCCGAAATCTCCGGCAGAACGGGGTTGAGCAAATCGCTCTCATCCAGCAGGAGAAACGCACGCCGGGCGCGCCCTTCCGTCAACATACGGGTTAATTCATCGCGCACCCGCTCGTGCGACACCACCAGGATCCGCCGCGCCAATTTCTGCATCGCCGCGAACGTGGCCGGCTCGATGGCGTATTCAAATCGCGCCGCAAAGCGCACGGCGCGCAGCATGCGCAACTTGTCTTCGCCGAAGCGCTTCTCCGGATCCCCGATCGTGCGAATGATTCCCGCTTCCAGATCTTTGCGCCCGCCGACAAAATCGAGCACCTCGCCGCTCATCGGATCAAGCAGCATACCGTTGATGGTGAAGTCGCGGCGCGTGACATCCTCGCGCGCATCGAGGCTCAATCGCACTTCGTCGGGATGGCGGCCGTCGGAGTATCCGAGATCGCTGCGGAAAGTCGCGACTTCGACGGCATGAGACTTCGAAGAACCTCCCGCAGTCTCTCCGTCCGGCACAGGCACCAGCACGACGCCGAATTGCGCTCCCACCGCGTACGTCTGGGGAAAGACTGCCATGACCTGCGCAGGGGTCGCGTCGGTCGCCACGTCATAATCTTTCGGGTCGCGCCCCAGCAGAAGATCGCGCACGCATCCCCCCACCAGATAGGCTTGATAGCCACGCTGGCGCAGCGTTTGCACGATCGAGGTTGCGAAAGCCTTCAACATGGTCGTTCGTTAGCCTCGTGAATCTCTGGCGCGATTGATTCGGGCCTTGCCTAGGCAGGTCTGGCGTAATGTTTTTGCCCGGCTCTCAACCCTTCGTCCCAGTCAATCTGTTGTCTAAAAAAAGTATCTCATTCTTTTTCTTTGCCAAGGGCGATGGCCAGACCCACCGCGTTCTCGTGTTCAGGGCCAGCGCCGGCCGCATCCCCGCGCAGCAGAGGTTCACCGCGGGGCCGGCTGGAAAAAGCTGAGCGTCCCATTCTCCGGTTTCAACGGGATCCGACGGGCACGATATCTCGGCCATTCTTTTTGTCGGAGGCCCGGCTGCGGGAAAATTTGACTTCCAGATCGACGAAATCAGGCTTCAGTAAAGGGGCCGGGAAGTCAGGCCCCGGGTTGCATTTTCCGATGCAATCCCTTCAATGTGTTTCCGAAAACGATACACTGGAAACCAGCCTCATGCCCGACGTCTACATCCTCGCCATCGAGAGTTCCTGCGACGAGACCGCGGCGGCCGTGGTGCGCTCGGGGGAACAGGTCGTCGCCAACGTCGTAGCCTCGCAGATCGCGACCCACCAGCCCTACGGAGGCGTCGTGCCGGAACTGGCATCACGGGAGCACCTGCGTGCGATTGTTCCCGTAGTGCGCCAGGCGCTAGCCGAGGCCAAGCATACATACGAGTCCGTCGATGCGATCGCGGTTACCCAGGGCCCAGGTCTGGCCGGAGCTTTGCTGGTCGGCATCAGTTATGCCAAGGCGCTCGCCTTCGCGCTCGACAAGCCACTCGTTGCCGTGAACCATCTCGAAGGCCACATTCATGCCGTGCTCCTCGAGCAGCGGCAGAAGGGGAACCACGAACTGCAGTTTCCATTGCTTGCCCTGGTCGTCTCTGGCGGACATACCCATTTGTATTTGGCGGCGAAAAAAGGCGATTCCTGGACCTACGAGAATATCGGCCACACTCGCGACGACGCCGCGGGCGAAGCCTTCGACAAAGTCGCCAAGCTTTTAGGCTTGGGATATCCGGGAGGCCCGGCCATCGATCTCCTCTCTCCCCACGGCGACGCACGAGCCGTTAAATTTCCGGCGGCGCAGATCAAGCATCGCGACCGGCGGGACCGAAATGACGGCAAAGTGGTTGAACTCGTCAGCGATCGTCCGCGCTTCGATTTTTCTTACAGCGGCATCAAGACCGCGATCTTGCGTTACGTTGAGACGCACGACATGCAGGCATCGGTGGAAGCCCGTCGCCGGGCATTAGAAGCGAATATGGCGAAACCGAGGCTGGAGGATTACCTGTCCAACTGCGACAAACTCACCCTCGACCTGGTCGCATCCTTCCAGCGCGCGATTGTGGAAGATCTGGTGGCGAAGACTCTGGCAGCCGT
>Ga0209624_10002216_pt1 | contig 14510 bp, 14 predicted proteins | sample JacPinW_OM2H0_O1_FD_188565 | JGI IMG/M metagenome (GOLD analysis project Ga0209624, IMG submission 188565) | Forest soil microbial communities from Algoma, Ontario, Canada - Jack Pine, Ontario site 1_JW_OM2H0_O1 (SPAdes) (version 2) | ecosystem: Environmental > Terrestrial > Soil > Boreal...
GCCTGGGCCGGAATCGAGCGGTTCAAGGCGGGACTCGCCGACGGGCTCGATTTCGCGCCACGCCCGCGCTGGCCGCTCGACCCCGCTTCTTTAGAGCGAAACCAAACCCAGAGGTAAAGCGACCGCGCATCCGTGATCGCGCCGCCCCTGGCTAAGGGCGGGCGCTACTTCATCGGCTTCGGGGGAATCGCCGGATTTTGCGAGTAGTAGCCGCTCGCCTCGCCCTGCGCCAGCACCTTGCCCTGCATCGCCGCCATCGCGGTGGGGCCGTCGAAGGCGCCGCCGATATCGAGCGACGGCACGCTCAGCGCATAGACCGTGAAATGGTAATGATGCGGTCTCTCGTCGTTCCAGGGCGGGCACGGCCCGTCATAGCCGAAATATCCGCCCTTCATCTGCTCGTTGTTGGGGAAGACCCTGATGCCGAAGTCGTTGATGCCGTGGACCCCGACCTTGGCCGGATCCTGTTTGCCATGGGGCACGCGGGCTTGCGATTCCGCGCCTTTGGATATCGATGTGACGCTCGCCGGAATATCGATCAGGACCATGTGGAAAAACGTTCGCCGCGGCATGTCGGCGGCAACCGTCACGCCTTCCTTGTTCATGTTGTCGCGGATGGTCGGCGAATCGGTATCGGTCACGATGACGGCATAGGATTTGGTGCCGGCCGGTCCCTTGGACCACGAGATGCGCGGAGAGATATCGGGGCCGGGCGCCGTATGCCCCTGCGCCGCCGGCACGCAGAACGCGTATTGATTGGGGATCGCGCCGCCGTCCTTGAAGGAATCGACGCTCACCTGAATCGTCAGGGCGGAAGCCGGAATTACCGCCAGCCCCAGCGCCGCGCCCGCCGCAAACAGCCCCAACGCCGCAAGCTTGATCGTTCTCATGCCCGTCCTCCCCTGTGATCCCGGCGCTGCCGGCCGGTTTGATCGAAGCTTAGCCATCGGCGCTTCCTTTTGGCAACCCGGAGTTGCGCCGCGCCCGCGTCGACCCTTGGATTCCGCCGCTCGCAACCGCGTGAATTGAACCGGCGGTTGCATTCGCCTAACATCCCTGGGCCAAGCCGATAAGGCTGGCCAAGACAACATACGGGGGAGGAACGTTCCATGAGCATCCGCATTCTGATTGCCGCGCTCCTGGGCGCGGCGCTGTTCGCCGCCGCCGGCCAGGCCGCCGACATGAAGCCCAAGCCTTTCACCGTCACCTCGTCCTCGTGGAAGGACAACGCCATGGTCGCGCGCAAATACGCCGGCAACCTCGCGAGCAACCCGAATTGCGATGGCCAGAACGTGTCGCCGCAGCTTTCCTGGTCGAACGCGCCGCCTGCGACCAAGAGCTTCGCCATCGTCATGATCGATCCCGACGGCGCCAACGGGCAGGGTTCGGTGCATTGGGTCGCCTACGACATCCCGACCGCCAAGACCTCGCTCAAGGAAGGCGAGGTGAACGCGCCCAGCCCGGACATCGTCTTGGGCGACCCCAACAACGGCATGCCGAACGGCCTCTATCGCGGCCCCTGTCCGCCGCGCGGCCAGCGCCCGCATCACTACGTCATCACGGTGATCGCGACCGACCTGGCGCCGGACGCGCTTCAGCCCGGCCTTTCCCGCGATGCCTTCCTGGCCGCGCTCAAGGGTCACGCGCTCGCTTCCTCGAGCCATATCGGCCGTTACGCCCATTAGGCCGCGCCGGTCGCGCGCGCCGGCTTTTTGAGGGCGAAAGCGGCGCTAAAACCGGCAAAAGCCCAATCAATAGCGCAGGTTAGCGTGATCGCGCGAAGCTTGGCGCGGACGCGCGGCGGCGGCTAAAATGCGCCGTTCAAACAAAAACCTATGGGAGGATCAGCCAATGAAGTTCCGCATGATTGCCTTTGCTGCAATCGGTATCGCCCTGCTCGCCGGCCCGGCTTTCGCGCAGGCGCCGGCGGCACCAGCTCCGGCTCCGGCTCCGGCTCCGGCGGCGGCATCCAATCCGCTCGACGTCATTCCCGACGCCATGCCGTTCAGCCAGCCCTATGGCGCGCCGATCACCCTCGATCACGCCAAGAAACTGATCGCCGCGGTCGAGGCCGAGGTCAAGAGGCGCGGCTGGGCGATGAACGTCACGGTGGTCGATTCCGGCGGCAACCTGGTCGCCTTCGAGCGCATGGACGGCGCCCAGATCGCCTCGATCGCGATCTCGCAGCACAAGGCGCGCACCGCGGCGAAATACCGCCGCCCGACCAAGGTGTTCGAGAACGCCGTCCAGAACGGAACCCTCTACGTACTCACGCTCGATGACGTGATCGCCTCGCGCGGCGGCTTCCCGCTGGTCGAGAACGGCAAGATCATCGGCGCCATCGGCTGCTCCGGCGGCACCGGCTCGCAGGACGAGGCGTCGTGCCAGGTCGGCGCCGATATGGTGAAATAAGGTAGTCTTCAACCGACGCTTGCGCCGCCGCCGCCTCTCCTGTTTCATCCTGCGATGAATCGCGAAAGGCGGTAGCGGCGCGATGCGGCGTTTCGGCATCATCGGCGGTGGGGCCTGGGGCACCGCGCTGGCGCAGGTTCTGCGCCGCGCGGAGCGCGAGGTCGTGCTGTGGGCGCGCGAGGCCGAGGTGGTGGATTCGATCAACCGCGCGCGCGAAAACCCGCTTTTCCTGCCCGGCGTCAAGCTCGAAGCCGGCATCGTCGCCACGGCGCAGTTGGCCGAGGCGGCGCGCGCCGAGGCGATCCTGCTGGTGCCGCCGGCGCAGCATCTGCGCGCGCTCGCACGCTCCCTGGCGCCGCATCTGGCGAAGGGCACGCCCATCGTCATCTGCACCAAGGGCATCGAGGAGAAAAGCGGCGCGCTTATGAGCGAGGCGGCGGCCGATGCCTTGCCGGGCATGCAATTGGCCGTGCTCTCCGGCCCCACTTTCGCGGCTGAGGTGGCGAAGGGCCTGCCGACGGCGGTGACGCTGGTGGTGACGGACCAGGCCTTGGGCAAGACGCTCGCCGAAGCCTTCGGCACGCGCGGCTTCCGCCCCTATCTATCGGACGACTTGGTCGGCGCGCAGGTGGGCGGCGCGGTCAAGAACGTGCTGGCGATCGCCTGCGGCGTCATTATGGGCAAGAAATTCGGCGACAACGCGCGCGCCGCGGTCATCACCCGCGGCCTGGCCGAGATGGTGCGCCTGGCGCTCGCCAAGGGCGCGCGCGCCGAAACCCTGATGGGGCTGTCGGGCTTGGGCGATCTCGTGCTCACCTGCACCGGCCCGCAATCGCGCAATCTCTCGCTCGGCATCGCGCTCGGCCAGGGGCAAAAGCTCGCCGACATCCTGGCCTCGCGCCGTTCCGTCGCCGAGGGCGTGAGCTCGGCCGCGGCCTGCGTTGCTCTGGCCAAGAAGCTGGGCATCGAGATGCCGATCTCGGAAGCGGTCGAGGCGATATTGCACCAGGGCGCCGACGTCGACCGCGCCATCGCGGCGCTGCTGGCGCGCCCCTTTAAGGCTGAAGCGGCCCATGCGAAACTGGCTCCCGGCAAGGCCCGCCCTTAATTCAGGTTCTTCATGCCGTCGCTCGTCGCCATCCGCCACGTTTCGTTCGAGGATCTGGACGGTTTCGCCCCGGCCTTTGAAGCGCGCGGATATAAGGTGTCGTACCGCGAGGCGCCGGTGGACGATCTCGGCGCTTCCGACCTCGCCCAATGCGATCTGTTGGTGGTGCTGGGCGGGCCGATCGGCGCCTATCAGGACGACCTCTATCCCTTTCTCAAGCCCGAGCTGGCGCTGATCGAGAAACGCTTGAAGGCGGAGCGGCCGGTGCTGGGCATCTGCCTCGGCGCACAGCTCATGGCGCGCGCGCTCGGCGCCAAGGTCTATGCCGCGGGCTTCAAGGAAATCGGCTGGTCCGGGCTCAATTTGAGCGCGGCCGGGCGCGATTCCCCGCTCGCCAAGATCAAATCCGGCACCCGCGTGCTGCATTGGCACAACGACACCTTCGATCTGCCTTCGGGCGCAACCCACCTCGCTTCGACGCCGCGCACGCCCAACCAGGCCTTCGCCTGGAAGCGCGCAGGATTGGCGCTGCAATTCCATCTCGAGGTTTCGGCGCGCGGCTTGGAGCGCTGGTATGTCGGCCACACGCTGGAGATATCTGCGACGCCGCGCGTGACCGTGCCGCGGCTCCGGGCCGATGCCGCCAAATTCGCCGGCGAATTGGCGCCCCAGGCCAAGTCCTGTCTCGATTCCTGGCTCGACGGGCTGAAGGGCTAGCGCGTCCGCTGGGCTCCTATGGCGCGGTTTGCCACCAGCGGCGCGCGGCCACCACCGCCCAAATCGCCTCGACCGCGCCGAACGGCCAGGCGCCTTGCAGGAATCCATAGGCCGAGCCGAGCGCGCAGGCGCCGGCAAAAGCCAGGATGAACCAGGGGCTGCGGCTTTCCAGCGCGTAACAGACCAGCATCGCCGTCACGGCGAACAGCCCGAAAAGCGTGAGCGGGTCCAGCATCATCCCTTAGGCCTGCAAGCGCCGTGCCTGAACGGCGGCGTGGCTCACGCCACCGCGCCCAGCGCTTGGCGCAGCTTGCGCGTCGCGCTGTCGAGTTCGGCGGCGTTCATGCTGGCGAAGCCCAGCCGCGTCGCCCGGATCGACCGGCCGGAGACGGTGAAGGCGTTGCCGGGCAGAATCTTGACGCCCTTGGCATAGGCGGCGCCGACCAGGTCGTCCATGTCGATCTTGTCGGTGAATTTCACCCAGATGGCCAGGCCGCCATCGGGCAAGGTGAAATCGATCCGCCCGTGAAAACGCTCGGTCAGAAGCTTGGCCATCAAAAGCCGGCGTTCGGCGTAAAGCCGCATCGCCTTGCGCGTGTGGCGGTGAAGCTCGCCGTCGGCGATCAGTTCGGCCACGGCGAGCTCGGTCGCCGGGTCGCCCTGGCGGTCGATCATCATGATCTCGGCGGCGGCGCGGTCGATGAAGGCCTTGGGCGCGGCGATGTAACCCAGGCGCAGGCTCGGCGTGAGCAATTTCGACATCGAGCCGATATAGACGACCTTGCCCCACGGATCGGCGCTCGCCAGCGGCCACATCGGCTGATGGACGAAATGAAACTCGTGATCGTAATCGTCCTCGACGATGGCGAAGCCGAACTGCTCGGCCAGCGCCAGCAGCCGCAGGCGCCGGTCCGGCCGCAACAGCACGGTGGTCGGAAATTGATGATGCGGCGTCACATAGACGACGCGAACGCGCTGCTTGCGGCAGATCGATTCCAGTTCGTCGAGACGCATGCCCGCCGCGTCGATGCCGATGGACAGGACTTCGGCGCCGGTCGCGCGAAAGGCCTCGCGCGCCGGCGGATAGCTCAACTCTTCCATCACCACCGGGTCGCGCGGTCCGGCGAGGATGCGCGTCGCCAGATAGATCGCCATCTGGCTGCCGCGGGTGAGACAGATGTTGTCCGGAGTCGTGGTCAGGCCGCGGTCGACGTTGAGCATGGTGGAAACCGCCACGCGCAAGGCCAGCGAGCCGCGCGGGTCGCCGTAACCGAGCCCGTTGCGTTTGGCCGCGCGGGTCAGCGCCGAGCGATAGGCGCGGCCGAGCGCGGTGACCGGAACCTGGCGCGTGTCGGGCGCGCCGTCGTCGAAGATCTGCAGACTTTTTTCGGGCAGGAATGCCGGAATATTGGGCGCCGTGCCGACCAGGCGGTAATCGGGCCGGTCCGGCATGTGCGGCTGCGGCGGCGTTTGCGCGCCGCCGGTATTTTCTTTCAAGATCGGCAATTCCGATGAAACGAACGTGCCGCGGGTGCGGTCGGTCTTGACCCAACCTTGCGCGGCCAGCTCGTCATAGGCTTCGACCGCCGTCTTGCGGTTGATCTCGAGGCTCTCGGCCAGTTCGCGCGTGCCCGGAAGCGCGGCTCCGGGCGCCAGCCGGCCGCGGCGGATCTCCTCGATCAGCGCGTAGGCGATCTGCAGATAGACCGCGTTACGGCCGCCGCGGCGGATGGCGATCTTGAAATCCCACGGGCGCAGCACTTGGACCCCCTAACATTTAAAAACTGGCTGTTCTGACTGGGCCATGCCCAGGATAGCCTGCTCTGACGGTCGATAAACAGTGGGCTTAAAGGGAGGATCGGGCCCCGACATGGCGCGGGAGGTCGCCAGCCTTGTGAACAGGGGGCTGTCACATGTCTACGTCTTCCCGGCTGAGGCCGAATTGCCTGAATTTCTCCCAATTGCTGGCGCAGAACATCGCGCTGATTTCGCCGACCATGACGGCGGCGCTGATCGTTCCGGTGATGTATTCGAACACCGGGGATTGGAGCTGGTTGTCCTATGCGTTGGGGACGGTCATGCTCCTGTTCGTCGCCTACAACCTCAACCAGTTCGCGAGCCGGTCGACGACATCGGGCTCGATGTACGCCTATACCTGCCGCGGCCTCGGCCTCACCGCCGGCGCCATCAGCGGCTGGGCGTTGATCTGGGCCTATCTCGGCATCTCCATGGCCGGCGTCACCGGCTTTTCGATCTTCGCCGACACGCTCCTGGGCATGATGGGCCTGCACGTGCCGTTCATCATCCTGTTCGCGGTCTGCGTCTTGATCGGCGGGTATTGCGCGTGGAGGGACGTCCAGCTCTCGTTGGTCCTGACGCTCATCCTCGAGGGCCTTTCGGTGTCCTTCATCCTGCTGCTGTGCTTCATCGTGCTGTTCCAGCATCATTTCACCCTGGACACCCCGCAGTTCACGGTGAGCGCCCTGCCTTGGTCGAGCGTCGGCCTCGGCGTCGTGGTGGCGATCTTCAGCCTGGTCGGGTTCGAATCCGCCACCGCCTTCGGCGACGAAGCGAAAGATCCGCTCAAGACCATCCCGCGCTCGGTCTCCGTGAGCCTCATACTCGCGGGAGCGTTCTTCGTCTTCGTCACCTATGTCGAGGTCATGGGTACGCGCGGCTATTCGACCACGCTGGATCAGATCGATGCGCCCTTGAACGTGCTGGCCCAGCTCGCGAGCGTGCCGCTGCTGCAGATACCCTTGTCGATCGGCGCCATGGTCAGCTTCTTCGCGCTGTGCATGTCGTGCCTCAATGCGGGCGGAAGGGTGATCTACGCGATGGGGCGGCACGGGCTGTTCCATGCGTCGACGGCTCATTCGCATGAAACCAACGAGACGCCGCACATCGCCGTCATCCTGATGAGCGTGCTCGCCTTCTCGGTGCCGTCGGCGATGATCATCGGCGGGGTCGCGCCGCTCGATGCCTTCAACGATGTCGGCACCTGCGCGGCTTTCGGCTTCATCGTGGCTTACGGCCTGGTTACGCTCGCTGCGCCGGTTTATCTGAAGCGGCTCGGCGAAATGAAGGGCTCGCATGTCTTCGGCTGCGTCGCGGCCTTGATCTTGCTCGCGATCCCGGCCGTGGGCAGCGTCTATCCGATCCCGGATCCGCCGGTGAAGTACTTCCCCTACGGCTTCCTGGTCTATATGGCGATCGGCATCATCTGGATCATGTCGGTCTATCGCCGCAAACCCAAGGCGATGGAAGTGGTCCAGGCGGATCTCGAGCGCAGCCACGCCCGTTTCAAGGATGCGCACGCCTAGCCGGCATTGCGTTGGGTCATGGTGATGGGTTACCCCCTGTGAGCGCCACGTCCGGCGCCGGAGAAATCCGGCGCCGGGCGGGGCGGCCGCCTTCCGTCCGGCTCCATGAAGCAAGGAGTGCTCCATGACGAAGGTTGAAGACATCTATACCTTTCCGGTGAAAGGTGCGCGCGGCCAGCGTCCGGAAAAGCTCAGCATCAATCCCGCGGTGGGAATCGTCGGCGACCGCCGCTTCGGCATCAAGCGCACGCCGCGCCCGGTCGACGGCTGGGCCGAGAAGATTCATTTCCGCGTCTGCATGAACACGCCGGAGATGGCCGCGCAGACGCCGGAATTCGCAAACGGCGCGCCGGCTCCGTCCTGGCTCAAGCAGGTCGCCGGCGCCATCGGCGAAACCGAATTGGCGACGATCGATACCCAGGGAAAATTCAACCTGGTCGACACCGATCCGTTCGCCCACGGACCGACCGTGTCCTTCCTCAACCTCGCCACGGTGCGCGCGATTGCCGCCGAAACCGGCTGGACGATCGAGCCCGAACGCTTCCGCATGAATATCTGGTACGACGACGGCCAGCCCTTCTCCGAGCTGGAATGGGCCGACGATTTCCCCGGCACGCGGGAATTCATGGTGGGCAGGCTCAAATTCCGCATCCAGGACGCCTGCGAACGCTGCCCGGCGATCGAGGCTAATCCAACGACCGGGCGGCGCGATCTTCCGGTTCTGGAGGCTCTCGCCGGGGTGCTGAAGAAGCGCGGCTATCCCGGCTCGCCGCATCGCGGCGTGTTCGAGGTCATGGGCTTCCTGGCGACGCCGCTCGGCGCGGAGACCGTCACGCGCGGGCAGGATATCCGGCTTATATAAGGCGGCGAATCCTGGCCTGCCGCTGCGCCGGCGTGATAATTTGCCGGCATGAACGCGCCTTCGATCGTGGTGCTGACCGGCGCCGGCATCTCCCAGGAATCCGGGCTTTCCACGTTCCGCGATCCCGACGGCATCTGGGCGCGCTATCGCGTCGAGGACGTCGCCACGCCCGAGGCCTTCGCCCGCGACCCCGCCAAGGTGCACGAATTCTACAATCTGCGGCGGCGCAATCTGCTGGCGGGCCACGTCCAGCCCAACGCCGCGCACCGCGCGCTTGCCGCGCTCGAAGCCGATTGGCCGGGCGATTTCCTGCTGGTGACCCAGAACATCGACGATCTGCACGAACGCGCCGGCTCGCGGCGCCTCATCCACATGCATGGCGAGATGCGCAAGGTGCGTTGCGCGCCTTGCGGCGAGGTGCGGGTGTTCGAGGGCGATCTGTCGCTCGCCAGCCGCTGCCCGTCCTGCGACTTCACGGGCGGCTTGCGCCCCCACGTGGTGTGGTTCGGCGAAATGCCGTTTGAGATGGAGCGCATAGGATCGGCGCTCGAATCCTGCGGCTTGTTCATTTCCATCGGCACCTCGGGCAACGTCTATCCGGCGGCGGGCTTCGTCGCCGAGGCCAGCGCGCGCGGCGCGCGCACCGTCGAGCTCAACCTCGAACCCTCGCAGGGCGAAAGCCTGTTCGCCGAACGCCGCTACGGCAAGGCGAGCGAACTCGTGCCGGATTACGTCGCGTCGCTGCTGGCGGTGCTCGCCAAGACGGCGCCGCCGATTGCGCGCGGGACTCCGCCCGGCTAAAGTCGCCGCCATGTCACGCCGCGTTTCGCCGCCCTTCCGCGCCGATCATGTGGGCAGCCTGTTGCGTCCGCGCGAGGTGTTGCAGGCACGCGCCGACCGCGAAGCCGGGCGCATCGCGCCCAAGCAGCTGCGCGCCGTCGAGGACAAAGCCATCCGCCAGGCGGTCAAAATGCAAGAGGACGCCGGCCTCCAGGCCGTGACCGACGGCGAAATGCGGCGCAAATCCTGGCACATGGATTTCCTCTACCGCCTCGGCGGGGTGGAGAAGGCGGATACGAAAGTGACGGTGCAGTTCCACGGCGCGGCGGGCGACATTCCCTACGCCGCCGAGGGCCTGCGCATCACAGGCAAGCTCGGCCTCGAGGAAACGATATTCGGCGAGGATTTCGCCTATCTCAAATCCGTCGCTAAGGCGGTACCGAAGCTCACCATTCCTTCGCCCAGCATGATCCACCGCCGCGGCGGCAAGATCTTGGAGAACTCGCCTTATAAGGACGTCGACGAGTTGTTCGCCGACGTGGCGAAAGCCTATGCCGAGGAAATCGAGCGGCTCGGCCAAATGGGCCTCACATATCTTCAGATGGACGACACCACCTTCGCCACGCTGTGCGATCCGGACCAGCGCCAGGGGCTGTCCAAGGCCGGCGACGACGGCGAGCACATGCATTTGAAATACATCGCCCTGGTCAACGGCGCGCTGGCGCGGAAACCCGCTTCGATGGCGGTGTGCACCCACAGCTGCCGCGGCAATTTCCGCTCCTCCTGGATCGCATCGGGCGGCTATGATTTTCTCGCCGAGGCGCTGTTCAACGAATTGAAGGTGGACGGGTTTTTCCTCGAATACGACGACGAGCGTTCCGGCTCCTTCGCGCCGCTGCGTTTCCTGCCCAAGGGCAAGGTGGTGGTGCTGGGCCTGGTCACCACCAAGAAGGGCGAACTCGAATCGAAGGACGATCTGAAACGGCGCATCGACCAGGCCGCCAAATACGCGCCTTTGGAGCAGCTTTGTCTCTCGCCGCAATGCGGCTTCTCCTCGACCCTCGAAGGCAACGATCTGTCGATCGCCGAGCAGGCCGCCAAGCTGCGGCTGGTGGCCGAAACCGCGCGCGAGGTTTGGGGCTAAGGGTGCGGGAGTGCTAGGATAGAATCATGGAACGTTCCTTCAAGCACGAGGTCGAATCGCTCAGGCTCGGCGCCGGCCAGACCTTCCGCGGCGAGGGCATCGTCGCCGTCACCAAGGCGCTGCTGCAATCGGGCGTGAGCTATGTGGGGGGATATCAAGGCGCGCCGGTCTCGCATCTCTTGGACGTGCTGGTCGACGCCCGGGACATCATGGGCGATCTGGGCGTCCATCTCGAAACCTGCACCAACGAAGCCGCGGCGGCCGCCATGCTCGGCGCCTCGATCAACTATCCCATCCGCGGCGCGGTCACCTGGAAATCGATCGTCGGCACCAACATCGCTTCGGACGCGCTGTCGAATCTCTCCTCGCCCGGCGTCAAGGGCGGCGCGCTCATCATCCTGGGCGAGGATTACGGCGAAGGCGCCTCGGTCATCCTCGAGCGCTCCTACGCCTATGCCATGAAATCCTCGATCTGGCTCTTGGATCCGCGTCCCGATTTGCCTTCCATCGTCAACGCGGTGGAAAAGGGCTTCGAACTCTCCGAGGCCTCGCACGCGCCGGTGATGCTCGAATTGCGCATCCGCGCCTGTCACGTCACCGGCGAATTCACCGCCAAGGACAACCGCGCCGGAAGTTTTTCCGGCTTGAACCGCGCTTCGCCCGCGCCTCACGAATACAGGCGGCTGTCGCATCCGCCGGTGACCTTCGCGCAGGAGAAGCTCAAGGTGGAAGAGCGCCTGCCGGCCGCGCGCGCCTTCATCCGCGACCATAAGCTCAACGAGTTCTTCGCCGGCGATCTGTCCGACATCGGCATCGTCGTCATGGGCGGGCTCTATAACGGCCTCATGCGTGCGCTCTACCGCCTCGGCCTGGCCGATCTCTACGGCGAGACGCGCATCCCGATCTATTGCCTCAACGCGGTCTATCCGCTGGTGCCGGAGGAGGTGCGGGGCTTCTGCGCGGGAAAACGCGCCGTGCTGGTGATCGAAGAGGGCCATCCCGACTACATCGAAAGCCAGATCAACGTCGAGCTGCGCCGCGCCGATCTCAACACCGGCGTTTTCGGCAAGGGCATGCTGCCGATGGCCGGCGAATACACCTCCGAGGTGATGCTGCAGGGATTGGCGGCCTTCCTGGCCGAGACCAGGCCTGCGGGCATCGACGCCGGAATCGTCGGCAAGTTCGTCGGCCAGCTGGTCGAGCGCAAGCGCCAGGCCGCCGAAGACGCCGGCCCGCTGCCGCCGCGGCCGCCCAATTTCTGCACCGGCTGTCCCGAGCGCCCGGTGTTCAGCGCCATCAAGCTGATGCAGAAGGATTTAGGCCCGACCCATATCAGCACCGATATCGGCTGCCATTCCTTCGCGACCTTCGCGCCCTTCAGCTTGGGCAACTCCATTTTGGGATACGGCATGAGCCTGGCCTCATCCGCCGCGGTCGGGCCCAACATCAACAAGCGGCCGATCGCCATCATGGGCGACGGCGGCTTCTGGCATAACGGCGTCATCACCGGCGTCGCCTCGTCGCTGTTCAATAACGGCGACGGCGTGCTGATCGTGATGCAGAACGGCTACGCCTCGGCCACCGGCCTGCAATACGTGCCGTCGAGCCAAGCCCACCGCAGCGGCTCGACCACCGGCGTCGACATCGAACGCACGCTCAAGGCGCTCGGCGTCAAATGGCTCAAGACCATCCGCAGCTACAACGTCGCCACCATGGTCAAGGCGCTGCGCGAGGCGATGAAGACCAAGGCCAAAGGCTTGAAGGTCATCATCGCCGACGGCGAATGCCAGCTGGCGCGCCAACGGCGCGTGCGCGCCGTCGATTCCTCCCGCCTTGCCAAGGGCTTGCGCGTGGTCAAGGCGCGCTACGGCGTCGACGACGCGATCTGCACCGGCGATCATTCCTGCATCCGGCTGTCGGGTTGCCCCTCGCTCACGGTCAAGCCCAACCCCGATCCGCTGCGCAAGGATCCGGTGGCGAGCGTGGTCGAGAGCTGCGTCGGCTGCGGCCTGTGCGGCGAGGTCGCGCACGCCGCGGTGCTGTGCCCGTCCTTCTACCGCGCCGAGATCGTGCGCAATCCGCATGATTGGGAAGTGAAGCTCGAGCGCTGGCGCGGCCGCGTGCTGGCCTGGCTTGGCGCGTCTCCCGAGACCGCCGCGGCCGATACGCCGTGACCGAGGATGTGAGGCCGGTTTCGCTGCTGATCGCCGCGCTCGGCGGCGAAGGAGGCGGCGTGCTCACCAACTGGATCGTCGGCGCCGCCGAATCGCTGGGCTTTCCCGCGCAAAGCACCTCGATCCCGGGCGTGGCGCAGCGCACCGGCGCCACCACCTATTACATCGAGATCCTGCCCATTCCCTTGCCCGAGCTCGGCGAGCGGCGGCCGATCCTGGCGCTCACCCCCGGCCTCGGCGAGGTCGACGTGCTGCTGGCGAGCGAGCTCGCCGAAACCGCGCGCGCGGTATCGTCGGGTTTCGTCACGCCCGACCGCACCAAGGTCATCGCTTCGACCAACCGCTCCTATCTCATGCCCGAGAAGACGGCGATGGCCGACGGGCGGCTTTCGGGCGACAGGCTGTTGCAGATCATATCCGGCCACGCGCTGGCGAGCCTGATCCTGGACATGGAAGAGCTCGCCAAATCGGCGGGCTCGATGGTCAACGCGGTTATGCTGGGCGCGCTGGCGGGAACCGGCGTGCTGCCGATCCCGGCCGAAAGCTTCGCCGCCGCGATCCGCGCCGAAGGCAAGGCGGCGGAGAGCAACCTGCGGGGATTCCAGGCCGGGCTCAAGGCGGCGCAAGCCGGCACGCCCGCCGCGCTACGCGCGCCCGAGAAGCGTTGGCGCGACACCAAGCCCTCGCTCGCCCAGCTCGAATCCCGCGCCGGCCAACTGCCCCAAGCCGCCCGGGCGCTCGCGATCGAAGGCGTGCGCCGCCTGGCCGATTACCAGGACCTGGCCTATGCCAGGCTCTATCTCGACCGTCTGGCGCCGATCGCCGCGGCCGACGCGGCCCTCGGCCTGAACGGCAGGCTTGTGGCCGAGACCGCGCGTCACCTGGCGGTGCGCATGTCCTTCGAGGACGTGATCCGCGTGGCGCAGGTGAAATCCGATCCGGCGCGCATCGCCCGCATCCGGCAGGAGATGGGCGCCAAGCCGGGCGACAAGGTGGCGATCTTCGAATTCTTCAAGCCCGGCATCGACGAGTTCTGCTCCATCCTGCCGCCGCTTTTCGCCCGGCCTATTTTGCACATCGCGGAAAAGCGCGGCTGGCTGGGCCGGGCCTATTGGGGCATGGAGATCCAGACCACCGCGGTTTCGGGCTATCTGCGTTTGAAAGCGCTCGCTTCCTTGCGCTCCTGGCGGCGTTGGAGCCACCGCTACAAGGAGGAGCAACGCGAGATCGAGAGCTGGCTGGGCTTCATCGCCGAAGCGGCTTCGCTCGCGCCCGAACTCGCGCTGGCAACGGCGGAATGCGCCAATCTGGTCAAGGGCTACGGCGACACCCACAAGCGCGGCATGGCGAGCTATCGCGCCATCATCGAACGCGTGTTGCGGCCCGCGCTCAAGCGGCGTCTGCCAGCCGGCGTGGCCGCCGACGCGGTGGCGAGCGCCTATGCCGCGGCGTTGGCCGATCCCGACGGCGAAAGCCTGGCCCGGACCTTGGCGCAAATCGAGCAACGCGTGCCGCTCGACGCGGCGGCGGAATAGCGGGATAGGAGTGCGGTGATGAAACGTAAGAAGACAACCGCCCAACGCAGGAAATTGGTCCGAGCCGAACATATGCTCGAGGCGGACCACGACGAGGCCGCGTTCGAAAAACGGCTGAAGAAGATCGCCAAGGCGAAACCCAAGGCCCGGCGCAAGCGGAAACGCGTAGCTCGTTAAGAGCGAAGTCCTATAAAAAAGCCGAAAGAAGGGGCTCCAGCATCCCGGAGAGGATTGGCGTGGAGCCCCAGATCGGAGACAGGCCGGTTGGGCTTACTTGCCCAAACCCCTCCCCGATGATCCGCCGCGCAAAAGTAAAGGGGGGCCGCAGCCCCCCCTTTGAACGCTATCGCTTGCTCAAAGCGGCCTCAGAAGGTCCATTTCAGGCCGGTCGAAACGCCCATCAGGGTCTGGCCGGTCCAGCAATGCGGGGTGGAGAGATTGCCGCCGGTCGCGCC
>Ga0209624_10002217_pt1 | contig 14504 bp, 12 predicted proteins | sample JacPinW_OM2H0_O1_FD_188565 | JGI IMG/M metagenome (GOLD analysis project Ga0209624, IMG submission 188565) | Forest soil microbial communities from Algoma, Ontario, Canada - Jack Pine, Ontario site 1_JW_OM2H0_O1 (SPAdes) (version 2) | ecosystem: Environmental > Terrestrial > Soil > Boreal...
CGTTGGCATCCTGATTTCCGGTTCTTCTCCGGCCCGCGTAATCTCCACCGTTACCATGTCTACGGCATCTGCGCCTGCGCCATCGCGCATGGCCTTGTTAACCTCGAGCCAGTGACTTCCTTTGCCGTTTGGTTCGAGAGCGGCTCGAAAAGGGAAGCTATTGACCGTTCCCTCCACCATCGTCCTGCCGCGTGATGGAAGCTTCGCACTCGCGTTATTGGGTAGGGTTAGCGCCCACGATCCATTCTTTTCGCTTGCTTTTGGCCGCCGAAACAACTTGGCGGTGAAGCGAATCGTTGACTTAGTTTCTTGCAGCTTAGCCAGTTTCATATAAGCAGGAATCTACAATGAAACGCAGAATCTTCACAGTCTTCTAGTCCGGGGCTTGTGCGTCGGCTCGGTTCCTGCGCAGTTCGGTTTCGCTTTCATGGTCAAGGCACACCCCGCCGTCAGTAATCTTGTTTCCAGTCACTGTAAACATTTGAAAAATCGGGAGAAGCTGGCTCCCCGGGCTGAGCATTGCTGCGGCAGGCCGAGACATCATTGATCGCCCGAGTTGGGCACCGCGACCGACGCATAATAGCCCTTGCGCGCGTATACCTTGAGCTTGTGGCCCTCTTTTTCGGCTTTGATGTCGATTGTGCGGTACCGTCCGTCGAGCTTGAATGCGGACGGCTGGTACGAGATCAAGTAGCGTCCCCGAATGACATCGCGGAGCTCGGCCAGGCTTCCGTCCAAGCCTTGAACGGAGCCTGGCATAAAGGCAAAACCGCCGGTCAGCTCAGAAAGCGTTCTCATCGCGTGGTCGCCGATCAATTTGCCTGACTGTTCGTGGCGACCGTCTCGGGTACTCACGGTGTAGACTGCGACCTCGCCCCGCAGCGCGCTCGCGATAGCCTGCTTGAGCGTGACCGTGCTCGAGTTGTCCTCGCCATCGCTAAGCACTACTAAGATCCGCGCTACCGGCTCGACTTCGGAGCGCCTGGCCAGTTTGTCGGCCGCAAAAGTAATCGCGTCCCAAAGGGCCGTTCCACCTCCCGGCGCGAGCTCACCAATCGCGCGAGCCGTAAGTGCTTGGTCTCCCGTGAAATCCTGAACGAGCAGCACCGACCCGTTGACACCAACGACGAACGCTAGATCGCTCTTGCCAGTGACGATCGTTTTCAAGAACTTGGCCGCTGCGGCCTGCTCGAAAGAAAATCGCTCTGCAACGGAGTTACTCGTGTCGATGACGAGCCCAATGCGCAACGGAAGTTCCGACTCATTGCGGAACGCGAGGATAGCGTCGGCCGGTTTGCCGTCATCACGAACCGCAATTTCGGACGTCGTAAGATTCGTTACCGGTCGACCATGGTCGGTGGCACTGAAGAATAGCGCCACCTCATCGACGGCCACGCGAACAGTTGGGCGGGGGGAATCGAGCCTGGGTTGGTCCGTCCCTGCGCCGGAGATCGATGTTGGAGTCGAGTCGACCGGCGCAGCTGCAAGGCAGTCTTCGCAAGGTTGGTCCGCTTCGGCTTCGGCGATCTGGTCCTGCTCCCGTTTGTCGAGTAGCGCTTGCTGGGCCTGCCGCGAGACTTCGTCAGGCTTGGGGCTGGACGGTGCGGCGCTCGATGCACCGGGCGCCGCAAGACTGCGCTTCCTGGGCTCTTCTCGGCGTGCTTGCTCTGCTTTGAGTTGCACCAGAATCTGTTGAAACTGACCTGATGCGGGCGAGCTGCGATCCTCCTTCAGCAGAGTCTCTATCTCACTCTGCGCTTCCGGGAGATTGTCTTGTGCCTCCCAAGCCGCAGCAGCAAAGAAGTGCACGCTAGAGGCACCCTCGTGCTTGCGACCGTGCACCTGACGCGAGGTCTCGATGACCGCCGGATAGTCGCGGTTCAGCAGCTCTCCGTAAGTCAGAGCGGTGAGCAGCTGAAGGTCAAGAGGAGCAATCGACGAGGCTTTTTTCAAAGTCTCTTCCGCATCGCCATACTGTTGAAGGGCCAATTGTGCGCATCCCAGATTCAAATAGGAATTGGGGAGATGGCCGTCGAGCGCGACGGACTTGGCAAATTCGTCGCGCGCCTGTTGGTTCTGCCCCAAGTTCAGGTAGGCCGTGCCCAAAGCGTTGTGTGCTGCGACGAAATCCGCATAGATGGCAATCGATTTTGACAGATGCTCGATGGCCGCTTGCAAATCCTTTCGCATCAGAAGCCTATAGCCCTTTTCGTATTCGCTTCGCGCCTTGGCGGGAGATTTCAGGTCCAGTGGCGAGATCGAACCACTGGAAGTCTCGAGCGGTGAACTGTTAGCGGCCTTTTGTGTGTTGATCTGAAAGATGTTCGAGTCGATTCCGACCGTTTGGATGGAATCGAGGCCCACCATGCTGCCAGCAAACTTGCCGCCGGCGGAGGGTGCGCTGAATATCTGGGCAGTCGCCGTGCACGCGGTTAATGCGCAGCTAAGCCCCCCAAGTAACAAGAACCTCTGCAGTTGCCGACGAAGCATAAGCGTCAGTTTACCGAACCACGACAGCAGGGATAGGATTGACGGGAGCCAGCAGAGCCGGCTCCCGCGGTAGACACCTCTCGCGTTCTTGTTAGAACGTGAACTTCACTTGCAACCGGATCGTGCGGCCGATTTGATACCGGTTTGGCAAGCCGTACCCGCTGCTTACGGTGAGTGGTCCGCAACCCTTGCCGGCCGCGCAGCTGCTGTTTGTATACGCCGCATTCGCCAGGGCCTGGTAATTATACGGATGGAAGATGGCGTCATAGAACGGCGTGCCTGCGCCAGTATTCAAGCCATTTGGCCCGATGTAATTAAAATTAAAGCCGCTGTCGATCGACTCGTTGACGGCGGTCACGGAGCGCTCGTTGAAGAGGTTTGCCATGGTGGCCGAGAACGATACCGTCTTTGATTCGCTCACTCTGTAGTTTTGCTGGACGTTGAAATCCGTCTGTATATACCACGGAGTGCGCTGGAGATGGGGCGGCCCGAAGGTGATTTCACCGGTGGTTGGGTCCTGTGAAACGTCAACCCAGTTGCCGCGACCCACAATATTCGTGGAGTACCCGCCGCCTGCCAGGGAGTAGAGGGGTCCGGCATTGCCGACATCCATGAAACTCGTCTCTGGTGTACCTTGGTAAAGAACCTGGAAAATTCCCAGGTCTGTCGTCATTCTGCGTAGCCAAGGTATGTCGTAGTAGACATAGCCCTTGAGCGTATTCGGCCGGTCCGTTGGCAGAAGTCCAGCGTTGGACGTGCCCATAGCGGTCCAGGAGAACATGGGTTCGTCGAAGGCGCGGCTGTTATTGGGAGCGTTGCGGCCTCCGCCTCCGTCCTCTTGCATCGAACTGGTCAAACCAGAGTAATTGCCCCACAACCTGCTCCAGGTGTACGAGAACATGCCATTCCATCTCTTGGAAGTCTCCGTCAGGCGGAATTCGACCCCGTCATAGTCCCGCTGCGCCGGAATCGTCGGCGGGCAGTCTGCGCAAGGTGAAGCTCCCGGCTGTCCAGGTGTGAGTCCGTATAGAAAGTTGTAGAAGCCGTTGTACGTGCTGTTTACCCCTTGGCCGGGATTGACGATGACGAAAGTCTCGCCGATGCTGGGGTTGACCAAAGCCGAGTCCTCGATCACATGGTCCAGGCGCCGCCGGTCATAGCGCACCTCGAAAGCCAGAGTCGGCCTTATCAGGTAGTCAAACCCGACCGTCGACTCGTGCTGCTCGTAGGGATTCAGACCAGGAGATACACCCTCTTCGGTGAGCGTGCAGGTCGAACAGGTCGTAGGATTGGTGCGATAGTTTTGGTTCTCGAGGAACGTAATTCCGGCGGGCGTCGGGCCAGCGAAGTTAGCCTGGCTCGCGGAATTGGTGCCGATGCCGCCACAGTATCGGCCAGCGCTGTTGAAGACCGGCGCGATGGACGCAACGTCCGGTGTATTCAGCGCGTAGTAGCAATTGCTCCAGTACTGCCCGCCGAACGAACTGATCGCCAAGTTCAGCTTCATTTGGTCGTAGAACTGTCCATACCCGCCGAAGATCTTCATCTTCCCGCGCCCGGTGGGGTCCCAGGCAACTCCGATGCGGGGCGCGACCTTTTGGCCCCAACCGAAATCAATTGGACGGGTGATGCCCCCTGAAGGCTGATTCTCCGCTGGCAGATATTCTTTTTCCACGCGTACGCCGAGGTTAATGGTCAAGCCCCTGGCGATAGACCAAGAATCCTGGGCGAAGAATGAGTGATTGTAGCTCGTGGCCTGTCCTTCGGATCCAAGATCTTGAACGTTGATGTACCCGTACTGGCCTGAACACTGCCCGTACGTGGCGATAAGGGGCGCGCAATTGGCAATACCCACCGGTCCCAAGGGCGCGTAGGTAGCTGCTTTCCCAACGTAGTATTGAACCACCGGCACGTTATAGTGCTGCGCGACGTCGTTGCTCAGTCGGTTCAGCTGATAGCCGAATTTGAAGTTGTGCGTTCCTCTCCATCCGCTCTTGAACCACGCCGCGTTGGCGTCTGCCTGGATGGCTTTATTCGCGTTCCGAACCGTGAAGCTGTTACTATTCGCCACGTTCTGGAAACCGTTCGGTTCCTGTAGGGACGCCGGCAGCGGATTCCCGAAAACGTCGTCCCCCCCGACACCGTTGGTGAACCAAGACGTCAGATTCCCGGTCGTCGGAAACCCGAAGTCATGATAGTTCTCGAAATAGTAGCCAAATCGGCCGGTCAAAATCAGCCGCGGGGTAAGACTGTAATCCACGCCAGCGTTGGTTGTCGTATTGGGCGCCGTATAACCGAGATTGTGCGAGAAGGTCGATGGGGTGATGGACGAATTGGGGTTGTATAGACCGTTCGCTGAGTCCGCGAGGCTGGGTAAGTTCTCCCCGTACTGCTTCTGGAGTTGATAGAGCCAAGAACTATAAACGCGAAGCTTTTGGGTGAGCGCGACGTCAACGCGCGCGTTGGTGTAATAGGTCCGCGTGTTCTGGCTGAAATTCACTAGACCAAGATTCCCCAACCCTCCCGGTTGATCGTAGTTCACGCCACGCTCAATGTTCTGAATCCACGGGTTGAAACCCACGAACGCAAAAATCCGATCCTTCAGGATCGGCCCGCCGAACGTGAATCCAGGAAGTACGGTGTCGTAGTGGTCTTTGTTCGATACGTACTCTTCGAATTTTGGGTCGAGCACGCCCCAGCTCGTGGTGGTCGGAGTAGACAGCGGATTGTACAGTGCAATCGGCGGCGTCTGATTTGCGTCCATCGCATCATTTTCAAACTGAGCAAACACTGAACCATGGTACTGGTTAGTGCCTTTCTTCATGATTACGTTGACTACGCCGCCTAGGGCGCCGCCATGCTCCGCTTGGATTCCCGAGTTCTTGATCTCCACTTCCTGCACGAAGTCGAAGGGCACGTTGGTATGCGAATAGCCGCCGATCAGGTTCGCAGTTTCCTGTCCCTCCACCAGGTAGGAGTTCTCCGAGTCCGAACCGCCCGCCACGGAAAATCCGTAGGTATTGCCATCGACTCCACTGCCCGCTTGAGAACTGCCGTTGCCGTTTCCGGGAGCCGCAGAGTGAAAGGTCGTCAACGCCATCGAGGTGGTGTTTCCCATCAACGGTTCGTTCCGCGCGGCGGGAGCAAACTGAATTACGGATTGAAACGACGTCCCATGGGGGATGTTGTTAATCACGTCTTCGGTAACGTTGGTGGTCGTTACGTTAGTCGTGACGTCGATAGGCGGCGCCGCCGTGCTGACTTCCACCACTTGCGTCGACTTCCCAATATCCAGTGTAAAATCCACCGTCGGCAAGTGACCTACTTCCAGCACAAACTTTCGCTCTGCGGTCGCGAATCCAGTGGCCGTGACCGAAAGCGTGTAGTCGCCGGGCGGCATGTTCGCGAACCTGTAGTAGCCGCTATTATCGGTAACAATCGTCTTTTCGCCGACCAGTGTGCCTGTCGTAGCCACTACCTTCGCGTTTGGTATCACCGCCCCGGATTGATCCTTTACTGTGCCCTGCAATCCTCCCGTCGTCTCTTGTCCCAGCGCGCTGCCTACCCCGACCAGCAGCAGCACCAGGCACACAGCAATTGTCGCTAGCGCCCGTTTCCCGACACGGCCAAATGTCAGCCGCTCCCGCGTTACACAACTCGCAAGCCTCAAAAAAATAACGACGCGTCCAAATCGAGACAGGCGCATTCAATCCTCCTTGTGTTGTTTGTGTTGTTAAGGAACACAAATCGTTTGCGCTCCGCATTGCAAGAGAGATACCAATTTGGACTGAGCGCTTCTGCCAATATTTTCAAAGAGTTGCGATGCGTTTTCTTTTTCCGAACTATGAATTAGTGGAAGTTTCGTAAGCGTTTTGAAGAAAGTTTATGTCCTCAAGTCCCACATTATTGTTGGTTTATACCGGTCTTTTGTATGCTGATCCCGCTGCGATAAAATTTGTCTAAATATCTTGGAATCTGTATGAATTTAGCTAAATTACACTGACTGAGAGATGGAACTTCGCGAACCGCACGAACAGCAGTGGTCCAATCCGACAGGCTGTGAGATGAGATGCCGCCGGCGGTAGCGAACTTCTATTCCCACCGATTCCGAGAGCAGCGTCCAAGTTTGGCCGCTGTCAGCCGAGACGTCTATGCGCCTGATCCGTTTCTCCGGCGTAGCATATTCGTAGGAATCACGCAGCGTAAGTTGTTTCCATCTTCGCGCCGTTGCTTCTCAAATTCGTGTAGGAGCGTCTTTGAGTGAACTTACCGTCCGGGAGTAGTAGGGTCTACGCGAGAAAGACCATCCCACCTGGGCTATCGGGGCGCCAATCTTTGCCCTCAATTGTTCCAGAGTTGTTCCGAACTAGACTCATGAACCCAGGGAAACGAAGATGACTGCTCGACGGATCGAATACTACCCGGGGAGCCAGCCCCAGATTCGGCGGGTTGTCAACTTCTGAAGATAAACAGATCTCTGTCGCGGCTGGACGCCTCCCTGGACTTGACTAGACATCTGACTAGCCATAAAATGGCATCCTAGGAGGGTTCATGACCAAATGGCAACTACAGGAAGCGAAGGCGCGTTTCAGTGAGCTGATCGATGACACCCTCGAGAAGGGGCCACAAGTCGTCACCCGTCGGGGAATCGATACTGCGGTTGTCGTTTCAATCGACGAATGGCATAAGTTAAAAGACGAAAACCGCTTGACCTGGAAGGATGTACTTTTGGGTGAAGGTCCGCGATTCGAAATCCCGCTCCCCAAACGTGGCACGGTCAAATCGCGAAAGCCTGCGGTGTTCGATTGATCCGCTACCTGATCGACACGAATGTGGTGTCCGAATTGCGCAAGCCCAAGCCCCACGGTGCGGCAGTTGCTTGGTTGCAAAGTCTTGAATTGGGCCAAGGTTTCTTCTCAGCCGTAACGTTCGGGGAAATTCAAAAGGGTGTGGAACTCACGCGTCGACAGGATCCTGTAAAGGCGAACGAAATCGAGGCTTGGGCGGCGCAATTGGAACGCACTTCGCAAGTCTTGTCGATGGATGCAGCTTGTTTTCGAGAATATGCCCGCCTAATGCAGCGCCGTTCCGATACCCTAGGTGAGGACGCTATGATGGCCGCCACGGCGCGCGTTCATGGCCTCACCGTGGCCACTCGGAACGAACGTGATTTCGCGCACTTCGACGTGGCCGTCTTAAATCCCTTCAAACAGAGAGCGCTGTAGGGCGTGCGCCGAAGCACCCAGCTAGCCATACATCCTAGTCCTGTAGGCAATTCGGCTTTCCGGAAGAAGGAAGCGCCTTAACAGGAACTCCCGATCTGTCGTTTATGGTCTCAGCCGTCGGCTCTGAACCACGCGTTCGGACAGACGGAAAAATCAAAACCGAAGGACGCAGCAGCTGGCGTTCAACAACAAGAATACGTCAACGGTCGCAAGAATCTCGCATACACTCCACCAGAGAATGCTGCGAAGAAAGTTGCCGCCCAACCCCTGGATTCGTGGCAGGAAATCTTCGACCTCCACATGAAAGAGTGGGTTGGCCAAATCGTCTCGCACTACCGCATTGTCGAGAAGTTGGGTAGCGGCGGTATGGGTGCGGTCTACAAGGCCGAGGACACCGATCCGCCCTACTTTAGCTCACGAGTAAGCTGGAAGAAAAAGTAGCAGTGATCACCGGAGGCAATAGCGGAATCGGTCTCGCTACGGCACAACGCTTCGTTGTGGACCCGGACGGTGAATTGCTCTTTCTAGTTTGCTGGAGCCGGAGTCAATGTCCGCAAGTGCCTGAGAGTTTCGGCAGGATCAGGACGAATCGCATAATCCGCGTTCACATCCGCCGCACGGATAATGCTGCCCTTATCGATGATGTAACGGGCAGGCATCGGCAATCGGTATTCCGGTTCGTCATTGAATCTGTCCAGAGTGCTCCCGAACGACTTGTAAAGCTCGCGCAAGTAATCCGGCAGTGTGAACACTAGCCTGAACTGCTCCGCCGTCTTGAGGTGAAGATCAGTCAGGATGTCGTAGGTCAGGTTCAGCTTCCTGTGAAGAGCGCGCGTGTACCGTTCGAGCTCAGGAGTGATCACGACGATCTGCGCTCCCAATGCTTTGACTTCTGAATGGACCTGCTGTAGAGCCTCCAGCTCCATATTGCAGTACGGTCACCAATGCCCTCGGAAGAAGCTGACCACCAGAGGTCCTTTGCGTAGAAGGTCGCTGGAACTAACCTGCGCGTGATCCTGATTGAATAAGCTGAAGGCCGGCGCACGGTCCCCGACTTTCAGCGCTGTTTTTTCGATGCCCGAAGCCTTGAGCTCGGCCGTCGCGCGATGCATCTTTTCGATTGCCTCGTGCGGCGCGTTGTACGGTGGAGCTCCGGATTCAAATGCCTTCTTAAACTCGTCCAGCCGTTCCTGAAGAGTTGCCATTGTCATCGCCCCCTTTCTCAGACAGTCTGCTCATATTCACTGTTATTCTTGATCCGACTCCCCGTACCCCCCCGAATGTCCATCGCTGTGAATCGCGCCTCGCGCGCATGGAAATCTCAATCTATGCTACTTATGTTAAAGAGCGTTTAAACAGCGCGTCAACATTCAATTTTGTATCTCGAACGAATCGTATGCAAACCCGAAGAGTACAGGCGGGCAGCGGGCGATCAGTTCAGGACTAATGTCCAATGTCGGCTCAAGACCCTTGCTGGACGAGTGCATTGGCCTGATATCGGCTAATCTTCTTCATTGCTGGTCTCCTTTTTGTGCCTCGAGCACGTCGACCATTGGGAGCGTATCGCATCCCGCTGGAGACCGGCCTTCTCATCCCATCTGATAAACGCCGTAGCCGAAAAATGAGAACGCTCTTCGCTGCTCGTCGGGTAACGTGACTAATCGGGAATAAGCTTTCGTGGCAATCGTGGCCTGGGAAGTGTGCACAAATATCCAGTCGATCTCCCAACGTATGAAAAGAAACGATCTCAGGAGGCTGTCAATCTGAAACCCGACGAGCGGACGAATGGAGCTGCAAAGAACGGAGACCGTGCTATTCCATCCGCAGCGCTTGAACCGGATCTAAACGAGAAGCTCTCAACGCCGGCATGAGGCACGCAGCAATCGCCACTCCCAGCAGTAGAACCGCGACTCCCACGAATACGCTCGCGTCCGTCGGCTCCACACCGTACAACAAACTGCGAATCAGACTGCCTGCCACGAAACCTCCTGCTAGCCCAAACGCGAGGCCCAAGACCGCTGGACGGATTCCATCCGCCAGCGTCAGCCGCAGCACCTGGCCGCGCTGTGCTCCCAGCGCCATGCGCACTCCAATCTCACTCCTGCGCTGTGCCACCAGATACGACAGCACGCCATACAATCCCACCGAAGCCAGCACCAACGACAAGGCCGCGAACCCCAACGTCAATGTCGCGCTGAAGTTCGCGTTCGTTGTCGAGCGTCCGATCACCTGCTCCATCGTCAGGATGTCGGACACCGCGATCTCGACATCCATGTCTGCGACCACCTCTTGTATCGGTGCCGCCATGCTCGCAGCTTCTTGTCGTGCCCGCACAACGACATACGTGGAGCGAGCTTCACCGCTGTATATCGGAAAGTACATCATCGGTCTAACAGCGTCGGACATCCAGTATTTCGTATCACCTACCACGCCTACAATTTCGTACTCCTTCTGTTTCAATCCATCCAAGTTGACCCGCAAGTGCCGCCCCAGCGGATCTTCACCAGGAAAATATTCTTTAGCCATCAGGTCGCTGATGATCGCCACCGTTGATCCCATTCGTTCCCCTTCGCGGAACGTTCTTCCACGCAACAGCGGGATGCCCATCGCCTCGAAGTACTCTGGATCGGCATAGCGCCGCATGCCGGACTGCAACTCTCCTTTTGGCAATGGTGGATGCTCGGCAATCGTAATCACATTGTCCCCGCCGTAGCCGGTACCCGGAGCTTGGGTGACCAGTCCGGCTTTTTGCACTCCTGGCAGTTGCCGCACCTGGGTAATGAGCCGCTCCAAAAATGCCAGCTTCTGCGCGGGTTGTTGATACCGTACGTCGGGAAGCGCCAAGTGCATCGTCAAGACATTTTCGGTTGAGCAGCCCACATTCGCAGTCCGAAGTCCCCAATAGCTTTTCAGCAATAACCCTGCCCCAATCAACAGAACGACAGTCAGGGCCATTTCGAACGCCAGCAACGCCTGACGAAGATTCGCTTTGCCCTGGCCGCCACTGTGCGTCCGCGACCATTCCTGTAGCGTCGCCAACACGTGTATGCCTCTCGACGACCGCGAGGAAATCATGCCCGCAAAGATTCCACTGGCCAGCGTCACAACCAGCGCAAACAACACCACTGGGCCATCGATATGAATCGCGTCCGCGCGTGCCATGTCTTGGCGCGCGTGCACTACCCATTGCACCGCTCCGTACGCCAGCTCCAGTCCGAAGGCACCGCCTACGACCGACAGCATGACGCTCTCCATCATCTGTTCGCGAACCAGGCGCCACCGGCTGCCGCCCAGAGCGCTCCGAATTGCAATCTCCTTTCGTCTAGCAGCCGACCGCGCCACAAAAAGATTCGCCACGTTCAGACAAGCAATCACTAATACGCAGCCAGTCGCCGCGAGCAGCGCATAGAGCGGTGTCTTGTAGTCTCCGACGATCTCTTCCAGCAAGGGCCGGATGTTTGCCCCTCGTCCGATGCCTTCCGTCGGATGCTCGGTGCGAATCCTCTTTGACACCGTGTCCACTTCGCTCAGGCCTTGTTCCTTGACCGATCCCGGTCTGAGCAAACCGATAACTCGAAATTGGTGATTGTCCAGAGCCTCCTGCGTCACGGCGTCGGTGTCGTGATACACCGGAATCCACGCCTGAGTCCGCGCATCCGGAAAAGTAAACCATCCAGGCATCACGCCAATCACCGTGTACGCCTTGGCGTTCAGTTGGAACGTCTTGCCTACGATTTCTGGATCACCCGCGAATCGTCGTTTCCATAAGCCCCAACTCAAAATTACGGTAGCGCCAGCGTCTGCCTGGTCATCGGAAGCTTCAAATGTTCGCCCCAAGGCGGGCTGAACGCCCAATGCGGGGAAAAAATTCCAGGAACACAGTGTCACCGTCAATTGTTCGGGCATCTGGCCGCCAGTGCCGGAGACGTCATACTCATCTTCCTTGTAAAGCGCCATCTGCTCGAAGCTCTTCGCTTCCTTCTGCCACTGTCTGAAGATTCCTGATGCCACCACGTGGTATGGATACTTGCCGTCCGCGCTTTGTTCATAAAGCATCACCAGCCGGTCCGCATCGCCAAACGGAAGCGGCTTCAACAGTACCGAACGCACGATCGTGAACATGCCCGTAACCGCCCCGATCCCCAGCGCCATCACCACAATTACCGCCAGCGCAAATCCTGGCGCCCTCCGCAAGGTGCGCAGCACATAGAGCAAATCCCGCCATAAATCGTCAATCACGCCCACGGTGTTCGATTCCCACACATCTTCCCGCGCATTCTGCGGGCTCCCGAACCTAATCTGCGCTCGCCGCCGTGATTCTGCCTCCGTCATCCCGCGCGCCATGTTCTCGTCAATCTCATGCGCGATATGCGCGTCGATCTCCCGCGCCAAATCCGCGTCCTTGTCCCGTCGCTGGAAATATCGTCCGATCCCCATCTCTCTCTCCTCATCGCTCTTCGGGTTCAGAGCCACATCAATCTGAATCAATCGGTGCAACCGAAAACCTATCGGTCGCGTAGCCGCTTCACTTCGCCTCTCGCATCACTCTCCCAATCGCCACAACCATCTGCTTCCACCGGCTGGTCTCAACTGTCAGTTGTTTTTTCCCCGCTGCCGTCAGCTCGTAAAATTTCGCCCTGCGGTTGTTCTCGCTGGTACCCCAATACGACGCCAGCCAGCCGCGCTCCTCGAGGCGGTGTAATGCCGGGTACAGCGAGCCCTGCTCCACCTGCAAAACGTCATCCGAGGTCTGCTCGATTACCCGCGCGATGGTATGCCCATGCGCCGCTCCCATCCGCAAAGTCCGCAGAATCAGCATATCCAGGGTCCCCAGCAGCATCTCCTGCCGCTCTCTATCCTGCCTTGGACTCATTCACTTCCTCCACGCACTCACCCAGACGGTCTATGCAAAGCTCCACTAGAACGCCTATGGGGAGAGACGATAAAACTTCTTAAACGTTTCCTTGGAATAGCAAATAGACCATGAACAGCAAGTTGAACGGCCTAAGCCTTGCCTGTTCCGCAGGTTACAAATGGTTCCAGAATTTACCCGACGAAATCTTTAACTAAACCGCTAAGTCCCGATAAAACGCCGTTACCGGACATTGTCTATGACTTTTTACACGGTTGCGGAGGCGGCGCATGGAATACATGACCAAAGATGAGCTGGGGCGGTTGCTCCGCGTGGCAAAGTGTGAAAACCAACTCCATTGGCAGATGATTCTGACCGGCTTCTATTTCGGGCTCCGCGTGTCGGAGGTGACCGCAATTCTGGGAGAGGACGTGCAGGACAACCGGACAAAGCGCACAGCGTCAAGCGGTGAACGCTCTGAAATCGTCAAATTTTGATGGCGATGGGGCACAAAATTGGGCGCAGCTTCAAAAAAGGCCGCCCAAAACATCTAATTAACTGATTGAAAGATTTGGCTCCCCGGGCTAGATTCGAACTAGCAACCCTTCGGTTAACAGCCGAATGCTCTACCATTGAGCTACCGGGGAGCGGCCCATCGTTAGGAACTCATTATAAAGGACTACGCGGCTTTTGCGCCAACCTCCTTTCCCTTTGATTTGGTTCCATCTGGTTCCAACAGGGCAACTCTGTTGTCGTCGCGCTCATGATGTTGAGTGCGAAGGGTCTAACCACGGGTTGTAGTTTCGCCATCTCCGTCGCATTGTTGGCCTGCCATCTTGCCATGTAGTGTTTGATCATGGCATCCGAACCGTGCCCGCCCGACCCACTCGCGGATGACCGCAAACGTCACGCCGGAATACGCCAGATAGCTGATACGTCCATGTCGAAACGCATGCATCCCATTCCTGGTGGGGAATTTGATCCCCAACTTCTTCAGGATCGGTTTCAATTGCCATTTCAACACGCTGTTTAAACGCAGAGGCGTGCCGCGATTGGATTGCCATACCAACCCGGTACAACGACCGTCTAGGTGCGCCTTGAGCTCAGCAACAACCGAAGCGTCAATCGGCACATGGCGGACTCCATCGTTTTTGGTCGCGCTTTCCTGCCTATCGACGATGGAACGTCGTATTGTAACGATGCGTTCGTAGAGATTCACGTCTTCCGCGCGCAATGCAGTCAGTTCGCCGTGTCGTGCACCAGTCCCCGCCGCAAGAGCGAAAAACGACGGACGACTACCCCATCAGAGCGGCCAAGCGAGCCGCGTCCGGGAATCGGATGGTGCCGGTAAGACAAATCAAGAGCCGTGGCGACGCTTGTACACGGCAACTGAGAGCCCTACTTCGGCTATTACCATCAAGAGCCAGAAGCCGACCACTCGAAGCGGGATCACCCGGTACGTGTCGTGTACGTAGATGTCTAGCCTTCGCGTTGGAACGCCCCGAGCCTCGCCATCAGAGCGAGCGCGACCAGCACTCCTGCAACTACGAAATTCTTCATAAGTGTCATCCCGAACGCGTATTCACCTATCTATATCCGGACAGCTATGGATGTCCAGAAGAAGAGGAATCATGAACGTAAGCAAGCAAGCCGACGCAGCCTTCATGCATGAACTGGAGCGCACCGATCCCATCCGGTACGCAAACCTGATGCGGAACATGCGCCATGCGGCCGGAGCAGCATCGCTGGCGCAGCGCCCATCGTGGCGGCAGACCCAGAAAGCACCGGGACATGGCCGCCGAGCAACGGGCGTATCGAGACCGGATCGCCCTGACCGTTACGAAACCTGTCGCGGGGCCATTCATTCCAATCGAGTTGCAGACACCCGGGACGACTCCTGCTACCACCCTAGCTTGAGGGTCGGATTAGATCGGAAG
>Ga0209624_10002218_pt1 | contig 14502 bp, 12 predicted proteins | sample JacPinW_OM2H0_O1_FD_188565 | JGI IMG/M metagenome (GOLD analysis project Ga0209624, IMG submission 188565) | Forest soil microbial communities from Algoma, Ontario, Canada - Jack Pine, Ontario site 1_JW_OM2H0_O1 (SPAdes) (version 2) | ecosystem: Environmental > Terrestrial > Soil > Boreal...
GTGTGCCAGCGCACCACGCCAGTTCGCTGTAAACACGGCACAGAGGTACATCAGCAGCGCAGATGGCAATGTGAATCCCAACCAGGCCGCCAGCGCGCCGATCCACCCCGCGCGATGCAGGCCGATGGAAAATCCGATCTGACTGCTGGTGGGTCCGGGAAGGATCTGGCACAAAGCCACGAGACCGCCATATTGTTCGCTCGTCAGCCAGCGACGTTGCTGAACATATGTGCGCTCGAAATACCCGATGTGCGCGATCGGTCCGCCAAATGAAGTGAGCCCAAGTTTCAGCGCAACACGAAATACCTCTGCAGCATCGGCGCCTTTTACGAGCATATCTCTATAGTAATGCGAGCCTGTCTCGAACAGGCAAGATTGCATTAGCGGCGCAGTCAGCTGAGGTTAGCTTAGGTCTTGGATTTCGAATTGGGCGGCGCAGGTTCTTTTAGCAACGGCTCCAGCAAGATTCGCAGGCCGTTGACATCTTCCAAGCTCGGATTTGTCTGACCTCCGGTAACGGCACGAATCGTACCCGCGCGGTCGATCACGACTATTTGGGGGATGCTCAGCATGTCACTCCCGCTCCTGCCCAGATAGGTATCGACGGCGGCCCGCTGCGCATAACCCACCAGATAGGTGAGCTGCAAAGACTCCGCCATCGTATTGACGTATTCGCCACCGGTGGTAGCCGCGTTGGGCGCGTCGAAAGCAACGCCAATTGCCTGCAGGCCGCGCGGGCCCAACTCACGCTGCAGTTGGTTCAACACTTGTGCAACCCGTAGACAGTGCCGGGACTTGACGAATAGAAACTCGAGCACCACCACTTTGCCCTTGAAGCTCGACAGCTTCGTGGACTTACCGGTCAGTTCATTGATGCTGAATTCCGGCGACGTGCGTGGCAGGGGTGCTGCCGGCAGCACGAGCTCGGCGTTGAACAACATGAGGCCCAGGAACGCGGAAGCGAGCATTCGGCGATTCATGGCTTGGCTACCCCTCTTTGTCTACCATCAATTGATTTGTTGCCATTTGTTGGCAATGCGCTGGATTTCCGCCGCCGCGGCCGCAGCAGCGTCCTCCGGGCTGCTCTGCCCTTTGAGAACCCGCTGAACCATTTTGGGAATAAGGAAGCTATTGAAAACCTCCATATACGCCGGCGTTGCAAATCCGGGGACGCCCAGATTCGGAGTCCAATGCAGCGCATCCTTGAGCACAACGTATTTATCGTGGGGGTTGGCTTGCGGATCCTTGGCGATCCTCACAATCAGGTCTGGAACAGTTTTGGGGTATGTAGGAAAGTTGAAACCCAGACTCGTCGCGTAGCCCGTTCTGGAACTGTCGACCAGATCGGACACAAATTGTTTGGCATCATCCTGATTTTGGCCAAAGCTCCAAACCACAGAACAATTGGTGATATGCGGAAGAGCGGTTACTCCCACGCCGCTGCGACCGAGAAGCGGTGCCTGGAGCCAAATCTTGCCGGCAGTCTCAGCATCCCGTTGTTCGGCCGCGCGAAGCAGACTGATGGCATTGATCGCACAGGAGGTCTTGCCTGCCAACATGGCCTCGACACTGCCTCCGGGGTGCCAACTCAGCTGATCGGGCGTGCCGGTTTCCCGAAATAGCTGTTGCAGGTATTTCAAGGCGACTCCGGCGAAAACATTCCGATTGAAAAGCACTTCGCCGTCGCCACTCAGTATCCACGCACGAAACGCGTAGAGCATGGTGTGCAATGTGATATTGCCTTCAAGCGTGGGCGTAAATGCCAGACCACAGGGGATGTGGAATTCGTCGCGCAGGTGTTTGCCGCCGCCGTAAAGACCGCCGTAATGCCCGGGACCCAAGGGCATCCCAACTTTTGCCCAGTAGTCCTGACGAAAGTGCAATGGTGAGGGAGCCCAGAAATCAGCAAAAGCGAAGTGCTTCTTGTTCTTGAAGTTGTACGTCGAGCGGTACGCTATCTGGGGAATCGCGCCGTACTTGCCGGCAACATGCTGGTAGATCTCTGTATGATCAATCGCGTGTTGATAGTACTCGGCGGGCGGCCAGGGAAAAATGAAAACATCGTGCCCCTTGCCGGCCTTGACCTCCGCTGTGGCAACGGCACTGACTTTCTCTACCGGGATGTTCTCCACCGTGACTTGCATGTCATGCTGCTGACCCCATTCCTTCGCGACATTTTCGAACCACGGATCGAATTGCGGCACAAAATGTGACCACTTGGCGATCTTCAGTGTTTTCTGGGTGGCGCCGGCGCGACCGGAAAAGAGGGAAAAGGGGCCGACAGCCGCCGTGCTCGCGGCCAGCTTATTGAAATCCCGGCGCGAGACTTTTTTTGGTACCAGGGTTGGCATGTCGATAGTCTGCCTAAACAAAACTCCCCCAGGAAGCGCCTATGGCGCCGCCCAGGGGAGTTGTGAGCCGTTTCTTAGGAGCTACTAGTTGTTGGCCGCCGTCGTACTCGTTGCGTCTGAGGCAATTGAGGTCTGTTGGGAAGAAGTCAACTCGCTGAAGAACACGCCGAAGATCTGCAAGCTCAGGAAGTTTTCGGTGAGGCCGATATTCTGAGGAGTGCCATTTGCGTTATGCACCGAGTCCAAGAACGCATCCTTTGAAATGGCACCCGCGCGTGGATCTGGAATCGCGGGGCACACCAGCCAGATTGCGCCGCCGTCGGATCCGTCAAACGCCAACTGGCCCTCCGCCGCGCACCCATTGGCTTCCAGCGTATTGTCCAGCTGGTCGCCCGTCTTGACGATTGGCGTGCCGTCCGTGGTGAGCCCGTTCATCTTACCCAACTGTTGCAAGATCGGGTGGCAGATTTTGCCCAACGTGCTCGTAGTATCCGCCGGATCGACGGTGTACCAGAAGAAGGAGTTGATCCACATCCCCAGGAGGTCGTCGCAGAAATAACCGAATGGACTATCGCTTGGGGCCGCGCATACATTCGGATCGTTGTTGATGCAGTTGTTGTCACTGCCATCCATCGCATTGCGATTGGTCGCGAACCTCCAGTCTTGTCTCAAGTTAGGAGTAAACACCGCATTCACGGTGCTTAGATCGAAGCAAGGTTGAGCCGGCGCCAAGGGACTGACCATATCAGCCTGGCAGGGATTGAGTGCGATCTTGCCGTTGGCCAGGCGCTGCTTGGGGGCAGGGTAGGCCTCAAAATTGCTGACCAGATTTTGCATGGTGATGCTGCGCGGATTCGCACTGTTGACGATGGTTATATTTTCGCCCGGATTTTGCTGATCGCCGTCCAGGCCACCGTTGATCGCGCCAACGTTGCGTGAGTAAGTGGTCTCAAAGGCGTTAATATTGGAGGGTATAAGATTTTGATTGGTGATGAAGCCAAGAATGGTAATAAATTCGGTAGGCGAACCAGTTTCATCGTCGGGAAACCCACCGGTAATGGCCAAGATGCGGAAATTTCTGCGGTCCGGATCGCGTTGACTACAGGAGCTATCCGCCACCCAGTTAACTTGTTTCCCGGTCGCCGGCGGCCCATTCTGTCTGGCACTGCCAAATCGGCCCACGACTTGGGTCGGATCGAGACCGTTGTCCATATAAAACGTATCGTTGTAATCGCACGGCGGTGGATTGAATGAATTCGTTGCCGTGGCCGCCGGCGCCACCGGCGCGGCCTGGGCTGCAGCGAGATTGGGAGCCGTCCCAAACACGAGCCCCATCATCGCCATGACGGCGATGACAACCAGTGAAGTCTGTTCGCGTATGATTCTCATAGCCTTAAGTCCTCTGTCCGTTGGACCATCATCAGTGCGTTAGATCAAGATTTCTGAACCCGGTCGACCTGCGGGTGGATCATCCATTGCAGGGATTCTGCAATCCAATCAGCGCTGGCCATCCCCGGACAAGCCGACCACAACATCAGCGGTTCATTGCCGTAGCGGATGTTGCCGATGTGCTGCGTCTTATCGCCGTCGATTACCGGATCCGGGTACTTGAATCCTATGGCCGCGCGAATGGTCTCGATGTCTTCCGGCTTGCCGGTTAAAAAGGTCCAACCCGGCTGTGCGCCGAGCATCTTGCGATGTTCCCGAATGTCATCGACGGTGTCTTCCGTCGGTTTGAGCGTGAATGAGTACATGAACAAGTCGCGGCCCACCTGCTTGCCGAGGAGCCGCTGCACCTTTGCAAGGTTGGCCATGACGAGAGGACAAATCTCGTCGCAATTTGCGTAGAAGAAATTCATGCTCACATTCTTGTTTTTTACCAAGTCATCGTAGAACAGAACCCGTTTGCCCTCATGGGTGACCAGGGGGATATTCGGCAAGTGCTGTTCCTGGATGCGCCTGCGCGCTTTGGCCGAGAGCGTCTGCGCTTGCGGAAGGATTCGTGCGTCGGCAGTCTCTGAGGGGGCGGCGAAAGCCTGCGCTACGCCGCCGACGGCCAGAGGAGCCATTCCCAGCATTCCCAACATGTCTCTTCGTGATAGTTCTTTCATGGCTCATTCTCCTTATGGCACGTTTACATCGTCGCCCTCGGCCACCACGTGCCAGAGCGCCATCATGGCGTGATCTTCGTGCACGACGTTGTGACAGTGCATCGGGTACTTGCCGACCCAGTCGCGGAAACGGAAGAACAGCTGCACCCGTTCATTCGGATGAAGTTGCGTCACGTCCTTGCGTCCCATGTCGGCCGGCACGGTAGGCGCGACCCGGTTACGGGTGAGGATTTGATGCTCCTCGAGATGGATGTGTACCGGATGCGTCCAATCGCCGGTCAGATTGGTCAAGAGCCACTGCTCCACGCTGTTCTGCTGGACCGCGAAACGGAAAGTGTTGCAGTCCATGAACTGCCCGTTGATCGACCACTGGCCGTTCAAGCGGTCGAACTTGAAGGTGCGCACGATCCTCGGCGTCGCGGTGGTGCTCGGCAACGAATAGAAAGCCGGCTTCGACGCCGGATTCACACTGTTGTCGGCAACCTTGGGACCGGTTACGCGAAACTGCAAGACGAGATTGCCGGTGCCGGCGGCCTTGATCGCCGGCTGACTGTTGTTGAGCACCAGGCTGCATTCAGTAGTGGCACTGTTTTGCGGGCCAACTTGACTATCGACGGCGGCGGGTCCCTGACCATTGATCTGGTTCAGGCGGTTTTCGAGGTATACGGTCTGACCGGCTAACTTGGTGAAATCGATAATGACTTCAACGCGTTCCGCAGGGCCGATGCGGACACTGGTGACCTGCACCGGAGTCGGTATCAGGTTGCCGTCGGTCGCAATCAGGAAGAACGGCAGCGTCGTCGGACTTCCCGCGGCCACGCCTCCCGTGAGGAAAAATTCATAGAAGCGCGACGGACCCACGTCCAGCAGCCGGAAACGATAACGCCGGGGAGAGACTTCGAAGAACGGCTGGATGGTGCCGTTGACCAGGAATTTATCGCCCAAGATGCCGTCGAGGTTGAAAAGATCGAACACCAAGTCCCCGGTATTCGGATCGTAAACTTTGTCGGAAAACAACAGCGGGATGTCGAACTGCGGGAAGCTCGGCAGATGGAACCCGGTCTCCTCATTGCCCGTGTCGGATTGATTGAACAGACAATAGAAGCCGACCAGTCCCTTGTAGGTATTCTGGGATGTGAAGTCCACGCGGTGATCGTGATACCACAGCGTACTCAACGATTCGTTGATGTCACCGTTGGGCTCGTTGGTCGAATTAAAGCCGGCCAGCACGTTGGGGTAGTACTGATCGCAGAAGCGGCCGGAGGTATAAAAGTCGCACGGGTTGCCGTCACTCTCCGACGGATTATGTGCGTTGTGCAGATGCGTACTCACCGACGCCATGCCGAAGCCGGTGTTGTTCACCTCGGTAATCGACGGCAAGGAATTGATGTTACGCGTGATCTGCGGCGTGCCATAGAAGGCCTGATAGGTAGGCCCTGGGCTGCGCGGTCCCGTGCCATCATCGAATCCCCAGATGGTTTGCTGGGGCAAATCCGGATGTTGACTGGTGCTGAACTGTCTCTGGTTGAACTGATACAGCGTTTTTGGCACAACCGGGAATCGGCTCATACTAATGCCCGGTGCCTGAAAGGCAGCGGCCCGGACTTCTCCAGCGCCAGTATTGGGGTTCAGAGTCGGCGTCGGCGTCAGCGACGGTACCGTGTGCGCAAGCGGCATGACGGTGAGCGGCACGACGAATGGCCTGGTCGGCGGACTTGCCATTTGATTTCCAGGTACACAATTTTGATTGGTACCGGGACTGGTATTGGCACCCGAGCTCGCGGGGTTGTTCGTCGTCACCGACTGCGCGTACGCGCGGGAGCTCAATCCGTGCTTCGCAACCAGCAGGCCACCGGCCGTGAGCAATCCCATCTTGAACATTTCGCGCCGGCTGGTTACGCCGGCAGCGATCAATTCTCGCCGGTTCTTGGCAGCAGCGCACATTAGTTTGAAGCGCCGCTTGGAGACCTTCTCGCCGAATACATTGTAATACATGGAATCGCCCCCTCCGATTTGGGTTCCTAAACTCTCGCGGTTTCCATCTTCATAAATTGCGCACGAGGGAGCGCGTGTGTGAAAGTGCGCATGCTCCCCTGCGCGATAATTTATTTTCGCGAGCGAAGCTACCCGCCAAAAAAACGAAGCGCAACCCTAAGGGATTAGCTAATCGCACCAATGATTAGCAATTCGCGCTTTGCGCTATTTGTTACAAAAAACGTGCGGACATTAAAGTGTGCGCGGAATATTTCACGACGCGCCAGCACTGGGGATCAGGCTGCGCTGCCACCCGCATCGGCGCTAGTTACGTTGGTACGTTCGCGGTAGCGAGTCGGAGTCAGCACATATCGCCGCTCAAAGGCGCGGATAAAACTCGACACATGCTCGTATCCTGCCGCACCCGCGATTTCCTTCACGCTCAGGTAGCTGCTCGCCAGCAGATGGGCAGCTTTCTGCAACCTTTGCTCGATCAACCACTCGCCCAGACGCACTCCGGCTTCGCGCTTGAAGATCCGTTGCAGATGCGATGCGTTCAGATATAGTCGAGCGGCCAAATCGCTGATGTTGTAAGCGACTCCGGACTCGATCATTTCCAGCACACGCCGCTCTGCGGCTGAGCACATCGCGGCGCGATGCACGGGAACCGGAATAGTGGTCTTGCGGATTTTCCTTTGGATTCGCCCTTCTGTTGCAATCGCGGTTGCATCCGCATAAATTGCGCACAGGGGAGCGGGAGTGCGCATGCTCCCCTGCGCGGTAGTTTAAATTCGCGAGCGACGGTACCCGCCAAAAAAAAGAAGCGCAACCCTAAGGAATTAGCTAATCGCACCAATGATTAGCATAAAGTGCGAGCAGAATAATTCACGACGCACCTGCATTGGAGATCAGGCAGCGCTGCCGCCCGCATCCGCGCTGCCTGCGTTGACGCGTTCGCGGTAGCGCGTCGGAGTCAGCACATATCGCCGCTCAAAGGCGCGGATAAAACTGGACACATGCTCGTATCCGGCCGCACCCGCGACTTCCTTCACGCTCAGGTAGCTGTTCGCCAGCAGGTAGGCTGCTTTCTGCAATCTTTGGTCGATCAACCATTCGCCCAGACGCACTCCAGTTTCGCGCTTGAAGATCCGTTGCAGATGCGATGGGCTCAGACGCAGTCGAGCAGCCAAATCGCTGATGTTGTAAGCGACTCCGGACTCGAGCATTTCCAGCACGCGCCGCTCTGCAGCTGAGCGCATCGCTGCGCGAGGCACAGGAACTCGAACACCTGTCTTGCGGATTTTCATCGCCATGCCGAACATCTCCCCTGACGGCCATGGATGGTAGGGAGCCTAACCCTCCACCTTGTGGTTCTGCAGAGTGAAAGCGACGTCTTTTGAGTAAAAACATCATCCGCTGTGCGGATTTTTTCTCACTTTACAGTTGCGATCCACTGTGCGGATTTTACGTCATCCGCTGCGCGAATTTTATCTCCGTCGGCGGCGGTCACAAATGAGACACGCGCGAATGGTAGACAGTCACTTGCCATTCAAGAGCCCCGAGGAGCTTCCCTGTGAGGTGGAATTTCGTTTTTCGCGACACGTTGCACCGCGGCAGAATTGTATTTTTTACAGTGCCCGCGCTGCTTCTCTTTATAGGACTCTGGCCGAACGCGCACTCGTCACCGGTCAGCGACAATCCCACGGGTTTGCCCAGCGGCTCCGAACTCGATGATGACGCGATCACCAACCCCCGCGAGGTATTCCATTCCGAAGCCAATCGCGGCCACAGATCCTACATGTCCAATCTTGGCAATCTGGCCTTCAACACGCCATACACGCTGGGGGAAGCCGCTCAAAAGGCGCATATCAGCTGCGCCAGCTGTCACGTAAATGGAGCGTCAAATCCAAAGCTCTTCATTCCCGGCCTCTCGACACGGCCCGGCAATTTTGACACGACCAATTCCTTGTTCAATCCAAAGACGGACAACGGCGTGCTGGACCCCGTCACCATTCCGAGTCTGCGCGGAGCGCGGCTTCTAGCACCCTACGGGCATGACGGGCGCACCGGCTCGCTGCGCGATTTCGTGCGAAACGTTGTCGTCAATGAATTCGCCGGGCCTGAACCCTCGTCGCAAATCCTCGATGCGCTCGTGGCCTACGTCGAGGACATCGATTTCCTACCCAATGCCAATTTGGAGAAGACCGGCAGCCTTACCTCTGGCGCAAACCCATCGCAAAAGCGCGGCGAGGCGCTGTTCCGCAAGCCTTTTCCACATGATCCGAGCATGAGTTGCGCCGGCTGCCATATGCCTTCCGCGGCCTTCGTCGATCATCGGCAACACGACATCGGATCGGGCGGCCTCTACAAGACGCCGACTCTGATGAACGCCGATTTCAGCGCTCCCTATTTTCACGATGGCCGATTCGATGATTACTCTCAGGTGATCGATTACTTCAACCGTGTTTACGATCTTGCATTCAACGCCCAGGATCGCGCCGACATGGCGGCCTATCTGACAGCGATCGGCGATGGCGTAAGGCCCGAGTATCACCTCACGGGAACCAATGTGCTTGCGGATATCAATGGATTCACCAGTGTTCTCGATATTGCGATCTCCACCCACGACACCGCGGTGATTGCCTTCACGGTGCGCAGTGTGAAGGATTTGTTGCAGGACCTCGCTGAGCACTACCCGGATCCTGCGGATAAAACCATCTCCGGCGGCTCCCAAGAGCGCACCCTGGCGCGCGCCACGATCCAGTCTTTGATGCAGATTTTACAGCGCGTCGATCTCAATGCCGCGGCCGGCCGGTTCGGCGAAGCCGGCGAAGAGTATGCCACTTACCGGAAACTGACCTTTGCCGCAGCGCCGGCGACACTGCAAGCGGCTGAACTCTGGTCGCTGTTTACGCCCACACTTCACGATGCGCGCCGGGCCGGCGTGCCAGGCGGCCGCCAGGCGGCGCAAACGCAAACTGACATCACACGTTCACGCAACTGAGACAGTTGCCCGCTACCGTCCCACCTCCGTTTCAATCTCAATCTCGAAAGGGGATAACTATGCGAATTAATGGTCGAAGTCACTTGGCGTGGGGGATGAGCGCTGCGCTGTCGTTCTCGCTCGCGGCCCTGGCAAATGCGAACGAAAAGCCCAAGGATCCGGCAGACTCCGTCAAGACGGAGACACCGATCAAACATGTCATCATTCTGATCGGTGAGAATCGCGGCACCGATCATACCTTCGGTGTTTACAAGCCGAAGGGCAAGCAGCAAACAATTTCAAATCTGCTCTCCAAGGGCATCGTCAACGAGGACGGCTCGCCGGGCCCGAACTTTGCGCTGGGCCAGCAGTTCTCGGTAACGCCGCAAAAGTCGTTCTATATCGGCGCTCCGGCCAAGGCAAAGAGCGCGTATAACAATGCGGGCCAGATGCCGCAGCCGAATACCAATGGGGCGCCAGTGACGCAGGGTACGACAGGCGCGCCGTTCGTCCCGGCCTTCCTGGCAGGACTTGCGGTGCTGGATCCGAGTCCCGATTTCAATGCGAACACCGATACCATATTGACGACCGGCTTCACGGGCCTTCCGTCCGATACCTTGGACAGCCGCATTCCCGGCGCGGGCGTGTTGCCCAATGGACCATTCGTTTTGCAGGGTGCCAATATCAGTGATGACGACTACACCGGCGACATGACGCATCGGTTCTACCAGGCGTGGCAACAGTCGGATTGCAGCGTCGCCAATGTCACCAAGGCGAATCCCACAGGATGCCTCAATGACTTGTTTCCCTTCGTGATGGCAACCTACGACCTCGATGACAGCAAGACTCCCGCGGTCCAGCACAACTTCAGCGAAGGCAACGAGATGGGGTTCTATGACGCGGAGCAGGAACAGGCCTCGACCTTAAAGACTCTCGCCGACCGGTTCAGCCTCAGCGACAACTTTCATCAATCGTTTCAAGGCGGCACGGGCGCCAATCACTTTATGCTGGGCACGGGCGATGCAGGTTTCTGGAGCGACGGCAACGGCAATGCCATCACGCCGCCGGCAAACGAGATCGCGAATCCGAACCCCGCCGCGGGCACGACCAACAAGTTCACAGCCGATAACAATTTCAGCAATTGTTCGGATTTCACGCAACCCGGCGTAGCGCCCATCGTCAGCTATCTCGAAGCGCTGTCCTACCGGCCCGAGCCGAACTGCGCGACCGCGCACTACTACATGCTGGATAACACCAACCCCGGCTTCCTACCCAACGGCTTCCAGGCGCCTTCGCCGGGTGCGCAGGCCATGCTGCCGGGCTCGCCCGTGCGCACAATCGGCGATGCGCTCAATGAAAAGAGCATCACCTGGGCCTACTTCGGCGGTTCTTACAATGACGCGGTCGCTCTCTCGAACGATGCCGTGACCGCCGGTACTGCAGCTACGCTGAATTCGTCGACCGCGTTGGGCGAGGCGGCACTTGCCGATCCCGCGCACTCGCTGGGCGTCGCTTACTGTCAGATCTGCAATCCCTTCCAGTACGCCACTTCGATCATGGGCAACACTGCGCAACGGACGGCTCACATCAAGGACACCGTCGATCTGCTTGCCGACATCCAGAGCGACACGCTTCCTTCGGTCTCCTTCGGCAAGCCGGATGGCTTGCTCGACGGCCACCCTTCGTCATCCAAGATCGATCTGTTCGAGGCATATGTACAGCAGGTACTCGACGCACTCGAAGCGCATCCGAAGCTCAAGGCCGAGACCGTGGTATTCGTCACCTGGGACGAGGCCGGCGGCTACTGGGATTCTGGGTTTATCCAACCGATCGACTTCTTCGGCGACGGGCCGCGCATTCCCTTGCTGACACTCTCTGCGTACTCCACCGGCGGCAAAGTGAATCACAGCTACGGCGACCATGTCTCGCTGTTGAAATTCATCGAGCGCAACTGGAAGCTGAAACCGCTGACTGATCGCAGCCGCGACAATCTGCCCAATCCAAAGATGCGCGGCGATCAGCCCTATGTGCCCGCCAACATGCCCGCATTGTCGGATCTGTTTGACCTGTTCGATTTCGATCATGCGGTGAATCAGCCCTTCCTTGAGTAAGGGAAGGGTCGCAAGACAATGTTAGACTGAAACGGGTGCCGATCTGACCTTGAGGGTCGGATCGGCACCTCCTTTTATAAACCATGCCCGCCACCCTACCTACATCACTGCGTCGGCGAACCATCGCACTGTGTTTGACATTCGGATTGGCGAGTGCCGACGCTTTCGCGCACGCAGCGCATGCGATCGAATTCTCTGCTGATATTGTGAGCCGCGATTCTGCCGGATTGGCCATTGGCTCAGCTGCCAAATTGTATGTGTCGAATCACAAGGTACGCATCGAGACACCTGAGGCCTCGGCCGGCTTTCTTCTGACCGACGCAGATGCGGGGACTGCCTATTTCGTGCGGCCCGCGCAGCAGGTCTTTATGGACGCCAAACAATCGAGCCTTCTTACGCAAATTTTCGTCCCCGTCGATGCCAAGGATCCCTGCCGGCGATGGCAGGCGGCGGCCGGCATTGCAGGGGTGACAAACGCCGGGGGTGAGTGGCGTTGCGAGCGAATTAATGATGAATTCGTCGGCGATCGCCGCGCCGCCCTATTCCACGTGGCCTCAGCGGGGAGTGCGAGTCAGCGCTGGATCGATTCCGATCTTGAATTCCCGATAAAGTTGCTGGCGGCTGATGGTACGACGATTGCGCTGGAGCACATTCAAATCGAAGCGCAGCCGCCGAGTCTGTTCGAACTTTCGCCGGGCTTTCGCAAGCTCGATCCGCGGGCGCTGATCGAACGCATCAAGCACAGCGATGCCTGGGTCGATCCCTAGAACTTGACTTTGCCGCAGCGTCAAACTGCATCCTTCCGGCTCGAGAAATCTCAAGGAGTCGGAAAGCAGGACCGCATGCAGGAGTCGGTGGTGGAGATGCAGTTTCCGCTGCAGATTAGATAGCCCCCCGTGGCAGAGTGGCTCAGCCGCGCGCGATTTCATCCAAGCTGAACCCCAGATCCCTGAGCACGAGGATGCGGTTCAAGCGACCCAACTGCTCGGCGCCATAACCGCGGTATCCCGAATCCGTCGCAAAAGGTTTCAGCAGGCCGATCTCATCATAAAGCCGCAACAAACGGTAAGAAACTCCCGTGAGGCGGGAAAACTCGCCAATCTCAAGCATGCTCTCCAATTTCGGATGCTCCTTCGCCGATAAAGAGCCGCCACGGCTCCTCAAGAAGCCGTGGCGCTCGGTCTTAGTTCAAGCGCGACTGTCGCGCCCTCGATGCTGCTATTTGGCTACTCCGTTCAAGCCATTTGGTGAGCCAGGAAGCGGCGTGTTCAAGTACGGGAAGACCGCCAAGTAGGTATCAGCTGCTTTGATTTCACCAGTGACCTGCTCGTGTGCAGCGTCCGGACCCGCTGCGCGCGCGCCGTCCGTATACGGCAGACCGTGATTGGGGTCGCTGGTCTCTGCGCCGCAATTGCCGATCGCCCCGCACAGTGCGCCTTCCGCAACACGCAGAGTGATGTCCACCACATCGTCGTACGGGCGACGGCCGTTCGGAAAGCCGGCCAAATCGCCACCCAGCACCCCAAGGTCGTTTTGCGCCGCCGGCGCGGTCGGCTCGATGGACGTATTGAGCCGGAGCATTTCGCTGGGCGTAATCTTCAGCGGCTGGTTGAGTCCTTTCACTCCCGTCAGAAATGCCGCGATAAGATCGTTGCGCGGCGATGCCGGAATCACCGCCGCATTGCCGAACTCGGTGTTCAGCAGAACCGGCAGGAATGGATTGGTGACATAGTGCAAGAACTGCCCATCGTCAATCGGGCGACTGGCATTGAATTTGTCCTTATCGGGCAAACCAATTATCAGTTCGTTGACGAGCGGCATTCCGAGCCGCGAAACCTGCTTCCAATTATCGCCCTCCAGACTGGAGGTGGTCCAACCCCCGATCACCGGATCCTTCCCCTGTGTTAGACAGCTGATCGGCACTTCGAGCGCGAGGGAAGTCACGTTCTTGTCCGAGATCGTGTTGGGCTCGCCGTCGCGGGGCCCGACAGGGTTGAGGTTCACCAGGTCGAACACCTCACCGAGATTGACCACGAAACCGTCTTTGCGTTGTCCAACAAATACGCGGCCCGGCGCTTCACAACCCGGGATGCTTACATCGTAGACAAAATTCGCGGCATAGCCTGCATAGTCGGGGATGGTTTTATTACCAATGTTGTCGGCGGGCTTGAGAAACATATCGCCCCCCAGAGTCTCGTTGTGCACGGTCTCACGTCTGCCGTGGCGCACCAGCGTCAACGTATAGGTTTGCTGCACGTTAAGATTCGCGCCGGTTGCATCGATCTGACCGGTTTGGACCAATGGGGTCGCCGTCTTCACGCCGTTCGCATTGACCGTCAAGTTTTTCTCGATGGTTTTGAATTTGAATTCAAAAGTCAGATCGCTGTCGGCATCGCCGTCATTGTCCACGTGGATCTTGTAGACGCCGTTCGGATCGAGATTGAAATAATTGGGGCCGCCGAAAGGATCCTGCAGCGGAAGGTAGTTTGCGATCAAAGTGACAAACGCGCTGCGTCCAGGCTCATAGCTGCGGAACATGTAGAAATCGGTGCCGTCCAATCGCGGAAGACCGGCGATCGAAGGCGCCTCGCGGTGACTCGACGCTAAAGCGCACAATGGCAGCGACGTTGCTGTCGCTGCAAGCAGGGCAAGACGACTCAAAGCATTCGTGTTCATGGGAATTCCCTTTGATGTGTGGACCAACCGAGCGATTCGTCGCTGGGCTTAAAACACTTTCGTTTGGCGTTTCCTTTCGGATGCAATCGAAGCGCAAAATTCATCGTGTCCCTTTCAGCGCAGAGCTCGGCGTCTTAGGAAGCCGCGCGCAGCGTCGCTACGTAGATGACGTCGCCGGTCGGTTGGCCTATGGGAGAACCGCCGCGCGGCTCAACGCTGACGGCGACCTGACTCGAATTTGCCAGCGCCTGTCGCTGCACCACGCTCAGAATACGGCTCGAGGCGCCTGCGGCGGG
>Ga0209624_10002219_pt1 | contig 14499 bp, 16 predicted proteins | sample JacPinW_OM2H0_O1_FD_188565 | JGI IMG/M metagenome (GOLD analysis project Ga0209624, IMG submission 188565) | Forest soil microbial communities from Algoma, Ontario, Canada - Jack Pine, Ontario site 1_JW_OM2H0_O1 (SPAdes) (version 2) | ecosystem: Environmental > Terrestrial > Soil > Boreal...
GAACAGCCAGGATGCGGTGAACGGCTTTTTGAGTATCGAAATCACGCCGACTGCCCCGGCGGGGAATCCGGTTCCGTTCGTGAATCAGCCACTTGTGCCCACAGCGGTTTCACCGGGAAGTCCAAGCCTCACCCTGAAAGTGAACGGGACGGGATTCGTTCCCGGAGCAATAATTAATTTCAATCGCGCGCCCCTAGCCACCACATTCGTGGACGCCGAGCATCTCACCGCGACGGTTCCAGCGGCCGCCGTTGTAAATGCAGGAACCGCCACAGTCACGGCAGTGAATCCAGGAGTGCAGGCCGTGCAGTCCAACGTGGTCTATTTTCAAGTGGGCGCCCCCCAAGCGACAGTCAATTTCGCGCCAGCAGCGAATTCGCCGCTGCAAGTTCTCGAGCCGGAGGGGATAGCCATTGGCGATTTTAATGAGGATGGTAAACCGGATCTTGCAATCGCAACTAACACCAGGGTGTCTGTATTCCTCGGCAATGGTGACGGTACATTTGCAACTGCTTCAGCCTCTCCATTTCCGGTGCCGAGCCCGCCTTACAATGACTTTGGATCACCCGATACCGGGCCGGCCATCGCGGTGGGCGATTTCAACAAGAGTGGCCATCTTGGACTGGCGGTCGGTGAGATCGAGAACGCGGCCGCAGTCATCCTGTTAGGGAATGGCGACGGCACATTCGTCTTCTCCTCAGCAGAGTTTGCGTTCGCGGGTGGCGGGTATTTGCTTTCTATAGAAGCGGCGGATTTCAATGCGGATGGCAACCTCGACCTTGCAATCGGGGACATCGAACTTGGATACGGGAAGGGAGCGTTCAACTCCGCCGGGAATTTCTACGCCACCGGAATCCCCCAAGGCGCGGCCGTGGGTGATTTCAATGCAGACGGAAAGCTAGACGGGGCCGTGGCCAGTGGCGGCACGCCCAGCGATCCGGCCTCGGGACTGGAAGTAGCGCTTGGCAATGGAGACGGCACGTTCACACAGGGAAGTGTAAGGCTTCTCGGCAGCTACCTCTCCGCAATCGTGACAGGCGACTTTAACGGCGATGGGAAGCTGGATCTTGCGGTGACGGATTCCGGTAGCAACACAGTGTTCATCCTGCTCGGGAATGGCGATGGGACATTTGCATTGACATCAATTATCCCGGTAGGAAGTTTCCCCACCGCGATCATAGCAGCTGATTTCAATAACGACGGGAAGCTAGACTTGGCCATCGCAAACAACGGAGACGGCACAATCACCCTTCTGCTCGGGAATGGCGATGGGACGTTCACCCAGGCGTCGGGTTCGCCTTATACCGTGGGGCTTGGCCCATCTCAGCTCGCGACGGCGGATTTCAACGGCGACGGGAAACTCGATCTCGCGGTGGTGGAGACGGGTGCGGTATCAATCTTACTCCAGCAATAGTTCGCACAATTATCGGAGGCAACATGAAGAAAGCTGCACTATTTGTCCTGCTACTGCTCGCCACGCTCGCCCCGGCAGCACCAGCGCCGGATGAGTACTCGATCAATGTCCATGTGACTTCAGTGTACTTAATCGCCGGCGGTTGGCAGGGCTTGGATGCCGTTATCCATGGTAAGAAGTATCAGCTTAGCGGGGATCCCACCAGAGGTGGCTTAATATTGGCCCTTGGCGACTACAAGGCCAAGCTGATCAAAGATGAACATCCGACCGCCTACGAGTCAATCCAGGAATACCAGTTTCTCTTCCCCGACAATAAAACCAAGAAGTTCACAGTCATCGGACAGAGCGAGTGATGGTCCTCGCAGCTCCACGCAACCGAAATACCTTCGCGCGAATCCAACGTTCGAATCACGGGCCCTGCATCCAAATCTAAAATGTGAGGGACTGCCATGCGCTCGACCCCGCTTTCCTTCGGCCTATCCACCGCCTGTTTCGCTTAGTCGCAAGTCAAGGCTGCGCATAATAGCCCTGACGAGTGCGCGCTGTCAGGTCAGGCTTTGCGACTTTGATTTCCAAGTGATGGTATTCATCTGCTTTTGCCCCCGTCGATGGATCAAAAGATATCTCGTAGTAGGGCGCCGAATCGGTTAGGCATTGTTGCAAAAGGCTGGCCACATCGTTCGCAGAGCTCAGCACAAGACCGCCGCTCTGGACGGCAAGCACCTGCAGAGCCAGATTCCCCATGGTGACTTGGCTCGGCTTGCTGATCCCTTTGAGGAATTCCTTGTAATACGTTTCGCGGGTCAGCGACTCGGATGTGCCTAAGGGATCGATGTTGTAAATCGTGATTCGCGCCTGCCGCAGTTGAGTCGAGAGGCTTACAATATTCGCGAACAGCTGCTTCTGTTGCTTCGTATCGTATTCAGCACTTGCACCCGACGCGATCGGCCAACCGGGAGAAACCCACAGCATGATTTTCCGCCCCGGCAGCGCAGCTTCTCCCGCAACAAGCTGTTGCAGCGCCTGCACCGAATGCTGCCAGCGTTCGATCGCGCCGTTATAGCCGGCGGACCGGCCCATGTCCCGCAGGCCGATGTCCTCCTTATCGAGTGCGCCGGCGAGGACGTTTCCGTCGCTCGAGAAGTTCTGCACAATTTGCATGCCCTTATCAGTGAATACCGCAAGCGCGATGGGGTATGCCAGGTGACCGCCTTCGGCACGCAGGAATTTGCTGATCTCTTCGCGCTCGATGGATATGCGGGTGAAAGTGGTATTGATCGCATCGATCACTAGAACCACTCGGATGGGCGCCTCGCGCCCGGTAACAACCTGGAAAGACGTAATGGTTCGTGGAGCTTTGTTATCCACAATTGTGAAATCTTGCTGCTGAAGATCGCCAACCGGAGGCCCGGACCTCGGCGTGACGACAACGTCCAGATGGATTTTTCCGTCCGCAGCTGGTGCTGGGGCGCTGTTTAGTTGAGCCCTGGCTCCACCAGCGCATAACAGAGTCGCGAGAAAAAAACAGCCAAGCCGTGCGTTGATGGACATAGGTTCCACTCCTTTGTGCGAAGTGATTTGCATTGTAGGGGCGCTCTCCCCGGCGAGCTGCGCCCGCTGCAACACCAGCAAGATGCCGCCCCGCATCGCTCGATTTGTAATCACCTAGACGCGACGCAAGGTTGCCGGGTTCGGCTGAATTCTAATACACGCGCGGTCCAAAACGCGCGCCAAGAATCAGCTGAAGACCTTCCGTGCGGCGCCACCCTTCACCGTCATCCCAAACTCCGGTCGGTTAACGCGGTTTCATTTGTATTTCCACCAAGCCCTACAACAATCGCGTTGCTATTTACGCCGCGCGGGGGTCAAACAATCAAGATCGGCTCCGCTTTAGGTTTCAATGTAGCGCCGGAGCCTTCAGCCCGGCATCTTGCCTTTGCGCTGTTGCCGACCTGCTTTTGTGTAGCCGAGCACACCACAAAAAAAACCGCGAGCCACGTCGCCCGCTTGATTTAGGCAACGTGGCTCGCGTAGGCAGAAAAATCGCGATGGGATTCAATGCGCCGCAGAAGCCTGCATTTCGCCCGTATCCGACGGCATGTTCCAAATCGCTGCCAGGGTCAAAACGCTTGCCAGCAGTGCAAGCACTCCGTACAAGCGCCGTTGATGAACGCGGTCCGTCCTTCCACCGTTCCGGTTACTCATGTTCGTCTCCTTAAGTAATGTAATTGGAGAAGGCGGGCGGGGGACCTGTGCTCCTGCTTGCAGTCGAAATACAAAAACAAATCAGCAGCCGACCACTCGCGATTTCAGCTTACTTCCCGCTGTCATCTCAACAGAGGCCGCCTCCCGGCCGACGAGCCCGGCCAGCCGCTAGGCGGGCGTGCCGGCCTGCAGGGAAGGACCTGCTGTTCGCAGAGTGGTCGCGACGTAATTCTCTCGCTCAGATGAGGGCTGGCGTCGCGGCCAGTCGAGAGCCGCGTTAGAAATCCCGACTAGTCGTGATCCGGATGGTCGTGCCGCCACCTCCAATAATCTTGTTGCTGCTTCGCTTCCATTTTGTCGAACGAGCGGTACGCTTTGTGCTGCTCTTTCAGATATCTCCGGTACGCCTCGTCTTCGTGCTTGTCCCAATCGTGATAGTCCTTATGTTCGTCATCGTAGTAGCGGTGGTCGTGATGTTCTTCTTGCGCGGGCTGATGGTACGCCGTAGCCGCCATAATTCCTGACGGCGCCACCAGCGCAGCCGCCAGAAAAAGTGAACTGACCAATCGATGTCCTCGGTGCATGTGTTCTCCTGGAAATATGTTTTCCCGTGCTCGATCGAACCTCACCAATAATGATGTTCGAGACACACGCAGGGTTACGGAGACGGGATGTGGATTGGGTTACGGATATGGTTTGTGCATATAGTTCCGGCTAAGATACCGTCCAACTAGCGGTTATATGCAATTGTTTGCAGGTCGTAAATGCCTGCGCGAAGCTAAGTCATTTGCATTCCGTGCGTGATGAGTGGCAGCAGCATTGCAAGTGTTACACTGCGGTAAACGGTGTGCGGAGGTCTCTTTACATGAGATTTTGGCTCGTAAAAATTCTAATAGTGGCTGTCGTGATTCTTCTCGGCACCACTTTGGCTCAGGCTGGCTCCATCACCGGCTCGGTCACTGACGACAATGTCAAATTTACCGGTACTGTAACCGGTTCACTCGCGACTTTAACCGTTGAGTGTATCGACATCACTTGCGACGGCTGGCACCTGGGAGACGTTACCCTAAAAGGATTCATGTTTGGTAGCGGCCCCACGCCTGGTATGTTCCCGTCTGGCTACACCGTTGTAAATGGCGGTCAAGACAACAATGCGGTAGGGAATGGCGGCGGCTGTAACGGTGCAAGTAAAGCTGGAAAGGGCCAGGATGGAAAAGCCATTTGCTGGGATGCAGCGTTGCCTCTAACAACCATTCTAGAGGATGGCACGGTCTTCACCTTTACCGCCGTTATCGGCGACGTTTCGGGCATGGGACCGCTCCACGTCCAGGCGACAGCATACGACAACTCGACTGGAAACCAGAAGATGGGCGGTAAGGTATTGGCGATTTCTGATGATCTGACTGGTACGCTTACAGAAACTCCGGAACCCAGCTCCTTTCTTTTCCTCGGCTCTGGACTTCTGGTGGCTTTGGGCGCAGTTCGACGCCGCCTCGGCTCAGTCTAAAAGATATTCGCTTCTCGAAAGGCCCAGCATATTTTGCGTTGGGCCTTTTTTTATTGGCGGAGGGTGGCCAAGCTTCAGCGCGGAACCAGCTCTAAGTCCGGTCGCGATCGAAACCCGCGGGGGTGCCGCATCATCCGTTTTTCACACGAAAATCCGCTTAATACAATCTGAAGTGCGCGCCTCGACAGGCTCAACGATAGCGCAGAGAAACCCTCTCTAACGCACGCAAAATAGCAAAAGCGTTTGCAATGGCGTCCCGTTCGCGGTTCAAATCCGAATTCTCAGTGAGATTTGCGATTTGTGAGAACATGGCTACTTCGGCGTCTTGAATTCTAGTGGGGATTTTTGAGGCGTCGGTTTCAGAAATGGCCGCGAGATAGAGCCTGCACCATTCAGCCGAGTTCATGCCGCACGTCCTGTGTCCAAGGGAGACACAGTTTAAATCGTACGGGTACTTTTGTCTGTCCGCTGGCGTACCGAGTGATTTTTCGTCACAAAACAAATCGGGCGGATTACAGTAATTGAACTTTAGGAACTCGGTCCAAAATATCGATAGTGGCCGGTAATCTTCCAGTTGAACAAAACATCTTCCATCTTCGGTCCTTGACCGATGTTATGAACAAGCATGTATCGTCCCGTTTGCGGGCTTCTCCGGTCCACAACGATGCCGATGTGCGGAACATTTCCTCCCAAATCCCATGTGACGAGATCTCCGGGCGAATAATCATCCATTCGCGAACTAACCAGCAGAGACTCGCCTTTGCGCCCGAAGAAGACCATTAGATTTGGCACTCTTCGGTGATCGATATTTGAATCGGGACGCGACAAACCCCACTTCCAACTGTGCGGATACGCGGAAAAGTTTTGAACCATATCTTCGTGAACTTCCTTCTGCAGATCGACGCCTACCGCCCTGTACGCGCGTATCACCTCGTCCGTGCACACACCCGTATCCGCGGGAACGTCCCCGCCAGGATACGCGATGCGCACATAAGCAGGATCGTAGCGCACAACGTGGTGCGTTCTCTCGATCGCCGCAGCCACTAATTTTTGCAGAAAAATATGATGCGAGCTCGCATCAAGGAGTGTTGTCTGTGGCGACGCGAACGCCCCAGCGCCGACAAAAACCAAAGCCAATGCCAACGCAGTTTGTCCCCAGACTACTCCGGCTCTCATAAAGACATTTTACCAGTATCACCGAAACCGCTAAGAACGCCCTGATTAACGCGTTCGTAGCGCAACAGAACCGCTGCTTCAAATGGCCAATGAACCGGCGAATTAACCACAAAGGTCAAAAACGCGCACGCGGCTCTTGCACCGCTTTTTCCAGAACACTATCCCGCGGCGTGACAAGCCCCACATGTTCGATGCCCGCTCCGCGCATGATGTCAATCGCGCGCGCCACGTCCGCGAATGCGACGTCTTCAGCGCCTAGCACAAACGCTACTTTCTCGGCACGCTGCTTGAAAATATCAGACAGGCGCGTGCCTAGTGTGTCCCAGTCGGTCTGCTCCAGGTTAATCCTGAGCTTCCCGCCTTGCATCACTTGCACCACGATCGTATGGGGATCGGGCACTTCCGGTTTCGATTGCTCTGGAGCCGGTTGAGGAACCAGCGTTGGCAATCCAGTGGGTGCCGTGGGAGTGATCACCATGAAGATGATGATCAGCACCAAAAGCACGTCAATCAATGGAACGATGTTGGGATCCGAAACCGGCCCGCCCCTGCTTCCACCAATCACCATTCCCATGATCGGAACTCCTTATCGACCGAGCCGCCGGATCGAATGACCCCCTAGCGTGGTATCCGAGCCACCCGGCCTTAACGGCAGCGGCGCGTGATTGCGCGACTGCTTTCTTAGACACCAACCTCGCGAGGCTGTGCCTAACAACCTCGCTGGCCATACGAACGCGCCGACGTGAAGCAGGGAAGCGCGCTATTTCAATTTTCGGTTATCCAACTAACGACCAGATGAGAACGAAATTCCGCTTGTGGCATTTACCCTTCGGTATCTTCTCCAACCAGCCGGCACTTTCAGATGACATTGGGGTCTAATAGTTGAAAACGCTTCTAAGAATCACCGCGAGGTTACACATGTGGTCACCTAGCAAGGCCGCAGCGCTCCGTGCCGCAAAGAGACGGTCAAGCGTTCATCCCACGTTTGATCCCATGCCCTTCGTCGGGGTTTTCATGGTTTTGCTTTTCATCTTCATGCTAACGCCGCCTTCCCACGGTGGTATGTCGTTCGTAGATCTTCCCAACGCTAAAAACGTAGCATCACAGCGGGGCGCAATACGCGACGACGCCATTCGTATTATCGTGGCCAGGACTGGACGTTGCTACTTTCGCTTCACCACAGCCGATCCGGGAGATCTTCCTGATCTGATACGAACGTCGATCCGCGAAGGCTCCGAACGCAAGGTCTATCTTTTCGCAGACACCAGAGCTAGGAACAAAGACGTCGGAATCGTTGTCGACCAGATTCGCCTCGCCGGCATCTCCCACCTCGCGATCATGGCGAACAAACCCCTCGTGCGTTGACGCCTGACTCGCAAGCCCCGACTCCCGCGCCAGAGACTCAAGGGTCGTCCCCCAGCCTGCGACCGTCAGGAATTGCCCCACGAACCGATTTGCCGATTGTTGGCAAACGAACTTACCCTCGCGGTAATATAGCGTGTCCTTCGAACTGGTGGTGACATGCGCACGAGCTTGCTTCCCACAGCTTTGCTCACAATCTGTTTCGCCAGCGCGCCCGCAATTTGCTTCGCGCAACAACCGCCTGCTTCGCCGACCTCGCCCACCGCGCCAGCTTCAGGCGACGCGAACGATCAACTCGCCACCATCGCCGGCACAGTCCTAAGCGCAAATACCGGCGAACCGCTCAAGAAGGCGCACGTAGATCTTTCTCAGAAGGGAACCGAGAGCGACGACCCCAATAAACAGCCGTTCGGCGCCACTACCGACGCTGCCGGTCATTTCTCCATCGACAAAATTCCCGCTGGAAGTTACGACCTTGAGGTTAGCCGCGCCGATTATTTGCCCTCGCACTATGGCCAAGACAAACCGGATAAACCCGGCGCCACCCTGAGCCTTGCGACGGGTCAGAAAATCACTGACCTGTTATTCCGCTTGAATCGTATGGGGATTATCACCGGCCGTGTGCGCGATGAAGACGGCGACCCGGTTCGCGGAGCCTCCGTGGTTTCGATCGTTCACAGGACGGTCGCCGGAAAGTCGAAAATTGAACCGAACGGCAGCGATAACACGAATGACCTGGGCGAATACCGAATCGTTGACCTCACGCCCGGCCGCTATTCCATAGTCGCCACTCCTCCAGGGGTGGGGTCCGCGCGAGGGTCTTACCGACAACGGGAAGAATACGTTCCCGTGTACTATTCCGGCGTCACAGACAGCGAGCGCGCATCCACGCTCGATGTGAAGTCCGGCGATGAACTTTCCGGCATTGATTTTGTGTTTACGCCCAAGCCGCCCACCCGAACCTACAAAGTTCGCGGGCACGTTTTGAATACCCTCACGGAATTTCCCGACTCAAATACCATGGTCATCCTTTTTCCACGGGGCAAAGGAGTGTCGGCAATCGTCACAAACCGGAAGGAGATTAATGCAGACTCGAAAACAGGGAACTTCGAGATCAAAGACGTCGCGCCGGGCGAATATTTCGCCACCGCTTTCTCCATCACGGGCGGCGAAATGCGCACCACGTCGCAGAACGTCGATGTGGTCGCTGCCGATGTGGATGGCGTGTCGATGGTCTTGACCCGGGGGATCGACATTCCGGTCCGCGTTACGTTTGAGGGAAAGTCCGCCGCTTCCGCCGCCGACTTCACGGTTTTTCTCGCTCGCGACGAAAATGAACCAACCACTGATTTCGGCAGGAGCGACGGAGCATTAAAACAGCGCGATGGCTCGTTGCTTCTTAAAGGCGTCGGCGACGGGACCTATTCGATCGATGTGTATTCAAAATGCCAGGAATGTTATTTGAAATCCGCCAAATCCAATGGCGTTGACCTCCTCGAGCAGGGAATTCAGATCAGTTCCGGCGCTGGCCCCGCCTCCATCGATGTCGTGTACAGCAGCAATACCGGCACGGTCGCTGGCGCTGTCACCAACAAGGACGAACTTCCCGCGCCTGGAGCGATGGTCGTTCTGGTCCCTGACGCCGGTTCGCATCAAAAACCCGATCAGTACAAGACTTCGCCCACCGATCAGTACGGCCATTTCGAAGTTCGCGGCGTGCCTCCGGGGCATTACAAAGCCTTCGCATGGGAAAAAGTCGATGAGGAAGCCTACGGCGACTCGGCGTTCCTGAAGCCTCTCGAAAGCATGGCCGAGTCATTCGACCTCGCCGCCAACGAGCAAAAGTCCGTCCAACTGAAAATGATCCCCGCCAATGATTCCGCGAACTGACGCAACTCCGGCGGCGATCGCGTGTTTGTAACGCCCGAGTGTGATCATAGATAAATGACGAGATCCGCGCTGAGGACCTCCCCACATCGATTCGGCTTCATCATCGCCGGCGTTCTATTCCCATTCTTGCTCTTTGGACAGCAGCCTCCCTCCGATGCCGGAGTTATCCCGGATGGCTGGTATGTTTACACGGACAAAAATCTTTCACATCCTGATCAATACACGCGTCGCTGTTTTAACTACTCCCACAACCACTGGGAGGTTTCAAGTGACGGAGACGCGATAAGAATTACGAAGCAAGCCAGGCAGAAGGGTGAGATCCAACCGCTGCCGCCATTGCCACCACGATTGAAATTCGAGCAAGGAATGCCTGGTCGCACCGTGGATGCCGGTCTGCGAAGCGCAACCCACTTCGGCAACACGTGGCTCATCGCGTATGACGCAGGCGAATGGGGTGGGGGACTATGGATTACGAATGAAGACGGAAGCGAAACGAAGAGAATTATCAACGAGAACGTGCACGCCGTTATACCTATCGAAGGTGGGTTCCTTGTCTTGTCGGGACTCGCCCATTTGAGTGGTGATTTCGGTAATGCTTTCATATTCTCGAATCCCGAGGGATTAAAAATTCCACTCCGCCGTACGCTTCGTCTCGACGGTGAACCTCGCACATACGCCAAAGAACCTGACGGGTCTGTGTTATTCGTTACTACGCGGGGATTGTCCAGAATTACGAAGTCGGGCGAGTTGCAGAGCCTTAGTAGTTTCCCCGACTGGACCAGATATCAGTACGCCAGTTCAATGGCCATTTTATCCGACGGAAGCATCTTCGTAGGGATGCGCATGTTCGTGTTGAAACTTCGCCCAATTACCGGCGGATACAGTCAAGAATGGTTGCTCCCCACTGAATGCCGACAATTTGGGTTGAAAGAAATTGATTGCATTTGCAAACCGTAAGGCCGGGTGGCCGGGCCTTCAGCGCGCGACCAATACCCCCGTCTGCGCGTCTAAGACTCGTGGGGGATGCCGCCCAATAATAACGATCGACAAGAACGAAGGCGTTCTCCACTTCGAGGAGGAATCATAATGAACAATCTCGACCGCTTCCTACAACGCAACAAAGATTTCGCCGCTCAGCAGTCTGCTGCCGGCACGCTAATGCCTTCGCTTTCGCGCGCGATGCCCAACGTAAAAGCAATCATCATCGCTTGCGCTGACATGCGTACCGACCCCGCTCACGTCCTCGGAATTAAACCAGGCGAAGCCGTCGTGCTACGCAACATCGGCGGTCGAATCACCCCAGGATTGTTGCAGCAGTTAGGCCTGCTCGGACGAATCGGTGAACTTGCCGGAGAAGTTCCGGGAGGCGGCGGCGAATTTCACATCATCGTGCTTCAGCACACCGATTGCGGCACCACTCGTCTTGCCGGCGATCCCGCCATGCTCGCGAACTATTTTCAAATCCCGGAAGCCGACCTCAAGACAAAATCGGTCACCGATCCCCGCGCAGCAGTTGCCGGCGACGTAGCCGCCCTCCGCGCGATTCCCGCATTGCCGGCCGCCTGGCTCATCTCCGGCCTCGTGTACAACGTGGCAACCGGCCTAGTCGAGGTCATCGTCCCCCCAGCCCCAATCCGCACCGCCTAAAACTCTTGAACGCATCACTCAGGAATTGCCAGCTGATCGCGAACGCAGTTCCGCCGCTTTTTCTAGAATCGCGGGAACAAGTGTGTCACCGAGGTTGTTCTTATCCAGAAGCGTATACGCGCCAAATTTGTCCGCCGAAACATTGGCTTCCTCATCTTCCCAAATAGAAATCACCAGCAACCGCGTCGCTCCGGTATTCAGCAGAGATCTAACTTCGATCGGCGAGACTCGCGCTTCATCCGGCATATGTAAATCCGCAATGATGACTTGCGGCTTCAAGTCGTTCGACATCTGCGTCGCCTGCGGAAAATTAGTAGCCTCGCCGACAAGCTCGATTTCAGCGTGCGTCTCCAGAATCCGCCGGATCGCTTGCCGCTCCAACTCTTTGTCACCAGCCAAAAGCACGGTAATTGGCATCGCTCACCGCCCAACCAGATTAAAAATCCGCACCCCAAATTATAACGGATTTTGCAAGACAGGAAAATTCCACCGTGGCGGACGTTTGACGCTTTCGCTTTTCGTACCGCTGGCGTCCCGCCGGCTCTTTTGACTCTGGGGACAGGGGACTGCTTTCCCTTTTCACCGCCGGGCGTGCAGGCCGTGTGGCCCAATCGCATCCGGCTTCATTTTGCCTGCGCCTCAATTTGTGAAGCAAGCGCGCGAAACTCGGTTAGTCCGGGGTCACGCCAAGATAGTCGTCGTGCCCCTCGAAGATCGGCGCCAGGTTCGACATCAGAAACAAGTCCACGATTCTCTGGTTCGCGTTGGCCAGTTTCAACTGGTGCTTTGCCCGCCTCGCGCTTACCCAAAATCCCACGATCGCACCCAGCCCCGAGCTATCCAGGAAACTTACGTTCGTAAGGTCGATCACAATTCGCGGAGTATCGGGAATCAGCGGCCGCACCGCGCTCTTAAGCAATTCGGAAGTGCTGGAAGTAATGCGGCCCGCGCACCGAACGATTGCTTCCGTCGGACTCTTTTCCACATCGATTTTTAATTCAGGGGAAAGCCCAGCTCCTGTGTTGGACATTGACGTACCTCCTATGAGTTAGAAGGGGCCCGCACAGCAATGCAATTCCGCGGAGTGTAACACAACTATTCAACCCTCCCCGGTTTTTCCTGCCGTCCCAAGCCGTCTCGCAAACGTGCGCCAGCCGCCGCGTGCTTTTGATGCAGCTCACGTTTACCCTGATAAAAAAGGGTCTTTAGAAGTGAGGCTTTCGGCTTTTTCTCGCAGTTGCCGAAGGTGTAGCTCATGGCGCAGGTACGGTGAGCGGGATGGTCAGCGTGCCGATTTGGCCCGTGGGTCTGTCGCGAATAGCGAGCCGCAGAGAATAGGACCCAGGCGCGAGACCGAGCGGCATAGAAAAAGGGAGGCCACGTTGCGTCGCCTGGGTATAGCGATCGGGCTTGAGCTCGGCATCGACAGTGCGCCCGTCGAGCGCCATGATCCTACCTTCCGCAGAAGTGGCGGCCACCATGAAATCCAGGTTGCAGTGAGGCCGGCCCGCCTCCACTCCGTCGAACGAAATGCTGCTAGTGTCGACCAGAAACTGAATTTGTACTTGCGCTTTCGCGGCAGGCTGAATGTCCGGGATATGCGCGCGAAAAGTGACTTGCGTGGCGGGTAAAGGATCGGCAAGCGCGTCGCGAAGTTCTTTAAACGCCCGCTGCTCGCGCTGCTCGGGGCTCTCGGAAGCATGCGTTTGCGCGTCGTCCACGGCAAAATAGCCGCTGCGATAACGCGCCTCCATCCCGTGGCCGGCGACTTTCACTTCGATGCGCCGGAATTTGCCGTCCCAATTGCCGCCGTCGGGATAATAGCCGAGCGTGTAGTAGCTTCCTCCATCGGCGGCGCTCAGCGCCACCGCGTGCGAAATATCACTTTGATTGTAAAACGCCAAACCGCCCGTTCTCTTGGCGACGTCTTCCATGGTGGAATGCGAACTCAGCGCAGTTTCCGGGTTGTTGGCAAGCTGTTCTTCCACGGAGCGCATGCCTGACGATGGTCCCACGGTCTCGACCAAGCCTGAGGGTTTACTCCCATCGTCGATGGGGTGAGTCGTGAGGCCTCGGGCATCAACGGGATAAACGGCCACTCTGGCAGAAGCCAGCAGTTCCGACGTACGCCGGAGTTCGTCTCCATAACTCCGGTTCTCATCGAAATACTTACTCGAACTGAATACCAAACTAAAAGGAAAAGCAGAAGAAACCCAGATCAAATTCTTGCGGCCGGGGATGCCGCCAAGGGCTCGAGCTATCGAACGCAAAGCCGCGAGCGTGATGTGCACCCGCGCGTCCATGCTTGCCGCGGCATTAGTCTGATTGAGCTGATCCAGGTTGTCGATTACCTTTTTCGGCAGGTCGCGGGCTTCGAGCGGACTCAGCACTGTGACTCCCGGACCCGACAATTCCCAGGACGCCTTGGGTACGTTCTTGTCCAACGCGGCAATCAGGAATCGAGGATCGGTCGTAAAATCCTGCAGCAGCAGAAGGGAATTGTTGAGCGCGAAGATCGCCGTTTTTTGCCCTTCTTTCAGCTGCGTGCGAAGGTACTGCAGCATGTAGTCATGCGAAGATTGCTGGTCGGCAACCGCGGTATTCAAACCATCCAGAAGCAGCACTGTAGGCGAACCTTCCACGCGATAATATTCCGGGCGATTGGTAAAGACGTCGGGAGGAAGCGCCGGCGGCGGAGCTTTTTCCACCACAGATTCGCCGGCGTGCTCATTCGAGAATACCGCGATATCTTGCTGCCGGCCGCGATCGCGCAGACTGAAGTCTGCAGCAGTTAGGTTGGGAACGTGTTTGCCGTGCTTGTCGTAAACCACCACATCCACCAACACGAGGTGGGTGGCCTTACGCACGGTGGTCGCCGATGCGGGAAGCGGCGCTTGCTGCGCGGGCGGTTGTTGAGGGAATATTGTGGACCCTGAGAAGATCGCGAGAATGAACACCAGTCGTCGCGCAAATCCAATCGTCCCTCCATTGCCAAGCTTGCGCATTATCTTGCTCTTGACCCCTGAGGAAAACAGATAGTAACACTGGTAACGTTAACGCAGAAGTGAATTGGGGTTTGGTAGGTCTTTGATTTGGCGCCTGGCCGGCGCTTGGGCGCAGCCCCAGGCATCCGGCGACGTCCGTCGCGCCAGCTTCGCCGCAAGCACCTTAATGTGTCACGGACTGATTGAGAATATAGCGATCGACGTACGCCACGAGCAACTCGCGATGCCCCTGGCGATAGCCCGGGTAGTCATACCGTATGCCACCGTCCGAGCCGCCCATCAGAATCCAGCAT
>Ga0209624_10002220_pt1 | contig 14497 bp, 10 predicted proteins | sample JacPinW_OM2H0_O1_FD_188565 | JGI IMG/M metagenome (GOLD analysis project Ga0209624, IMG submission 188565) | Forest soil microbial communities from Algoma, Ontario, Canada - Jack Pine, Ontario site 1_JW_OM2H0_O1 (SPAdes) (version 2) | ecosystem: Environmental > Terrestrial > Soil > Boreal...
GTGTCAGCCTGGTTGTGCTCATCTATAAGAGCCAGACGACGCTTGCCAACATGCACCCAATGATTGTGCGCATCAACGACGTAGGCCACGCGGAAGCGATCGACTATCGGAACTTTCAGTATCGTCCGCAGGAAGCGGAGAACAAGTATTACCTCACCCGCTGGGCCGAACTGTATTTCAGTCGCAATCGTTTCACCATCGAACGTGATCAAACGCAGTCTCTCTACTTCCTGAATAGCGACATGCAACACGCCGTAATCGACCATGAACGCAAGGACAGCAGCATTCAGAATTACGTCAAAGACAGCAGCTTGCCGTATATCGATGTGGAGATCAAGAACGTCATTCTTGACGATCTGCGACAGTCGCCGTACTCGGCGCGCATCGAGTTTGAGAAGGTGTACACCAACCCCGCGGATCATTCCGAACTCAAGCGGGAGCGATGGACAGCCAGCGTCACCTATGTCTTTCGCGAGAATGTGAAAAACAATGAGCTTGCCGTGAACCCCCTCGGTCTGACCATCGTGCGCTTCCGGGCGGACCAGGCATTTAGCTAGCGATTCATCGACCTGCCCAGAGGCTTATTCATGTCCTTTCATGCCACGAATCCGGCTGGCTTTCCCCACCTGTCCCCCGGGCTCGGTGGAGCAAGTGAACCACAGCCTTCAGACGTGCAACGCCGGTGGCAAATTGCGCCCTTCTTGCCGCGGACATGCCTCTCGAATCGAGCTGCGATTGCGGCAAACTTTCGCAGACAATCTGCAGATAAAAGCTTTGCTCCGGCCGGTGTGGGCCGTTATGTATCCCGTCTTTTGCTCGATCACAGCTTCGGCCTCTGCGGCGCCCGGCGGCACGCGGTCTTCTGCTTCGCATTCTGCGCCCCTTGGCCTCGGTTCCTCCCCAGACAAGTTCGAGAACCACGGCAAAGAGCGCCGGGCAAACTTCTTTCGAGCCCCTTCCAGAAAGCAGATCTTTGGCATTCGGGAGTCGGGCACACTGGCTAAGCTCCGCCCATTGTGACCAAAGCAACAACGGGCGAATTCAACAAACGGAGACACACTGTCATGTACCAGAACAAAGTAACCCTGATTGGTTTTCTCGGCAGCAATGCAGAAGCTCGCACCGCCAACAACGGCAGCTTTACCACCCTCTCGCTGGCAACCAAGTCCTCCTACTGGAAGGACGACAAGTACATCTCGCACACCCAATGGCACCGTTGCGTGGTCTTCGGCAAGCTCTCGGAGTTCGCCAAGACGCTCACCAAGGGCGCACATATTCAGGTGGAAGGCGAACTGCGTAGCCGGGAGTACGACAGCAAGAAGACGAACATGAAGCAGCGCGTCTGGGAAATTCGGGTCGCTTCCATCCTGAAGCTGGACCGCGCCGAAAAGGCCGGCCCGGAAGATCAGGAGCACGCTGAAACGCCCCAGGAGGAGACGGCCGCATAGGCGCTTGCTCTTCACTCTCGGAAGCCCGGCTGAGTGCTGGGCTTCCAACTCTGTGAGGTTCCCGCTATGAGCTTCGACTTGATCCTTCCATTCCTTCGGCCCATCGAGGCACTGCTGCTCGACGAAGACGTTAGCGAAATCATGGGCAATCCGGATACGTCTTGGTCTTGCGAGCGCGATGGAAGACTGTGCCCGGAACCGACCATTTCCTTCGACGCCGACAAACTTCGTACCGGCCTCGAAGTCATCGCCAACCAGCTCGGCAAAAGGCTCGACGAAGACAACCCTAGACTACATGCGCAGCTTCCGGACGGAAGCCGGATTGCCGCCTGGATTCCCCCGCTTGTGAGTCCGGCCCCGGCCATTGCGATACGGAAATTCACCAGCCGCAACTATACGGTCGAGGATCTGATTGCTCGCGGCACACTGACGCAGGCGATTGCAGACCTTTTGGCGGAGCAAATTCGCAGCGGCAAGACGCTACTCATCAGCGGCGGAACGGGGACCGGAAAGACGACGCTTTTGCGGATACTCGCCAACTCAATTCCGGAGAACGAACGCATTGTCGTTATCGAAGACACCCCCGAGCTTCAGATCCGGAAACCGAACATAGTTGCGGTCGGATGCCAGACCAGTACTTTCAAGACCAATGTGTCTTTCGACGAGTTATTGAAGGACACACTGCGCTTCAGACCCGACCGGATCATTCTCGGCGAAGTGCGCGGAATCGAGGCGCGAACGTTGCTTGATTCTTTCAACACTGGACATACGGGTTCGCTGGCGACCATTCATGCCAATTCGGGAGAGAAGGCTCTCCGCCGCTTCGCCAATCTTGTCATGCGTAGCCACGCGCAGAGCACCTTCTCCGATACCGAAGTTGAGATCGGAGAAGCGGTTGATTTCGTTGTCCATGTCGAGCGGCAACCCGGCCGTCGCATTGTCCGCGAAGTCCTGGCCCTTCGTGGATACGACCGCGACGCGAAACGCTTTCTGATCGAGTCGGTGTTCGAGGTGCAATATGCCACACCATAGAACGAGAAATGGAACCCGAACCGCTGCTGACTTTCTCACCCGTTGCTTCGCTCCGGACGAAACGATTGCCCTGCTCGTTCGGAGGGAACCACCGAATAAGACGCTTCAACGAATTGCTCTCTTGGAACATGCGCTTGCGCCTCGTTACCTCGGCTGGCTCGCGCACGAGAACTCTATCGGCGCGAACATCTATGTGGCTGCCAATCCGCTTCGCTCTGGCAGCCGCCAACGCACCAAAGAATGCATCGGTGCAGTACGACATCTCTATCTGGATTTGGATACCGACGGCGAAGCTCGCCTCGCTTCGCTCCGGGCTTCTCATGCCGTTCCCACGCCCACCGCAGTCCTCTCGACATCGCTTGGCAAATATCAGATCCTCTGGCGCGTGGATGGCTTCACCTTCGAGCAACAGGAGAGTATGCTCAAACTGCTCGCCATCGGCTTCGGCGGCGATCCCGCTTGCACCGACTGCAACCGGGTTCTTCGCCTGCCGGGATTCCTCAATTGCAAGTACGATCCCCCGTATCCCGTCACGGTCCAATACCGCAGCGATTTGACCTGGAATCCCGCTGACTTTCGGCTGGATGCTCCAGCGGCGAATCCCATGCTTTTGTCCAATGCAGCGCCGCCGCGACAACATCCCGATAAGGACAGCAATTCCGAACGCGATTGGGCCTGGGTTCTGCACGAACTTGCCCACGGAAAGGACCCCGCGAAGCTGACCCGATCGCTGGCGTCGCGGCGGGCCGACAAACCCCGTCCCCTTTATTACGCTCAGCGGACGGTCGATGTTGCATCGGCCAGACTTTGGCTCCTCGAAGGCGTTCCGATAGATGAGGTTGTCACCATGCTTGTAGTCCGCCGCAGCTTTGAGATTCCCTCTGCACTTTGCTCCGCTCGTGCGCGCGAGATTGCACAAACGGTGCAGAGGATGATTGCCCGCAGAAAGATTGCTTGATTCCACTACCTATGAGGGAGAACTAACATGCCACTACTTGAGATCAACCAGGTTCGCCACATCAGTGCTTCGGTTCGGCTTGATGAATTCCCCGCCGTACAGGTCGATCAGTACGCCCCTTTCTTACGCGAATCGCAGACGATGTGGCGGACAAGGTGCTCAACGGTGTCTTTTCAAAGGACCGCGACTTCCAGAAGTTTCTCAAGACGCCACAGGCCAAACAGGCTGCGTCCGCATTGCGTGTCCGCAAAGCGCCTAGCAACGGTGCCACGGAGCAACTGCCAACGAAGCCTACATCCGGGGTGGAGACCACGAGTTCTGCGCCGGCGACGAAGGCGTGACCCTGCACTCAACTTCGTGCCGGAGCAAGAGCGGTGCTGCGCACGGGAAGAAGTTTGACACCGCCAGCCCTGGAAGGGAACTGCCGAGCTAGGTTCGTAGCTCGTTGGCTAACACTGAAAACAGACGACCTGCAGAAACACGGTAGCGAACGGGCTACCGCGAGCAAGCCGCCCCGTTGCGGTGAACCAATGACGATTCCGGCCAACGCAGAACCCATCCATGACACGGAAGTTGAAGGGCCGCACCGCCCGTCGGCCGCAGACGCTGCCGAGATCAAGTCCAACTCTCGTGATGCGGTCTTGCTTTCGCCGGTCGCCTGCGGTGAAACGAGCGCTGAGCAGTATCAAGAGTTCATGCGGAACGTAAAAACCAACACGCACCGCGCCGCGCGCGAGGTCGTTGCACTGTACGTCGCGAAGAACGAGGAAGAACACCATGCCTGAAACAAACTGGGGAAGAAAAGAGACCATCATCTGGCCCCCGCACAGCCCGATTTATACGTTTGGCGCGGTTTTTCTTGCGTTGATTCTGACAGGATTATTCGTCTACCTCCGCTTCGCGTTTGCGCTCTCTCCGCTCGAACAATTTTACCTACCGCTTTACATCAAGACCTCTATCGCGCCCAGCCTTCGCTCCTCTGGCAAGTACCAGATGCTGCTGTTGTCGGACAGGAAAAGCCGCGCCTGGTATGCCCGAGAGGTGGATATCGCAGTGGGCTCGACCCCGCAAGCGAACGCCAAGCCCATCCCACTTAGGTTATCCGATTCCGCTCGTCAGCACGGCATGATCCATCTCTATCGCAGCGCTCCGAAGGTCTACCAAAACAGCGCTCTTGGAGGCTACCTCAAGCAGCAGGTCTACAGCGGTGCGAGCATCGTTGATCTGTTCCGGTGGCCGCTCATCTTCGGAGCAACCGCGTTGCTCGGGCAACTTCCGCTGTCCATCCCAAAGGACATTCGCCGTCGCAAGCAGATGAAGTACGGGCGGCGCCTGAAGGGGCCGATTCTGGTGACGCCCAGGCAATTTAACCAAGCTTTTGAAGGTACCGGCATCGGCCTCAAAGTGGATCGATGCCGCAAGATGTTGCGTGTCCCGCAGCGCGCCGAGGATCAACACTTCGAGATCATCGGCGATACCGGCAGCGGCAAAACGACCATCATCCTGCAGATGCTGCGCCAGATTCAGGCGCGTGGACACTCCGCGATTGTCCACGACCCCGCTTGTGAATTCATCCAGCGTTTTTATGACGAAAGCCGCGGCGATATTGTGCTCAATCCATTGGACCGCCGGTGCCCCTATTGGGGACCGTCGGAGGAGCTTGTCCGGCGCGCTGAAGCTCGAACGATCGCTGCATCGCTGTTTCAACGAACCAGCGACAGGAAGGACGAATTCTTCATCGATATCCCGCAGAAGATATTTGCTCATCTGCTTCTAGAGTTGCCCACCCCCCAGCAGTTGGTGCAATGGATGTCGCACCCCGAGGAGATCGACCGCCGCCTCGAAGGCACGGAACTGGCCTTGCTGATCGAGTCCTCCGCTCCCCATCAACGGATGGGCGTACTCGGCTCCTTGAGCCTCGTCGCCGACAGTTTCCGTCTACTGCCTACGAAGGCCGAAGCCAAACTCCAATGGACCGCACGCGAGTGGTCCAAGAATCGACAGGGATGGATCTTCATTACTTCGCAGCCCCCCGAACGCCAAGCTCTCCGTCCGCTGCACAGTCTTTGGATCGATATGCTCGTTCTGCGGCTGCTCAGCGCGCCCACGCCCGAGCAGCGTCCTGTGTGGTTTGTCATCGACGAGGTCGCCAGTCTGCAAAAGCTGCCACAGCTTCACACCGCCATCTCCGAGAATCGCAAGTCCCGCAACCCACTCGTTCTGGGTTTCCAGGGCAAGGCCCAGTTGGAAGTTATCTATGGGCACTTGGCCGAGGTCATGCTCTCTCAGCCCGCCACCAAGATCTTCCTCCGAACTACGGAGCCGAATGCTGCCGAGTGGGTGAGCCGAGCCATTGGCAAGGTGGAGATAGAGCGCATGAAAGAAACGCACTTCGACGGCCACCGCAGTGGTCGAAACTTCGCGCTCGATCGGCAGACCGAGCCACTGGTGCTCGACTCGGAAATCGCCGGATTGGCGGACCTTCACGCCTACCTCAAGTATGGAAATTACGTAGCCCAGTTCTCCTTGCCCCCGCTGGAGATTCCCCCGTCCAAGCCAAAGTTCATCGAACGCCTGGAGGACGATTACATCGTGCGGGAACCGCCGCCCAAGGATCAGCCACCGGTTGCAAAGACTGACGACCCTTCAGAATGCCTGGAACGCATCGAATCGCAGCCCATAAGCGCTGGACACAAGGGGCAAAGGGCTGTGACGAAACCCGCCCACCGTGCTCAAGAACAGCGCCAAGGTGAACTCAGCTTTGGCCCGAGGATTTGAGCGATGCTGCCAATCTCAAAGCCACTTTCCGGCGGGCCAGGCGCAGACCTACCACCAGAAGGAGTTCACCGCGAAGGAGCAGAACTACTGGTCGCAACAGGCACCGCAGGCGACTGGCCGGGCAGTTCGGGCCGGGACCGTTTCTGCCGAGGAGTTCGCGAAACTCAGTCCGGGGCCAGCATCCACAGACGGGCAGCTTGTGCGGCAACGTGCCCTCACACAGGACCGCTTACTCGTGCCGCGGTCGCTGCCGGAACCGTAATCTGTACCGAGTCGGGCTGCGTCCAGATTGGTTTTCTGCCAGTCAGATCCAGGCGATTCATGGTGACTTTTATTTGCTGGTGGTCGACTTCGACCAGCAAGTAGTGGTAGTTAATCTCCTTGCTCTGGAACGGATCGTCAGGCGCACGCTCAATGGGATAGGCGTGCGCCGCTCCTCCGCCAGAGACGAAATAAGTTACTCCGCCATGCTCGTGCCGCTCGTAATTATGGACGTGGCCGGAGAAGACGACGATGCGGAAGGGAGCGTGGGCCTGGCGTGCCTCCAGCGATTTCGCCAGTGCCTGCTCGGGCGTACGCGCCGAGTGACCACCTCCGTACATCTTTGCGTCGGAGGAACTGGTGTAGGGCGGATGATGGAACATAAGGAAGACGAAATCCACATCCGCGGGCACATGATTGAGTTGCTCCGTGAGCCATTGACCCTGCGACCCAGACGATTCGTCGAGCGCGCTGTCGAGCACAAGAATCAAGGAGTTGGCCGCGCGCAGGGAATAGAAACGGCTGTTCTTCAGATCGGGGAAGCGCTGAAAGTAGTTGCCCAGAGCATCCTTCTCACTGCCATGCAAGTCATGGTTACCCAGTGCTGGATAAACAGGGATCTTTTCGTCGCGCCAAATCTTGGTTTCCTCGTCCCAAACCTTCCAGTCGTTTGCGTCATAACCGTTGTAGACGATGTCTCCGGTGAAACAGATAAACGCCGGCTTCGCCTTGGCAATGGCGTCGACCAATGCGACCCGCACCGGTGGATTGGCCGCTTCTGTATCTTTGGGATCGTGAAAGCGCGTGTCTCCGTAGGCCACGAAGCGAAATGGAATCTTCATGTCGAGGTGCAGTTCGACCGTAGATTGTGCGTTCGACTTTTTCGTGCAGCAGGTCAGCGCAAGCAGCGTGGCGGCGGCGAGCAAGACGACGACTGCTTGCGCGGCGGGGGTGCGTCGCGAACTCATTCGGATAGACCTCATTGTTGGGAACCGGAATTGTCGGAATCAGCTCCTATTTTCCCACGACCAGCACTTCGAACTGTCCGTTTTCTGTGGCGGAGAGGAAGAGTTGGTGCGTCTTGGGGTCGAGCGCCATAGTCTTGGCTCGCGGCACGGTCTTTACGGTCTCGACGAAGGAATATTTGTCGGGGCTGTCTTCATGAATCACGGTTATCGTGCCCTCGCCGTTGGAGTTGGCGATGAGCTTGGTCTCAGGATCGAAGGCGGTGGCGTCGACGTGATCGCCGATGGGCAGCGTGGTGATGACTTGACCGGTGTCGGCGTTCATCACCGCCATGACTTTGCTGCGGCAGCCCAGGAACAGGCGCCGGTTTGCGCGGTCCATGGCCATGCTGCTGGGCGAAGCGCAGGCAGCGGTAGGCCAGCGCTGCTCGACTTTCAATTCGCGGGCATTGATTTTGAGGACAAGGCTTTCATCCTCGAGATTATTGAAGACGAAGCCGGTGCCGTCGGCCGCGGCAAATTCTGGTCCCCCACCCAGATCAACCGTGCCCGCGACTTTGCCGCTCGCGGCATCGATGACGGTGGCGCTGTTGCTGCCGCCGTTGAAGGCAAAAACCCGGGCGGTGGCAGGATCGTAGATGATGGCATCGGGCTTCTGTCCGGTAGGCACATCGGCGATCGGTTTCAGAGTCTTCAGGTCGAAAATGGTGACCGTGTTGGCCTGTCCGTCGCTGACGAATCCGCGGCCAAGTTCAGGAGCAACGGCCACGCCGTGCACTCCGGGCGTTTTCGGAATGCTGCCGACCAGTGTGAGGGCATCGATGTCGATTACTTCCACCTGAGTTCCGTGCGAGATATACAGGCGGCGAGCGGCTTCATCGACGCTGAGGTAGTCAAAACTTCCCTGCCCAGGGATGGGAATTTTCTTGGTGATGGAATATCCGCCGGCGGCTGACGCCGGAGCGACGAACGGGGCGCAGCTCAGGGTAAAGACTACTGCTGTACAAACAACGCGCTTAAGCATTGATTGATCCTCGACTGAAACGTTACAACGACTCACCTTAAGTTTGCCTGAAGCTGCACAAGCGCACTCATCAGAACTTGACTCGAACCATGAACTGAAGTTGCCGCGGCAAGCCCGTTCCTGTATTCGGCGAGGCGGCGTTGTCGTTGTTGAGATTGAAGTTCACGGTTGTGTCGATGGTCCCGAATTCGTTCTGAGGTGTCAGGTAGCCCGTGGTTGAAGCCGTAGGGTCGTAAACTAGATTCAGGGCGTTGGGATCGCCGAATTGCACGTGGTTGAAGATATTGAAGGCCTGCACGGCAAACAACAGCGAAGTACGCTCTGTCAGTTTCGTTTCCTTGGTAAGAGCCAGATCGATTTGCCAGTACGGCAGGGCGCGAATCGCGCCGTTCGGCTCGTTGCCAAACCGGGTGAAATTTCCGTTCGCATCAACCGGCGGCGCTTGAAATGCTGCTGCGTTGATATAAGGCGAGCCTGGATAGGGTCCCGCGACGGGTTGCTGGTGGGGTAAAGTCAGCGGTACTCCCGGGATGATGTCGGGGCGCTCGCTGTCTTGATCATCGCCATTGGGAAGAAGGTAAGTGTAGGGAAGTCCTGCCAGGCCAAATGGTGAATTCGCGTATAAGGGTACGTTGGTGTTGATGCTGTTGCTGAGGTCCATGTCGACCGTCAAGGGGTGACCCGTGTGCCAAAGGCCAATGCCGCTCAACTGCCAGCCCCCGAAGATCCGGCCCAGAACTCCCGGATCGCTCAGGTAGGGTTTCCCGGGACCAAACGGTAGTTCGTAGACTGCGTTGACGGCAACGTTGTTGCGGACATCGAAAATGCTCGGTCCTTTATCGCATTCCAGGCAGTTCACGTTTTCGGGTCCATTTGACTCACCTCCCCCCACGGAACCATCGTTGATCGAATGAGACCAGGTGTAGCGCGCTTGAAATTCCAGACCCTGGCTCAGTCGGCGCTCCAAAGAGAGTCCTAGGCCGTTGTACGTGCTCGACCCAATATCACTCTTGTAGTCGACGGAGCCAAAGGGATTGCCCCCTGGATAGTACTGGTCGAGTGAGCGGACGCAATCGGTATCGGCGGGATTGAAAGTAACTGGCTCCGTGCAGAGATTTACTGCACCGCGCGAGAACAAGCGCACACCGTGGCTGCCGAGATACTGAGCCGAGCCCGTAAAGTTCGCGGGCAGCTGATGCTCCAGGGCCAGGGTCCACGACTCCACATAAAGATCCCGTCGCCCCTCCCGCTGCAACGCCCGCGGATGGCTCGCTTGCTTGCTGAGGTTGCTCAGCCCCGAAAAAGTGGGATCCAGTTTCTCAAATTGTGTCTCCAGATTGGGGCCGGTCGTACCGAAGCTATTGACCAGAACGCGGAACGTATCGCTCTCCAGTCCCGCGTTCAAGTCGTCATTCTGCGCGGCGCCATGATAGATGCCGAAGCCGGTGCGGAGGACCGTCTTTCCGTGGAACGCGCTGGGCGCCCAGGCTAAAGCCAATCGTGGATCGAAGTTCACGTAGCTCGCGTTGTACAGGGCCGGGTTCGCAGGACAGGGGGCGGTATTGATGGGACCGGGACTCGGCGCTACGTTGAACGATCCCGTCCCAAGGCAAACGCCGTGGAACGTATTCACGTCGAATACGGTCGTGCGATTGGTCGCTTCGTGAGCCACACCATAATAATCCCAACGCAGCCCGGCTGACAACGTTAGCGCCGGAGTTGCCTTCCATTCGTCCTGGAAGTATGGCATGAAGAAGTTGCGCCGCAACCCGTGACAGCACCAGGGAGCAATGTAGTTGATATTGGAAAGCGTTGCCACGGCCAACGAATAGTCATCACCGAACGTCAATACGTTATTGGAAGTTTGACCCTGATTCAGCCGTACACGACGGTACTCCATACCTGCCTTGAAGGTGTTACGGCCGCGCGACCAGATCAGATTGTCGATCACGCCGAAAGTGGCTCCGACCTCGATGTCGGCGCTATCGTTATTAAGGGTTATGAAATCATTAGTGCTCACTTGGTAGGGCAATGCGCTGGCTTGCGGATTATGGAAGGGCGCGCGATTGATGTAGAACTTCCCTTCATCGAAAAGAGTCGGCCTGAAGGTGTGCTCCAGCGCCAGGAGGTAATTGGCCGGATGATTGATGGTTTGTAGTTTATCCGACTGAAGGCTGGCGTTGCTGCCATTTGGGGCATCGACCAGGCTGATGTCCCGTTGCGCGCGACCGTAGAGCAGCGTGCTCGCGCTGATCTTGTGGTCAATGCGTACCAGCCACGTGTCTTCATGCACGGTGGTTGGGGCAGCGAACGTAACCAGGTCCTGGTTGCCCCCTTGGTATTGGAAGGCGCTATCGGGGAAGACAAATCGCGGGGTGCAACCGTCGATTGACCCCACCGAGGCTCGCCAAGCGTACGCCTGCATAATTTGGCACATCTGTGGTCCGTAACCCAGGCCTGTCGCGCTATCCAGCACGTACTGTTGGTAAGGGACGGTGATATTTTGTGGCTCGGGGGAAGGAAAGACGGCGCAACATACTCCGGCGGGCACAGTGACTGCGTTCGTGGTCGACTGCAATTGGCGTAGGCCTTCGTAGCTGATGAAGAAGAAGGTGTTGTCCTTCTTCATCGGGCCACCCACGGTCAGCCCATACTGTCCCAGCCGAAACGGCGGAACCTGAGGATTGCCAGCGAGGTTGTAGTCGTTATAGTTGCGGGCGTCAAAAACCGAGTTTCTAAAATAGCCAAACACTGTGCCGTGATAATCGTTGGTCCCGCTCTTGGTTTCGACGTCGACCTGGCCACCCGCCTGGGTTCCATACTCCGCGTCGTACAGGGCGCTGTTGACGCGATATTCTTCGATGGCATCCTGAGAAATTTGCAGCCGCGTCTGCGATTTCTGCGCTTGCTCCTGAATGCCGCCGGCGTCGACGCCATCGATGGAAAAATTGTTGTCATCGCGAGCGCGCCCGGCGAAGCGGATCGTCCGCTGGTCGCCGCCGCCGTCGTCCTGGGCAAAGGGAGCCAGGAGCGTGAAACTGGACCAGTCGCGTCCGTTGTTGGGGAGGTTCGCGATCTGAGTTGTATCGATGACCGTGGCCGCTTCGGCCGAACTGCGGTCTGCGGGCCCGTAAGACGCTTTTACATCGACCTGCTCGCTAATTGCTCCGACTGCAAGCTCGACGTCCAGCGTGCGTGTCTGGCCGATACGCAGGACGACCTCCTCGACCACCTTAGTCTTGAAGCCGGTGTTAGTGACCGTCAGCGTGTACTTGCCGACCGCCAGGCCAGGAAAGCGATAGTAGCCCTTCGAATTGGTCGGTTGTTCCTCCGTAAGGCCGGTGTCGACGGCCAGAGTCTTTACCGCCGCTCCCAGGACAACTCTTCCAGCCGGGTCGGTCACGGTGCCTTCCAGTTCGGCGCGATCCACTTGTGCGAAGGCTGCGGGAAGTGTGGCAAATAGAATCATCGCGCTGAGACCTAGCACAACGGATGGCGGGGGATGTGAGGATGAAAGTGAAAAGCAACGATTAGCGTGCATTACTTCAGCTCCTTCGGCACAGGAAAATGCTGAATAAGGAAAGGCTATTGCGGCGGTTGAATGGCAGCGCCCAACCTTTCCGTTTACGTTGGACTGCAGGGAACCGAGATGACTGAGAATCCTAGAGTCGCAGTGTGACCCAGTGATGAACGACGCGTTAATATTTCTTCAGATTGCTGGGCATTAATCGTCTTCCGCTCTACACTGTGAAACTGAAAATCAAGAGCTATTTCGTAGGATGACTTTCTATGAACCTTCTGATTGTCGAAGACGAGGTGCGCATGGCTGCCCTTCTGCACAAGGGATTGACCGAGGAGGGTCATACGGCGACGTGCGCCGCGGACGGCGCCGAGGGACTTGCGCTGGCAAAGTCTTATGAGTTCGACGTGATTATTCTCGATGTGATGATGCCCAAGCTCAGCGGATATGAGCTGTCCAAACGCCTGCGCGCGGAAAGAGTTCGCACACCGATTCTGATGCTGAGCGCGCGCGACTCCGTGCCCGATATTGTGCGCGGCCTCGATCTGGGCGCCGACGATTACATGACCAAGCCGTTCTCATTCGACGAACTGGTGGCGCGGTTGCGCGCCGTGAAGCGGCGCGCGCTGGTGGCGCAGGATACACATTTGCGCATTGCAGACCTGATCCTCGATCCCGCCAGCCGGGAAGTGCTGAGAAGCGAGCAGCATGTTTGGCTCACGCGAACGGAATACCATCTGCTGGAACGGTTGATGTACTGCGCGGGCAAAGTGGTTCCGCGGCGGGCGCTCATCGAATCGGTGTGGGGATTTGATCGCGAGATCGAAGAGAATACGCTCGACGCCTTCATGCACCTGCTGCGCAACAAGATCGACTCGCCGGGGCGGCCGAAGCTGATTCATACTGTGCGCGGAGTGGGCTATATGATTCGTCCGGATGGTAAAGCATCGGGTGGTAACGCATGAAGAAGGTATCCATCGGGTTCCGCCTCACGCTCTGGTACCTGGCGATTTTTGCGCTCGCTCAATTTGTTTTCGGCGCTGGCATGTGGTTAATTCTGCGTCATCATCTTTACAACTTGGTGGATGCCAGCCTGGAGGCGCAGGTCGACGACTTGCAGAACTTCATGGATGCGCAGAAGAAAGACGCCTCCATCGCCAAGCTGCAAGAAGAAGTTGACGAAGCTTACGCCATCGAACATTCCGGCGATTATCTTGAGATTCGTGCCGAGCACGGCGAAGTGATCTATCGTTCCGTCTTTTTGAAAACCCATGCGTTGGGCGTCACGGCTCCGCCGCGCGGAAGTCCAGCCAGTTTCAATGACAGAAAAGTCGATCGCCGAACCTTTCGTTTTCTGTTGCAGTCGCTGGAGGCGAATGGCCATATTTACTCTGCCGAAATCGGCGCTCCCACCGACGATGTAGTCAAGACCCTGACCCTGTTTCGTTTTTATTTGTTGATGTTCGCTCCCCTTCTGTTGCTGGTGGCGGCGGGCGGAGGCTACGGGCTGAGCCGAAGAGCGCTGGCCCCGGTGGATTCGCTAGTGCGAACGGCGCGGGAAATCACCGGGGCCAATCTTGACAGCCGTCTGGAGAAGCTGACGACCGGCGATGAATTGCAGCGCCTCTCCGATACCTTGAACGAAATGCTCGACCGCATTGAGACCGCTTTTCTTCGCGTCACTCAATTTACCGCGGACGCTTCGCACGAGCTTAGGACGCCGGTGTCGCTCATCCGCACTGAAGCGGAACTGGCGTTGCGCCGCTCCCGTAGCGTGGCGGAATATAAGGAATCGTTGCATCACATTCTGATGGAGGCGGAGCGGACCACCGCTCTGATCGAGCAACTGCTGGCACTGGCGCGCGTCGACTCGGGCCGCGAGACGCTCCTCATGCAGCCGGTGGATTTGCGAGAAACAATTCGGAACGTCGTGGACGGCTGGCGGCAGATAGCTACGATCCGTAACCTCCAATTCTCGGCCAGCGTCGCCGCACGAGATTTGTTCGTCCTCGGCGATGAGACCGCATTGCGACGATTGGGCGATATCCTGCTCGACAATGCGTTCAAATACACCCCCTCGCCCGGCACTGTGCATTTGTCGCTCGAACCTAAAGGAGATAGCGCTGTGATCGCGGTCGAGGACTCAGGAGTGGGAGTCGCGGAGGAAGACCAAGGCAAGATCTTCGAACGATTTTACCGCATTGACAAGTCCCGCCACCGTGCGCAGGGAGGCGCGGGTCTGGGTCTTGCCATTGCCCAATGGATCGTCCTCCAGCACCGCGGCTCGATCGCGGTTGTAAGCCGTCCCGGCAGCGGCGCCGTCTTCCGTGTGAACTTGCCCAGAGTGGCGGCGCCGGTGCAGAGTTCAGTCGTCCTCTGACGATCTGGTCGCGCGGTCAGTCGCCCCTGGCTCGGAGATTTCACAAGCACCGGCAGGCGCTCGAAAAAAAAATGGTGGGGCACGAACGTAAACCTGCATCAGGTTACGCTGTGTCGATAATGTTGTCTATC
>Ga0209624_10002221_pt1 | contig 14495 bp, 13 predicted proteins | sample JacPinW_OM2H0_O1_FD_188565 | JGI IMG/M metagenome (GOLD analysis project Ga0209624, IMG submission 188565) | Forest soil microbial communities from Algoma, Ontario, Canada - Jack Pine, Ontario site 1_JW_OM2H0_O1 (SPAdes) (version 2) | ecosystem: Environmental > Terrestrial > Soil > Boreal...
CCTGCCGACTGAACAAGGCGGGTTTTCTCTGCGCCTCGATGTTCAGTTCCTCGCTCCGCTGCCGCGCGGCGAACGCGCCACGCACACGTTGAGCTTTGTTAACGCCAACTACGCGGAGCAGTTGGGCTGGAACGAAATCACGGTTCAGTCAGATTCGGTAGCAATATTCGACACTGATGCGGTTAGTACTTCGTTGACCTCTGCGCTGACCGCGGCGGTGCAAAGCCTGCCGCCAACCGGGCCGCTTGCGGAACGCAGCGTTCATTTGAAGTTCGCGCGGGGGCCCGTCCCCGCGGGCGCTCATCTGATCCATGCCCGCGCTGCCACGGCGCCACAAAACGGGCCCACGAGTGCGCCGGCGAGCGGCAATGCCGAGCAGCAGTGGCTGCAACGACAGACGCGCTCGCTCGTTGATCTCATCTCCGCGCCGCACGTCGCCCCCCACGTTACGATTCTCGCACTCCTCGTCGCGCTAGTGCTCGGCGCAGGCCACGCGCTCTCCCCCGGCCACGGCAAGACTATCGTTGGCGCGTACTTGATCGGCTCACGTGGCACGCCTCGTCATGCCGTGTTTCTCGGGATTACCGTGACGATCACACACACGCTGGGCGTGTTTGTCCTGGGATTCGCAACGCTCGCCGCCTCGCGATTCTTCATGCCCGAGCGGTTGTTTCCAATCCTGAGCCTCGCATCGGGCCTGCTCGTGCTCGGCATGGGCATCGTTCTGCTGACCCAGCGCTGGCGAGCGGCACAGCAGCACGCGCACCGCTCCTCGCACGCAGCCGCACATGATCCTCACCGCCATAGTCACGCGCACTCTCGTGGCGATCATGTGCATCCGCATGATGTCCACGCCGCGCACTCGCATCGCAGTCACGGGCACCATGATCACCGCCACGACTCACACGACGACCCCGGCCATGAGCATGCCCACCACAATCATGATGCGTTGCTGACGCATTCGCACCTGCCTGCCGCGGAGCCCGATGGACAGATCAGCTGGCGGAGTCTGCTGGCATTGGGTGTCTCCGGAGGTCTCGTCCCCTGCCCCTCCGCGATGGTATTGCTCCTTGCCGCGGTGGCGCTCAACAAGACGGCCTACGGACTGCTGCTGGTGGTGGCATTCAGTGTCGGACTGGCGGCGACGTTGACACTGGTCGGTCTCATGTTCCTCTACGCACGCAGTCGCTTTGCCAAGCGACAGAAAGCGTCACGCTGGATGCGGCTTCTGCCGGTAGCAAGCGCCGCGACGATCACCGTAATCGGCGCCGTGCTGTGCGTCGCGGCGGTACAGACTCTGTCGGTATTGCACTGATCGCCACCAGACGCTGCTGTCGCGACGGCACGGCGGAACCAATGGTCGCGTGGCGCTTTTATAGGCTAAGCCGCACCTCGGCTGCGCAGCGGGCGCATGTTGCTCGTTGCTAAGGAGCAGATTATGAGTAGCGCTGTTATAGCCGCATTGTTCCGCGACCACGCCACGGCCGATCGCGTGCGCGTGCGCCTGAGCACCGGCGACACTGCATTCCCGACCGACCGCGTGCATCTCACCTCGACGGTCGAGCCCGGCAACGCGGGTCTCGTCCCGGCTGAATCCTTCGCACTGAAGCTGCAAGCGTACTTCCACACGCTCTTTGATCGCGAGGACGAAGCTGGCAAAGTGCGTGCGTTGAGCGACGGCGTTCGCAATGGTAACGGCGCCGTCGCCGTCTTCCCGCGCGGTGACATCGAGACTAAACGTGCTTTGCAAGTACTGCGCCAGGGACAACCGCTGCAGCTCTTTGAGCACGATCTGCGCAAACAGACGCTCGAGCACGCCGCCTCCGGCGACCAGAAGCCCGTGTTGGGGGATGCGTATGACAAAGTCATGCCGGTCAAACCCGGCGGATCCGTAGGCGAGAACAACGACCCCCTCCTTGGCGGCAAGGTGATAGAAAAAGTGATGCCGCCAAAGTCAAAATCTCACGGCTCCTAACGCGACCGATTCCCGGCGCGACTTGACGAGCCGTCTGCTGAAAAGTTGCATTGTCTGAAGGGCCGCGGCATTCGCTCAGCGCTGCTGTAGCCGTCGGCGCGCTTGGCATCGGCCCGCGCAAGCAGGTACGATGACGCCATCGGAGATGGCATTCCTCCACGAACCGCCGCAAGGCTGATGATGCCTACCCACGCCGGATGATGGCGATGCGGTGGGTCGCGTGCCCTGCGACAGCACTGCACCGCCACGGCCCGGCGACTCGGCAAGTCTTAGTAGCGATCGCGCGGGAGCGCCCGAATGCCTTGGATGAGTCTGCTTGTCATTGCCATTGGAGCGGTTCTCGGAGCGTGGGCGCGCTGGGGACTCGGGCTGCTGCTGAACCCCACCTTCCCCACTTTGCCCCTGGGCACGGTGGCCGCCAATCTCATCGGCGCTTTCATCATAGGCATGATGATGGCGCTGACCGGTCCGTTTAACATCTCTCCAGCGGCGCGCCTGCTGATCACGACGGGCTTTCTTGGCGCGCTCACGACGTTTTCCACGTTTTCCGCCGAGACGACGACGCTGCTTCTCAGAGCCCAGTACGCGTGGGCGCTTGCGGCGGCAGCCGTGCATCTTGGTGGATCGCTCCTCATGACGGGTCTTGGAATCGTGTTCGTCCGGATCATGTTCGGAAGATAGAGCTTATGAACGGCACTTATCTGCGCTTCTATATGCACGAGAACGTCAAGCACCACCACCGCCTGCTGTACGAATGGCTGCTCGAGCACGCGAAGAAAATGGGCGTGCACGGCGGCTCCGCCTTCCGCGCCATCGCCGGCTTCGGACGTCACGGCGTGCTGCATGAGCAGCATTTCTTTGAGCTCGCCGGCGATTTGACCGTCAAGGTTGAATTCATCCTCACCGACGAGATGGCTGATCGGCTGCTCGAGAGCATCCGCCACGAAAACGTCAGCGTCGTGTATGCACGCATCCCCGCCGTTTTTGACGTTATCGGCGAGCGCAAGAGCACCTGGCCCATAGTCCCCTAAGCAGGACCTCGCATGGCGCAGATCTACACTCTCGCCACCTTGTGGCTCGCCCTTGCGCTCGTGGCAACGCTGCTCGCGATCTGGCTGCGCGTCGCGAACGCGATGTCCGAAATCATCGTCGGCACGGTAGCGCAGCTGCTGCTCGGTGCCGCACTCGGCGCAGCCGCACTCGGCACGGATCAATCGTGGATCAGATTCCTTGCCAGCACCGGCGCGGTTCTACTGACCTTTCTCGCCGGTGCGGAGCTTGACCCGCAGGTCATGCGCCGCGAGTGGCGCCAGGCCATCACGGTGGGCCTCGTGGCCTTCGCAGCCCCCTTTCTGGGCTGCACTGCGGTTGCGCGCCTTGGCCTTGGCTGGAGCAGTGATGCGGCATGGCTCGCCGGTATTGCACTGTCAACGACTTCCGTGGCGGTGGTTTATGCGGTCATGCTCGAGCTGGGACTCAACAAGACCTACTATGGCAAGGTCGTACTCGCCGCCTGCTTCGTCAATGATCTTGCCACGGTGCTGGCGCTGGGTTTCAAGTTCTCACCCTTCACGATCAAGACACTGTGGTTCGCGGGCACGAGTGCCGCGGCATTCGTGATCCTGCCGTGGTTCGTGCCACGCTTTTTCCGGCGCTTCGGCAATCGCCCCTCCGAGCTTGAACTGAAGCTCCTGCTGCTTGTGATGTTCGGTCTGGGTGCACTTGCGCTCTGGGCGGATAGCGAGCCGGTACTGCCCGCGTACGTGCTCGGGATGATTCTCGCGGGGACTGTGGGCAAGGACCATGCGCTCGTGCGGCGTTTGCGCGCAGTGACTCTCGGCCTGCTGACGCCCTTCTACTTCATTCGCGCGGGCTCTTTGGTTTCCGTGCCGGCGCTGGTTTCGGGCTTCCTTATTCTGGTGGTGCTCCTGGGGGCAAAGATGGTGACCAAGTTCGTCGGCGTGTACCCGGTCACCAAACTCTTCAAGGCGCCCCCGAAGGAGGCAATGTATACAACCCTCCTCATGTCGACGGGACTTACCTTTGGCAGCATCTCGGCGCTCTTCGGGCTCTCACACGGGATCATCAGCCAGCAACAATATTCCTATCTCATTGCGGCCGTAATCGGCAGCGCGATCGTGCCCACGATGATTGCCAATGCCTTCTTTCTGCCGCGCCATCTGCTGCAGAGCGACACCACAGCCGCAGCTGCGCTCGAGGAGCGCTGAGCACCGGACCTGAACGCCCCGGAGACGCCTTTGAGAGCGGCTCAAGGCGATTTGTGCTGATTAAGACAACTACAGGTCTGTCACAATTGCTTGCCCCGTCAGGCGCATCTAGAATTTGATACCGACCGGGCACGGGTCTCAGGGGGAAGAAGAGCTGTGAAAAGCCTGCGTGAAGTGTTCAGAACTCTGGAGCACAAACGGCTCAGCAACTCCACCGCGGCGATCGCGGGGCTCGCAAGTGCCGTGTCGGTTCTCGTCGGCGTGATCGCCGCGCATTTCGCGCCGCACGGCTGGCTGAGAATCGCGAGCGCTTTGCACCTGCACCGTCAGCCGATGATCGTCAAACTCGCGCCCATCGCGACGGGAATCGCCGTCACCATCGCAACCGCCGCGGGATTGATCAAGTTCTATTCCTGGTGCGTCGAGCGTGAAGAAGCCGAGTCTGAACGGCGCGAACAACCCTCCGGATCGCTCGATTCCTAGAATTACGCCGGCGTGAGCTGCTCGGTGCCGCCCATGTACGTGCGCAGCGCTTGCGGAATTCGCACCGATCCATCCGCCTGCTGATAATTCTCCAGGATCGCAACGAGCGCCCGCCCGACCGCGACGCCTGAGCCATTCAGTGTGTGTACGGGCTCGGGCTTCGCGCTGTCGGGATTTCTCCAGCGTGCCTGCATGCGCCGCGCCTGAAAGGCCTCGCAGTTGCTGCAGGAGGAGATCTCGCGGTAATGCTTCTGGCTCGGCAGCCACACTTCAAGATCATAGGTCTTGGCGCTTGCGAAACCGACGTCCCCTGCGCAAAGCGCCACGACACGGTAGGGCAGCTCGAGCTTCTTGAGAACCTCCTCCGCGTGCGACGTCAGCGCCTCAAGCGCCGCGTACGAATCGCCCGGCGCCACGATCTGCACGAGTTCGACCTTGTCAAACTGGTGTTGGCGGATCATCCCGCGCGTGTCCTTGCCGTGCGAACCCGCTTCGGAGCGAAAGCACGGGGTATGCGCGGTGAGCTTCATGGGCAGCGTGTCTGCGGCAAGTATCTGCTCGCGCACGAGATTCGTCAGCGACACCTCCGCGGTCGGAATCAGATAGAACCCCGGCTCCGCATCGACGGCAAACAGATCCTCCTCGAACTTCGGCAACTGACCCGTACCCGTCAGCGCCGGGCGCTGCGCCAGGTACGGCACGTATGCCTCGGTGTAGCCATGGCTCCTCGTGTGCAGGTCGAGCATGAACTGCGCGAGCGCTCGATGCAGACGCGCAAGCTCGCCGCGCATCACGACGAAGCGCGCACCTGCGATGCGCGCCGCGGCCTCAAAGTCGAGCCCGAGTCGCTCTCCCAGCTGAACGTGATCGCGCGGTTCAAACGCAAACGTCGGCAGCGTGCCCCAGCGGCGCACTTCAACATTGGCACTCTCATTGGCGCCTTCGGGCACCGAGGCGTGCAGCAGATTCGGCAGATCGAGCTGCCAGCGTTCAAGGTCGCTTTGTATTTGCCGCAGCTCCTGATCAGCGTGGGCGAGCTCCGCCGCGAGGGCATCGCCCGCGGCGATGAACGGGTGCACATCCGCGCCCTTCGCCTTCGCCGCCCCGACCTGCTTCGCCGCAGCATTGCGCGCTGCGCGCAACCGGTCGCTTTCAACCTGCCAGTGCTTGCGCCGCTCCTCGAGCGCCTGCAGCGCCGCTACGTCGAGCCGAAAGCCGCGGCGTGCGAGGTTCTCGGCCACCGCCGCGGGCTCGGATCGCAGGAGCTTAGGATCGATCATGGGGGTTCTCTTGACCGGGCTCACGCGGCGCCTTGGCGCGCAGCCGCGCCAGCGCCTCCGCAATCCTGATCTCGAAGCCGCGTGGCACGGGCCGATAGTAACGCCGCTCGGGCAGCTCGTCCGGCACATAGCGCTCGCCGGCGGCGAAGGCGTCGGGCTCGTTGTGCGCGTAGCGGTAGCCGTGCCCGTAGCCGAGTTTCTTCATCAAAGGCGTAGGCGCGTTGCGCAGGCGCAGCGGCACATCGAGCGTCCCGAACTCTTCCACGTCCTGCTGCGCCTCGCTCATCGCGACATACACCGCGTTGCTCTTCGGCGCGCAGGCGAGATATACCACCAGCGTGGCGATGGCAAGGTCGCCCTCCGGAGTTCCCAGGCGATCGTAGGCATCCCAGGCATCGAGTGCCAGGGCGAGCGCGCGCGGATCGGCAAGCCCGATGTCTTCAAATGCCATACGCACCGCGCGCCGCGCGACATATAAAGGATCGCAGCCGCCATCGAGCATGCGGCAGAGCCAGTAGAGCGCAGCGTCCGGATCGCTGCCGCGCACGGCCTTGTGCAGCGCCGAGATCTGATCGTAGAACTGCTCGCCGCCCTTATCAAAGCGACGACGTGCACCGCCGCTCACCACCTCACGTGCCACCTCTTCGGTGATGCGCCTCGCCGCCGCAGCGGCCGCCACGAGTCCCGCCGCAAGCTCGAGCATATTCAGCGCGCGGCGTGCGTCGCCGTCAGCGGCGCGCGCCATGAGCTCGAGCGCCTCGGGTGCGGCGCTGAGCTCCTCCGCACCGAGCCCGCGCTCGCGGTCGCGCAGCGCTTTCTCAAGCAGCTTCACGATGTCACTCACCGAGAGCGTGCGCAGCACGTAGACACGCGCGCGCGACAAGAGCGCGCTCACAAGCTCAAAGGATGGATTTTCCGTGGTCGCGCCAATGAAAGTTAGGGTGCCATCTTCGACAAACGGCAAGAACGTATCCTGTTGAGCCTTATTAAAACGGTGCACTTCATCGAGAAACAGCACTGTGCGTGTATTGGTTGCGGCGCGCGCGGCGCGTGCCGTTTCCACCGCCGCGCGGATGTCTTTAACGCCAGCCATGACGGCGGAAAGTGCGATGAACTGGGCATCCGAGCGCTGCGAGATGAGGCGAGCGAGTGTGGTCTTGCCGCTGCCCGGCGGGCCCCACAGAATCATCGAGTGCAGCTGACCCGCCTCGATGGCGGCGCGTAGCGGCTTGCCCTTGCCAAGGAGATGCTCCTGGCCCAAGAACTCATCGAGTGATTGCGGCCGCATCCGATCGGCCAGCGGCCGCAGCGGATCAGGCGTGCGGCTCTGCGCTTGAGGTATCACGCGCTAGGAGACCGGCTTGCCAATGACGTCGATCCCGGCAGGAGGCGTAAAGCTCACTTCATCGGGAGCCACGGGACCGTTGCGAACGGCGTGGTCGAGGATGACCGTTGCCGTCTGTCCCAGTTTGTCCTCGAGTACCATTCGCTTCAGATCCTGACCTGCGAAACCGAGCCGCGCGCGCCGAAAATCCGACTCCGAGCTCTTCGGCGTGACATTGACCCAATTCAAGCCCTCATGCTCGCCGCCATCGCTCACTATGAATTTACGCACGTCAACGGCGCCGGAGAGCAGCATCGCAGGTGTTCCCGATAGCGCGGCGTCGAACGGCTTGACAGTCACCTGCTCAAGATCTCGATCGTAGAACCATACGTTCTTGCCGTCGGCGACCATGAGCTCGCCACCACTGTCACGGCTGCCCTGCGGGTGCAACTCCCAGCGCAACTTGCCGGGTCGCAGTACGATGAGTGTGCCTGCGCTACGATCAATCTGCTTGCCGTGGGAGTCGGTCAGCGTCTGCGCAAAATCCGCACGCAGTGATTGCAGGCCGTCCAGATAGCGATCGAGCAGCGCCACGCCGCCCGTGGAGGCGGCCTGCGCCATACCGAGTACTACGAGCGAAAAAGCGCTCAAGAAACGGCGCACCTTCATTCCTCCGGCGGCGCTGGCACCAGCACCTCGCGCGCTCCGTTGGTCTGCAGCGAGCCCACAAGACCCGCCGCCTCCATCGCCTCGAGAAGGCGCGCGGCGCGGTTGTAGCCGATCTTCAGCCGCCGCTGCACATAGGAGATTGAGGGTTTGCGCTCGGTGGTCACAATCTTGACCGCCTCATCGTAGAGCGGGTCCTGCTCGGCGTCCTCATCCCCGATCGCGCCCGGCTCGTCGGGCTCATCCGAGAAGCCCGCAAGCGGGAGACGCGGCCCGAGAAGCACTTCCTCGAGATAATTTGGCGGTGGCCCCTTCAGTGCCGACACCACGCGATGCACTTCCTGGTCGGAGACAAATGCGCCGTGCACGCGGGTCGGCACGGAGGTGCCAGCGGGCAGATACAGCATGTCACCATGCCCAAGCAGCGTCTCCGCGCCCATCTGATCGAGGATCGTGCGCGAGTCGACGCGCGCGGATACCTGGAACGCGATGCGGCAGGGGATGTTCGCCTTGATAAGCCCGGTGATGACGTCGACCGAAGGCCGCTGGGTTGCGAGCACGAGGTGAATGCCCGAGGCGCGTGCCTTCTGGGCGAGGCGTGCGATGAGCTCCTCCACTTTCTTGCCGACGATCATCATGAGATCAGCGAGCTCATCGATGATGACGACAATATAGGGCAGCGGCGTCAGGTGAGGGATTTGCGACTGATCGATCGTCGGATCGTTCGCGGCGCGCTGCATGAGAATGGGATCCGCGATCGGCCGGCCCTCTTTGATGGCTTCGCTGACGCGGCGGTTGTAGCTTGCGATATTGCGCACGCCGAGCGCCGCCATGAGCTGATAGCGCCGCTCCATCTCGGCCACGCTCCAGCGCAGAGCATTCGCGGCCTGCTTCATGTCCGTGACAACCGGCGCCAGAAGATGCGGTATGCCCTCGTACACCGAGAGCTCCAGCATCTTCGGATCGATCATCACAAGGCGCACCTGCTGCGCGGTCGCCTTGTAGAGAAGCGAGAGCACCATCGCGTTGATGGCGACGGATTTGCCCGAGCCCGTCGTGCCGGCGATGAGCAGGTGCGGCATGCGCGCAAGATCCGCAACCACCGGATGACCGCCGATGTCCTTGCCGAGCGCAAGCGCGAGCGGTGAGTGCATCTCATCGTAGGCTTTCGAGCGCACGATCTCCCCGAGCGTCACCATCTCGCGCTTTTCGTTCGCGATCTCAAGGCCCATGACATTCTTGCCGGGGATGACTTCCACCACGCGCACGCTCAAGACGGCAAGCGCACGCGCCAGATCCTTGGCAAGTCCCGTAATCTGGCTCGCCTTGATGCCCGGTGCCGGACGCAGCTCAAAGCGCGTCACCACCGGCCCCGGCTGCACCGCGACCACTTCTGCATCGATCGCAAAATCCTTGAGCTTCATCTCCACGAGACGCGAGAGCGCCTCGAGCGCTTCCGCGGAATAGGAGGCCTCCGGGGGTGGCGGATCATCGAGGAGCTGCAGGGCCGGCAGCTCATTGGCGGCGGCAGCCTCAAACAGCGAAACCTGCCGCTCCTTCTCCACGCGCTCGCTGCGCAAAACCGGCGCCGGAGCGGTGTCGATGCGCGGCGGAATGCGCGCGGCGGATTTTCGCTGCTCGCTCATCGCAGCGTCCTTGCGCGCCTGCTTGCGCTCGCGGCCCTGCGCCGCCTCGCGTGCGAGCCAGCGCCGCTCGCGCACCCAGCCGATGCCGCGCCATGTGAACGCACCCATCTGATCCATGATCGTGAGCCAGGAGACGCCGAAGGCGAGCGACAGCCCGCCCATCCACGCCGCGAGCAGCAGCAGCGTCGCGCCCAGGTACTGCAGGGCGGCCGTCAGGTGCTTGGCAACCTCCCCGCCCACCACACCGCCCGCGCTGAAGCGCAGCACGCCCGCATCCCAATTCAGCGATGCGAGGCCGCAGCTTGCGATGAGAAGCAGCACAAAGCCGCCGGCGCGCACCGCGCTGTTGGCGCGTGAGCTGCTCTCATCCTTGCCGCGGTTACGCAGCACCGCCCAGCAGGCAAGGGCGAGCATGAAGGGGAAAAGATAGGCCGGGCGGCCGAACAAAAAAAACAGCACATCGGCCAGCCACGCACCCACTGGACCCACCCTGTTATAGACGAGCGCGGAATCGCCGCTCGTGGTGTAGGCCGGATCCTGCGGGTTATAGGTGAGCAGCGCCGCGAACAGTACGATGGCGATCACTCCGCAGGCGATGAAGGCACACTCGCGCAGCCCGCGATGCACGGCAGCGGTGAAGCGAGTGGGAGCGCGTGAGCGCGCGGAGGATTCCGTCAATTCTTACGGCCTGTGCGATGAAGGTATCGTAGAACCTTGATTCTACGGGTCGGAACCCCAAGGCAACAAGCTCGAGGGGCCGCGAAAAGAGTTGCTATTATGAACCTGAAACGCACGCTGCACGCATGAAAAATCGCCGCCATCACCGGCTCATCATTCTGGGCTCCGGACCCGCAGGCTACGCCGCCGCCGTGTACGCTGCGCGCGCCAATCGCGCGCCGCTGCTCGTCACGGGCGTCGAGGAGGGCGGGCAGCTCATGACGACGACCGATGTCGATAACTGGCCGGGCGACGTTGAGGGCCTGCAGGGGCCGGCGCTCATGCAGCGCATGCGCCGCCACGCCGAGCGCTTTACGACCGAAATCGTCAATGACCACATCGATGCCGCGCATCTGCACAAGAGACCCTTCGAGCTGCAGGGTCAGAGCACGCTCTACAGCTGCGATGCGCTCATCATCGCCACCGGCGCGACCGCCATGTATTTGGGACTTGCCTCGGAGGAGAAGTATCGCGGCAAAGGCGTGTCCGCCTGCGCAACGTGCGATGGATTCTTCTTTCGCGGGCAGCGTGTCGCCATCGTGGGCGGCGGCAACACCGCCGTCGAGGAAGCCTTGTACCTCTCGCACATTGCCGCGCACGTGACACTCGTGCACCGCCGCGACAAGCTGCGCGCCGAGAAGATCCTGCAGGACCGGCTCTTCGAAGAAGCCTCCGCCGGCAAGATCACGCTCGTGTGGAACCACACGGTCGATGAAGTGCTCGGCAATGACAGCGGCGTGCACGGCGTGCGCATCAAGGCGGTGAACGGTGGTGGCGCGCGTGAGCTTGCAGTGAGCGGGCTCTTTGTCGCGATCGGCCACACGCCCAACACGGCGCTGTTCAAAGATCAGCTCGAGACCCGCGGCGGCTACATCGTCGTGAAAAGCGGTCTTGCCGGCGATGCCACCGCGACCAGCGTCCCCGGAGTCTTCGCCGCAGGCGATGTCGCCGATCACGTCTACCGCCAGGCAATCACGTCCGCCGGGGCGGGCTGCATGGCGGCGCTCGATGCCGATCGCTATCTGGAGGGACTCGACGCTGGCGGGCCCTAAGGCAATTCGCAGCGGCATTCACGCTCACATCGATGCGCTCGCGCGTCGTGAGTGGAACGCGCTTGCGGGCACGCACATCCCCTTCTTGCGCCACGAGTTCCTGGCGGCGCTGGAGCACACCGGCTGCGTCGGCGCGCACACCGGCTGGGAGCCGCGCTATTTCACGCTCTCCGACGCCGCAGGACTCGCCGCCGCGGTGCCGGCCTACGTGAAGATGCATTCCTACGGTGAGTTCGTCTTCGATTTTGCCTGGGCTCAAGCCTATGCGCGCGCCGGCGGTCACTACTATCCCAAGCTCACCATCGCTGTGCCGTTCACACCGGCAACCGGGCCGCGCTTTCTGTTGCGTCCGGATGTCGATCGCGCCTGTGCGCGCCAATTGCTACAGGACGTGCAGGCCTACGCCGCCGAGCATGCGCTCTCCTCCATTCACGCGCTCTTTCTCGACGATGCGGCACGCGCGCTGTGCACGGGTTCGGGCTGGCTCCTGCGGCGCGACTGTCAGTTTCACTGGACCAACCGCGGCTACGGCACCTTCGAGGATTATCTGAAAACCTTCACCGCCGAGAAGCGCAAGAAGGTACGGCGCGAGCGCCGCCGCGTCGTAGAGGATGGCATCCACTTCGAGACGCGTTTCGGGCACGACATCGACAAGCGCCTCCTCGATCAGGTCTACGCGCTGCATCGTGACACCTTCTGGCGTCACGGCCACGAGCCGTATCTGTCGCGCCCCTTCTTCGGTGAGATCGCCGAAACCCTGGGCGATGCGTTCATGATCAAGGTCGCGATTCGTGCCCGCGCGCCGGTGGCCGCGGCCGTGTTCTTCTGGTGCCCGCAGGTGCTGTTCGGGCGCTACTGGGGAGCCGCCGCCGACTTTCACAGCCTGCATTTTGAAGCCTGCTACCACCAGGGAATCGAGTTCTGCATCGAGCGCGGCATCGAGCGCTTCGAGCCCGGCACACAGGGCGAACACAAGGTGAGCCGCGGCTTTGAGCCCGCGCTCACCTGGTCGGCGCATTTCATCCGCGATCGGCGTTTGCGCGCGGCGATCGGCGCGTACCTGCAGCGCGAGGGCGAGTCGGTGGATGAGTATGCCGAGGCGGTGCAGGCCCACGTGCCCTATCGGGCGACGCCCGACGGCTCGAGCACATGAAGACGCTGACGTGGCTCTCGCCGCGCGATGCTCCGGAGCATTTCCCCCCGCTCGAGCGCGCGCTAGATGAGCCCGCAGGACTACTGGCAGCGGGCGGAGATTTGTCGGCCGCTCGCCTGCTTGCTGCGTATCGCTTGAGCATCTTTCCCTGGTACTCGCCCGGGCAGCCCGTGCTCTGGTGGGCACCCGATCCGCGCGAGGTCCTCTTCCCGCAGGAGTTCCGCACCTCGCGCAGCCTGCGGCAGTCAATCCGCAACCGCGGTTACCGCACCACGATCGACCAGGACTTCCACGCCGTCATCGTCGAGTGCGCAGCGCCGCGGGCGGCCGCCTCCGGCACCTGGATCACCGATGAGATGCAGCGCGCATACACCGAGCTTTACGAGCGCGGTTTCGCCCACAGCATCGAGACTTACCAGGGCAGCAAGCTCGTCGGCGGGCTCTACGGGGTGCGCCTGGGCGGGGTCTTCTTCGGCGAGTCCATGTTCAGCCGCGTGCGCGATGGCTCGAAAATCGCGCTTGCCCACCTGGTGCGGGTGTGCGTGGCGAATGAGATCGCGGTCATCGACTGCCAGCTGCCATCGCGTCACCTCCAAAGCCTCGGCAGCCGCTCGATCGAGCGCGCGCAGTTTTGCGCCCTGGTGCGAAGCCTCGCCACGGCTGAGGCGCAGGCGCTCGTCGCTCCCGACTAAGTAAATTGCATTGCCGCGAGGGTTTCATGCAGAATCCGCGCCCCCATGGCAAAAGAAGACGCGATTCAGCTTGAAGGTGAGGTCGTCGAGACCCTGCCGAACACGACATTTCGCGTCAAGCTCAAAAACGGCCATATCGTAACGGCCCACATCTCCGGCAAGATGCGCAAGAATTACATCCGCATCCTGACGGGCGATCAGGTCACGGTCGAAATGACGCCCTATGACCTGACGAAGGGCCGAATCATCTATCGCGGCCGCTGATCAGGCGGTCACTTCCGGCAGCTGCGCCGGAGTGCATTCGAACTCGAGCGTCGTCCCGTCCGCCGAGAGCTTCACCAGCACCTGGCCGCCACCGGCCAGTCGTCCGAAGAGCAGCTCGTCCGCCAGCGGGCGCTTGATGTGCTCCTGGATGACGCGTGCCATCGGCCGCGCACCCATCTTCGGGTCGTAGCCCTTCTCGGCGATCCAGTCGCGCGCCGCATCATCGACGCTGAGCTGCACGCCCTTCTGCTCAAGCTGCGTTTCCACCTCGACGAGGAGCTTGTCGACCACGCGCTCGAGCGTCGGGCGATCAAGCGATGCGAACTGGATCACCGCATCCAGGCGGTTGCGGAACTCCGGCGTAAAGAGTCGCCGGATCGCCTCCATGCCATCGCTGGCGTTGTCCGCGTGCATGAAGCCAATCGAGGGTCGGCTCATCTCGAGCGCTCCAGCGTTGGTCGTCATCACGATGATGACGTGCCGGAAGTCGGCCTTCCTGCCGTTGTTGTCGGTCAGCGTGCCGTGGTCCATCACCTGCAGCAGCAGGTTGAACACATCCGGATGCGCCTTCTCGATTTCATCGAGGAGCAGCACGCAGTGCGGGTGCTTGGTAATCGCCTCCGTCAGCAGACCACCCTGATCGAACCCGACATAGCCCGGCGGGGCGCCGATCAGTCGGGAGACTGTGTGGCGTTCCATGTACTCGGACATGTCGAAGCGCAGAAACTCAACCCCCATCGCGATCGCAAGCTGCCGCGTGACTTCGGTCTTGCCGACGCCGGTAGGCCCGGCGAGCAGGAAGCTGCCGAGTGGCTTTCTCTGATCACCCAGGCCCGAGCGCGCCATCTTGATGGCCGCGGCAAGAGCATCCACCGCCCGGTCCTGGCCGAAGATCACGAGCTTGAGGTTACGCTCGAGGTTCTTGAGCACCTCGCGGTCGGAAGTGGAGACGCTCTTCGGCGGGATGCGCGCCATGCGGGCCACCACCTCTTCTATATGGCGCACCTCGACGGAG
>Ga0209624_10002223_pt1 | contig 14486 bp, 10 predicted proteins | sample JacPinW_OM2H0_O1_FD_188565 | JGI IMG/M metagenome (GOLD analysis project Ga0209624, IMG submission 188565) | Forest soil microbial communities from Algoma, Ontario, Canada - Jack Pine, Ontario site 1_JW_OM2H0_O1 (SPAdes) (version 2) | ecosystem: Environmental > Terrestrial > Soil > Boreal...
CGCCCGGGCCAGGTTATACAGCGCGGGAATCAACAGGCGCGCCGTAAGATCGCCGGCGGCGCCGAAGATTACCATCACACAAGGATCGCCCTGCTTGCCGATGCGCGGTGTCGTTGCTGTGGGCTGTTCCGCCAATTGCGCCATAAATCAAATCCTCAGAATTCTCCGCTCAAATGCGTTCTGGTTACGCGCTCTTCTTCACTGCGCCGGTCTCGATGTGCCCGCCGAACTTCTGCCGCATGGCGGAAAGCATCTTTTCCGCAAAGGTGTGTTGCTGCCGCGAGCGGAAGCGCACGTACAACGCCGCGGTCAGAACATCCGCAGGCACAGCTTCTTCCAGCGCGGCCTGAATCGTCCAGCGACCTTCCCCGGAATCCTGCACGTAACCTTCATATTCTGAAAGTGTAGGATTCTCCGTCAAAGCCATCGCCGTAAGATCGAGCAGCCACGAACTGACCACGCTGCCCCGCCGCCAAACTTCGGCGATATCCGGCAAGTTCAAATCGTAGCGGATATCTTCCGGCAAGTCTTTACTGGTGGCATTCTTGAAGATGTCGAAGCCCTCGGCATAAGCCTGCATGATCCCGTATTCGATTCCGTTGTGCACCATCTTCACAAAATGGCCGGAGCCTGAAGGACCGCAGTGAATGTACCCTTGCTCGGCTGAGCTCTTTTGAGCCGACCCGTCAAGTTTTTCCCGGCCCGGAGTGCGAGGAATATCGCCGATGCCCGGAGCCAGCGTCTTGAAAATAGGATCGAGCCGCTGCACCGCTTCTTTCGGCCCACCAATCATCATGCAGTAGCCGCGCTCAAGACCCCAGACGCCGCCGCTGGTGCCCACGTCGACATAGTGAATGCCTTTGCTCTTGAGCTGGCCGGCGCGGCGCACGTCATCTTTGAAATAAGAATTGCCGCCGTCGATGATGACGTCGCCGCTTTGCATGTGCTGCGCCAGCTTCTGCACCGTCTGCTCGGTGGGGACGCCCGCCGGCACCATCACCCACGCTGCTCGCGGAGGTTTCAACTTGCTGACCAGATCTTCCAGCGAGGACGAACCGCCGGCTCCTTCGCCTGTAAGCTGCTTCACCGCCTCCGCACTCAGATCCGAGACTACGAGCTGATGTCCGCCGCGCATCAAACGGCGCGTCATGTTTGCGCCCATGCGGCCCAGACCCACCATTCCCAATTGCATGTGGTTGCTCCTTAACCGTTGCGCCGAAACCGCAGCGCCAGAACTGTCACGTTCGAAACCTAGTGCCGGCATCCCGCCGGCTTCTCACCGCCGAAAGCTATCCCAGAGCCTTTTGAACCGCTGTCGCCAGCGTCACCAGACCCGCATCCGCATTCTTCCAATCGTCGATACTGGTCTTTACCGCCGCCGCCAGGCTTTCCGGCAGCGAGGTTCGCACACGGTTCAAGCAGTTCTTCCTTTAGACTGAGTGCTCTTCTCCACCGCAGCCAGCAGCTTGTGGAACGCATCCGCAAACAGTTTCACGCCGTCATCCGTCAGCTTGGTAGTGACTTCCTTCATCGAGATGCCGGTCTTGGCCAGGTCGTCCATCACCTTCTGCGCGCCGGCCACGTCTTCAGTAAGGCTGTTGCGCAACTTTCCGTGATCCCGAAACGCGTCGATCGTAGCCGGAGGCATGGTATTCACCGTGTCCGGTCCAATCAATTCCTCAACGTACATCACATCACGATACGCGGGATTCTTCGTGCTCGTGCTCGCCCACAAAACGCGCTGGGTTTGCGCTCCCTGAGCCGCCAGCGCCTGCCATCGCGGCCCGCTGAAGATGCGCTGATAACGCTGGTAGGTCAGCTTTGCATTAGCAATCGCAACTTTGCCCAGCAAGCTCTTCAGCACCACCTCTTGTTGCGGGTCGGTGGTGGTCTTCAGCTTGTCGTTAATCATCGAATCCACCAGCGAATCGATTCGGCTGATGAAGAAGCTGGCCACGCCTCCGATCTTCTTCAGACTACCGCCACGCTTTGCCAGATCTTCGAGTCCGGCGATGTGCGCCTCCGCCACCTTCTCGTAAACGTCCTGCGCGAACAGCAAAGTCACATTGACATTGATGCCTTCGCCGATCGCCTGGCGGATCGCGGGAAGTCCCTCGGCCGTGCCCGGAATCTTTATCATTACGTTCTCCCGGTTCACGGCTTTCCACAAGCGGCGCGCCTCATCGATCGTCTCCTGAGTTTTCAGCGCGAGCAGAGGAGAAACCTCTAGGCTGACATACCCATCCCGGGACTTCGAGCTTTCATAAACCGGACGCAGCACATCGGCGGCATCTTGGATGTCGCGAATCGCAATCAGTTCAAACCGGCCGGTCGCGTCCAGATCACTGCGCGTAGCCAGCGACTTCAAGATATCGTCGTAAAGCGAGCTTTCGGCGATCGCCTTCTCGAAAATCGACGGATTCGAAGTCATGCCTCGAAGCCCATCCTCCTCAATCATCGTTTTCAGTTTGCCGCTTGTGATCAGGTCGCGCCGGATGTAGTCCAGCCACATCGACTGCCCGTAATTGAGTAACTCCTTGACAGGATTCGTAGCTTTTGAGGTTTCCAGAACTCCCGTTGGCTGCATGATGATTTCTCCCTGGATGAATCGACAGCGGGCGCCGCTGCTTGATCAAACGGTCGATCAAAGCGTCGTCCGGTCAAGTCTGAGTGCCCACTTCAGTGTGCGAGTGGGGAGTGAGTAAATTGCCGCTACTTTTCCGCAATCGCCTTGCGCGCTTCCGCGACTACCGCATCGGCAGTAAAACCGAAAAACTTCAACAAATCTTTCAACGGCGCCGAAGCCCCGAACCGGTGCATGCCAATCTTTCGTCCCTTCAGTCCGACGTACCGCTCCCAGCCGAAAGTTGCAGCCATTTCCACCGAAACGCGCGCCGTTACGGAAGAGGGCAGTACGCTTTCTTTGTAAGCTGCATCCTGCTGCTCAAAGACTTCCCACGAGGGCATGCTCACCACCCGCGCCGCAACGCCTTCCTCCTTGAGCCTTTCGTAGGCCTCCACGCACAACGATACTTCGCTGCCTGTGCCCATCAGAATCACGTCCGGCTTGCCCCCAGGCGCATCGGCCAGGACGTACGCCCCTCTCGCTGTGCCCGACGCCGAGGCATACTTCGTGCGGTCAAAAGTTGGAACTGCTTGCCGCGTCAGCACCAATGCCACGGGCTGATGCTGCAACTTCGCAATGATCTTCCACGCTTCGACCACTTCGTTCGCGTCCCCAGGACGCAGCACAATCAGATTTGGCATCGCACGCAAGGAAGCCAGCTGCTCGATCGGCTGATGCGTTGGGCCGTCTTCTCCCAGGCCAATCGAATCGTGGGTAAAAATGAAAATGGATGGAATTTCCATCAGCGCGGAAAGCCGGATACTGGCCCGCATGTAGTCGCTGAAATTAAAGAAAGTCGCACCGAACGCCCGGATTCCAGAAACCGTGAGCCCGTTCACACTCGCGCCCATCACGTGCTCGCGCACTCCGAAGTGCAGATTGCGCCCGGCATACTGGCCCGGCTGAAAATCGCCCGCACCTTCAAAATTCAGCGGGGTCTTGTTCGAAGTAGCCAGGTCGGCCGAACCGCCGATCAGCCACGGAATGTTCTGCGCCAACACATTCAGCACCTTCCCCGAACTCTCGCGGGTGGCTATTCCTTTAGCGTCCGCCGGAAACGTCGGCAAATTCTTATCCCACCCGCCGGGAAGCTCGCGGCGTTGCATGCGATGCAAGCGGTCCGCCAGCTCCGGATACTTTTGCGAATACCCCGCAAACATCTGCGCCCAGCGTTCCCGCGCGTCTCGACCACGCTTTCCAACCCCATCCCGGAAATGCTCGCGAACACCTTCCGGCACCAGGAACTTGGCATCCTCCGGCCAGCCATAAAACTTCTTCGTGAGGCGCACTTCTTCTTCGCCGAGGGGCTCTCCGTGCGCCGCATTGCTGTCCTGCTTATGCGGTGACCCATAGCCGATATGGCTGTCCACAATGATCAGCGTGGGGCGATCCGTGGTTTTCTGGAATGTTTGAAAAGCGCGGGCCAGCATCTCCAGATCGTTGGCATCGGCGACGCGTGTCACATTCCATCCGTAGCCGACAAATCGCGTGGCCACATCTTCGCTGAACGACCAATCGGCAGGGCCATCCAATGTGATGCCATTGTGGTCATACATCCAGCAGAGATTGGAAAGTTTGAGATGTCCGGCCAGCGACGCTGCTTCGCCGCCAATGCCTTCCATCAGGTCGCCGTCCGAACACATGGCGTAGACGTTGAAATCGAAGACTTCAAAACCCGGCCGGTTGAAATTCGCGGCCAGCCACCGGCTCGCAATGGCCATCCCAACGCTGTTTCCCACGCCCTGGCCGAGCGGCCCCGTGGTTGTCTCCACCCCGGTAGCGAGGTGCGATTCGGGATGCCCAGGAGTCCGGCTCCCAAGTTGCCGGAAGCGCTTGATCTCCTCCATGGAGATTGACAGCTCCTTCAAAACATCCCCGTCTTTGTTGACTTCGCGCACGCCCGCCAGATAAAGCATGGCGTAGAGCAACATGGAAGCATGGCCGTTCGACAGCACGAACCGGTCGCGGTTCAGCCACTTCGGATCCTCCGGGTCGTAACGGAGAAATTCCTGCCAAAGGCAGTAAGCCACTGGGGCCAGGCCCATCGGGGCTCCCGGATGCCCGCTGTTGGCTTGCTGTACTGCGTCAATCGCCAAAGTGCGGATGGTGTTGATGCACAAAAGGTCCAACTGCTTGCCGGTCACTAACGCTTGTTCGCTGACTGCCATGCGATGCCCGCTCCTCCCAGAGGACAATGGCTTGCCCCACTGGTTTATTAGAGTTCCTGGTGCCAAAAAGGGTTACAGTTACGCATCGAGTGTACCAATTTCTTGCGGACCCATGTCGCGGGACCTGTGAAAAATGGAGAGAAGTGGCCGCTCGACGGGAATAGAGGAAGAAAAGAAAAACGAGGTTAATTCTACTTCAGCAGCTGCAGGTAGCTGCTTTCGCTGTTCGACGCTCTGGTAGTTTCTTGCACATACTTAAGGAACTGGCGGAGATGCTCTTTTTCGGCGGGATCCATTCCCTCGAAGCGAACCCGAACTCCCCCTGCCGGCGCGCTGCGAGTGACCACTCCATTCAGCGCGAGACCCTTCACCCAGATCTTGCCGCTCGCGACCCAAAGTCCAATTTCCACTTTAGCGCCGCCGCTGATGTGGGCAGCAGTCTCCACCTGGCATCCCCCCATGCTCGTGTTGGAAAGATTGCCCCAAATGGGAGCATCCGCATCATTGACCCGCATCTCCACTGCTACGAAACATTTAATTCTGGGATGACGTCGCCGGTCTTGTCCCCAGTTCGGGCTGAACAGATCAGGCTCGAACGGCGGAGTGGCCGAGACCGAAGTTGGCATGGGCTGCGGGGAAGACTCCTTCGCCACCTTAGTTGAGGTTGCCGCGGTGGCCCCGCTGGAAGCTCCTTGTTTGATTTCACGCATCGCCGCCAGCAGAGCTTGTTCCCTGCGTTCCGGCGGAGCATCGCGATAAATCTGCAGCAGTTTCCCCAGGTTCCGGGCCAGGTCAGGATCGGCCAGCAACCCGGTCCAGTCCGTTCCCACCGCCGCGTTAGGCTTGGCGTCACTCATTCAAATAGTTTTCCACTCGTTCTCGCGAACGAGTCCCTGTTACCAGCTTGAACCACAGGTCACCCGTCCACAAGATGACGGAAGTCATCCCCAAAATGCCCGTCCCGGAATCGGCCACAGGCCTCGTGGGTCGGCAGGCTTTCCACTGGACACTCCCCTCAATCCGCCGGTTTCAGGCCCTTGAGGTGATGCTTCAGTGCTTCTAGTTGCTCGTTGGTGAGAGACAGGAATTCGAAGCCGTAGTGGTACCCGCGTCGGTAGCGGACCACGGCGCGCACCGCCCACGGCAGGGCAGCTCCCGGAAGCAGGAATCTCAAACCGGTCACCTCACCGCTGTTCAATTCCGCCGCCAGAAGTATGCCGATTCCGGCTTCGGCAAGATCCCGGCAGTGTCCTTCAAGATTGTGGTATTGATTTTCCAGAAGATAGCTCACGGTCACTCGGAAGTCGGCGGAGTATCTCGGATGCCGCCTCCGGCGCCGGGCGCTCTGGTTGGCGGCGGGTTTTGGAGTCGAGGCAGGCATGAGGCGAAGTCGATATTTCCTGGCGCTTAGTCTTGCGGTTTATTGCGGCTCGAACGCGAGTTGAACAAGTTCAGTCGTTTCCCCTGGTGCTACTTCAAACTTCCATTTGCGTACCGCGTCGATGGCCGATTGAATCAGCGCGGGGCTTCCCCCCAACGCATTTGCCGATTTAACGCTCCCGTTTGGCCGGACGACAACTTCCAGCTTCACCACTCCTCTAATATGGGCACGCCTCGCAAGTTCCGGATAAACCGGAGCAACTCTTTCGATCGTTCTTCGTCCCGCGCGGCCTTCCCCCTGACACGCGCCGGTCGCTGTGAATGCACCCATACACAGAGCTAGTGCTGCCAGCAAACTGCCTACTCGACGCATAGAGGATGAGCCTGGTCTCTTCAGTACTCTATCGGCAGGCAGTGCGGAGCGGAAGTGTCTAAAGTGGAAGTGTCTAAAGTAATGTGTTCCAATCCTTATCTCGTCGCTGGTCAGACCACCGGGTTTTTGCATCAAAGGGTGTCTTACACGAATCAATAGGAGGACGATATGCTATGAATGAAAAAGGTCGTCCTGAAGACTTTCTTTATAATGGAACCTTTTCCAAAGCGAAAATGCCCCGCTCCTTGTTTCGTCCCACCAAGTTTGTAGCGTGCGCCTTGATATTGCTGGGGGGCGTCGCGGGTATTTTGGCGCAGAATTCCGCGCCTGTCCCGTCCATCACTCTCCCCGGATCGCAGAGTCCGTTTACCGGCAGCGAGCCTGAGGGCAAAGCTTCTCCCCAGGTTTTGCAGCTGAGTTTCCAGGAAGCTATCGACCGCGGACTCCGCAACAACCTCGGCCTGCTGCTCTCCGGAGATCAAACCATCATGGCGCGCGGCGAGAGATGGAAGGAACTCAGCAACCTTCTGCCCAACGTGTCGGCCCGAGTGCAGGAAGACGTGCAAACCCTGAGCCTCACTGCCCTCGGCCTCAAGAGCAACGTTTTCCCTTTTCCAGTTCCCCGGGTGATTGGCCCTTTCAACTACTTCGACGCGCGCGCCTCACTCAGTCAGTCTCTGTTCAACTTCCACGACATCGAGAAGGAGCGCGCCGCCTCCGCGAGTCTGAAATCCGCGCAATACACCTACAAAGATGCCCGTGAACTGGTTGTGCTGGCCGTCGGAAACGCCTATTTAGTAGCGATTGCCAGCGCCGCTCGCATTGATACCACTGACGCCCAGGTGAAGAATGCCCAGGCTCTGTACAACAAAGCGGTCGACCAGCAAAGAGCGGGCCTGAATCCGGCCATCGATACTCTGCGATCTCAAGTCGAGTTGCAAACCCGCCAGCAGCAACTCATCGCCGCGCGCAATGATTTCGACAAGCAGAAACTGTCTTTAGCTCGCGTCATCGGCCTGCCTCCCGGGCAGGAGTTCGTCCTTACCGAGAAAGTCCCGTATCAGGCGCTGACTCCCTTGCCCCTTGAGGTCTACTTGCAGCGCGCCTATGCTTCGCGTTCCGACTACCAGGCCGCGCAGGCGCAAGTGCAGGCGGCAGAATTTTCGCGCCGGGCCGCGACCGCTGGGCACTATCCCACCCTGGACTTTAATGCGAACTACGGCGACATCGGGGTCACCCCGGCACAATCGAACGGAACCTGGCAGGTGAATGGCGGACTGAACATCCCCATCTTCGCCGGAGGAAAGGTCCACAGCGATGTTCTCGAAGCCGATGCCGGGTTAAAGCAAGCCCGTTCTCAATTGAATGACCTGCGCGGCCGCATCGATTACGAAGTCCGTGCCTCGTTGCTGGACTTGAGCTCCGCCGCCGAACAGGTCGAGGTGGCCCGCAGTTCCGTCGATTTGGCGGAACAAACCCTTGCCCAATCCGAGGATCGCTTCACCGCCGGCGTCACCGACAACCTGGAAGTGGTTCAAGCCCAGGAGTCCGTCGCCAGCGCACATGAGAACTACATCCAGAGTCTCTATGCGCATAATCTGGCCAAGATCGAATTAGCCCGCGCGATCGGAGACGCCGAGCAGGGAGTCAAACGATATTTGAAAGGCGAACACTAACTCATGGAACAGACGACGCAAAGTCCGCCAGCCGCTGGGCCCGACCGGACGGGGAACGATCAGCCGGAGAGCCGCACTCAGCCCTTGCCCTCCACGGAGCGCGACTTCCACACTCGCCCTTCGCGGACCGCCAGCCCCGGCTTTCGTATCGCAGTCGGCATCGCAGCCGTCGTGCTCCTGGTCGCGGGGGTTCTCGTTTACCGCTATGTCGAAAGCTACGAATCTACCGATGACGCCGAGGTCGACGGCCACATCAATTCCATCAGCACCCGCATCTCCGGCCACGTCGTGAAGCTCAATGTCTTGGATAACCAGTCCGTGCCGGCGGGCGCCGTGTTGGTGGAAATCGATCCGGCAGACTACCAGGTTGCCTACGATCGCGCCAAGGCAGATTTCGACAGCGCCCAGGCCGCCGCTGCCGAAGCTGGAGTTGATGTTCCCATCACCTCAGTCAGCACCAGCAGCCAGATGTCCGCCAGCGAGGCAGATGTCGACAGCTCCCGCGCCGGCATCGCTGCTGCCAGGCAGCAGTTCGAGGCAGCCAAGGCCGAGCGCGACCAGGCCGAGGCCAACAACGTTAAGGCGCAGAACGATCTCGGTCGCTACAAGCAGCTCGTGGACAAACAGGAAATTTCGGAGCAGCAATACGATCAGGCCGTGGCCGCCGCCAAAGCCGATGCCGCTGCCGTCGAAGCCGCCCGCGCCACAGCTAATGCTGCCCAGTCTCAGGTGATTCAAGCCCAGGGAAAGCTGCAGCAGGCGGAAGCCAACTGGCGCAACGCGCAAACTGCGCCCAAACAGATGCAGGTCATACGCTCCAAGGCCGCCTCTGCACTGGCCGACGCGCAACTCAAGAAGGCCGACCTCGAGCAGGCGCAACTGAATCTGCAATACACCAAGGTCATTGCTCCGGTTGCAGGTGTAGTCAGCGATCGTACCGTCGAAGTCGGACAGAACGTCACCCCCGGCCAGGAATTGCTCAAGCTCGTTCCTCTCAACGATGTCTGGATCACCGCCAACTTCAAAGAGACCCAGCTTCGTCAGATGAAAGTCGGCCAGCCGGTCACGATTGAAGTCGATGCCAACGGAAGAAGTTACAAAGGCAAGGTCGATAGCATCGCCGGCGCCAGCGGCGCCCGCTTCAGCCTGTTGCCTCCCGAAAACGCAACCGGCAACTACGTGAAGGTCGTGCAGCGCATTCCAGTGAAGATCGTGCTCGATCCCGGAGAGAACAAAGATCAGTCGTTGCGGCCCGGCATGTCGGTCGTCCCTAAGGTCTGGATCCGGTAATGAGCGCCGCTGCGCCACCGCTCGAGAACGCTGAGGTCTGGCGTCCGGCAATCAATCCGTGGATCATCGCCATCACGGTCACGCTGGCGACTTTCATGGAAGTGCTCGACACCTCCATCGCCAACGTCGCCCTGCCCCACATCGCCGGCAGCCTCTCGGCCGGCCAGGACGAGAGCACCTGGGTCCTGACTTCCTATCTCGTCTCCAACGCCATCATTCTCCCGCTGAGCGGCTGGCTTTCGTCCATCATGGGCCGCAAGAATTTTTACATGAGCTGCGTAGCTCTGTTCACCATCAGTTCTTTCCTGTGCGGGCTCGCACCCAACCTGGCCACGCTCATCGTTTGCCGCGTGCTGCAAGGCATTGGGGGAGGCGGACTGCAACCCAGCGAGCAGGCCATCCTCGCCGATACTTTTCCTCCCGCCAAGCGCGGCATGGCCTTCGCGGTTTACGGCATCGCCGTAGTCACCGCGCCCGCAATCGGTCCCACTCTCGGCGGATGGATCACCGACAACTTCACTTGGCGCTGGATTTTCTTCATCAACATCCCGGTCGGCATCCTTTCCCTGCTCCTTACCTCGCGGCTCATTCAGGATCCACCCTTTCTCAAGCGCCGCAAGCTCAGCGAAACCACCATCGACTACGTCGGCCTCGGCTTCGTAGCCCTCGGCCTGGGGACTCTGCAGATCGTTCTCGACAAAGGCCAGCGCGACGATTGGTTCGAATCCCACTTCATCGTGACTCTCTCTTTGATTGCCGCGGCCTCCTTGATCTTCGTTGTCATATGGGAGTGGCGTCACAAAGATCCCATCATCGATCTGCACTTGTTCCGCGATCGCACATTTGGCATCTCGAACCTGTTGATGTTCATGCTGGGATTTGCGCTCCTCGGCAGTACACTCCTGCTGCCCCTGTTCTCTCAAACTCTGCTCGGCTATACGGCCGAGCAAGCGGGCTTGGCCCTCATGCCCGGCGGATTCACCATCATTCTTCTGTTGCCTCTGGTTGGATTCTTACTCTCCCGCTACAGTCCACGCTGGTTGCTATTTTTCGGCCTCGTCGTGCTTTCCGGTTCGCTGTTCCACATGACCGGCTTTAATCTGGACATGGACTTTAGAACTGTAGCCACCGCTCGCGTATTTCAGGCCGCTGGCATGGCGTTTCTGTTCGTCCCGATAAACACCGCGGCCTACGCGTTTCTCCCCCGCGACAAGAACAACGCCGCCTCCGGCTTGATGAACCTCGCGCGCAACATGGGCGGCAGTGTCGGCATTTCCCTGGTCACCACCCTGCTCGATCGCCGCACCCAGGTTCACTTGAGCTACTTGTCCCGCAATCTCAGCGCCTCGAATCCAGCATTCCAGTCGATGTTGCAGGGCGCCACGCAGGCCATGCGGGCACACGGCGCGAGTGCGGCTTTTGCCACCCGTCAGGCCTATGCCCTGATTGAGAGCACCGCACAGCGCCAGGCCACCATGCTGGCTTACATAGATGACTTCCGGCTTCTCGCCATCGCCATCCTGCTGATGGTCCCCCTCGTTTTCCTGATGAAAAAAGGCCGCCCCGGCGGCGGAATGGCTGTACACTAGTCCGCGGTATTCGCTGACAAGCGCGAACGGCGCGAGGTTGCTCGTGCGTAAGGAGATCGGGGAGGGCACGACTTCAGTCGTGCCGTAAAAGGCATTCCATCGACCGCGGCTTTAGCCGCTGAGGTACCTTAGAGCATGTTCCGTCTCATCACCATCGAGCGCGAATACGGCTGCGGCGCAGCCGCCATCGCCGCCGAACTAGCCAATCGTCTGAGCTGGAAGCTCTGGGACCGCCTCCTCACCGAAGAGATCGCCCGCCTTGCCAATGTGGACGCTTCCACCGTGAAGCGCTGCGAAGAGCATGTGGATAGCCCCTTCTACCGACTGTCAAAAGTCTTCTGGCGCGGCAGCTACGAGCCTACGTCCTCTCTTGGCAGTCAGTCCTTCGACGCCGATTGCATGATGTCGATGATGGAGACAATCACCGCAAAGATTGCGCAGGAAGGGAATGCAGTCGTGGTCGGACGCGGCGCCCCTTACTTCCTGCGCGAGCGCCCGGACGCCTTCCACGTATTTCTTTACGCCCCCCGCGCAGAAAAAGTCCGCCGCATCCTGCAGGAGGGCTGCACGGCATCGGCGGCCGAGGATCTTGTCGATACTGTCGACCGTGAGCGCATCGCCTACGTCAAACACTACTTCGACGCCGACTGGCCTACCCGCTCCCTCTACCACGTCATGATCAACACCGCGGTAGGAAATGAATCGGTCGTCGAGACAATCCTCAACACCATGCGAATGGTCGAGGGCCGCCCCAAAGCCACAGCCTACGAACCCCCGAAAGTCCCCAGCTCTGTCTAGATCAAATTGGGCCTTTGCTATAATCAAAGTGTGCTAACCGAAGAAGACAAACAGTCGATTAGCCAACGGTTATAGAAGGTGGAAACTACTCTTCTCACCGAGTTTCACAAATGGGCGTCCCCAGTCGAATTGCGTCAGAAAAGCCACGCCGCAGCGATTCGTGCACTGGATACCGAGGTTGAGGCTCTGTCGGACCGGCTAAAGAATCTCGAAGGCCGCTAATCGATCCCTCGTCAAAGTAGCTGGCCCTGGAACATGAGCCTGGAGTGTGAGCCCGCAAGTGAAGGTAGTCGTTCCCGCGCGGACGAACCTCGGCCGGTGAGGGCGAGTCAGCGAACCCGCCCCGGGCCCGGACAACACTCTTCCACACAAACATCCGCCCGCGGCCCCAGCGATCCCAACGCCCGCCGCTCCGAGCCCGAATCCATCCGCTCCACAATCAACTCGCGAATCATGCCAATGAACTTCGGATGCACGCCCACAGTCTTCGCTCGAGCCATCGCCAACCCCAGCGAATCGCACAACTGCCGCGCTTCCACATCCAGGTCGTACACCACTTCCATGTGATCCGAAATGAAGCCGATCGGCGCTAGCACCACAGCCGACGCCACATTTCCCGCCTTCACCGCGCGCAGGTAATCAAGAATGTCAGGCTCCAGCCACGGCTGTCCCGGCGCTCCGCTGCGACTCTGGTAGACGAGCGCGTCGTTGGGATGCCCCAGCGCCCCCGAAACCAGTCGCCGCACTTCCTCCAGTTGTTTCACGTAATCACAGCCGTCGGCCATGGAAACCGGAATGCTATGCGCGGTGTATACGATCTGCACGTTCCCCCGCGCGTCCTCTGGAATGTCACGCAGCGCCTCACGCACCCGTTCAACCGTAGCCTCAATGAATCCCGGATGGTTGAAGAACGCCCGCAGCTTGTGCACTTCCGGCGCGCCCGCCCCTACGTCGCCCTGCGCCCGCACAACGTCCTCGCGATACTGCCGGCACCCCGAGTACGAACTGTAAGCCGAAGTAACGAACGCCAGAGCCCGCCGGACACCGTCCTGCTTCATCTGCCGCAAAGTCTCCGGCAGCAGCGGATGCCAGTTCCGGTTCCCCCAGTAAATCGGAAGCCTCGGCCCATTCCGCTCCAACTCCGCTCCCAGCGCGGCAATCAGGTCACGCGTCTGCTGATTGATCGGACTCCTGCCCTCGAAGTGGTAATAGTGCTCGGCGACCGCGAGCATCCGTTCGCGCGGAACATTCCGTCCACGCAGCACGTTTTCGAGGAAGGGAATCACCTCGTCCTTGGATTCCGGCCCACCGAAAGAAACCACTAGAATGGCGTCGTAGTTCATGTCGAAATTGAATGGCGAGACGTTCTTGATTCTACCTTCAACTCGAAAACGAGATGGCTACCAGCCGCCAGGGCAGTCCTGCCCAACTCGTGAATGCCGCGTGTTACGCTTTCTGCTGGGACTATGAAGACGCTGCGCCGGATCTTTAAAGCATTTCACTACCGCGATTTCCGCCTGATGTGGATTGGCGCCTGCACCTCCAGCATCGGCACCTGGATGCAGATCGTGGCCCAGGGCTGGCTGATTTACCGGCTCAGCCACTCCGCCTTCTTGCTGGCGCTCGATCAATTCCTCGGCGGCATCCCCATCTTTCTATTCTCTCTGATCGGGGGTGTCGTAGCGGATCGTGTGGAGCGCCGAAAGATTCTTCTGGGCTCCCAATATTTACAGATGTTCTCCGCCGCAGTGCTCACCCTCCTGGTCGCGACCGGTCGCGTTCACGTCTGGCACATTCTCTGTCTTTCTTTCGTTTCCGGTTTTGCCCAGGCCTTCGGCGGACCCGCCTATTCGGCGCTGATTCCCACGTTGGTTGAAAAGGAAGACATGCCGAACGCCATCGCCCTGAATTCGATCCAGTTCAACGTGGCGGTCATGGTCGGGCCAGCACTGGCCGGGCAGGCCTTGGCCAAGCTGGGAGAGAAATGGTGCTTCGGCCTGAACGCACTGTCCTTCCTCGCGCCCATCGTGTCCCTGTCCATGATCACGGCCCGTTTTCTGCCGGTAAAAACCGGAGAGTCGATGTTCAACAGCTTGAAGCAAGGCATCCGCTTCACCCGCAAGCAGGCGTCCATGGAAGCGCTGATTGTGCTGGCTTTCTGCATGACCGCTTTAGGCATGCCTATGCGCACCTACATTCCCGTGTTCGTGAAAGACATTTTCCATCGCGGCCCGGAAACCTACGGCAACCTGCTCGCGCTAATGGGCCTGGGATCGATCTTTGGCTCTCTGGGAATCGCGACCGCAGGCAATATGCGAAAAAAAGGACTGGTCGCCCTGGGAGCGCTTTTCTGCCTGGGCGCGGCTATTTCCGGCTTCGCTCTTTCGAAATCGGTGCAGCTAAGCGGCGCCATCCTGGTGCTGGCGGGGGCTTCCATGATGGCGGTCTTTGCCACCGTGAACTCGCTCGTCCAGTTGATCACCACCAACGAAATGCGCGGCCGCGTGATGAGTGTCTACAATTTCGCATTCCGCGGCGGCATGCCTATGGGCAACCTGTTGTCGGGATGGCTCGTCCCCCTGTTCA
>Ga0209624_10002224_pt1 | contig 14483 bp, 16 predicted proteins | sample JacPinW_OM2H0_O1_FD_188565 | JGI IMG/M metagenome (GOLD analysis project Ga0209624, IMG submission 188565) | Forest soil microbial communities from Algoma, Ontario, Canada - Jack Pine, Ontario site 1_JW_OM2H0_O1 (SPAdes) (version 2) | ecosystem: Environmental > Terrestrial > Soil > Boreal...
TCCGATCTCCGGCCTACCTCGATTGATCGGCATGATTACGGCTGCCACGCGTTGTGACCTCCCCGAAATCCTGGCGATCTACAACGAGGTTATCCGCAACTCCACAGCCATTTATACCGAGGTTGAGTTGACTGCCGAGCGCGGCGAAGCGTGGTACGACGCGAAGATCGCAAGCGGCTTCCCGCTGATCGCCGCGCGAGATGCATCCGGAATCACGGGTTTCGGAAGCTTCGGCGAGTTTCGCGCATGGCCGTGCTACCGGCACAGCGTTGAGCATAGTGTTCACGTTCGCGCGGATCGCCGCGGTTTAGGGATAGGCCGGAATCTGGTCACCGAGCTGATGAATCGAGCCTCTGCCATGCAGAAGCACGTCATGATCGCGGGCGTCGATGCCGACAACGCCGCGTCGATCAAGCTGCATCAGAGCCTTGGATTCATCAATGTAGGGCATTTTCATGAAGTGGGATTCAAGTTCGGGCGTTGGCTCGACCTGGTGTTCCTACAATGTCGCCTTCCTGCTACAAATCAGTTAACAACTGTAAAACAGCCGTCCTAAACCCTAAGCAGCCCGTGCTCGTATCTCAGTCTTGATATCATGAGGGTGTGGTACGAGCTACACAGACAGACATCGAAACGGCGGTCGAAGCTTTGCGCGCCGGAGAATTGGTCGTGTTTCCGACCGAGACCGTCTATGGTGTCGGCGCGAACGCGTCCAACCCCCCGGCCGTGCGCAAGATTTTCGAGGTCAAGGGGCGGCCGCCGGATCATCCGGTCATCGTTCATTTGGACGATCCGCGCTACCTGCATCGCTGGGTTTCCAATATGCCGCCGGTTGCGCAAGCATTGGCCGATAAATTTTGGCCGGGACCTTTGACGCTGATTTTGCCCAAGGCGGAAAGCGTCAATGAAATCGTCACGGGCGGCCAGGACAGCATCGGCATTCGCGTGCCCTCGCACCCCATCGCGCAGCAGCTGCTGAATGCCTTTGGGGGCGGTATTGCGGCGCCGTCCGCCAATCGCTATGGACGCTTGAGTCCCACCAAGCCTGAGCATGTGCGCGATGAACTCGGCGATGCGATCAAGGTGATCTTGGACGGCGGCGATTCGCCCATTGGGCTCGAGTCCACCATCGTGTCCTGCCTCGACAATCAGGCGCGGCTGCTGCGTCCGGGATTCATCACGCGCTCGCAGCTCGAGCAGGTGGTGGGTCCCATGGCGGTCGGTGGAACGGCTCCCCGGGTTCCGGGCGATCGGAAATTGCACTATGCGCCATCGACACCGCTCGAAATCGTGGCCTCGGACGACCTCGAGGTTCGAGCGGGCGAGATCGCGGCGCGGGACGAGAAAGTGGCGGTGCTCGCCATGCGGCCGCCGCTGCAAACCCAACGTCATATGACCTGGATAAACGCCGGCAAAAAGCCGGACACTTACGCGCACAACCTGTACAACCATTTGCGCACCCTGGATCGGGTTGGCTGCGTCAAGATTTTCGTGCAAAGTCTGCCTCAGGATGAGCGGTGGGCGGCGATTCTCGATCGCCTGCAGCGCGCCAGCGGCATGGGCGATGACTCCTTGGAGCTGAGCGTCAGCTAGCGCATGGAGCTCGATCCCAAGCAGGACCCTTTCTCGCGAGAGGCGATTCAACATTTGGTGGCGCGCTACGGCTCCCCCCTGTTCGTGATCGATGCGGAACGTGTCCGTCAACAATACCGCCGCTTGGCAGCGGCGTTGCCGGGCGTCGATCTGCATTACGCCTTGAAGCCGCTGCCGCACTCATCGCTCATTACCACGCTGAATTCGGAAGGCGCTTTTTTCGATCTCGCGACCAACGGCGAGGTCGAATTGGTGCGGCGCTTGAAGGTTGCGCCCGAGCGCTGCATCCACACCCATCCGATCAAGCGCGACAGCGACATCCGCACGGCCTTGAGCTTTGGCGTGACCCGCTTCGTCATCGACAATCCCGATGAGCTGCGAAAGTTCACCAAGTATCGCAGCCGCGCATCGCTGCTGATCCGCGTTTCCTTCCGCAGCCCCGATGCCCAGGTCGATCTATCGCGCAAATTTGGCTGCGATCCGGAAGCGGTTGCAGATCTGTTGCGACTCGCCGCGGAACTGCAAATCAAAATAGACGGATTGTCGTTTCACACCGGCTCGCAAAACACCGATTCAGGAATGATTGTCAGGGCCATCAACGTGTGTCGCGAGCTGCTGCAGAGTGCCGCCGAAGCGGGACATTCCCCGCACATGCTCGACATCGGCGGCGGATTTCCGGTGGAATACTTAAAACCCGCCCTGCCCATCGAAGAGTTTTGCGCGCCGATCAAAGCGGCGCTCAATAAGTTGCCGCCCGCGGTGCGCGTGATTGCCGAACCCGGGCGCTATATCGCGGCCCCGGCGGCGATCGCGGTGGCCTCCGTGATGGGGCGCGCGCTGCGCGACGGCCGCTGGTGGTACTACCTGGATGATGGCCTGTATGGCAGCTACAGTGGTCAGATGTACGACCACTCAGTATTTCCGGTCGAGGCTCTGGTGCCCGGAACGCAGACCTTCCCGTCGGTGCTGGCAGGGCCGACCTGCGACAGCATCGATGTCATCCGGGAAAAATTGGAACTGCCCAAGCTCGACATGGGTGACCTCGTCATCGGCCGCGTGATGGGTGCCTACACCTGGGCCTCGGCGTCGGAATTCAATTTTTTCCCGCGCGCCACCGTGCTGGCGCTGGATCACGGCCGGCTGCTGGACGGGTGTCAGTGATGATTTCCCGGCGCCGCATGCTCATGGCAACGGGAGCCTTGGCGGGCACGGCGGCGCTCTGGGCGCGTTCCTCGATCGGCGCTCCCGATCCAAACCTTAAGCCTCGGCGAATCGCGCTGGTCAACCTGCATACCGGCGAGCGGCTGGAAACCGAGTACTTCCGCGATGAGGCATACGTGCCTGACGCGCTTGCGGCGATCGATGTCCTGCTGCGGGATTTTCGCAGCGGTGAGAAGCACGCCATGGATCCCAAGCTCCTGGACTACCTGGTCGATGTCGCGGCGCAAGTTAACGTCTCGCCCGCGTACAGCGTCATCTCAGGCTATCGATCGCCCGAAACCAACGAGCGCCTGCACGAGCGCAGCAGCGGTGTCTCGCAGCACAGTTTGCACATGCAGGGACGCGCCATCGATGTGCGCATGAGCGGCGTGGATTGCGCGGATCTGGCGGCGCACGCGCAGGATTTAAAGCGGGGCGGCGTCGGGTATTACCGCGCGTCGAATTTCGTTCACTTGGACACCGGTGCGTTTCGCACCTGGCGCGGTTAGGCGAGTGCGACACCTGTTGCCTGCGGCGTTGCTGATGACGGTCGGCGCCTGCTCGCAGCCATCGGCCCCCACCGCAGCGGCGAGAGGTGAAGTTCTGTATATGCAAACCTGCGTATCGTGCCACCGCGAAAAAGGCGAGGGGGTGCCGAACGTGTATCCAAGTCTGGCTGGATCGGCGGCGGTGATGGGCGATCCCACGGCACTCGCGCAGTGGGTACTGAGCCAGAAGCGCCCCGCGACGATTCCGGCGGGCCGCTATCCCACCCAGATGTTGTTGTTCGGCTGGATGAAGGATGATGACGCGGCCGCATTGCTCACATACATTCGTTCGAATTTCGGAAACTCGGCGCCGCCGGTGGATGCCGCAACGATCGCCAAGGCGCGCGATAAATAATGGCCATGACCGCCATCCATGATTTGGTTGAGCGTTGCCGCGCAGGCACGTTGCCGGCGGCGATTGCCAAGCTGCCGTCGGGCTGGGTGGTCATGGGGGAGCGGCAGGTGCTGCCCGGATATTGCCTGTTGCTGCCCGATCCGGTGGTGCCGCACTTGAATGCGCTGGCTCCCGAGGCGCGCAGTCAATTTCTGTTCGACATGGCGACCATCGGCGATGTGCTATTGGCCATCACCGCCGCTGCCCGCATCAACTACGCGATTTACGGCAACGTGGATCCGGCGCTGCACGCGCATCTCTTTCCTCGCGACAGCGCGGAACCCGAGAGCACGCGCACCGCGCAGCCGTGGGCGTTGGATTGGAACGCGGCGCCGTTCTACTCCGACGGGCTGCACGGTGACTTCAAGCGCCGCGTCGGCTCGGAGCTTCGCAAGCGCTACGCCTCTAGGTGACCCGCAATTTGAGGGCGCGCAAGATTTCCTGCAAATCCGCCAGGGGCGCCGAGCACGTCATGCCGGTGCACAGGTAGGCTACCGTTGCAGCGCTTGCGCGTTTCGCCGCCAGGGCGGGCGGCAGTTCGGCATCGTTAGGAATGGCGAAGATCATGCGGGTGGGCCCGTACAGGCTGTTTAAGTCCATTGCCCACTGTTTGGCACTTGGTTCCTCGCCGCGAATCACCAGAATTTGCATCTTGGACAAGAAATCCTCCAATGCATTCACCAAGCTCATGTGTGCCTGAGGGTATTCTTGAATTCCCTGCCACGCGGCCTTGAGGGTGCGCTCGGCGGCATCCAGGTAGGGCAGCTCGCCCAGCAGATATCCCAGGCGGCACAGCACGGAAGCCGCGACCCCGTTGCCCGACGGCACGGATTCGTCGCCGAAGGTCTTGCTGCGGTGAATGAGTTTCTCATGATCCTTCGCGGTGAAGAAAAATCCGCCGCCATCGGTATCTTCGAATTGCTCGAGCAGCACGTCTGCCAATTGGCGCGCGAACGTCAGGTCGCTGCTGCGCCAGCGGGTCTGCAACAACTCGAGCAAGGCATCCGCCAGGAATGCGTAGTCATCGAGATACGCGGGCAGGTGCGCGCGGCCATCCTTGTAAGTCGCGAGCAGGCGGCCGTCGCGCCACAGGTGGTGATGCACGAAGTCAACGGCGGCGCCGGCGGCCGCGGCCAGGTCGGGCCGCCTAAGCACGCGCGACGCAATCGCCAGTCCCTTGATCATGAGCGCATTCCAGGCCGTGAGAATTTTCTCATCGCGCGCCGGCCACACCCGCAAATTGCGCGCTTTCAACAGCTTCGAGCGCGATGACTCTATCCTGGCGTTGACGGTTTCCGCGGACTCACCGAGCGAAGCGGCAATGTCCTCGATCGATGCAAAGGTGTGCAGATGCCATTCACCCTCGAAGTTGGCGGTGCGATTCAAGCCGAATCGGGGTGAAAAAGCCGCGTATTCCTGCGCTGTCAGCAGCGCCTGAACCTCGCTTGGCGTCCAGACGTAGAATTTCCCTTCGTGGCCTTGCGAATCCGCATCCAGGCTGGAGTAGAAGCCGCCCTCGGGCGAATGCATGTCGCGCAATGCCCAATCGGCCGTTTCGTGGGAGATCCTGGCGAACAGCGCCTCGCCGGTCGCCAGATGCGCGCGCGAATATTCGCAAAGCAGCTGCGCATTGTCGTAGAGCATCTTTTCGAAATGCGGAATCATCCAGGCAACATCGACGGAATAGCGCGCGAAACCGCCGCCGAGTTGGTCGTATAGACCGCCTTCCGCCATGCGTGTCAGCGTGAGGCTTCCCATGTACAGCGCCTGCAAATCGGGACTGGTGTCGCTCGATGTGCGGTACCAATGCCGCATGCAGCGCTCGATGCTGGTGGGATGCGGGAACTTCGGCGCGCGGGTGAAGCCGCCGAAATCGGTGTCGAAGGACTGTTCGAGCGCGGCACGCGCCTGGGCGAGGGGTGTCTCATCGAGAACGACGCTGGGCGCCGGTTGCGGTACGAGGCTGGCGAGCGCGGTCTGAAGTTGGGCGCTCTGCGCTTCGATCTGCGCGCTCTGGCCGCGATAGTACTCAGCCACACGGCGCAACAGATCGCCGAATGCCGGCAGCCCAAAACGTGCGTCCTTGGGAAAGTACGTGCCGCCGAAGAAAGGCTCCTGTTTCTTAGGGGACAGAAACATGGTCAGCGGCCAGCCACCGGAACCCTGTGTCAGCATTTGTTGCGCGACTTGATAAATCTTATCCAGGTCAGGGCGCTCTTCGCGGTCTACTTTGATGTTGATGAACAGCTCGTTCATCAGGGCAGCGGTGGCGGGATCTTCAAAGGACTCATGGGCCATGACATGGCACCAATGGCAGGCCGAATAGCCGATCGACAAGAGAATGGGCTTGTTCTCCTGCTTTGCCCGCGTCAACGCCGCCTCGCCCCAGGGATACCACTCCACCGGATTGTCGGCGTGCTGCAGCAAGTAGGGGCTGGTCTCCTCGGCGAGGTGATTGCGCAGCATGTTCACGGCCTGGGAGGCTCCTTGTCGGTTAGAATGACGTTTACTATAGCCGAAGTACTTTCCATGTCTGACCCCGGTAATGTGGCGCAACTGCCTGTCCTGCGCCTCAAGCGCAACGAAGATCGCCGCCTGCACGCCGGACATCTTTGGATCTTCAGCAACGAAGTCGACACCGGCCAGTCGCCGCTGGCCAAGTTCAAGGCCGGCGAGCTGGTGCGCGTGCTGGCGCACAATGACCGGGCTTTAGGCTTGGCCTACGTCAATCCACAATCGTTGATTGCCGCGCGAATGCTGGAGACATGGAAGATCCCCGATGTCGCGTGGCTGGCGGCGCGCATTCGCGTTGCCTTGATGTTGCGCGAGCGGCTCTATCCCAAGCCTTACTATCGATTGGTCTACGGCGAGTCCGACGGACTACCTGGGTTGGTGATCGACCGCTACGGCTCCGCCTGCGTGGTGCAAATCGGCACGGCAGGCATGGAACAGCTCAAACTGAATATCCAAGAAGCTTTGAGCCAAGTCCTTCGATGTGAGGCCGTACTGTTCAAGAACGACAGTTCGGCGCGCGAGATGGAAGGCCTGCCCAGCTATGTCGAAACCGCGACGGGCAATTTCGACAAGCCCGCGGTGGTGATCGAGGATGGACTGGAATTCCAAGCGCCCCTGGTGGAAGGCCAAAAAACCGGCTGGTTTTTCGATCAAGCCGCCAATCGACGCGCGCTGTCCAAATATGTGCGCAAGGGTGCCCGCGTTCTGGACGTGTTCAGCTATGTGGGCGCCTGGGGCGTGCGCGCGGCGCACCATGGCGCGCGCGAGGTCACCTGCGTCGACAGCTCCGCGGCCGCGCTTGAATTGGCTGCGGCGAATGCCGAGCGCAACGGCCTCAAAGTAGTCACTCGCAAAGGCGATGCGTTCGATGTCCTCGAAGATTTCGCCAAGCAGGGAGCACGATTCGATATTGTCGTTGTCGATCCGCCGGCCTTTGCCAAGCGCAAGAAAGATCTGCCCAAAGCGCTCGCCGCATACAAGCGCCTGAACCAGCTCGCCCTGCAAGCGACCGCGGACGACGGCATCCTGGTTTCCTGCTCCTGCTCTTTTCACGTGAGCTTTGATGAGCTGCAGGATGCCATTGCCAAAGCGGCGCGTGGCGCTGAGAAGCACCTGCAAATTCTTGAAATGGGCGGCCAGGCGCCGGATCATCCCGTTCACGCTGCCATACCTGAGACGCGTTACCTCAAGGCCTATTTCTGTCGGGCCAATGAAAGTTTAAAGTAGGAACCATGCTGACGTATCCGCACATCAATCCGATAGCCGTATCCCTTGGCCCCTTGCGCGTGCACTGGTACGGGATCATGTACCTGCTCGGCTTCGTCGGAGCCTGGTGGCTGGCGCGGCACCGCGCCCGGCGCCCAGGTTCGACTTGGATCCCGCTCGAGATTGACGACCTCATTTTCTACTGTGCCATCGGCGTCATCCTGGGCGGCCGCTTGGGTTGGTGCATTTTCTACGGGCACGATGTGATTGCCGAAAGCTGGCTGAATATCTTTCACATCTGGGACGGCGGCATGTCCTTTCACGGCGGCATGATGGGCGTGCTGGTCGCGGTCATCGTATTCGCCCGCGTGAAGCACAAGAAGACTGCGGATGTGCTGGATTTCGTGGCACCGCTGCCGGGCATCGGTCTATTTTTCGGCCGCCTCGGAAACTTCATCAACGGCGAACTCTGGGGCAAGCCGACGGATTTGCCCTGGGGATTCGGCGTGCCGGATGCACAGGGCATATTGATCTCGCGGCATCCCTCGCAGCTCTATGAGGCCACGCTCGAGGGCCTGGTGTTGTTTCTCATTCTGTTGTGGTTCACCGGCAAGCCGCGTCCGCGATTGGCGCCGACGGGATTGTTTCTGCTGCTGTACGGCTGCGGCCGCTTCGTGGTGGAATGGGTTCGTCTGCCGGATGCGAATATCGGTTACCTGGTCGGCAACTGGCTGACCATGGGCATGCTGCTGACGACGCCCATGATTTTGGTCGGCGCCGGGATGATGCTTTACGCCTATCGACGCAATGTACCCACCGGCAACTTAAGCGCAGTGAAGGCGTAATGCGTCAGTACCTCGATTTCCTGCGGCACATCCGTGAGCACGGCACTTCGAAGGACGATCGGACCGGCACGGGCACGCTGAGCGTATTTGGCTACCAAATGCGCTTCGATCTGAACGCCGGCTTTCCGCTGGTGACCACCAAGAAACTGCATCTGCGCTCCATTATTTACGAGCTTCTGTGGTTTTTGCGCGGCGATACCAACGTTAAATATCTGCACGAGCATGGGGTGAGCATTTGGGATGAGTGGGCGGATGAGAATGGGGAATTAGGACCTGTTTACGGCAAGCAATGGCGCAGCTGGCCCACGCAGGACGGGCGGCAAATCGACCAGCTCGCGCAGGTGCTCGAACAGCTCAAGAGCAATCCCAATTCGCGCCGAATTCTCGTCAGCGCGTGGAACGTGGGCGAATTGGATCGCATGGCGCTGCTGCCGTGTCACGCCTTGTTCCAGTTTTATGTGGCTGACGGGCGCCTATCCTGTCAGCTGTACCAGCGAAGTGCCGATGCCCTGCTGGGCGTCCCCTTCAATATCGCCTCCTATGCGCTGCTCACGCACATGATTGCCCAGCAATGCAATCTCAAAGTCGGCGACTTCGTGTGGACGGGAGGGGATTGCCATTTGTACTTGAATCATCTGCAGCAGGCCGATCTGCAGCTATCGCGCACGCCGTTTCCCCTGCCGCAGCTTAAAGTTCTGCGCAAGCCCGCAAGCTTGTTCGACTATGCGTACGAAGACTTTGAAATCCTCGATTATCGCTATCATGCTGCGATCAAAGCGCCTATCGCCGTATGAGCAAGCTCGCGCCGCACCGCAAACCTCTGTTTGAGGTTCGTCACTCGCGCATTCACGGCTACGGTGTGTTCGCGTTGCGGCGGATCCGCAAGGGAACCACGGTGATCGAGTATCTCGGCGACCGAGTGAGCCACGCCCTCGCCAACGAGCGCTATGCGGATAAGGATCCGAAAGATGGTCATACCTTTCTGTTCACCATCGATGCGAAGACGGTGATCGACGCGGGCGTCAACGGCAACGAAGCGCGCTTTGTGAACCATGGCTGCCACCCGAATTGCCAAACCGTCAATACAGGGAGGCGAATTTTCATCGAGGCGCTGCGTACCATCCAGCCAGGCGAAGAACTCGCCTACGATTATCAAATTCAGCGTGACGATGATGATCCCGCTGATGTGGACGTGATATTCGCGTGCCACTGCGGAGCGAAGAGCTGCCGGGGCAGCATGCTGGAAGTGCCGAAGAAGAAGCAAAAGTCAAAGAAAACACCGAAACCGCGGCAGCGGCGCCGCCATGCGCCGAAGCGCGCAGCCGGGCGTAAAGTCACGCGCAAAGTCGTGCGCAAATGACCGCAGTGAGCGCGAGCGCTGACTTGAATTCACGCGGAATCTCGGTTCGAGATCGGTTCGTCGCATCCGCCCAGACGCAAGCCCTGTTTCAGTGCGCGCAGGCTCGTCAGGCGCGGGGAGATTTTGCTCCCGCGCGAGTCGGTAGCCGGGCGGATGCGCAGCGTCGTGAAGACATTCGCGGCGACTTCACCTGCTGGCTGCGCGAGCCGCTGTATCCGGCGGAGCGCAGTTTATTGAACCGGCTGGAGGAGTTGCGCTTGGAGTTGAACCGCGAGGCAACCCTAGGCTTGTTCGAGTTGGAACTGCACTATGCGCGCTATCCGCCAGGTGCGGGCTATGCGCGCCACGTCGATCAGCCGCAAGGAACCACGCAGCGCCAAGTGTCGCTGGTGCTGTACTTGAACTCGGACTGGCAGCCTACCGACGGTGGCGTACTGCGCCTGCACGATTCGGATGATCGATCCTTGGACATCGAGCCTGTCGGCGGCAGGCTGGTTTGTTTTCTGACGCCGGGGCGGGTGCATGAGGTGTTGACGGCGCGGCGCGAGCGTCTGAGCATCAGCGGCTGGTTCCGCGGACGCGAGTAGCGCATCCCTTTACTCACCGGCGCGCTCACCCGCGTGGCGGGTTGGCCGCGTCGCGCAGCAGGTTGCGCCACGTATCCAGCAGTTCCGCAGTCGGCTTCGCAGTCAGCACGATTTCGATGCGACTGTCGCGCCGAAATGCACTGTCCTCGCCGGCGAGCCTAGGACCCTGGTTTTGCACCAACCAAGACGGGCCCAATCCCGTGCGAAATACGCCCTTCATGCGGCGAAGCCATCCTTGATCAGCCTCCAGCAGCCAGGAAAGCCGCGGCTCCAAGACGGCGCGCGAGAAAACCAGCTCGCGCGGCAGCAGCCACTGGACCGCCCAGAACTCCAGCGCTTGCGTAAGACTTTCGATGCCGCGGAGTCCGGCGATGTCGAATGCATTCGACACGGGCGGCTCGCGAGGTGCATCGGACTCAAGGAGCAGCGAAAAGCGCGGTGCGCGTTCGAATTTGCGCAACGCCTCGTCGGGCAATTCACCGTATCTGCAGTCACCGAGATAGGACTTCAGGGGATATTGCGCTGCCGCGATTTCTGCAAATGCCTGTCGCTCGGCGTCATTCGCGAGATCCGGTTTGGAGAGCAGCAGCGCATCGGCGGATTGAATCTGCGACCATTCATTCGGCGGACGCTTCGTCAAAATGCGGCCGGCGTCTTGGCTGTCCACCAAGCAAATGACGCTGTCGAGCGCCAGTGCCTGCTGCGATTCGTATATGGCGAGTGTGTCGACGATATCCGCCGCGTGCCCGGCTCCGCTCGGCTCGATCAACAATCGAGCGGGTTTGAAATTGCGCAATATGTCCCGCAGCTGCTTGCCGAATTCCAGCTCTCCCACACAGCACAAGCAGCCGCCCGCGACCAATCGCACATCGTAGTTTCCGCGCGCAGACTGCGCCACGCTGATCGCATCGATTCCGGCATCGGTAAATTCATTGAGGATGACAACCCACAATTCACTTTCGGGCTTACGGGACATCAGCCAGCGGATGGCCGTGGTTTTGCCGCTGCCGAAGCTGCCGGTGATTACATATGCCCGCGTCAGACCCATCTTAGCTTCTTATAACTCATTGATTTCATGGCACGCCCACACCCGTGCGTGTCCTTAACAGGCCCGTGAGTATAGTAGTGACATCGAACTCGAGTTCAATGTGAGATTCACATGCAACATCCCCTGCGATGCAGGTGCGGAACCATAAGCGGTCGGGTCAAAGAGCCACGCACCGCAAACCGGGTGGTCTGTTACTGCAAGGACTGTCAGGCGTTTGCGTATTTTCTCGGCCAGGAAAATCGGATTCTCGATGAGCGGGGAGGCTCGGATGTGATTCAAATACTCCCGCAGAACCTCTCCTTTACCCACGGCATTGAAAACTTGGCGTGCATGCGGCTGACGGAGAAGGGATTACTGCGTTGGTACGCGAGTTGTTGCAACACTCCCATCGGCAACACACTGGCGACCAATAAAATTTCATTTATTGGACTGGTGCACACCTGTTTGGAAAATTCCGACACGCCGCTGCAAGATTCCTTCGGGCCGGTTCGGGCGTGGGGGAACACCCAGGGCGCCAGGGGCGATCCTAAGCCTAAGGCCGGTGGAATCGGCAGGACCATCCTATGGTTCGTGTCTACGGTCCTGAAGGCACGCATCAACGGCAGCTACCGTCGAAATCCGCTTTTTCTCCCAGATCAAGGAACACCCATTGTGACTCCGCGAGTGCTCAGCAGCGCGGAACGCGCGGACGTCATGGCGCGCTAGCATCGTGCGGCCTGTTGCGCAGGCGCTCGCGAACAAGGCACGCCATGACCATATGTCAGCTCATGCCAGGCAATCCCAGGCATTTGAGCGGCTGGCATGAATGTTGCTGCACAAGGATGAGGTACAATAGGTTTTCTCTATGCGCTTGCCGTCGCTTAAATTCTTAAAGACCTTTCAGGTCGCGGCCAGGCTGCAAAGCTTCAAGGCCGCGGCCGAGGAGTTGTTCGTCACTCCGTCGGCGATCAGCCATCAAATCAAGGCGCTGGAGGCGCAACTGGGCGTCAGTCTATTCCAGCGCGGAGTGCGCACGCTGACGCTGACCGATGCCGGCGCCAACTACCTTGAACATATCAACGATATTTTCTCCAAGCTCGAATCCGTCACCGAGCAGCTTCAGGTTCGCTACGGCCGCACCATCATCCGCTTGAACGTGCCTTCGTTTTTTGCGAACGAACTGCTGCTGCCGCGGCTTGCTTCTTTCTCGCAGGCTCGCGAAGAAACCGATATTCGAATTGAAACGACATTTTCAGCCCCCAAAACTCACCCGCCGGAAGCGGATCTGTCCATCGTCGTGGGCGCAGGTCCTTGGGATGGATTGGTCGTGCACGAGTTGTTCGCGCAAAACTTCATCGCCGCGTGTTCTCCCGCGTTTCTGCTCGACAACCCCATCGATTCTTATGGCGATTTGAACGGCAAGACGTTGCTGCTGCATGAAGAGCGCCGCGAAGCGTGGGAACGCTGGGCGGCGGGACTGGGGATCGAGCCGATCAAGCCCAATCGATTGGTCCGCCTCGACACCATGTCGGCGGTGGTCCGCGCCGCCGAGCAAGGCGTCGGCATCGCCTTGGTTCCCTCGCGCTTGAGCGCCGATCGCTTCAGTGCCGGCGGATTGGTGAAACTCTTCGATGCGGAATTGACCACCAACGAGAGTTACTACCTGCTGCACCGGCCCGAGGATCGCGCGCGCGAGGACCTACAGGAGCTGACGCGCTGGATCTTGAGCGAGTGCCGCGTCGCCTAGGAGCCTGCCTTTGGGCTGACGACACATGAGGAAAATCGCACCTTAAGAAAATATTTCTCGTTTGTAGCGGCGTTCGGCGCAGTCTACCGTGCCGTCGGGAGTTGGTATTTCGATATGAGGAATACCATCATGATCATTCGCAAGCTCCTGCTGACGGCCGCATCCATCGCCGCAATCTGTCCCGCCGTTTCCCACGCATTTCCGGAAGACACAGCCTTGAATGCCTGCGCGCAGGCATTCGCAACGAGTCTCGCATCCGGTTCAGCCGCGCCCGCATTCAAACTGAAGTATCATCACAGTGAGTCCGCCGGCCCGTTGGCCGACTACTACAGTAGCCGTGAATTCACGTTCTATCTGCAAGCCCGCGACCCGAAGACGGGTTTAACGGTGGCACGCGCAACCTGTTCCGCGGACGCGCGCGGTGCTGTGCTCGGCCTGATGGCCACGCCGCCGGATACATTGCCTTCGCTGGCGGCGCAACTGTAGAGGCGTGAGGCGAGCAGCTGCCGGCGAGTTGGCCGCTAGCGAGTTAGCCGCTGGCCAGTTGGCCGCTCCGAGCGTATAAATCCGCTTTCAATTTTTGAGAACAACGGATGACGGACGCTGCCGTGGAGTTGGTGGTTGCAGTTGCGGAAAACGATGTCATCGGCCGCGCCGGCCAGCTGCCCTGGCACTTGCCGGCGGACTTGAAGCATTTTAAGGCGCTGACCATGGGGCATCACATCCTCATGGGCCGCAGGACGTATGAGTCCATTGGCAAGGCACTGCCTGGCCGGACCAACTGGGTGTTGAGCCGCTCCGCTGGTTTAGGGCCGTCCGGCTTCGCGCCTGCCGATGCCAAGCTCGTTCGAACTCTTCAGGAAGCACGGTCGTCCGCCGGCGGTGAATTACCCTTGATGGTGATCGGCGGCGCGGAAGTTTATCGGCTGTGTCTGCCGTCCGCGCGGCGCATTCACCTAACTCTGGTACACACCGAAATCAAAGACGGCGACACGTTCTTTGCCGATTGGCGCCTACCTAAATGGGTCGAGTCGGGCCGCAAGCATCACGAGGCCGACGCCAAGAATGCCTACCCCTACAGTTTTGTGACGCTCGATCGGGCCTGAAGAACTGACGCCCGGCTCGCTTCTGGCGTTCAAGCGCGATGGCACGCTGATCGTTGTCAGTCAGAAACTCCAGGCACCGGCGAGTCCCCATGTACGCGGAGTCAGTGTGTGTGCGTAAACCGGCAGCGAGCCTGGCGCATCCGCAAGGGACTGCAGCACGGGATGAACATCCAGCGCGTTGTTCACGAACAGCCGCAGATCCAATTTCGACCAGATCAGGCCAAGCTTGAGATTGAGTACGTTGGTCGCAGGATCGCCGGAAAGCCTTGGATCGTAGCCAATCGCCCTGGGGTCAAGCTCGGTGAAAGGTCCCGGATTGTGGCTGTGAACGATCTCATCGATTCGCGCGCTCCCTG
>Ga0209624_10002225_pt1 | contig 14480 bp, 12 predicted proteins | sample JacPinW_OM2H0_O1_FD_188565 | JGI IMG/M metagenome (GOLD analysis project Ga0209624, IMG submission 188565) | Forest soil microbial communities from Algoma, Ontario, Canada - Jack Pine, Ontario site 1_JW_OM2H0_O1 (SPAdes) (version 2) | ecosystem: Environmental > Terrestrial > Soil > Boreal...
AGATAGACTCGAGACACCTGCGGAGGCGTTCGCCCTCATTTCGTCCGATTGTTACTACCGCAATGGGCGGTAAGTCCTCTAGGTTCCCGTCCACGCTGCCCTCAAATCTTTGCCTAAATCCAGGCTCTCTTCGGCGAGTAAAACTGCCGACCGAACCGTCTCATACATTGTCGCTTTGACTGCGTCACTAAGGCTCGAGTCGCTCGTTCTCATACAGCTAACCTCATGCCAGTGTAGATCCAAGGGCGACGGGAGATCACGCGGATGCCACATAATCCTCCACACGCGACTTGATTGCGCGTGCGGGAACTCCTGCAGCAAAGGTGTGGGAGGCCACATCGCGATTGACCACCGCATTGGCTCCTACGGTGGCATAATCGCCGATAGTCACGCCTTTGAGTATGGCAACCCCACGCCCAATCCACACTTCCTTGCCGATTACGATTTGCGTAGCTATATCGTCGGATCCCCGAAGCGACTTTCCCACCGTTCTGGTATGATTGGCATCTCTTATGCTGGTCAATTCACCGATCATTGTGCCTTGCCCGATCGTCACCGAGGCTCTGGAAACAATATGAGTCCCGCTGGAAATAACCACATCGTTACCGATGGTAATGAGGCCTTCACCGTGTGTCTCGAGGTAGACATGGGGGTACAACAGGACATCGCTTCCAAACACAATGTTGCCGGTGCCATAAACCTCAGGCCGGCCTAACACTACAACGCTGGCCGGCAGAGGATGGCGTATGCCCGCTGCCAGATACGCGTGCCCCCAGATACGGCGCCACCGCGTACGAAAGACCGTCGAATTTTGTAAAACGGCGGCTATCAAACGGGATAAGTTGAATTTTACGATACGCGCCACAGGATTATATGTCCTAAGTTCTCCAAACGGGCCGGGCGAATATCTGCCCGGAGAGCGCTGCAAAATGCAACTATGCCTACACGCAAGTTCCACGCTGACGTCGGCATCTGCGATTCTAGGCCGAAGGAAGTCTGTTGGAAGTTCAAATTTACCTAACCACACCGGAATCGAATGGACACCGCTAGAGCAAGGGTACGATGAAAGCAAAACTCTGCATTTGAAATAAGTATCACACCACAAGGATGACGCCAAGACTACATTTCAATCTTATCCGCGGGTGATGGGCGCACTATCGAAGAAGTCAATCGATATGAATCTATTCGGCCACCATAGCCAAAGGGCTGAAACATATATTATTTAGGCCGCCTCTATCCTGAACAGTGGCCCTAACCCAACGGGTACGCTGATACCTTCCGATATACGTTGATCCAGTTCTCGATGATGCCCGGCCAGAGGTAGCCATTGCGAAAGGCTCTCGCTCTCGCTTCAATCGACATCTTCTCAGCAAGATCACCGTCCTCGGCCAACCGATCCAGCGATCCAGCCAACTGTTGAATCACGTGTTCCTCGCCTAATGGTTGTATTAGAACCCCCGTCGCTGGAGTTACCAGTAGCGATGGTCCGCCCCAGTCGAGCGCGACGACCGGTAGACCCTGAACCATCGCTTCCTGAACGACGATGCCATTCGCTTCGGCCAAGCTCGGAAAAACAAAACCACGGTACTGCCGGAGCATATCCGCAAGCTTGCTATGATCCTCTATCCACTCGATGAATTTTACGCGACCGTCCAAAGAAAGGCTGCTCGTCAAGGCTCTAAGCCGTTCGAGCTCCGGCCCGCGCCCAATGATGTCCAGTTCGACCGGATGCTTGGTCAGCAGGAGACTTTTTATGATTAGCTCAGTCCCCTTATGCTTAACCAGTCGCCCATTGTGAAAGAAACGAAAGTTTATACCAGATTGCGTTGCTCGCTTCGTCTCATACAGGCGGGAGAGTACACCGCTGTCGATGGAATCGACAAATTGTTCTTCTTTACACCCAGCCATCATAAGAGAATCGTAGGTTCGTCGCCCGCCTGCAACCAGAAGGGCATCTGCATTGCGCTTTCCTGAAAAGCTGATGCGGTGCCCAAACTGTAGAAAAGGATGAAACCATCGGCGCAATTTGTAGGTCATCGTTTCACGATCCCGAAATGCGCGCGGATAATGGATATTCCCATTGAGAGGACCGATAACTACGTGTGCATTGGCGAGGGCTGGATAAGGGAGGACGGGGGACACCGGAGACGTGAAATGGATAATCGCATTTGGCTTATCTTTCAATAACGCCAACACACGTCTTCTCGCCGCGTATGTAAAGATCAAGTGGAGGAACAGTCCCATCCTCAATCGATACAGTATTTTCTGAAGAACCGTATCGTAGACGTAAGTTACCCGCATTTGAGGAAACTTGCGATCAAGTTCCTGCTTTACACGTGAATGAGTCACTTGCTGAACAGAAATGCCCTTCTTCTCCAACTCGAGATAAATATGGAGCGCCTTTATAGCTTCTCCGCCCATCTGTTCCGAGACATTCGGGGCGACCAGAATGACGTCAAGCGGTTCGAACGCGGAAGACGGTACGACTGACATGACCGATATCCTCTGAGAGGGTTCTGTTATTACTTGGGATGGAATATGCAAGAACTATACGGTAAGCCACCGTTTTGTACCAGTTTGAAATTGTTAGCATAGTACAACGGGCTGGTTAGGTGTCATCATCGGGGTGTCGGGTGGGGAAGGGAACTGTGCTTTCGACTTGTGCACTTTTGTTCAAAAAAGACTCAGTCCACCGGAGTTGCCGTATTTGCGCGGCGTTCTTCTAATAGGATCCCGACTGAAGTCGTCAGACATGCCACGATCCACACAAGACTGACTACCATCCATCTGCCAACAGGATAATAGAGAATCGCATCAACCTGATGAAGTGAGACTACCTCGATACACCAAATAATCAAGGATAATGAGGCTCCCGACACGGCCACGAACGCGCCAGTCTTCGCGCGAAATAGTCGTAGAGAGAAGTACAGGCTAAGAAAAAGTATCCCCAGGAGAAAGGTGACCAAGATCACCTGCGGTGACCGTCGCAGACTGTATTCATGCTTGTTTTGCGCAATATTGACAAAAAATTGGTGCAGTATCCAACGTCCGTCAACAATCATATCGAGCAATAAAACACCCTCTATCGCGGTTAACCAGGCTGCAATTTTCCGGACACTCCGTGCGCCTTTGGCCCGCGCCCAAACAATTCCGCAATTTGTTAAAGCCACCCCGTATGCCGCGATTCCGCTCGCGCGAGTCGGCGTCAGCCACTCCTCATTTGCTATCATGACCTCTCATCCTTGCAAAGATTCTGCTTCTTACCTTACAGGAAGGCACGATGATCCCTCCTTTGCTAGCGCTCTTTGTGTGGATTCCGGCCAGCCAATTCTTCTTTTGGCGCTACCCCATACGCGTGGCAATGCTCATCAACTTCCTTGGAGGTTGGGCGTTCCTGCCTTCCGCCGCCTTTGTCGCCAGTCCCGCTTTGTTTCCCTATTGGATACTTGGCACTTGTCTACCGTCAAACTACTTCTTCACCAAGGCAACCGTGACGGGGATGAGCGGCCTCCTCGGAATTTTGCTCTTCAACAGGCGCAGCTTTGCAAGGTTCCAACCCGGCATCTGGGATATTCCCATGCTGGCCTGGTGCCTCGTACCTGTTTTTTCTGCGTTAGTTAATGAACAAGGCATTGGCGTAGGCCTGAGCGGCGGACTGTATCAGTTACTGGCTTGGGGGGTCCCGTATCTTGCCGGCAGACTTTACTTTTCAGACACAGCTTCGCTCCAGTTGGCAGCCAAAGCACTCGTCATCGCCGGACTGGCCTACGTCCCCATTTGCCTAGTTGAAATCTTCATGGGACCACAATTTTACGCTCATCTCTATGGCTACCAACCCTATCGCTGGATAGGTGCCCAGCGTTACTTTGGATTCCGTCCCATCGGCTTGTTGGAAGACGGAAATCAGCTCGGTATCTGGATGGCAACTTCGGCACTGATTGCTGTCTACCTCTGGAAACGAAACCTGGTTAAGGACATTATCGGGATTCCTATAGCTCCGATAAGCGGCATCCTCTTTGCCGTCGCTATTCTTTGCCAATCTGCTGGGAGTGTCGTTCTTTTGATCGGGCTGTTGTTGTTTCTCTTCCTCCGCCAACGCGATCTATCTAGAACCCTCACGGCCCTTGTTTTGCTGGGAGCCCTCACGTTGATGGCTCTTCGTTTGACCAACGTCATCTCATTGCGGGCGTTCGTCAAACAGAACGCAGCAGCCAACGCGGGAGCTCAGTTTCTCAGAGAGATTGGGCGCGGCTCTTTCGGGTGGCGGCTCTGGCAAGACGAAAAGTATGTCGGCAAAGCCCTGGAAAGGCCAATTCTCGGATCCGCAGAGTGGGATTGGTGGAGAGGTAGTTCATCGCGCCCCTGGTCATTGTGGCTGCTTGCCTTCGGAATCTATGGCATCGCTGGGTTGCTTTCTTTAGAGTGTTTGCAATTCATCCCTGTAGCCCGCGTCTTATGGTCTCCCCTTGCCCGCTCAGAAACGGATGGTTCCGATTTGCGTCGCGTTCTGGCAGCAGTAATCCTCATGTCCGCTTTGGATAATCTGCTCAATGGTTCCATGATCCTGCCGATCCTGCTAATTATCGGGGGTCTAAGTAAAACGAACAGTTCCATCTTCGATATCAGAATGAAGCGCCACCAGCGCACGCACGCTCTAAACCAACCTAACACCTATGGGTGAGTCCAGCCCGCTCATCATTGCCCTACACTTCACGGATATGGCTATAATGGCCAAAACCTTGAGTACTAAATCGCCGACCCTTCAGGGGGAACCCAGGGAGCATGATGCTGTTGTGATGGATATGCCTAGCCGTCTCCTGGTCCAATCCGGTATGGTCACAGACCCCGCTAACCTTATGGTCTTTCAACAACCCTGGTGGATGGGGATTGCCAAAGGAGATTCCGATGCCTGTGAGCTTCAAGTTCGCCGGAATAACATTACGGTGGGCAGCCTGTCATTCATCTTGGTTACCAATAAGTTTGGCAACAGGCTTGGATTCCCTCCGGTTTGGTCTCACCTTGGTGGGCCGGTAGTCAGGCAGGACTCGGGCAGGGAAGAAAGAGCTGACGTTATCCGTGAACTAATCGCACAACTTCCCCGAAACATTTCTTTGCGATTCGTTTGCAGCCCCGCCACTTCGAATGCAGATCTTACGAAGCAGGAATTCACGAGGGCAGGGTTTGAATGCTCTACGGAGATCACATATCTGCAGTACCCCGATGACCCGGGCATATTGGAAAGACTGTCTGGCGAATCCAGGAGGCAGATCGCCTCAGCGCCGAAAAAACTGCAAGTTTTAGATATCGGTGCGGACGAGTTCGTCTCCTTTTATGAAGCCAATCTTGCAGCCGCGGGCAAGAAAAGCTATGCCTCCCTTAAGAGCGCCCGCGATCTCATCACGCGCGGGCAGAAAGGCGACGTGCCACAGATCCGCGTGATTGCGGCAAAGCAAAGGAGGGAAGGCGCCGCCCTCGATGCTGCCATCGCCTATGCATGGGATAACGAGCGATTCTACTTATGGCTGGTGACTCACCGACGCTCATCTGACAACTCCAACGACAAACCCCATCCCCATGCCGTTAAACTGCTGATACTCGCCGGTACGGAAGCTGCTCGGAAGATGGGACTGATTTTCGATGCGGATGGCGCCACTACAACAGGAAGCCAAACCCTCTATCGAGATAGATTGAAGTTCCAACATACGGAATTCCGTGACGTGTTCACTCGAGATACCAAGATGTATGCTCTGTACAAGCGATTCCAGCTCAACCTCAGAGGGCTGAACGGAAGGTAAGCGTTGCTCTGAGGCAGGATGTGGTTTGACTATCAGGATGTGTAATAGTTGATTTAGTTTTGCCATCCGCCCAAAACTCAGGAAGCCGTAAATGTCATCTGCAAATTTTCTTGATGCCACTGGCACCCAGCCGATCCCGGCTGCGCCTGCGATCTCGCTCGCGTACCTGACTAGCACATACCCGACGCTGTCAATGTCTTTTTTTCTGCGAGAAGTGATCGAGCTTCGAGCGATGGGAATTCGCATCGATGTAGCATCCGTCAATATGCCTGATCGTCCCGCGGAGCAATTGACGGTCGAAGAGGCAATCGAAGCGAAGAACGCGTACCACTTGAAAAAGCATGGCCTGAAAGGCGCGATCATTGCCAATGGAAAGACATTATTGACGAATTTTGGAGGCTATTGCCGCGGGGTTCGGATGGTGTTTCGCTTGGGTGGTTTGGACCTGAAGCGGCTGTTCTACCACCTTATGTACTTCCTCGAAGCGCTGATGGTCGGCATATGGATGAAGCAAAAGCGCCTTCATCACGTCCACGTTCATCTCGGTTCGCAAGCCGCAACAGTTGGCCTTTATGTGCGCACTATCTTCGGTGTCGGGTTTTCGATTACCGTCCATGGTCCAGACGAGTTCTACGATGCCAAGGGCCAGCATCTTACTGAAAAGATTGCAGCTGCGGACTTCATCTGTTGCATCAGTTTCTTTTGCCGCAGCCAGTTGATGAAGTTTTCCCCTTATGCCCATTGGCACAAGCTCATCGTATCGCGGTTGGGCGTAAACACTGCGGAGTTCTGGCCGAAGCCACTCCGACATGCGCCCGAGCCCTTTTCCATCCTTTGCGTCGGCCGCTTAGTCCCAGCCAAGGGGCAGCATCAGTTGATCGACGCGGTAAAGCGGCTTGCGGGACAGGGCCGGCGGGTGCGGCTCCACCTGGTGGGCGGAGGGCCAGACGATGTATCGCTTCGCCAACGGGTCTCGCAATTCGAGGACCCCGGGACGGTAGTGTTCGAAGGCCCAGTGAACCACGATCGCATCCGTACTCTGTATGACGCGGCGGACCTGTTCTGTATTCCCAGTTTTGGGGAGGGAATCCCCATCGTTCTGATGGAAGCCATGGCATCTGGAATCCCCTGCGTTACCACTCAGATCGCGGGCATTCCCGAGCTGATCCGCTCCGGTATCGATGGGCTACTGGTGGCGCCGTCTGACCTTGACGGCCTTACCGATGCTCTGGCAACCCTAATGGATGAGCAGGCTCTGCGAGACCGGCTCAGTAAAAATGGCAGGCAGCGAGTATTGGAGCATTACGATCTTCGCCGCAATGTGCAGCAATTGGCCGCGATCTTTTCTGAGCGCGTAAAACAATGAAACCAAATTAGTTACTACTCGTTGCAAACTTTTGCACCCAAGTGTACATCCTAGGTGGTATACCACCCTCTGTATGAATTTCCCTATGCTTTGACTCACAGAAATACTTTGGACTTTGGTTGTCCTGGGTTATGCCAGTAATGACCGGAAAGACGGATTCCGAGGCTACCGTTCGCGATGAATTCTGCATCTGAATTAGCAGGGAAGAAGTATGCAATAGGAGCCCGGATGCGCCATCAATGGTCCTTTACATCTCGCGGCGATGTGTCGAGAACCGATTGGAGCAGTGCGCGATATGCAGCGCTGGGGCCATCAAGGTCGAGAACTCATACAGCAGATAGGGTTCTTGATTGTGTTTGTTCGATTGCCGCGTCCTTGGCAATAGATCCTGTGAACGATCGCAAGATCCTATTCGAGCAATATGACTTCAAGCTTTGGACTCAAAAGGACCGGCTGCCTGTTTTCTGTTTATCGGTTATGCCAAGTCTGCTCGGCATGGCCGTTGTTTTTGCCGCTTTCAAAGGATTAAGTAAACTCCACTCAAAGCTTAGCTGAAAATCCACCCCTCCCGGATTCATAACCGGCCAGTTCGTTTCAGTCAAAGATACCGACTTACGCGGTATGTTTGCCTGTCCGAATATTTTCCACCCAAAGTGCAAATTGGTGCCACAGGTGCTTAAGCGCTGTTTGCATCTCATTGACTAATATGAAAATCACTTTGGTTTGTGGATTGCTTATGCCCATTACATCACTGGTTATTGAACACTGCCTTGTCGTTATGAACCTTCGGTCATAAGGTTGCTTCAGAGTTTTGTTTCGCAAAAAGTTACTATTTTGTTCGTAGGTCGGTTACTCGATTTACAAGAATTCTATTGCGTCCACCTTCGAAAATACACGAGGATGGGCAGAACCAACTAAATCCAGCTGTGTTTTCACTGAAGGGCACATGAGCCACATCAGTACGACTAGCTCTAAGCGTCTCCATCTATATATGGTGATTAAACCTGAAAGGACATCGAGTCCTTTTGCGGTTAGTCTTTGGGCCACTTGGCCGGGGGAATCGGGACCGCGACTCATGGCGGCTCCAGAGGCAAGTTGGCACGATTTTGCAAGCCGTCTGGAGAATTCCGGGCTTCTTGATAGCAACAGCCTTGGTTCTGTGGACGCCCAGGTTGGTAGGGGAGAGTCCACGGTTCGCTACGTCTCGTGTTCCCTCGAAGATCTTGAAAAGATCGGTCTACGAGACGTTCCTGAGTCCGACACGAAGAGGCTTCCTGAGCTAGCCGGCGAATTCTATCAGAAGCTATCCGGTGCACCCGGGTCGCTCTCGACCGATGAAGATCAGCCGCATCCGTCGGAGTATGCAGCTTCCAACTCACAAATTGCGCTTCTGGGTGTCCGGATTAATAACATCTCCACGAATCAGGTAGTTTCGATGATCGACTCTTTGATCGATCAAGGCGGGTTCCATCAGATCGCGACTGCGAATGTGGACTTCCTAAACAAGGCTGCAGTTGATCCGGAACTGATGGAGATTCTGCATGGTTGCGAATTAGTTCTTCCAGATGGGATGCCACTTGTGTGGGCATCCCGATTGATGGGCACACCGTTGAAAGAAAGGGTAACTGGGGCAGACTTGCTGCCACGCCTTTTGGAGCTTTCCGTCCAGAAAAAGCGGCGAATTTTTCTTCTCGGCTCCACGGAAGACCATTCTAACTTCGCACTGCAGCGCGTGTGCCGGGAATATCCCGGAGCTGTTATCTGCGGCCGTATGTCACCGCCACCAGCTTCCCTGGATGAAATGAAGAATAGCGAAATATTGAAACGGATCGAGGAATCCAAGCCCGACATATTGCTTGTGGCGTTTGGAAACCCAAAGCAAGAGAAATGGCTTGCCATGCACCGCGAGAAGCTAAATGTTCCGGTCTGCATCGGAGTGGGAGGAGCCATTGATTTATTTTCCGAAAAGCAAATGCGCGCTCCAATTTGGATGCAGCGATTTGGAATGGAATGGATGTTTCGGTGTCTGAGGGAGCCACGTCGGCTTGGGCCGAGATATTTGGAAGACGCGCTCTTCTTGCTTAGATACCTTTCTCGGCAATTACTGCTCACATCAGTTCAGCCTCGGAATACTGAAACCACCAAGATTTCGATTAAGCGAAAGGAAAACGCTGTGATTGTGCGTGTCTCCGGTAATTTCACCGGGTGCGCCGTGGTTGATCTGCAACGAAGTCTCGAACCGGAATTGGAGAACGGCTGTTCCGTCATCATGGACCTCAGTTCAACCAGCACCATTAGGCCGGATGCTGCAGGCCTTCTCGCATTTCTTGCTCATGAAACACGGGAGGCGGACGCGCAAATCTGGTTGGTTGGAGTTCAGCGCGGAGTGCGTGGAGTGCTGCGCGCGACGTTTCCGACAGGTCACTACTTTAGAACTGCGGCAACGCTCGAGGAGGCGCTTTGTGCCCTCCAGATGAACGCTCGAACGTTTAGTTCGGCGCTATCTCCAATCTTCCCTGTCGCACGTGTCAGCGAGACAGCTCGCTGGAGTAAGCGTCAGACGTTGTATCAGTGGGAGTGACATATTCCGGCATTTCAAGAAATCAACTTGAGCTTAGCCATAATCGTACGATTCCAGGAACTGGAACCACACTGCACAAATTTACTTTAGGTGTATCTAGTAACGCACCACAAAGCTGTCGATTCATAAATTTCGCACACGCTAATTTCCCACAAAATAGAAGAATCAAGAAAGGTTGAAACAATGGCTACTATTACCGCCTTGGCCCCTCGGTTGTCAGACGAATCGTTTGGAGACACAATCCAGCAACAGATTGTGGCCATAATCGATGATCTGTTCGCGGAACTCCCGAATCCTGAGCTGCTAACCTCCGATAAACGTCGCCGAATCATCGCGAGATATACCGCGGTGTTGGAAGGCAACTTCATTTATTGGATGACCGCTACCTATCTCGCCGTTCGTTCGGAGGAAGCGCGTCCAATTCTCATCGAAAATCTGCACGAGGAGATTCGCGACAGTCACCCCGACATGATGCGTAGGTTCGCGATCGCGGCCCACGCCTTTCCTTCGGACACCGACGCACTAGAAGTCCATACCGACCTCACCAGGGTCCGCCTTTTCCTGGGCCGGCTCCAGGGAGTGCAGTCCCTTATGATGATGGCTTTTTTCGAGGGCTTCATTCAGGGGTTCATGCCCTATCTCGCCAAGCTTGCAGCGGCACAAGGCTCCCATGAGTTTGTGTATACAGATGTGCATGGAGTCTGCGATGTTCACCATTCGCAGGAGTTGTTCCGTGCAGTCTCTCTGGAGATGTCCCTCAACCCGCCGGGTGAGGACGCAGATCTCTTTGAGGGAGTTGAACTCCTTCGCACTCTGATGCGAACCATTGTTCAGGGACCAGCGCCATCGCTGAACTAGCGTGTGCTCTAAGAGCGGAGATCGGATATGTATTACAGCTTGGCGGCGTCCGTTTCGGGCGATTCGCTTATGCCTCGGACAGCCGACTCCGCTCACTCTGACTAAGACTTCAACGGGCCTGCCTCGCTATGCTTCGTGACTGGTTTGCGATTCCGGTTCTCTTTCTACACGAAAAGAAGAAGTACATGCTCCGGCAGCGATCAACAACCTCATGGTTACGATGAAGATGCAGTTAAATAGGCCAGCTTCTCTCGGGAGTTCCCTCATCGCCAATGGTAATTTGCTCACGGGCGTAGCCATTGGCGATCGAGCAATAGAAAGATGGAGCGAACTTCGAGAGTCTACCGAATATCTTTTTGACGACCAGATTTTCCGTCTGCGTGGACGTTCGGTGGTTATCGCGACAATCGATCAGTTCGCGGCCGCTGCGATGTTGATCCAGCTTGACGGTATTGCCGGCAGGATAGTCCTTTACCCACCTGATATGCCGAGGGAGTACCTCTCGTTTGTCGCTGATACCGCCGGGGCAGATGCGATCTTCACTGATCAGCCCGAACTCGAATCGTTGGATCGACGAGTTGAATGCATCATCCCAGACGGCCAGCGAACCGCTACCAGGGACATTGAGTGCGAATCGCTAATCGAGACCGAATGGATTCTGCTCACCTCAGGCACTACCGGCCTTCCGAAGCTGGTTGTACACACTTTGGCGAGTCTTTCAGATGCGATTGACCGCAGTAGCCCCTCACGAACACCGATTGTGTGGAGCACGTTCTACGATATTCGCCGTTATGGAGGGCTGCAGATATTTCTTCGCGCGGCGCTTACGGGGGCGTCGCTGGTGCTCCAGGGTGCGCAGGAATCAGCGACGGACTTTTTCGGCCGCGCTGGCACACAGGGAGTAACACATATCTCCGGAACTCCCTCTCATTGGCGTCGGGCGCTGATGAACTCTTCTATAGGGCAGATGACGCCAACCTACATCCGGCTTTCAGGAGAGATCGCCGACCAGACGATCTTGAATCAGCTCCGGTTGCAATTTCCTCAGGCAAAGATTGTGCATGCCTTCGCATCGACGGAGGCGGGTGTAGCCTTTGAAGTCAACGACGGCTTTGCTGGCATTCCGGTAGACACTATCCAACATACTCACAATGTTGAAATGAAGGTGGAGGGGACCACCCTTAGAGTCCGTTCCAGCCGCACCGCCTCCCGTTATCTAGGCAAAGAAAATCAAAACTTGAAGGATAGCGACGGCTTCGTCGACACCGGCGATGTGCTTGATTTGCGGGACAATCGCTACTACTTTGTCGGGCGTCGCGATGGGACAATTAATGTGGGAGGGCTTAAGGTATATCCCGAAGAAGTGGAGGCGGTGATCAATCGTTATCCAGGGGTGAGCATCTCGCTTGTAAGGACGAAAAAGAATCCCATCATAGGGGCGCTTGTCGTCGCTGACGTTGTGCTCAAGACACCTCCGCAGTCAATCGAGCAAAACGATCAATCTCTTCAATGGGACATTCTTCAATTTTGCCGCCGAGAACTTGCGCAACATAAGGTTCCCGCCATGATCAACTTCGTGCCCGTGCTTGCGATGTCAGAAACTGGAAAGCTGATCCGCCCCCATGCGTAACGCGATCGTAACTGGCGGCAGTCGCGGGCTTGGTCTGGGAATCGCGCGCCGGCTCGTGAACTCTGGGTTCCGGGTCATCGTCGTCGCTCGCACCGAGAGCGAAGAACTTGGATTGGCGAAGCGTCAGGCGGAAGAGTCTGGAGAATCGATTCACTTCGTGTCCTCCGACCTTGCAGACATTGAAAGCATTCCGGACCTTGTAAAGAGATTGCGGAAGGACTTCGGTCCGATTTACGCCCTGGTGAACAACGCCGGTATGAGCACCGACGGCGTTCTCGCTCTCACGTCTATCTCTCAGATAGAGCAGGTAGTGCGCTTGAATACGATCTCGCCCATCGTGCTCACCAAGTACGTCGTTCGGGCGATGATGGCCGATGGTGGGGGACGAATCGTGAACATATCCTCGATCACCGCCTCCACCGGTTACAGCGGCCTCTCGGTATACTCCGCAACCAAGGCATCCCTGGTAGGCTTCACCCGATCACTTGCTCGGGAGGTGGGTCGAATGGGCGTGAATGTGAACGCGGTCGCCCCTGGTTTCGTCAACACTGACATGACGCAAGGGATGACGGACGAGCAGCGGCAGCAGATCACACGCCGCAGCGCACTCAAACGCCTTGTAGAGATCGACGATGTGGCGAATGCAGTTGAGTTTCTGTTGGCTGATCAATCGAAGAACATTACCGGAACGGTGCTCACCGTCGATGCGGGGAACACCGCATGAGTGAGACTTTGACCAGAGACGCAATCCGGATCAGCAGTTCACCGGCGCAGGCTTGGATGCGTGCGCTGGAATTGACTGCTCCCATTGCGCGTAATCGCGGCAGAATCTTGTCGGACGTGATCCATGAAGTTGCAGAGCGGCTAGGTAGTGCCCCGGCTCTTCTCTCCGATCAAGAAAGTTTTACCTACAACGATCTCTCTGAACGAGCCAACAAGTATGCGCGGTGGGCACTTTGCCAGGGCCTCGAAAAAGGCGATGTCGTCTGTCTGATGATGAGCAATCGGCCAGAGTACATTGCAATATGGCTTGGCATCACAAGCGTCGGAGTAATCGTATCTCTGCTCAATACCAATCTCACTGGTCCATCGCTTGCCCACTGCATCCGCAGCGTGTCCCCCAAACACATCCTTGTGGCGGCGGAGTACGTTGACATATTAACGTCCGCACTCCAGCACTTTGAACCGGCTCCTGTGATCTGGGTCCATGGTCCTCAATCCACAAGGCTCCCGCGAATCGATGTCGAGGTTTCGCTCCAATCGGGTGAACTGTTGTCTCAGGACGAACGGCGTTCTGTACTCATCGACGATCTGGCTCTCTACATCTATACCTCGGGAACAACCGGTTTACCTAAACCGGCAAAAGTGAGCCATGGCCGCGTGATGCAATGGAGTCATTGGTTTTCCGGCATGATGCAGGTGCTGCCGGAGGACCGTATGTACAACTGTTTGCCCATGTATCACAGCGTAGGCGGGGTACAAGCGCCTGGCTCGATCCTCGTTGCTGGAGGAACAGTCGTAGTATCCGACAAGTTTTCAGTGAGCCACTTTTGGAGCGATATCCTTCGCTGGGACTGCACGCTGGTTCAATATATCGGTGAGATGTGCCGCTACCTGCTCCACGCACTGCCATCCGTGTTGGAGACAGACCATCGCATTCGACTAGCTTGCGGCAATGGGCTGGCCCCGGAAGTCTGGGATGGTTTTCAGGACCGTTTTCGCATTCCGCGAATTCTCGAATTCTACGCAGCAACCGAAGGCGGTGTTTCCCTGTTCAACGTCCAGGGAAAGCGCGGAGCAATCGGCCATATTCCACGCTACCTGGCGCACCGATTTTCGCCGGCCCTTGTTCGTTTCGACTTCGAAACTGGCGAGCCTGCACGCGACGAGCATGGTTTCTGTATCCGCTGCGGACCGAATGAGCCGGGAGAGGCACTCGGCAGAATAGTGAACGATCCAGCGAACCTCGGCAGCCAGTTTGAGGGTTACCTGAGCAAAGAGGCTTCGGAGCAGAGAATCCTTCGGAATGTCTTCGAGCCAGGTGACGCGTGGGCTCGCACCGGAGACCTAATGCGGATCGATGAGAAGGGGTTCTTTTATTTTGTCGATCGCATCGGAGATACCTTCCGCCGCAAGGGAGAGAATCGCGGCTTAGTTCGGCAGGGACGTTTGACTTCGCTTGCAGCGGAGGCGACAATAAGAGCTGTCCCTCCCCGCGAGTGGGCCTGTGGCGCAGCTGGGAGCGCGCTT
>Ga0209624_10002226_pt1 | contig 14479 bp, 12 predicted proteins | sample JacPinW_OM2H0_O1_FD_188565 | JGI IMG/M metagenome (GOLD analysis project Ga0209624, IMG submission 188565) | Forest soil microbial communities from Algoma, Ontario, Canada - Jack Pine, Ontario site 1_JW_OM2H0_O1 (SPAdes) (version 2) | ecosystem: Environmental > Terrestrial > Soil > Boreal...
ACCGCCGGATCGAACACGGAAGAATCGCCGACCACGCTGACAATCGTCTGAAAGGTCGAACGCTGCCCGATCAGCGGGATGAACTGCTTGGGCAAGCTCTCCCGCGATTCGGGCCACATGCGGGTGCCGGACCCGCCGCACATGATCACCGGCCTTATCTTGGGCATTCATTCCCCGGGTTGGCGAGTCGCGATTGCAATCGCCGGCCGGGCCTCCTCTGCAATAATGGCGGCGCGAAAGCAATGCCTACTCGACCGTTATCTCCGGCCCGATCGCGAAACGGGTTGGGCTTATCTCGACCCATTCGCCGAGTGGTCGTCCAACGGATGTTCCGACCTGAATCAACCGCGGCAAGCATCACACAAGAAAGACGCGATCACGCCAAATTGCCGAGGTCGCATCATTTTAAAGACAGTTGGCGCGAGCCAGAAACATTACTTGGCACGCCCAACTCCAAAGTCAGGCCGGACTGGGCGCGCATATTGAACAAGTTTCTGCTCAAGTCGATCGATAGCCGCATTTATGTTCCACTTTTCCTTGACGGCCAGACGGGCATTGGCCGCTAATTTACGCGCTAGGGACGGGTCAGCGGAAAGCCGCTCAATGGCTTCTGCCATCGCAGCCGGGCTATTCTCCACCAACAACCCGGTCACCTGATTGACCATCGTTTCGCGAACCCCCCCTTCCGCAACAGCGATGACGGGGAGGCCGCAAGCGTTTGCTTCCAAGGGCGCGAGTCCAAACGGCTCCAGCCGCGGCGCATAAAGCAAAGCCATAGAGTGATTGAGAATGTCGATGAGCTCGGAATCGGACACGCCGACTCTTGCTTCGAATACAACGTCTCGCGAACGCGCGAAGGCTTTCATCTCGTCGAGATAGCCCGTGTCCGCGATGTTGCCAACCCAAATAAGGGTTGGACGCGGCGCGGACACCCTTCCGACTGCCTCGATGCAGAGCGGAACATTTTTCGCAGGCGTTATCGAGCCGAGGCCAACGAGACTATGCGTTCGGTTTAGATTCTTGTCGACGAACAGGTCGCAGTTTATCCCAAGGTAGCACACGTCAGCGTCCAACCCGTAAGCTCGCAACACGCTCTCTCGGCTGAAGTAGGAATTGACTAAAATGCCACTGAAGCCAGCGGCGTTTTCGAATTCCTCGCGGGCCTGCAAACGCAAATTGCGTATGAGTTTCCAGTCGGCGATTACGGCCTTCAGGGTCGAAGGTTTGAGGAGCGATGCGCTGCGCTCTGGAGGCGCCAACCAAGGCAGACGCGGCATGGCTTCGTAGAGCCAACGATAAGGCTCTTGCAAATAGATCACCGAGGGAATGCTCACGAAGCGACCGATGCGCGTCGTTCTGAAAAAAATGCAAGAATTCGCGAAAAGTATGTCAAAACCGCCGCGGCCGATCTCCTCCGCGCAGGTTCGGCAATGCGTGTCCATCGCCGCCAGCTGTCGCGCCGTTAGCGACGTGATGCCGAACTTGTCGCTGAAGCCGCCGGTCGGCCACGCAAGATCGACAACATGCTCGGGAATCAGCGGGCCGAGCGGCAAATATTCGCGATCGGCTGTCGGCGGGCACCAAGCTTCCAAAGTATGACCGCGCGCGAGAAGTCCAACCACGTGGTCATACAGGGCCCGCTTGCCGCCGCCGCTGCGCAGGTTATGCCAAACAGCAATTTTCATGCCTCATGTTCCACGTAGTTGTTTGATAAGAGTAGCGGAAGCAGTTGCAAGAGTCATCTGGCTCAAGAATCAGGGCGGCAAGTGATGACAATCAGGGCGGCAATTTGCTACTATTACAGATTAACTATTGTCGCCGCTCAACAGGATTGCAAGCGACCTTTTTCTCTGGCGCCCATTGTGCTGATGTCGGTCGCAGCGATCATAATTGGTAAACCGCCTGAAGCCGCCGGCCATTGCATACGCGCCCAGAAGCGTGCTTAATTGATGCATGGCAGTCCCCGGCGTCGACGCCACGGGCTTCTGCCCAGTGGGATCGGGACGACCAAAAGCCCGAAAAGACCACCAGAAGCCCAAAATCCGATAGGCATCCCGATGAGGATCAAGCAATATGTCTGTTAAACGCGCTTTAATTACGGGCATAACGGGCCAGGACGGAGCCTATTTATCGAAGTTGCTGTTGGAAAAGGGCTATTCAGTTACAGGTATTGTTCGCAGATCATCCCACGCCGGCGTCGACGACCATCGCCTTCGTTGGCTCGGGGTCAGCGATCGGATCGAACTGCGCGATGGGGATCTCTCTGATATATCGAGCCTTATGCGCGTCATCCGGGACGTTCAGCCGGATGAATTGTATAACCTTGGTGCGCAATCGTTTGTTCAATCGTCCTGGCAGCAGCCCATCCTTACTGCCAATGTCACGGCGGTGGCGGTGACGAACGTCCTCGAAGCCTTGCGACTTCTTAAGGCGGATACGCGCTTTTACCAGGCGTCTTCGTCGGAAATGTTCGGAAAGGTTCAGCAGCCGAAACAGACGGAGACGACGCCGTTTTATCCGCGTTCTCCCTATGCTGTGGCGAAGCTCTATGGTCACTGGATCACGATCAATTATCGCGAGAGTTTTGGTCTCCATGCCTCCTCCGGCATACTTTTCAATCACGAGAGCCCTTTGCGCGGTACGGAATTCGTGACCCGCAAGGTCACCGACGGAGTTGCGCGAATCAAACTTGGGTTCGCGAAGGAATTGCGGCTCGGCAACCTCGACGCCAAGCGCGATTGGGGCCATGCCAAGGATTATGTGCGCGCAATGTGGGCGATGATGCAGCAGGAGGCTCCCGATGACTATGTGGTCGCCACAGGCCACACTACCTCTATCCGCGACATGTGCCGCATCGCGTTTGAACATGTCGGGCTGACCATGGAGGATTATGTCGTCGTAGACCCAGCCTTTTACCGGCCCGCTGAGGTCGATTTTCTTCTCGGCGACGCCGCCAAGGCGAGAGCCCGGCTTAATTGGGCGCCTGAAATCGGCTTGTCGGAAATGATCCGTGAGATGGTTGAGGCCGACCTTATCCGCGTGCAAGCGGGTTAGCACGATGCCAAGTTATGCGCGTATTTTGATGACCGGAGCGTCGGGGTTTGTTGGACGCCTATTGGCGCCCGCCTTACAAGCCGCCTATCCCGCGGCTGCCCTCGCAGCGATCGCGCACGGGCCATCGGATGAGTGTCCCGCTTGGACAACGTTCTGCGTCGACCTTGCGGACGCGGATGGAATCAATGAAGCGGTTCGCTCCTGGCGGCCCAATTTGGTTGTTCATTTGGCAGCCCAGTCGTCCGTGGGCCAGGAGGCTGAGCTTGCAGAAGCAACATGGAGAATAAACAGTGTTGGAGCATTGAATCTCGCTTGTGCAATCGCTCGGGCGGTTCCGGATTCAATGGTCTTCAATGTCAGCACCGGCGAGGTTTACGGTTCGAGTTTTCTGAATGGCCCTGCCACGGAGACGACGCCCCTCTCTCCTCGAAGCGTCTACGCGCGTTCCAAGGCCGCTGCTGAAACAATCTTCGAGGATGTTCTCCCTCCCAAATCGCGCCTCGTGACCGTTCGACCTCTGAACCATACCGGCGCCGGCCAGGACGAACGTTTCGTGCTGCCAAGCTTCGCAGCGCAGATCGCGCGGATAGAAGGCGGGCTCCTGCCCCCGAAACTGCAGGTTGGGGACCTAACCGTCGAACGCGATTTTCTCGACGTACGCGACGTCATCGACGCCTACCTCCTAATTCTCGCCGGAACCGAAGCCCTCCCGCGACGCGCCGTGCTCAATGTGGCCTCGGGGCAGGCTCGCCGCATTGGCGACTTGCTCGATGTGATGGTGGCCGCCAGCACCCGTCCGTTCGAGGTGGAAATCGATCCGGCTCGGTTCCGCCCCGCCGAAATACCTCGAGCGGTTGGCGACGCCGCAGCGCTGCGTCGACATTTCGGTTGGATACCCAAACATTCTGTTGATGAGCTTGTCATGGGATTGTTGACCTATTGGCGAGCGAGAATATCAACTGAACCGATCGCGACTCTGCGAGCGGCGTCCAAAAGTCTTTGATATCGCTAGTGTAGGATCGCGCCATTGAATATCAATTCAGCGCTTCGATCTGCCTTGGGCAGGATCGAAGAGGGCGATCACGCAGGTCGGCGCCGTAGAGGCATAGTCCAAGGGTTTGTCACCGGGCTGGGCAGTCGCGGTGTGGGCTTCCTGGTCAGCTTTTTATCGGTGCCGCTCACCATCGGGTACCTCGGGAAAGAGCGTTACGGTGTCTGGATTTTGCTTAGTTCGCTATTGGCGTGGGTGCGTTTGGCGGACCTTGGCGTCAGCCCTGGCCTCAGGACTGCGATCGCGAGCGCATTGGGGTCCGGACGCCCCGACCTCGTGCGCATCCTCCTTAGCACCGCTTTCGTACTACTCTGCACAATTGCCGCTGTGCTCGGACTCGTCGCCGCCGTAGCCTGGCCATGGATCAATTGGGTCGCGCTTTTTGGGATAACGACCGAAGAGGCTCGCGCCGAAGTCGGCCCGGCAATCGCAACGTCGTTCGGGTTCTTCTTGCTGGCCTTCCCCCTGTCGATAACCGCCGTCACCTACGACGCCCTGCAGGAAGGCAAGCTTCAGAACTATTGGGGCATGGCCGGCAATATCGCCAGCCTGGTGGCCCTGATTGTCGTCACACATACCCATGGCGGCCTGGTTCGGCTGGTTATGGCCATGTCTGGCACAAGTCTAATCGTGAACATTCTCAGCAGCGTCTGGTTGTTCGCGCGCTACAAGCCCCTCTTAGCGCCTCGACCTCAAGCCGTTCAAATGTCTTCCGTTCGAAGGCTCCTGAATTCCGGGGGTACATTCTTTCTAATCCAAATAGTAGCTTTAGTCATCTTCCAAACCGGCAATTTCATTGTTGCGAAATTTACCGGCTCCGCCAGCGTCCCATCGTACAGCCTGACATATACACTGTTCTCATACAGTTATTTGCCGCAGGTGATCTTATTCAATTACCTTTGGGTCGCCTATGCCGATGCAATAGCGCGCCGTGACATTGGGTGGGTCGCCCGCGCGTTGAAGCGGAATTTGTCATTCTCGCTCGGGTTCACTCTAGCCGCCGTCGTTCCGCTGATCCTCATCGCCCGTCCGTTCATCAGGTTGTGGACGAGAGGCGCTGTTGTGCCGCCCTTCGACCTTGTCTACTGGATGGCGGCCTGGAGTATGATCAACGCCTTTTGCAGCCCGATCGCCTGCCTTCTCGCCGCCGCAGACCACATGAAGGCGCAACTGGTGTACAGTGCGTTAGCCGCGGCCGTGAGCATCGCCTTGTCGATTATGCTGATTCAGTCGTGGGGAGTTAGTGGGGTCATCGCTGGCACTGTCATTGCGTACATAATCTTTGTCTGTTTCCCCTGCGCGATTGATGCGCTTCTCCTATTGAGGAAGCTCAGAAATGCGTTGTAAAATATGCGACTCGCAAACGGCGCTGGTATTCAATGCGGACATTCTGGGAAAGTACTCAGCCGGATACTTTCGTTGCAAATCATGCGGCTTTATGCAGACCGAAGATCCGTATTGGCTTTCAGAATCCTATGCCTCCGCCATCAATGAGATCGATCTGGGACCTGTTAACCGAGCGATGACCGGGTCCAAGATTGTCGAGGGTGTAATTCTTAGTATGTTTGACAAGGAAGCAAAATTTATTGACTATGGTGCTGGCTATGGGTTGCTGGTGCGCATCATGCGTGACCTCGGATTTGATTTCTATTGGCATGATAAATACTGTGATAATATCTTTACCAAGCATTTCGTTGCCAATAGCCAAACGCGGTTCGAATTATTGACTGCCTTCGAAGTCTTTGAGCACCTCGTTGACCCACTCTCCGAGATAAAAACCATGTTAGCCTTTTCTGACAATCTCCTTTTTTCGACTCAACTTGTTCCGAATGAAGTGCAGAAAGCTAGCGATTGGTGGTATTTTGGCCCCGAGCACGGCCAACACGTTGCCTTCTATACTGTAGAAGCGCTTCAGGTGATATCCAAAGTCTTCAACCTCCATCTGTCCACTGACGGCGTGAGAACGCATCTTCTCTCGCAAAAACCGGTCTCGAATCGCCTCTTTCGGTTTTTCGCGCGCGAAACTAGGCAGTCCAAGCTGGCGCGTCGGCTCTTGCGCTCCCGGATGCGGAAACGGTCGCTGCTGTTGGACGATTTCCACGCAGTTTCCGGCCATCGCATCTGAGCGGGTGCCAGAACCTCAAAACAGGAACGTTTTTGCTCCGAAGTTTCAGCTTCTGGCGCGTTTTGGCCACCCCGTCTCGCCCAAGGCAATCGCACGAATGCCAGTAGTTCCGGCACGACATTAAGAAGCCGAATTGAACCGGCGCGCCGCAAACGGGCGCCGGCCCGAACTCACAGATCAACCGACATTTTATTGCGTGAAACGGTAGAGAAACGGATGGGAAACGCGGAAAAATACACCTGAATTAGACCCCCGACCGGTACAGATGGCGACGGGGTTTGGTCTCGACCCGTCTCCAAGTTTTCCCGTGACGATAGGACGGAATTGTCATTGCGAGGAGCGCAGCAACGAAGCAATCCAGAGAACGTGCGCGCCCTACGCTCCCCTGGATTGCCTCGCCATAGCCCGTCCAGAAGGACGGGCGTCTTTCGACGCCCTCAATGACGATCGCGGTTCGAACCAAATGCAGCTTGCTCTAAGGCCCAGACGGCCGAAATGTGGGAGCGCGTTTGAGGCGTCTGCCCGTTGGCATTTTCTTGCTAAAACCACAATCACGTGCTACAGATGTTTTGCCAGATTAATTCGTCGCGGCTTGGCGATAGCTCGCGGCGCGGGAAGCTGCCCACTCTTTGAACTCGTTCCGACCACAACCGGACACGCGAGTTAAGGTGGGAAGAGATTTTTTTATTTGGATTCGCCGTAACCCATTGAAAAGTCCCGATTCGGCCAAAGGAATGCAAGGAAATGCAAGCACTTTTCCTTGGATTAGCTTGGATTTATTTGGCCGGAATTCGCGCGCTGGTTGAATTCGGTCGCCACGTCGATCGTTTCGGCCGGGGTCAGGCGTCGGCGGGCGGGATCAGGCTTGGGCGCCGCCCGATAGGGAAACGCCTCTTCAGCCGCTCGATCTGATCAGGGGGAACGCGCACAGTGAGGCGCAGCCCGCCGTCTTCGTCACGGCGGTTCATGACCTCGGCATGTTCGTAGAGCCAATGCAGCCCCTGCCCGTCGCTGGCGTCGAGCGTCAGTTCGAGTTCAGGCCGGCCGCGCGCCAGGCGATCCTCGATCGCCGACAGAAGATGAGCAATCCCCTCCCCGGTCACCGCGGAAATGGCAAGCGGCGCGGCCTCCCTTGTTTCCTGCTCCTGAGCGAGCGCGGCGCGCGCGTCCGCGTCAAGCAGATCCACCTTGTTCCAGGCCTCAATGACGCGATCGGCAAGATTGGCGACGCCGATTTCCCCTAGAACCGCCTCGACATCCTGGGTCTGCGCCTCGCTGTCGGCATGCGAGATGTCGCGCACGTGCACGATGACATCGGCCGCGCGCACCTCCTCAAGCGTGGCGCGAAAGGCCGAGATGAGCGTCGTCGGCAAATCGGAGATGAAGCCGACCGTGTCGGAAAGGATTGCCGAGCCGCCATGGGGCAACTTGATGAGGCGCATGGTCGGATCGAGCGTGGCGAACAACATGTCGGCCGCCGTCACCTCGGCGCGGGTGAGCCGATTGAACAGGGTCGACTTGCCGGCGTTGGTGTAGCCGACCAGCGCGACAATCGAATAGGGCACATCGCTGCGGCTCGCCCGTTGCAGAGCGCGCCTGCGCTTCACAGCCTCGAGTTCCCGCTCGATGCGTACGATGCGCTCGCCGATCAGGCGACGATCGGTCTCGATCTGGGTCTCGCCAGGTCCGCCGAGAAAGCCGAAGCCGCCGCGCTGTCGCTCAAGATGAGTCCATGAGCGAACCAAGCGGGAGCGCTGATATTTCAGGTGCGCGAGCTCCACCTGCAGCGCGCCCTCAGCAGTGCGGGCCCGTTGGCCGAAAATCTCGAGGATGAGCCCGGTGCGGTCGATGACCTTGCAGCCAAAGGCCTTTTCGAGGTTGCGCTGCTGCGCCGGGGACAAGGCGCAGTCCATGACCACAAGATCGATCTCCTCGGCCTTCACCTGGGCGGCGATCGTTTCGACCTTACCCTTGCCAATAAAGGTCGCCGGCCGGATCGCGTTTAGCGCAACGCTTTCGGATCCCATCACCGCCAGGTCAATGGCACGCGCCAAACCGACGGCCTCTTCGCGCCGCGCCTCAGGACTGCGCAACGCCTCATTCGACTCTCGCGTGAGGCTCGGGCAGATGACCAGAGCGCGCGTGCTCAAACCCGTTCGCTCCCGTTCGACTGTCGCTTCGCGAGACCGAGCAACGTCACCGGGCCTCTTCGTCGACCGCCTCGAACATGGTGATTGGGCTTGCCGGCATGATCGTGGAGATTGCGTGCTTATAGACCAGTTGCGAGTGTCCGTCGCGCCGGAGCAGCACACAGAAATTGTCAAACCAAGTCACGAAACCCTGCAATTTCACCCCGTTAACGAGAAAAATCGTGACGGACGTCTTGGACTTTCGCACGTGATTCAGGAACGTATCCTGGAGGTTTTGCGCCTTCTCGGTTGCCATTCGTGTTTCCGTTCGTTGGGCCTTTTCGGCCAGCGTTGTTCTTCGTAACCCGCGCCTTTGCCAACGCGCAGTTCTTCAGCTTCATATCATAGAAAATAAGGCGAGCGAACTCATAAACCGAAATACAATGGTAATGAGGCTTTCATGGCCGCCCATCGGACCGACAAGTCACGACACGCGCCATCAACAATCCAGCCGCGTCCCTGCTATTCGACCCCGAGAGACTTCAGCTTTCGATGCAGCGCGGAGCGCTCCATGCCGATGAACTCCGCGGTTCGGGATATGTTGCCGCCAAAGCGACTGATTTGAGCCACCAGATAGTCCCGCTCGAAGGCTTCCCGCGCCTCGCGAAGCGGAAGGCTCAGCAATTTCTCGCCGCCGATGCCGCTCGGCACCGCCGGCACGAGCGCGCCAACCTCCGCCGGAAGCATCGAGGCCGAGATCTCGGCGTTCGGGTCGCCGAGCGCGAGGATCATCAATCGTTCGACGTTGTTTCTCAGCTGGCGAATGTTTCCTGGCCAGTCATGCGACTCGAGCACGGCCATGGCATCCGAGCCGACCCGGCGAGGCGGAACCCCCATACTGGCTGCAGCGCTCTTCAAAAAGTATTGAACGAGTTCAGGAATGTCCTCCCGTCGCTCAGCTAGCGACGGAACGCGAACAGGGACCACCGAGAGCCGATGAAAAAGGTCTTCGCGAAAACGTCCCTCGGTGATCGCCTCAGCCAAATCGCGGCTCGTCGAAGAAATGATGCGCACGTCGACGGAAACACGCGAGGCGCCGCCGACGCGCAGGAAGTTCTGATCGACCAAAACGCGGAGGATCTTGGCCTGCGTCTCGCGCGGCATATCGGCAATTTCGTCGAGATAGAGCGTACCGCCATGCGCCTCCTCAAGGGCGCCGACCCTCGCTTGCCCTTCGACGCCGGATTCGAGTCCAAACAGTTCCGCTTCCATTCTCTCGGGCGACATTGTCGGCGCGTTGATGACGACAAAGGGACCGTTGGCGCGCGTCGAATTTTCGTGAATCAACCGAGCGGCCAGTTCCTTACCCGAGCCTGCGGCGCCCGATATCAGAACCCGCGAGTTGGCCGGTCCGAGTTTTTCGATGATCCGCCTGAGGTTCGAGATCGCTGATGAAGAACCGACCATCCGGTCGGAGGAGCCGCCCCGCGCGCGCAGATCGTTAACTTCGCGCTTGAGGCGCGAAGTCTCCAATGCCCGCTCCGCGATAAGAATCAAACGATCGGCTTTGAAGGGCTTCTCGATGAAGTCATAGGCGCCGAGCTTGATCGCTCTCACTGCGGTCTCGATGTTGCCGTGCCCCGAAATCATCACCACGGGCACATTCGGATGCTGCCGCTTGATGGCTTCGAGCAACTGCAGCCCGTCAAGCTTCGAGCCTTGCAGCCATATGTCGAGGAGGATCAGTTGCGGGCGGCGCGCTTCAACCGCCGCGATAGCCTCGTCCGAATCGCGCGCCAGACGCGCCCCGTATCCCTCGTCCTCCAAGATGCCGGCGACAAGTCCACGAATGTCGTCCTCGTCATCAACGATAAGAATGTCAGCAGCCATTAGGACGAACCGATCCTCTCATTCTCCGCCGGCGTTGCGTTCTGTTCGGCGCGCTGCAACGGCAGCCTCATCAAGACTTTGGCGCCCCGACCGCCACCGAGACGCGGGGGTCCGTCGAGAAGCTCAACGCCGCCGCCGTGGTCCTCAAATATCTTAACGACAATCGGCAAGCCGAGCCCCGTTCCCTCGGCTCGCGTCGTGACATAGGGCTCGATCAGACGGCGCCGATCTTCGCTTGGAAAACCTTTGCCGTTGTCGCTGACAGCAATCTCCGCAAAGCCCGCGCCGTCGACGGACACAGTCGTTGTGACGACGCCTTTGCCATGCTCTCCGTTGAGGGCATCAATGCCTTCAGTCGCATTCTTCAAGACGTTGGTAAGCGCTTGCGACACCAGCCGACGGTCGAAATCGGCGAAAATCGGTTCCTCCGGCAATTGCTCCTCAAAAGCGATGTCCGCGCGGCCGACCCGCATGAGGAAAATCGCTTGACGCACGCAATCAGTGAGATCGTCCCGCGCCGAGCGCGCCTTGGGCATGCGCGCAAAGGACGAGAATTCGTCCACCATGCGTTTGATGTCGTCCACCTGTCGAATAATGGTGTCCGTGCACTGGTCGAATATATCCTTGCCCTCGACGATGTGTCGGCCGTAGCGTCGTTTCAGCCGCTCGGCCGAGAGTTGAATCGGCGTCAACGGATTTCTGATCTCATGCGCGATCCGACGGGCGACATCGGCCCACGCGGCGGTGCGTTGAGCGGTCACGAGATCGCTGATGTCATCGAGCGTGATGACGCTGGCGCGACCATCGCGTCCAGGATTTCCGGTGACGCGAACGTTGAGAACGCGCTCGCGACCCTCCCGCAGTACGGTCGCCTGCCCTTGATGAAGCCGCAGCCTGAGTGATCGAGCCTGTTCCCAAATGGATCCAATGCTCGGCTGGACGGCATTGAGGGGCCTTCCGATGAGGCCGTGTTCGCCACCGAGCAGCCGATCGGCGGCAGCGTTCGAAATCGTGATGATCCCATCATTGTCGACGCCGAGAACGCCCGCAGGCACCCCCGACAGCACCGCCTCTATGAACGCGCGCCGCTCATCGTTGAGCGCGTTCGCGTCGATCAGACCGGTCTGTTGACGCAAAAGCTCGGAGGTCATCTTGTTGAATGTGTCGCCGAGGTGGCCGAGGTCTCCGTCAGATCGGCGCGTTGGCACTTGAACATGAAGATTACCGGAAGCGACCTCGTCCGCAGCGCGGATGAGGCCGCGGATCGGTCTGACCAGACGATTGGCGAAAGCGAGGCCAAGCCAGATGGCTGAGAACAGCATGGTGAGCGCCAAGAGCACGAAAACGGTGGCGAAACCCAGCTCAAGACTGTGCCTATGAGCCTCAAAGCGCCCCCACATGTTGGAAACGAGCGCCGCGTCTTCCGCGACCTTAGCCGCCAACGGGTCGATCCCTCGGGCAGCGTACAGAAACTGCCCGTCGGCGCCGGGAATCGGCCTTATGCCGACGAAGATGTTGCCGACCCCGAGGAATCCGCAGAGCGCTTCACCATTCACAGCGTCCTGAAAGTCAGACGGCTCAGGTCTGGCGATGAGCTTGTCGTCCGACCCTTGCGCGACGACGATCGGAGTTCCGTCGTTCTTCATGAGCGCAGCCGCGGTAAAGCCTAACGTCTTGGAGCGCGAGCTGAAGTATTCGTTGAGCTGAGTGGGATCCGACTGAAGCAGCAGGGCGCTGCGGCCGATATCGCCGGCGGTGAGTTCGACATCACGTAGCAGAGCGCGGCACTGGGACTCACGATAAAGCTGGGTGGCCTGGTTGGCTTCGTTGATGAAGGCTGCGACGTCGCTCATAAATCGCGGATTGATCGCCCATTCGACCGAAACGGCCGCCACGATCGCAGTGATGATGGCCGGGATGGCGGCGACCAGCGAAAACAGAGCCACGAACCGACTGTGCAGCCGAGCGCCCGCCCGCGCCGCGCGGCGCGCCGCCCTTAAACGCGCCAGCTCGATCGAGATGAGGACAATAAGAATGACGACGACGAGACCGTCGCCGACCATCAATGTCAGGACGACGGTCGCCGTTGGAATGATCGGCGTGAAGCCGGCAAAAACGAGGAACGTCGCCAAGGCGAGGAGGAAAGCCGCGCCGACGACGACAATTCCAAAACGGCCGGTTGGCGGGCTCTCATCCAGCAGCGGCGACCCGCGCGCATTGATCGTCGTCGTTCCAGACAAATCCGTGAACCGAGGGCCGCGAAACAGTTCGCGCAACGGCGAGCATCTCTAGCGCCTCCGTGGCAAACTGGCAACGATGTTGCTCAACTGCGACGCCCTATCGGCCTCGCGAACGCCAGCGCTTCGATCCGCACAGCTCGGGAAAAGCTGCCGAAACTATCAGGTGATAGACCCGATGACGCCTTCGATCAGATAGTTGGCGCCCCAGAGGCTACCGTCATAGAGATCGAGGGTCTTGGCGGAAATCACGTTGCCTTTTGTCCTTAACGCCGCCTACGAAGATCGGCTTGTCGGCCTGAGATGGCCTTAGAGCCGGAAACCGGCAAGGCGCTCGAAGTGAAGGCGGGCCAGATCCTTCGCATCGACCAGATCGAAGGCCTGCAATGCGTCGACTTCAACTGTTTTAATCTGCATGACTACAAAGAATTCATGCGTTGCGGCCGTACCCGGACGGTGCATGGCTTCAATCCAACCAAGGGCGCCTTCTTATGGTCTGCGCCGCCGCGCGAGCGAGCGCTCACGTACATTCTCAAGGACACAGTCGGACGCAACGACGTGCTGTTTCCACGTTGCAGCGCGTATGTCTACGAGAGCGCAACCTCTTCATGTAGACCGAGATCAGCCGCGATGGGCGCGCGACCCCGCCAGGACAGGAAGCCCGGCGACCATGTCGATCTTTTGGCGCTGGTCGACGTTCTCGCGGCGCCAAACGTTTGTGGCGCCGACGTCATGCGCCCGAGCAATTTTGCGCTAAAGCCGATCAAGCTCACTCTATTCGAGGTGACAGATTAGGATCTGGCGACGGTGCCGAAGACGTCAATCCTGAAAAGCCAGCGGACGCCGAAGGATTTTCGTAGCCCGACGATCAAAACGGACCGCAGCCAATACGCCGATTGGGCTCGAGGACGTCACGGTCGAGCTTCTCGGACGAGGAGGCCGCGATGCTCGAACGCGTCTCCGCCTGCCCGTCTATGGAGCAGACGACGCTGCGCTCCGCGACATCCTGTTCACTTGGTGGGAGCAGAGATTTCTGGGTGCCGCTGAGAGTGGGCGCCGGCGATCGGCGATGGGAAGCCGTGACGTGGCGCGGCGGAGCGATGTGCTTTCGGATTCGGGCGGCCGAAAGGCAATGGCTGGGACGACAATCTCTGTCGATAGCGAATGAAGTTGTCCGGTTTTTTGGTAGCACATCATTTGTCCGCTTCTTCTGGTTCTGTTCTCCTGCGGGACTGTGGACAACGCGGCAGCGTTGTCCACAGTCCCACAGGCGCGCCACGGAGCGGAGTTAGGCGGCGCGTTGGATAGGGCCATCGTCCTTGAGCCTGCCTTTCTCGTCGCAGCGGCCGATGCGTCTTGGTCCGTGGAAGACGGCGTGCGAGCCGTCGGGATAGACGTGGACCTTGACCCGCGCCTTTTCCGGGATCTGCAGTTTTCAGCGTCCGGTAGGACACGCAATTGTCGTTGCCGATCTGCCGCTCCTCCTGAATGCACAGGATCTCGTCGAGATCGACGCCGGGAATGGGCGTGAAAGCCGAGCCGTTGCCGGCCGGCTCGACCGCAAAGCGCGCGTTGTGGGCTGGCAGGTAAACCTCGCGGATGAAGGCGTTGGCCGCCTCGACGGTGGCGATTCCGGTGAGCTTCAGTTCCTTCGGCAATCGGTCCTGAAGCGTCTTATACCAAAGGCTCCGCTGGCTGGCTCATAGGGGGATTCCCGAATCGCGGCGGGGCTGATTCAAGTTGGCGCGGAGGATCGCGCCATGGCTTCAGCGGTGGGATTGCGAGAGGATTATTCGGCTGCCGAGCTTCGGGCGTTGACCCGGCGGTCGAAGAACGTCAACCAGAGCCGACGGCTGTTGTCGCTGGCGGCGATCGGCGGCGGGATGGATCGTTGCGAAGCGGCGAAGATCGGCGGAATGGACCGCCAGACGCTGCGGGATTGGGTCCATCGCTTCAATGGGGTCGGGTCTGGAGGGTCTCCTCGACAACTGGA
>Ga0209624_10002227_pt1 | contig 14477 bp, 15 predicted proteins | sample JacPinW_OM2H0_O1_FD_188565 | JGI IMG/M metagenome (GOLD analysis project Ga0209624, IMG submission 188565) | Forest soil microbial communities from Algoma, Ontario, Canada - Jack Pine, Ontario site 1_JW_OM2H0_O1 (SPAdes) (version 2) | ecosystem: Environmental > Terrestrial > Soil > Boreal...
TCCGATTAGGAACTCGGCGCCGGCTTCACCCTGGCCACCCACGATCTCGAGATTCGCGGCGCCGGCGAGCTTCTCGGCGACGAACAGAGCGGCCAGATCCAGGAAATCGGCTACAACTTGTACATGGAATTGCTGGAGCGCGCCGTCGCCGCGATGAAATCCGGAAAGCAGCCCGACCTGGACCGGCCGCTCGACGCAGGACCGGAGGTGGAGCTGCACCTGCCCGTGCTCATCCCTTCGGACTATGTGCCCGACGTCCACCTGCGTTTGGTGCTATACAAGCGCATCGCCAGCACGCCGTCGCGCGAGGAGCTCGACGAACTGAAGGCCGAGATGATCGACCGCTTCGGCCCCATGCCGGAGTTCGCGCAGTCGCTCTTCCGGGCGACGCGGCTCAAACTGCGCGCCGCGGAACTGGGAATACGCAAGATCGACGGGGGCGCGAGCAGCGGCTACTTCATATTCGAGGAAACGAACAAGATCGACGCGAAGCGCGTGCTCAAATTGATCCAAGGCAAGCCGAAGGAATACCGCCTCGATGGCCCCTTGAAACTCCGCTTCACCCACGATGCGCGCACCGAGGAGAAGCTGTTCACGCGCGTCGAGCAGTTGGTCGAGCTATTGACCTAGCAGTAGGCCCGGGACGCCCGGACGCCGGGCGTCCGGCGTGCCCGCCGCACCTACTGGATGGCGCCCAGGAAATCCCCCTTGCCGATTTCGACGCCGCTCTTGCGCAGCAATGCGTAGACCATGCTGACGTGAAAATAGAAATTGGGCAGCACGAAGTCGGTCAGATACCCGATTCCGGTGAACTTCCAAGCGCCGTTCGGGAATTTGATTTCGATATTGCGGCTCTCCGCGTCCTTCAGCTGCGCCGCATTGACTGTCTTCACGAAATCCAGGGTTTTCGCGATGCGCGCCTTGAGATCGGCGAACGTCACTTCCGTGTCTTCGTGCTTCGGCACCTCGATCCCGGCCAGACGTCCGGCCGCTCCCTTGGCGGTGTCGCAGGCGATCTGCACCTGGCGCACGAGCGGATGCATGTCGGGAAACAGGCGCGCCTGCGCGAGCACGGCGCCATCGAATTTCTTCGCCGCGGCATGCGCCGCCGCCTTGTCGAGGATGGCGGACATGTTGGTCAGGCCGCGGGTGAGAACAGGAATCGAAAAATCGTACATGGAAATCGACATCGACATCTCCTTCGTGAGCGAAATCGGCAGGGGCGCCACTCTAGCGAAAGTCGGGCCGGTTGAGTAGAAGAACGACTCGCATCAGCACGATACTGGACGCAGCCGGGTGCGCGGATCTCGCGCCGATCTAGGCGAGTTGGGCGTGTTCCATCCGCAGCAACAACGACCGCACTTGCTGCCGGCCGGCGCGTGCGGACTTCAACCGGGTCAAACTGCGCCCGCTCATTCCAAGGAGACGGGCAAATTCACTGTCCGACAGGCGGGCCGCTCGCTTAAAATACGGCAACGTCTTCACTGGGAAACCTTCTCCCAAGGCCTCAATGAATTCGAGCGGATCGTGTTCGATTGTCGGAAGCCCCAGGATGCTCTCTGTGGTCATGGGATTACCTACTGGCCAATTGGCGAAAATTTACTCGCCAGATGGCTGAATAGCAAAGATAGCGAGGTTGTATGCTTCCCTTCTCCGCAGCCTGCGAGCGCAACAAGGACCCCATACTCGAGGTCTTGGCGGTCCGCTTCGCCGGCCGCTCACAGGTGTTGGAAATCGGCAGCGGCACCGGACAGCACGCCGTGCATTTTGCGCGCAGCCTGAGTCATCTGGTCTGGCACCCGACGGAGCAATTGACTTACCTCGCGGACCTGGCGGAGCGGGTGCGGCTCGAGGGGACGTCCAATCTACGCGCGCCCACACTGCTCGACGTCCGCCAGGCCGTCTGGCCGCTGCGCAGCGTCGATGCCCTATTCACCGCCAACACCCTGCACATCATGTCCTGGCCCGAGGTGATGGCCCTGTTCCACGGGATCGGCAACGTGCTGGCCCCCGGCGGAGTAGTGTGCATATACGGTCCGTTTCGTTACGGCGGCCGTTATACCTCGGACAGCAATCAGGAATTCGACCGGATGCTTCAGGAGCGAGACCCGCTTTCCGGCCTGCGCGACATTCGCGCAGTTACGACCCTGGCCGAGCAATATGGCCTGCGCTTGGACGAGGACCACGATCTGCCGGCGAACAACCGCCTGGTGGTATTCGTCAAAGAACCCGCCTAGAAGACACTGTGTGCCATCCTTGAAATACCCATTTGCGTGGAACCTGTTTCTAAGCGTCTTTCTATCGACTTGCCTTGCTCAAGCCACTCTGCCAGCGGATCAGGTAACTCGCATTGTGCATGCGGAGATGACAAAACAGAGAATTCCTGGATTGGCGTTACTGGTAGCCCGCAACGGAACTCCAATTCGCAGCGAAGCATACGGATTGGCGAACGTAGAGCTAAATGTCTCAGTCAAACCAGAGACGATTTTTCAATCAGGATCCATCGGAAAGCAGTTCACTGCCACCGCGGTGATGATGCTGGTCGAGGCAGGAAAGATTGGTTTAGACGATCCCATTAGCAAATACTTTGCTTCGGCCCCAAATTGGTGGACTCAAGTCACTGTCCGAGAATTGTTGAGCCATACTGCAGGCTTCACCGACTATCCCAAGAACTTTGACTATCGAAGGGATTACACAGAGGAGCAGCTCCTAAAGATTGTCGAATCTATTCCCCCGGCGTTTCAGCCCGGAACCGGTTGGAGCTATAGCAACCTGGGATACCTGACACTTGGGATCTTGATTCATCGTGTTACGGGAGAATTCTACGGCGACTTCCTGCAGGATCGGATATTCAAGCCACTCGATATGTCGACGACGCGCGTGATGTCCGAGGCGGACATCATCCCAAACCGGTCTTCGGGCTACCGGCTCGAAAAGGGTGTGCTGAAGAATCAGAATTGGGTGTCGCCGTCGCTCAACACGACTGCGGATGGCAGCTTGTATTTTTCGGTCCTGGATCTCGCGAAATGGGATGCCGCTCTCTATACCGACCGGCTATTGAAGCGTTCGAGCATGCAGGAGATGTGGACGGTAACGACGCTGCGCAGCGGTCAGCCCAATGGGGGTCAATACGGTTTCGGGTGGTTTGTCGAAGTCCAAAAAGGGCACCGCGTCGTGGAGCATGACGGGAGTTGGCAGGGCTTCGAGGCGCAGATTTCACGATATCTGGACGACGGTCTCACCGTTGTGGTCCTCACAAACTTAAGCGGTGCCAGCCCCCACCGAATTGCCGATGAGGTGGCCGCGCCATATTTGGACGGCTCTCTCAAGTAACTGAGGAGAATCATGACCGACTTTCCCTACCGCAGCGCGCTGATCGTCGGCGCGGGACCGGGGATCAGCGCCTCCCTGGCACGGCGCCTCGCCGGCCTCGGAGTGAAAGTGGCGCTGGCCGCCCGCAATGTCCAAAAACTCCATTCGCTGGTCGAGGACGTCGGCGCCGAAGCGTTCGCCGTCGACGCCTCCGATCCGGAATCGGTTGCGAAGCTGTTCGTCCAGGTGGGGGATCGCATGACCGTGCGCGCGGCGGAGCGCCCGGACCCCGCGGACAAGCCCGACAGCACGCTCGACCCCGACGCCATTGCGCAAGCCTATATCGACGTGCTGCGGCAGCCTCGCAGCGCCCGATCGAATGAGGTCGAATTGCGCCCGTGGGTCGAACACTTCTGAACACAATGTATCCGCACCCTGTATCGTTGGCCTAAAGCCGCGAGGATCACGCTTGAGCACGACCGTCCTTGATTCCCCCCGCTCCCTGGCTGCATCCGCCGCCGAGCGCTGGTATGTGGTGATCGTGATGTGCCTGGTCTACGCCGTCAGCATCGCCGACCGCTACGTGGTGTCCACCGTCCTCGAGCCCCTCCGGCTCGACCTCGAGTTGACGGATGCCGGAGCGGGCTTTCTCACCGGAGTACCTCTGGGATTGTTCTACGTCTCCTTCGGCATTCCGATGTCCTGGCTGGCCGACCGCAGGAACCGGCGCAACATCCTCGCCGCCTCCCTGATCCTGTGGTCGGGATTCACCGCCCTGTGCGGCGTGTCGCGAAATTACTGGCAATTCCTGGCGGCCCGAGTCGCCGTCGGCATCGGCGAAACGGGGGGAACGCCGCCTGCGAATTCCATCATCGCGGATTATTTTCCGGCGGACCGGCGGCCCATGGCCTTAGGGGTGTTCGCGCTCGGTGCGCCGATCGGTGCGTGGCTGGGCGCCGACTTGGCGGGCGCGGTGGCGCATGCCTACGGCTGGCGCGCCGCTTTTCTGGCACTCGGCGTTCCGGGCGTGGTCATGGGAGCCATCATCTACCTGACCATTCGCGAGCCGGCGCGCGGCCGCCTGGACGCGGTGGCCGATGCCGAGGCACCGCCGCTGCTGGAGTCCTTGCGATTCCTGTGGCGCCAAAAAGCCGCATTTCACGTGGTGATGGGATCGGGGGTATGTGCCCTGTGGGGCTGGGGTCTCATTTGGTTTACGCCCACATTCCTCATCCGCAGCTATGGACTGAACGTCGGCGAAGCCGGAGCGGTCACGGGCCATATCCACTTGGTGGGCGGCATCATTGCAACCGCCGGCACCGCTTGGATCCTGTCGCGCCCGTCCATGGCCGATCCGCGCCGGGTCGTTTGGCTGTTGGCGGCGGGCGTCGCGCTGACCACGGTTCCGTCCTTCATCGCCTACTGGACTCATTCACTGGACGTCGCGAAATCGATGTTCTGGCTGTTCATTCCGGCCATCTACTTCTACATCGGGCCCTGCATGGGCCTGATGCAGAATCTGGCGCCGCCTCGCATGCGTGCCATGTTCACCGCCTGGTCCCTGGTGGTCGGCAATGTGTTCAATCTGATCATCGCACCTCAGGGGGTGGGACTGCTGAGCGATTGGTTCGCGGGCAGTCACGGAGCGGATGCGTACTCGCTGCGGCTGGCATTGCTGGTGCTCGCGCCAACGGGATTCTGGGCGGTATATCATTTCTGCATGGCGAGCAGGACCATCGTGGCGGATCAGAAGCGCGCCATAGGCTATGTGACCGTGAAGGAGCTCCATTGAAGACCATCATCTGCATTGTGTTCTGTGCGGCCGGCATGGCGTGCCATGCCGAGAGCGGCATCAAGGTGCTCAACGACGACGCGCATTACCCGGAAGGCCCCATCTGGTATCAGGGCAAGCTGTACTACGTGGAGTACGACCGCAACGCGGTGATGACCTGGGACGGCACCAAGAACACGGTGTTCGCCGCGGAGAAAGGCTGCGGACAGTCCGCCGTCGTGCCGACCGCGCACGGCGAATTCCTCACCACCTGCTACGACAACGGCACGATCGGCCGCATGTCCGCCGACGGCACCGTGCTGCCGGCATTCACACAGGACAAGGACGGCCGCAAATTCACCGGCCCCAACGACTTCGCGCCCGACGGGCGCGGCGGCATCTATTTCACGGCATCCGGCACGCCCCCCGAGGCGCTCGACGGCAAGGTCTTCTACATCGGTCCCGACGGCGTGATCACGCTCGAGGCGGACGGTCTGCACAATGCCAACGGCATCGCGGTATCCAAGGACGGAAAGATTCTCTACGTCGTGGAAACCAACGAGTACCGGCTCAGCAAATTCAAGATAGCACCCGATGCGTCGCTGTCGGATCGGCGAATTTTCGTGAACCTGGACGATCTCACCCATCACGTGGTGCACATCTATCCCGATGGGGTGAAGATCGATTCCCGCGGCGAGATCTACATCGGCCAGAGCGCCCGCGAAACGAACGTGCCTCTCGCGGGCGTGATATTTATCGTCAACGCACAGGGCAGACTCCTGCGCAAGTTGACGCTGCCGTCGCTGCAAGTGCCGAATTTCGCGTTCAGCCCGGACGAGAAGACCCTGTATGTCACCGCCGTCGATCAGATCGACAAGTCGCCCTTCCTAGGCAAGGTCTACTCGATACCCAACCGCTAACGCGCCAGCCACCCGCCGTCGACCACCAGATTCGAACCCGTCATGTAGGTGGACCGATCCCCGGCCAGAAACACGGCGGCGTTGGCAATATCCTGCGGCTGGCCGAGACGCGGCCAGGGAGTGCGCCTGCGCGCGTTGTCGAGCAGCGCCGGATCCATGGGCAGGCCGGGGTGGCCCGTGACGATCTTCCCGGGCGAAATGCAGTTGCAGACGATCAGATCCGGCGCATAGTCCACGGCGATCTGCTTGGTCAAATAAATCGCACCCGCCTTGCTCACGCCGTAGGGCGTGTCGCGCGGCGAGGTGACGATGCCCTGCTGCGAGCCCAAATTGATCACGCGCCCGCGCACTTCGCCGCGCGGCTCCTGAGTAATCATTTGCTGGATGGCGCGCTTGCAGCCGTAAAACATGCCGGTCAGGTTCACTCTCATCACGTGTTCCCACTGTGCCGCGCTGGTCTCGAGCAGTGCGGTTCCGGAGAATATCGCCGCATTGTTCACCATCACGTCGAGCCGTCCGTGACGCGCGACGGTGGCGCCGATCAGCGCGTCGACATCATCCCAGCTTGCGACGTCGGTCTTCTCGAAGAACGCCGTGCCGCCGGACCTTGCGATGAGATCGAGCGTCGGCTCGCCGCCCTCGAGCGGCTGCGCCGTCACATCGGCGATGACGACGACGGCTCCTTCGGCGGCAAAGGTCGCCGCGATCGCGCGGCCGATCCCCGAACTCGCTCCCGTGACAACGGCGATCTTTCCGGCCAGTGAACTGGTCATCTGTTTGAATCCTTATTGAGTTAACATTCGCTGAAAATGCCGATCGAACGACTCGAACCCGATCTTAAGCTGGCAGCGGCGCTCTTCGATAGTCTCGGCCGCGCGACTCGCCGCGGACGGGGAATCGTGCGCGACAGCTACGGACCGGGCGAACAGGCCGCGCACGACATCATGCATGCCGCGGCCGAGAAAATCGGCCTCGACGTTTCGATCGACGCCATCGGCAACCTGCTGATGACGCTCGCGGGGCGGGATCGGCTGGCGCCGCGAATCATGATCGGCTCGCATCTGGACAGCGTCCCTCAAGGAGGCAACTACGACGGCGCAGCAGGCGTGGTGGCGGGCCTGTGCGCGGTGTCCGCGCTCGAGCAGGCGGGTGAGCGACCCCCTTGCGATATCACCGTCATGGGCATTCGCGCCGAAGAGTCCGCCTGGTTCGACATCGCCTATCTCGGCAGCGGCGGCGCGTTCGGATTGCTCGACCCGGCCTGTCTGGCCGTACTGCGATCGGACAACGGCAAGAGTCTCGAAGCCACCCTGATCGAGCGCGGATTCGATCCTCAACCCATCAGGGAGCGCCGCGCGCTCCTCGATCCCAAGCGGATCAGAGCCTATTTGGAGCTGCACATCGAACAAGGACCGACGCTGGTGGCCGAGGGACTCCCCGCCGCCGCCGTCACCGGCATCAGAGGCTGCAAGCGATTTCGCAATGCGCGCTGCATCGGCCGGTACGGACATTCCGGCGCCGTCAATCGCGCGCATCGCCACGATGCCGTCGCGGCGACGGTGGCGCTGCTGCACCACCTGGAGGAGGTATGGCTGGCGCGGGAACGGGCCGGCGACGATCTGGTGATCACGTCGGGCGAGCTCTATACCGACCCCGCCATGCACGGCCCGAGCAAGATTGCCGGCGAAACTCGCTTTGTCATCGACGTGCGCAGCGTCTCGGACGCCACCATGAACGCCGTCGCCGCCGAAGCCCGGGAGGCCGCGGCGCGGATCGGCCGGGCCTATCGCGTCGACTTCGATCTCGGCGCCACCAGCGACTCGCCGCCGGCCGTGATGGATGAGCAGCTGCGCGCCGCCCTGCGCAGCCGTCTCGATCGTCCGTATGAAATGGCGAGCGGCGCCGGCCACGACGCGGCGGTGTTCGCGAAAATGGGCATCCCGACCGGCATGATCTTCGTCCGCAACGATCACGGCAGCCACAACCCGGACGAAGCGATGACATTGGACGATTTCAGCGTCGCGACGCGAGCCATGCTGGGGCTGCTGCTCGAGTTTCCCCCGCCATGACGCTGCTGGTCACGGGCGCCACCGGCTTCGTCATGAGCGTGCTCGGGCGGCACTGGCTCGACGCCCACCCCCAGGAGCGCTTGGTGATCCTCGACGCCGCCGCGCCCGACGCGGCGGCCCGGCGCTACTTCGCATCCGTCGCGAATCGGCTCGAGGTGGTGGTTGCGGATGTGACGCAGCCCGACGCCTGGGCGCCCAAGCTGGGCGGCGACATCACCCACATCGTGCACGGAGCCACGGTAACACCGCTGTCGCGCGGCACGGCCGCCGAAGCGAAGCGCGAGCCCGAAGCGGAGAACCCGGGCCGAATCATCGACGTCAACGTCATGGGAACGGTGGCCGTGCTCGACTGGGCGCGCACCCTGCCCAGGCTCGAAAGATTCATTTACGTGAGCTCCGGCGCGGTCTACAAGCATCACGGCCCGGATCGGCCCGGCGAGCCTCTGCCGGAGGACGGCTATGTGATGCCGCGGCGCCTGTACGGCATCTCGAAGCTGGCATCCGAGCTGATCACCGAGCGTTACGGGGACTTGTTCGGTCTCTCGACGGCATCGGTGCGGCCCTCGTCGGTGTACGGAACTATGGACCGGGTTACCGCAAGCCGCAATTTCCGCCATGTTCCGAATCGCATCGCGCACATGGCGGTCGACGGCGTGCGGCGCGTTCGGGTCAACACCATGAGCGCCGTGGGCGACTACATTCACGCCGAGGACGTCGCGCGCGCCATCGTCTCGCTGCTGCGCGCGCCGACGCTGCGCTACGCCGCCTACAACGTCGCCGCGGGCAGGACCGCGACGGTGGGCGATCTGGTACGCTGGGCAGCCGAGAAGGCGCCGGGTTTCCACGCCGAGATCACCACCGAGAGCGAGGCCGACATTCTGCAGGATGCGACGCTGACCGACGGCATGTGGGGTGCCTACGACATTTCGCGCATCACGGGCGAGACCGGCTGGCGCCCGCGCCCGGTGCGCGAGGCGCTGCATGCCTACATGGACTGGTTGGCGGCGGAACGCCTGTCCGGCGGCTGACATGGACTCCTCCGAGCAGTATCCGCGCGATCTCATCGGCTACGGTTCGCGGCCGCCCGCCGTGCACTGGCCGCTCGAGGCCCGGGTCGCCGTATCCTTCGTGCTCAACTACGAGGAAGGCGGCGAGAGCTGTGTACTGCACGGCGATGCGCATTCCGAATCGGTGCTGACCGACGTCGGCGGCGAACCATTACCCAATGCGCGCAATCTCAATGTCGAGTCGAATTTCGAATACGGCAGCCGCGTGGGCTTTTGGGAGATCATGAGAATTTTTCGCGAGCGCCGGGTGGACGCCACCGTCTACGCCGTGGGTATGGCGCTGGAGCGCAATCCCGGCGCCGCCGCGTTCATCGCGGACAGCGGCTTCGAGGTCGCCTGTCACGGCCAGCGCTGGATCGACTACAGCTCGGTCGCCGAGGAAGTCGAGCGCGCCGACATGCTGCGCAACATCGAGGTGATCACGCGCCTCACCGGTCAAAGACCCCTCGGCTGGTACACCGGCCGTCCGAGCGCGAACACGCGCCGGCTGGTGGTCGAGGCCGGCGGCTTTCTCTACGACAGCGACGCCTACAACGATGATCTTCCCTACTGGAGCCGCATCGGCGGGCGTGCGCACCTCATCGTGCCCCACAGCTTCGACAACAACGACAGCCGCCTGCAGCGCGGCGGCGACTTCGCCACCGGCGAGGATTTCTTCGTCTATTGCCGCGACGCCTTCGATTGGCTGTACCGTCTGGGCAACGAAGGCCGGCCGCGCATGATGACCATCAGTTTGCATTCACGCATCATCGGACGGCCCGGCCGAATCGGCGCATTGGTGCGGCTGCTCGATCACATCCAGCGCCATGAGGGTGTTTGGCTGTGCAACCGCGCGAGCATTGCGCGGCATTGGATGAAGCATCACCCCGCCGCCTGACGCGAGACGCAGTACTATCCGATCAGGGATCTCAATCGCTGAGTGCGGGTTCCCGCCGTGGTCTCCGCGGCGCGGCGCAGCAGTTTCTCAGCGTCGAGGGCGGGCAATGCGCGGCTGAACAGAAAGCCCTGCGCCTCGTGGCAGTCGTGCTCCTGCAGGAACAGGAGCTGCGGGAAGCTCTCGACGCCCTCCGCGGTGACGCTGATCCGCATGGATCGCGACATGGCAATGATGGCGGCCGCGATCGCCCGGTCGTCGCTGCAGTCGATGAGACTGGTCATGAACGAGCGGTCGATCTTCAGCCGGTCGACGGCGAAATGCCGCAAGCGGCCGAAGCTGGAGTAGCCCGTTCCGAAGTCGTCGATGGCCAGCATCACGCCCAACTCCTTCAATTGCGCCAACGCCGTTTCGGCCCAGGCCTCGTCCTTCATCACCACCGATTCGGTGATTTCCAATTCCAGCATCGACGGCTCGATGCCGGATTCCTTGATGATGTCGGCCACCAGCCGCGGAAAATCCTTCAGTACGAATTGCTGCCCCGAGACGTTGACCGCCATGCGGGTGACCGGCAGGCCTTCGTCGACCCAGACCTTGGTCTGCGCGCAGGCCGTGCGCAACACCCATTCTCCAATGCTCAGAATGAGTCCGGTTTCCTCGGCCACCGGAATGAACTCCGTCGGCGGAACGACCCCCAGTTCTTCGTTGGTCCAACGCAGCAGGGCTTCCATGCCTGACACGCCGCCCGTGCGCACGTCGAACTGCGGCTGGTAGTGGAGAGTGAACTCGCCCCGCTCCAGTGCGCCGCGCAATTTGGCTTCCAGCGTGAAGCGGTGCAGCGCCGCGTCGTTCATCGAGGGATCGAAGAACGCGAACATGCCCGGCCCCTTGCGCTTGGCGAAGTACATGGCAAGGTCGGCGTTGCGCAGCAGGGTATCCACCTCCACTCCGTCGCCCGGAAACAGGGAGACGCCGACGCTCGGCGTAACGACCAAGGTATGCAGGGCGAGGCGCATGGGCTCCTGCAGCTCCGCGATGAGGCGGGCCGCGACCGCGGCCGCATCGTCGGCGGATCTTATGCTCGGCAGCACCACGATGAACTCGTCGCCGCCGAGCCGGGCGATATGACTGGAGCGGGCCGAGGGCAGGTCGTGCACCGATTCGTCGGAGCGCAGCGAGCTGCGCAGGCGCGCGGCGACCAACCTCAGCAGTTCGTCGCCGACCGCATGTCCGAGGGTGTCGTTCACCCGTTTGAAATTGTCGAGGTCCAGATACAGCACCGCGAGCATGCGCTGATGCTGTTTGGCGGAGGCGAGCGTGCTATTCAGACGGTTGCGCAACTGTTCCCGGTTCGGCAGCCCGGTCAACGCGTCGAAGTAGGCCAGTTTGACGATGCGGTGTTCGGAGCGCCACTTGCTCGCGAGCGAAATCGTCATCTGCCGGATTTCATGGGGATGAAATGGCTTTTGCAAATAGGACAGCTTTTCTTCCGGCGGCACCATGCCGCCGATGTCGCGCGGATCGACGTCCGAATAGGCCGTGCAAAGGACGATTTCGATGGCGGGATCGAGCTCCCGGATCCGCGCCGCGGCCCAAACACCGTCGGGTCCCGGCGGCATCCGCATGTCCAGAAATACCACCGCGAAGGGATCATCCGCGGCGAGCCCGTCACGTACGGCGGCGACCGCCGCCTCCGCTCCCTCGCAGAAGAGAGGCGCGAAAGTCGTGTCGCTCGAGGGCGTTTTCGCCATCGGATCCGGGATGCTCTTGCTGAACAGGCGCTCCCGCAAGTTGTGGAATACGGCGGTCTCGCTGCTCATGTCGGTTTCGAGCAGGATCTGCCGATAGGCGTTGCGCACCTCGGCTTCGTCGTCGGCAACGAGTACGCGGATCGGCAATTTCTTGGTTTCGGACACGGCAACCTCGACGATGCTTCAAGTAATGGATCGGCTCTCTCGAATAGGCAACGGCAGCAACAGATGCATGGACGCACCCCGGCCCGGGCCCTCGCTCGCCGCCCAGATTCGGCCTCCCAGCGCGCCGATGGCGTTGGCGCACCAATGCAGGCCGATTCCGTAGTTTGTTTCGCGCGATTTGGTCGAAAAGCCCTTGTCGAACACGCGCTGCAAATTGTCCGCCGCGATCCCCACGCCGTCGTCCTTGCAGTGCAGGTGCAGCTGGTCGCTGCCGGCGTCGACGATGATCTCGGCCGCGAAATTCAGCACGCCCTTGTCCCGGCCCGCATCCCGCACGGCGTCGGCGGCGTTGATGATCAGGTTCTGCAGGATCAGGCGCAGCACGGTGCGCGCCACCTGCACCGCTCCCACCTTGCGCAGCGACTCATCGGTATTCACCACCAGCCGCTGGCGGGCCGCATCGGGCACGATCTCCAGGGTTTGGGCGACCAGATCGGGAAGTCGCACCGACTCGACCACGTGGGCGTTTCGCGTCGAGCGCATGAGCTCGCTCAGCGCCGTCTGCACGATGGTCGTCTGCCGCTGCACCACTTCGACGTCGGAGCGGGCATCCTGGACGGCTGCGGCCAGTTCATGGCAGCCCAGGCGCACGAACTCCTCCAGATCCGCACGGCGCGAGGCGGGCGTGCGCTCCGTCGCGAGTTCGGCCAGAGCGAGCTCCACGTCCGCGGCGGGCGCATCGCGCAGCCGGTCGCCGAGTTTGGAAATCCTGACTCCGAGCGGAGTCATGGCGTTTCCGAGATTGTGCAGCACGCCCTTGGCGAGTTCGGCAAATCCGGACTGGAACGACTGATCGACGAGTTGCCGCCGCGACTCCGCCACGCGCTCGACCATTCGGTCGAATTCCCCGGCGAGTTTTGCGATCTCATCGTGTCCCGGAATGTTCAACCGGGCCGTCAGATCGCTGCCGTCGCCGACTGCCACCGCGTGACGGGTCACCCGGGCCAGGGGCCTCAGGACGATTCGATTGAGGGCGACCACCAGCAGTACGAGCACCATGACCGCGGCGCCGATCAGGTACAGCGACGCATAGGTGACGGCTCCATGACCCTGGGCCGTGATCCTGCGCGGTACCTCGACGCGCAGGCTCATGATCGGCCTGCCGTAGATGTCCACGAAGGACTTGAAGACCTGCGTCGACACATCGGTCTCGACGATCTTGTCGGCGTCGAGCGGCCGCAGCGGCAGAAGGGCGAGACTGGCCTGCGCTTGGGCGCCGATCAGCCGTACCTGCGCCGGCGTCAGCAGCCGGCCCATCAGCACCAACCCCAAGGACCGTCCGGCGCCGCTGCCGTCGAGCACGGGCGCCGCGGCGATCATCATGATGCCGCGATTGGTCCGCAGCAGGCCTCTCACCGGCTTGCCCGGGCTCAAATCATCGCGCCACGGAAAACTCTCCGGCAGCGATTTGCCGGCGGTCAAATCCAGATCCAGCGGCGCACCGGTATCCAACGCCTGGGCGCGCGAGGACACGAAATCGCCGTGCGTATCGACGATCAGGATGGCGTTCACTCGGAGCTGCTTCATCGCCACCGCTGTGATGTTGGCGGCCGCGAAATCCGGATTGCGGGACTGCACGAATTCATACGCGTCCGCCCAGTTGCCCCAGTCCGCGGCGCTCAGCTCCAAATTCTCGAGGGCCGTGTCGAGTGCATAGTCGATGCGCCGCATCGACGTCTGCGCATCTTCGCGCTCGAGCTCCGCAAAACTCGGCATCAGCACCTGCTTCTGAATCGAGATCTCGAGGACGATCAGGACCGTAAACAGCAGCGCCAGCAGCGAGATCATTTTGGTGCGGATATTCACCCTGCATTCGTAACAGAAATCGCGCAATACGGCCGTGCCCCGGTCTTATTTCGCATGGCACGCCGCCCCCGGCGGCCCCGGAATGAGACCTGGATCACGCTTGGAGCAGGAGCCTGTCGTCCGGGCACTCCCCGTGTCCCGGGCGGCACCCATTAACTCTGTGTAATGCTCGTGGCCGAGCCGCCAGATGAGACGTTCCACACCCTAGGAGCCGGGTATCCGGCCGTAGCATGACCGAACAACTCGAGGGATTGCGGAGGACTTTATGAACAGATTTGGACGCAGACATCTCGGCTATGCCGCCGTGCTCGTTTCGCTGGCCACGCTCGCCGGGACCGCATCGGCGGAAACGACCTGGCAGAAGAATCACCCGCGGCGCACGCAGGTGAATCATCGGCTGGCCAATCAAAACAAGCGCATTCATCAGGACGTCAAGAACGGCACGCTCAGCAAGTCGCAAGCCGCCGATCTGCACCATGAGGACCATCAGGTGCGGCAGGAGGAGCGCGACATGGCGAGCCAGAATGGCGGCCATATCACCAAGCCCGAGCAGAAAGTGCTGAACGGCCAGGAAAACAACATCAGCGGACAGATTCCGCCGAAGTAATCGAGCGGTTCCGGTTCAGAAGCGCAACGACAGGCAGCTCAGACCGCCGTCCATTTTTCTGAACTCCGACACCTC
>Ga0209624_10002228_pt1 | contig 14472 bp, 12 predicted proteins | sample JacPinW_OM2H0_O1_FD_188565 | JGI IMG/M metagenome (GOLD analysis project Ga0209624, IMG submission 188565) | Forest soil microbial communities from Algoma, Ontario, Canada - Jack Pine, Ontario site 1_JW_OM2H0_O1 (SPAdes) (version 2) | ecosystem: Environmental > Terrestrial > Soil > Boreal...
TACACCGCTTCGGCCAACTCCGTCGCCGGTTATGCCTATTCCGACAACTACCTCATCGATCTGAAGCATGCAGTGATCATGGACGTCGAGGCGACGACGACCATTCGTCAAGCGGAAGTTGGCGCGGCCAAAACCATGCTCGACCGAACGGCTCAAAAGTTCGACCTCACGCCGTCGCGCCTGGTCGCCGATGGAGGCTACGGCTCGGCCGATATGGTCGGGTGGCTGGTGGACGAGCGCGGGATCGAACCGCACGTGAACCTGATCGACAAGTCCGAGCGCACTGACGGAACTTTCTCCCGCACCGACTTCGCATTCGATACCAAACGAGACCTCTATGTCTGTCCCGGAGGTAAGGAGTTGCGAAAATCTCGCCGCGCTTTCTCCATGCCGCGCGAGGGGGTCGCAAAGGACGGCGCGATCCGCTATCGCGCCGCCCAACACGACTGCGACGCCTGCATGCTCAAACCGAAGTGCTGTCCGAATATGCCCGCACGCAAGATTGCGCGCTCCGTTCATGAAGCCGCTCGCGACAAGGTTCGTGCGATCGCAAAGACCGAGGCCTACGCCGTCTCATGTCGCGAACGAAAGAAGGTTGAGATGCTCTTCGCTCATCTGAAGCGCATCCTCAGGCTCGGTCGATTGCGCCTCCGTGGTCCAAACGGAGCCAAAGACGAGTTCCTCTTAGCCGCCACCGCCCAAAATCTGCGGAAACTGGCGAAGCTCATCCCTCATCCGGCGCCGGCCTTCGCCCCGTGAGGCGAAGAGGCAGGAATCTGCCTCGCTGACAGCGCTACAAATCCAAAGTGCGGGCGCCACAACAGGGCAACAAAATCGACGTAAACCGGACATTGTGGATCGCGACAGTGGACGTCGCAGTTGGGCGGAGAGCGGGACCTTTATGCGCCTGATTTCTGCACCGCGTAACCTGCTGATTTCCTTAACGTCGGTTCGTGGTGCAAAAATCTTGCAGACCGTGCGAAAACTCTCGCGTAAACCGAAAAACGTGGGACGGAAGGCCGATTTCAAAGATTTTTCGCGCTCTGGTCGACCGTAGGCCTCGAAAACTGGGCTGGAGTTCAGGACCGCGGATCAGCCCGCCGAGTTTCCGCACGGTTTGCTTGAATTATGCACCGCTCGAAAACTCAGCGGCTTCCGACCTTTTGAGAGATAGGAATCGAGAATGACTTTCGAGAGGGACCTTCACGGCGCTCGCGATCTCCTTAGCCGATGTCCGCGAGCCCAGCAGTTATCTTTTGCTCGCCGCCACCCCGGTACCGCTTGAGCGCCTCGACCTGAGACGCGAACGCCCGCGCGAGCTTGTTGAAGGCCAGTTCGTGCTTTGCCTGTCGATAGCCCGCGTAGCCCAGGCCGGCGAAACCGAACAGCATCATCGCCCAGGTGGAGGGTTCGGGCACGGGGGCTGGGGGCGGCCCGAGGCTCTCTCCCACCACCTGTCCGTAGTCGTTGATGCCGTAGGCAATGCCTGGTCCCAGGTCGATGACGCGACCGTGGCTCCACTCAGTGGCGACGCTGACCCCGTCGACAGTGCTGACCCCCACGACCTGACCGCGGTCGTTGATGCCATAGGCGATACTTTGCGGGCCTCCGAGGTCGATGACGCGGCCGTGGCTCCATTCGGTGGCGACGCTGACCCCGTCGACAGTGCTGACCCCCACGACCTGACCGCGGTCGTTGATGCCATAGGCGACACTTTGCGGGCCTCCCAGGTTGACGACACGGCCGTGGCTCCACTCGGTGGCGGAGCCATCGTTCATTCCCACCACTTGTCCGGCGTCGTTGATGGCGTTAGCAGCGCCGAGTCCCAGGTTGATTTCCCTGCCGCCGCTCCACTCGACGGCGGAAGACCCGCTAGTTCCCACCACCTGGCCGACGTTGTTGATGCCGAGGGCATCGGTGAACGTGCCTCCTAGAATGATAACGCCGCCGCCTCCGCTAAACTCGGTGGCGAAACTGGGACCAGCCCCGGGGGAATAAATGTACCCGACCGCCTGCCCGGCGTCGTTGATCCCCGAGGCTACGCCTCCTCCCAGCCCGTCCGATGATCCCAGTATGATGACGTTGCCTCCGCTCCACTCGGTTGGCACGATGACGCCGCCACCAGTCCTACCCACCACTTGCCCGGCGTCGTTGATGCCATAGGCGACGCTTTCCAGTCCGCTTGGTTCCAGGATGATGACGTTGCCGCTGCTCCACTCGGCCGCGCAGCCTAAATTTACGCATTCTTGGGCCTGCGCCGAACCTGGGGCTGCACCCAGCAGACAGAATGCGGCGAAAAGGGCGAGTCCGAACAACTTCCAGTGCGACATGAGCGCCTCCCAATGTGCGAAAGCGATCGTGCGATCAGCCGTAACGCCACGTCCAGCGCTGACCTTATGGCGCTTTGCTTGCGCCCGTAAACAACACGATTGCGTGAATTGCTAACGCCTGCCGCTTCTCAGCTCGCCTCGAGCTTCTGGACGAACCCCAGCAAATGCACGTCGACGACCTCTTCGGCGGCGAAAATTTCCTCGAGCTTCCGATCGTAGGTTCGCCAACGCATCCACTTTGGTTTTGCGACGTAATCGCCGATACCGCCGTCCGCCCCGAGCTTGCCCCGCAACTTGAAGGCGCGCCGCAGCGCCCGGTCCTGGCGGGCTTCACGCTGCGAGCGATAGGCGAGCCGGTACGCCTGGCGCGACGCGAAGGTGAAGGCACCATTCGGCAGGTAGAGTTTCGCCGCCCGCCTGCCCGTCCTCGGGCAGATGAACCACCAACGTTGACCGCCGAATGGCTGCGGCGTTGTCTCGAGCTGGATCCAGTAATCGGATTCGCGCCGCTCCCCGTCCCAGCGAGTCGTCGTGTATTTTAGCCGCACGCGGCCCGATTCCTGGCCGAGATGAGCTTCGTAGCCGATCGAGCCGACCCGCTCACCGGTTGAGGTGTGTGTCCAGACGATCGAACCGCCCCACGCGCATCCGGGCCGGAAAAGCCGATCGCGCATGAGTTTCGATAGGCTCAGCGTGAGCCCGCTTTCAGTCGTCACCCGACCGCCGGTGCGCCCGCTTCCGTAGCCGCCCATGCTCGTTCTCAGCGTCCGGGATTTTGCGAAATCATGTGTCTAACTGGCATCTCTAATCCTAATCCGCTTTCCCCCTGAGCTACCGTCAGTAGGGCATTCGAGGGGCGCACTCGACCGGTAGTGCGAGCCGTCTGCTGTCTGGTCCTTTTCATGCAGCGCGACTCTCCACAGGCGGTGTTGAAGGCAGAACGGAAACCCTGGCCGATTGTTGTAACCGTCGCCCTATGCGATTGCGTCCACAACCCGAATCAATGCCTCCGAGCCATCTCGGAGGCGGTGAATCACCAACCCTGTGTCACTGCCACAAGCTTTTGGGTCAGGCTCTTTTAGCAAGAAAGGTGGGATTGTCGTTCGATGCGCCGCGCGAAAGCGTCAAAATGTGAAAGTCAGATAGTCCCACCCGAACGGCCCGACCGTGCTTCATCGAACCGACCGAGCTGGCCGAGGACGGCGGCGCGTCGACTGACATCTCTCAGGGGAGCGTTGGCGAGCTATGGCCAGGTCCACGTCATCGAGGCCACGAGCGGAGCGTCAGGCATTACGATTCGCGCGTTCGGCATGTTCAGAGAGTTTGGCGGCGCTGTCCATGGCTCGACGCACACTCCGTCGTCTTCCATGTCATAGATGATCCAATCCTCGCAGTCGGAACTGACGGTAAGCTCCAACTCGCCGGGCCAGCGCACGATGGGGTCGGCGTGCAGGTCGCGGAAGCAAAAATCCCAAGGCCTCGGTGCCGGCGCGGTCAATTTGCCGCTGGGAAGGCCAGTCGAGTCGTTCGCCCACATCAGCCCCGGCTCAACGTCAAGTTCAAGTTCGGCGGAGTTCGCCGTCCCGGCGAGACGACGGACAAACCAGGGATGCCAGCCGATCGCGGCTGGCATGGCCTCGCGCGCATGCAATTCGATACGGAACGTTGCCCGGCGCGCGCCCAGTTGAGTGCGTTGAACGACCCGGCACGGCCAAGGCCAGGGGTCGCCAAGTTCCATACTCAGTTCGCCGTCGCCGGTCACTTGCCACGGCCGTTCGGTGACCAGCCCGTGCAGGGCGTGCGGCTCGGCGTTGGCGGCGAAGCGGTGCTCGGACCCGTCATAATCGAGGCGCGCGTCGCGAAGCCGGCCGACCCAGGGCGCTATCACGAAACTGCCAAAGTGAAACACGTCTTTGCCCTGCGCGACCAAGAGCTCATGGTCACCGACCACGAACGAGGTCAGTCGGCCGCCGTCGGCTGGGTTAAAAGTCGCGGCGCAATCTTCAGCCGTAAGCCGCATGGTCTCCCTCATGGCGAAGCCCACCCTCCTTCGACAACCCAGGCCAACCCTGCCCAACGAGTTGAGTCACGCGTTCAAGGTCCGCGTCGGCGCTCGAGAACTGGCCCATGACACGACCCCGCGCAAGCACGATCACCTCATCAGCAACCGACAGCGCCTGCTGGAGATTGTGCATGATCAAGATAACAGCCTGGCCGGCGTCGCGAGCGCGGCGGACCTGATCAAGCACCTGCTGCGTCTGGCGGACCGCGAGCGCGGCGGTCGGCTCATCGAGGATCAGGCAGCGCGATCCGTAAACGATAGCTCGGGCAATCGCGACGGCTTGCTTTTGGCCGCCGGACAACGTCGCGGCCGGGTCGCTCAGGCGCCGTCTGAGATCAACCCCGAGGACGGCCAACGCATCGGTCGTGATGCGATCAGCTTTCTTCGAGTCATAGATGCGCAGCGGACCGAAGCGCTTAACAGGCTCATTACCTAACACCATGTTGCGCGCAATCGACATGAGGTCGCAGACCGCCAAGTCCTGGAACACCGTCGAGATGCCAGCTGCGCGCGCATCGTGGGCGCTTCGCAGCGTGACCGGCCGCCCATCGACTTCGACTGAGCCAGAGGTGGGGCGATAAACTCCGGAAAGCAACTTGATGAGCGTGCTCTTGCCGGCCCCGTTGTCGCCGAGCAGCGCCAACACCTTGCCGACATGAGCTTCGAGCGTAATGTTGCGCAGCGCTGTCACGGATTGGAAGCTCATAGTAACGTCGCGCAATGCGATGATCGGCTTGGTGACTCTGGCGGCGGGTCGAGATTCTCTGCCGCCGACTTTGGGATCAAGCCGGTCGGCTTCAATGGCTGGGCGCGGATCGGCGGCAGTAACGACCGGTTGTTCAAGCGCGGCGTGGTCGGGACTCATCACAAAGCGATCGATGACAAGGCGATTGATCAGGACCGCGACGAGCACAACAATCCCCAGGAAGATGTTGACCCAATAGCCCTGGAGCCCAACCAGCAACAGTCCCGCAGTGACCATGGCATACATGAAAGCGCCGAGCACCGTCCCCAACACGCTGCCGTAACCGCCGGTCAGCAAGGTGCCCCCGATGACGGTCATCGCAATGGCGATGAGCTCCCACCCGACCCCTCGGTTCGCGTCGATCGAAAAGTACTGGACGGCCACAACGACCCCCGCGACGCCCGAAGTGAAACCCGACATTGCAAATAATGTCACCGTCGTGCGCGCGACCGGCACACCGAGGTTCTTGGCTGCGATCGGATTCTGCCCGATGGCGAAGGCCCAGTTTCCCATGCGCGTGCGGAGCAAGAACAGCGTTGCGAGCGCCGCAACTACTAGGAACCAAAGCAGCGACATGCGGTAGCCGAAGAAGAGTTTGCCGGCGATCAGCTGAGCGTAGGAAGCGGGAAACTTCACCACGACCGGAAAGCCGCTGGTGTTCATTGTGAGGACGCCGCGATAGACGAGGGAAGTCGCGAGGGTGATGATGAACGAGGGCAGTCCGGTTCGTACCAGGATAAGTCCGTTGAGCGCGCCGAGCAGCGTTCCGATGGCGACCGCGCATACGATGGTCAGGACCGGTGGCAGGCCAAGGACATTGCCAAAATAGAACATCGCCCAGCCGGTCAGACCCACGATCGTGCCAACCGACAGATCGAAGTGGCCAGCGATCATGAGCAAGGTGACGCCTACCGCGACAATTCCATACTGTGCGGCGAGGCTCGCGACGTTGACGCCGTTGTCGTGTGTCAGGAACAGATCCGGTCGGAGGATCGAGAATACGGCGAAAGCGGCGGCCAGGCCGCCGAGCGAAGCGAGTTCGGGGCGCTGCAGCAAACGGCGGAACAGGCTGAAAGTCGATCCGGTCGCGCTGCGTGAGCTGGCGGATCCTGGGGGTTCGGCGCCGTCTACGTCGGTCATCGAACTTCCGCGGCGGTCAGTCGGCTAGTCGAGATGAGCCCTTCGTCAAGCTCATCGAACGCCCGCGGCGGCCAGGCTGGCCACGGCGTCAGCATTGGTCTTGTCGACGATCTGCGGTCCAGTCAGGAAGTAGTTCGACTGGATGAGGCCGTAGCGGATGTAGTGGACGAGTTCGAGGACGGAAATGTACCCGCGCCACCATCCCTGCTGATCCATCGTGAAATCGAGGTCGCCTTTTTGGATCATACCGACGATGTCGGGGCTAACATCGAAACCCGCGGTCTGCAACGGCCGCCCGACCGCCTGCTTGGCGGCGACAATGCCAGCGGTTGCTGGCTGCCCGGTAGCGACGACAGCGTCGACGTCGGGATGGGAGCGCAGATAGGCCTCAACGATTGATGCGGTCTTGCCCGGATCAGGGTCGCCGGCGACGTGATCGTACTTGGCGTTTTTCGCTTTGGCGATCTGTTCCATGCCCGCGCAGCGTTCGGTTTGGGTGCCGTCTCCAACCTCCTCCTGGACGCAGATCATCGACTTTGCGCCCTTCTCCGCGAAGCGATTGGCGGCCATTTGACCCGCTGCGTACTCGTCGGCGCCGACGCGGGAAACGTAGACGTCATCGGGGTCGCGTAACGGCTTGTCTTTGACGCTGGGCGCCGGATTGAAGGCCACTGCGACGCCCTTGTCCTTGGCCTCCTTCGCCACCGCGTCGAGATCGCCGATTCCAAGGATCAGAATACCGTCAGGCTTGGCGGCGATCGTTTCCTCGATCTTCTCCGTGTATGAGGCAAGATCGACGCTAGCCGGGTAAACGTATTTCACGTCCACCCCTAGATCCTTGCCGGCCTGTTGAGCGCCGTTGTTCAGCACGCGAAAGAAACCGGAACTCGGATCGGCGAGTCCCTCGATGTAGATCGTGAGGCGCCTACCCTTGGTGAGATCCCCGGGATAGTTCGAGGATTCGGCGCTCGCCTCGACAGACGATAAAGCAGTCATCGCCATCAATGAGAGCAGCGAGACGAGCGTAGCCACCGTCTTCATTAAGAGTGCCTTCACAAGGGATTGCGCAAGACTGTCAGCCTCACCGGGGGCGTGTCAACGCATCGGATGAAAGCAGCGGGGACGGTATGGGTCATATGCTTCTCCCGACCGACCTGACCGTAAGCTTGAAAAGCATCCGAGCTGCCCGGTGGAGGCGCACACTTGGCGGAATCGGGATAGGCTCGGTCAGCTTCAGAATTTGGGCGAAGTGGACATCGCGATGGACTTGGGCTTTCTGACACAGTCGGACGACGATCTTCCCCTTCGTCGTGAGATAAAATAGCATGCTGACCCCTGCTCTGGCTCCCCTTGCCGCTCATTTCATAAGCCCAATCCGAAGTGCCCAGTCTCGATCACAATACTGTGTTGAGATCGTTGCCTAAGTTCACGGTGCCTTTGGCCAACGCGATCAGCCTGCCAAAGCTGCCACGCCGCTTACCGCTGCGTGGTTTGGAGCCACATTGGCGCGGAAGACGGCACAGGCGCCTTGCCTTTCAATCTTGACGATGTGCAGACATTTTGATTACGCACTCTTGATGAACGGAACAGCGCCGCATGGGGCGGAGCGGGTCTTCATCCTTTGAACGCTCCGACGAATGTCGTCGGAGGAACGTGGAGGGGCTCGTGGTTTTTCGCCGATTCGTCTTGTCTTTCACGCTTTCTACAGCATTGCTGACCTCGACTGCGTTCGGAATCTGCGATGCGCGTGCGGCTGGCACCTTGATCTGGGGCATGCCCGCTGAAACCGATACGCTCGACCCGCATGCTACGGGTGGCTGGAGCACCTATCAGATCACCTATCAGATCTTCGAAGGTCTCGTGAAAGAGGATCTGACCAAAGCGGACGACGTGACGCCCACGCTCGTGCCGGGGCTCGCTAAATCCTGGGACATCTCGGACGACGGCCTGACGTACACCTTTCATTTGCGCGAGGGCGTGAAGTTCCACGACGGCACGCCCTTCGACGCCACCGCGGTGAAGTTCAATTTCGATCGCTTCTGGAATGAGAGTTCGCCCGACTTCTACAAGAAGGCCAAAGCCTTCGTGATCGCCTATACCAAATGGATCAAGAGCGTCGATGTCGTCGATCCCATGACCGTCAAGGTTACGCTCACCGCGCCGAACTATCAGTGGCTGCGTCAGGGACTGCAGAGCTACGGGCAGCCCCTCATGATCAGTCCGGCCTCCGTCAAGCAATATGGCAACGAGGGCGTCGCGCTTCATCCCGTCGGCACGGGGCCGTTCAAGTTCGTGGAACGCGATCAAGGCGTGAAAACCGTGATCGAACGGAACGACGACTATTGGGGAGCCAAGGCGAAGCTTGATCGCGTCATCTTCCGGCCCCTGCAGGATCCGGCGACTCGCATCGACGCGCTAGAAAACAACGAAGTTCAGATGATCACAACTCCGCCGTGGGACGAGATCGATCGGCTCGTTGGCGCCGGCTTTGCGCTCACCACCAACAAGAACGTTCCTTACATCAACTACATCGCTTTAAATTTTAAGAACCCCGCTCTACAGGACATCCGTGTGCGAAAGGCGATCAATATGGCGATCGACCGCGAGGGCATCGCCAAGGAGATCAAGCACGGCACATCGCGCGGCGAGTACGGTCTGCTCTCGCCAGGAACGGACGCTTACGACCCAAATTTCAAGAGCTACAGCTACGATCCCGAGGGCGCGAAGAAGCTCCTGGCCGAAGCAGGGGTCAAGGACCTCAAGCTTGTCTTCGAGCTTCCGCAATACGGAACGGGCGAGCTTGTCGAGACGTGGATCCAACGCGACCTCAAAAAGGTCGGCATCGACGTCGAACTGCGTAAGTATGAATGGGTGACTTATCTCGGAAAATGGGCCGGCGGAATGTCGCCTGATGTCGGGATGAACGACATTGGGTGGGGCATGTCCACGCCCGCCTGGATCGGCATTGTGAGCCGCTGTGACTCTGCCCCACCCGGTGGGATCAACTCGGGCTTCTACTGCAACAAGGAAGTCGACAAGCTCCTCGATGAGGCGATCGTCACGCGCGATCCCGTCGCTGCGAAGGCGCTTTACCAGAAGGCCAATCGGATCATCATGGACGATGCCGGCTACGTGCCGATCGATGACGATCTTCAACCGATCCTGCTGTCGCCCAAGGTAAAGGGCTTCGTCAATCCGCCCGAAGACTGGTACGATCTCTCGACCGTTTCAGTTGAGTAAGCGCTGAGCGCTATGACCGCTTTCGTTGCACGACGGCTCGTCGGGGTTTTTCCAGTGATCCTCGGCGTGTCGATCGTGATTTTCCTGCTTGTCCAACTTGCGCCAGGCGATGCCGCCACAGCGCTGCTCGGGCCGCAAGCCACCGAGGCCGCCAAGGCGGAACTGCGTCATGCGCTAGGACTCGACGAGGCGTTGCCCCTGCAATATCTCGCCTGGCTCGGCCGCACGCTAACCGGCGACTTCGGCAAGTCCATCGCGACACAATTGCCTGTCGCAACTCTGGTGTTGCCGCGCTTCGTCAACACGCTGATCCTCGCCTTCAGCAGTTTGTTGCTCGCCATTGTCATCGGCTACTCCGTCGGACTCTTTGCGGCCTTGCGCGCGCATTCGGTGTTCGACCGGACAAGCATGGCGACCGCTCTGTTGGCCGGCAGCGCGCCGCCATTCTGGCTTGGTCTGATCCTCGTCCTTCTTTTCGCCATCCAGTTGCGCTGGCTTCCTGTCTCCGGCATGCGGGACATGGCCGGTGACGGCGGTCCGTTCGATGTTCTGCGACACCTGGTGCTTCCGACTGTCACGACGGCGCTTGGACCGGCGGCCATCATCGCGCGTATCGTGCGCTCAACCGTGATCGAGGCTCTGGGGAGGCCGCACGTGCGCGTCGCCAGATCGAAGGGACTGTCCCGAGCCACGCTCATACGCCGACATGTCATCTTGAACGCTTTGCCGCCGGTCATCACCATCACCGGCCTGCAACTCGGATACCTGCTCGGCGGGGCCCTCTTAACGGAAGTCGTCTTCGCATGGCCGGGACTCGGATCGCTGCTCTACGACAGCATCACGGCTCGCGATCTGCCGGTGATCCAGGCGACAACTATGCTCATCGCCCTCTCGTTCGTCTTGGCGAATATCGTGGTCGATCTGATCAACGCCAGCCTCGATCCTCGGCTGCGCGAAGCATGAGCAGCCTTCCGGCCTCCGCCAGGGCGGGCCACTCGGAGCTCGCGTCGGCCGCCCCGACGCCGCTCCACGATCCACGATCCAGCGCCCGCTTCTGGCGCCTTAAGTCTTTCGCACGCGACCGGGGCGCTCTTGTCTCGGGACTGTTTCTCCTCGCGGTGGTTCTGGCGGTAGTGTTCGCGCCTTTGATCGCGCATTACGGGCCCGACGAGGCCGACAATTTCGCCCGCTACAAGCCCATCGGAACCCTTGGTCACATCCTCGGCACGGACCAGCAGGGGAGAGACATGCTCGCGCGCCTCCTGTTTGGCGGACGCGTGTCGCTGCTTGTGGGGGTCGTCCCGACACTCGTGGCCGGCGCCATCGGACTGGGGCTCGGACTTACCGCCGGCTTCGTCCGCGGCCTAGTCGATCAGATCATCATGCGCTGTCTCGACGTGGTCTTCGCCTTCCCCATGGTGTTGCTCGCCATAGCCATTGCGGGATCGATGCGACCGGGCGTGCTGACCGAAATTCTCGCCATCACGATTGTTCTCATCCCCTATTTCGCCCGGCTTGCTCGCACCGCTACCGAAGGCGTCATGCCCGTGCCGTTCATTGAGGCCGCGCGCGCGGCGGGCGGCGCGCCCATGACGATCATGGTGCGGTACGTGCTGCCGAACGTCTTTTCGCCGGTCGTTGTTTACGCCACAACGCTGATGGGACTGATGATCGTCGTGGGCTCCGGCCTCAGTTTTCTCGGGCTCGGGGTGCAGCCTCCGACCGCGGACTGGGGCGCGATGGTCGCTGAGGGCCGCGTCGTGCTGCGCCGCGCTCCGCATGTGACGATCCTGCCGGGCTGCGCCATTCTCGTCGTGTCGCTCGCGTTCAACTTTCTCGGCGACGGCGTCCGCGACGCCCTCGATCCGCGAACGATCCGGCGATGAGCGCGCCCGCCACGCTTGCCGTATCGAATCTGCGCACGCGTTTCGGCGGTGTCTCTGCGGGCGCCACCGTGGTGGATGGCGTCTCCTTTAGCCTGCAGCCGGGGCGAACCACCGCCCTTGTCGGCGAGTCGGGCTGTGGTAAGTCCGTGACCGCGCTCTCGCTCATGCGGCTCATCGAGCCGCCTGGCCACATCGTCTCGGGTTCGGTGACGCTTGATGGGCGCGACCTCCTAGCTCTGGACGAACGAGAGATGGAGCGGGTCCGCGGCGCCCGAATAGGGATGGTGTTCCAGGATCCCCTGACGTCGCTCAATCCTGCCCTGTCGATCGGGGGGCAGATCGTCGAAACTCTACAGACCCACCAGCCCATGTCGCGAGCGCAGGCGGAGCGCAAGGCGATCGAGCTTCTTGCTCGCGTCGGTGTGGCCAACCCAGAGCAGCGCATCCACGATTTCCCGCATCATTTCAGCGGCGGCATGCGTCAGCGCGTGCTCATCGCCGCAGCGATCAGCTGTTCACCGAGCGTCATCATCGCCGACGAACCGACGACGGCGCTCGACGTGACTGTCCAGGCCAAGATCTTGCGGCTTCTGCACGACCTGCAGCGCGACATGGGCGCTGCGCTCCTGTTGATCACCCATGACCTCGGCATTGTGGCCGCCATGGCGGATGAGGTCCTCGTCATGTATGCGGGCCGTATCGTCGAGCGGGCTGACGTCGACACGCTCTTCCACAATCCTCGCCATCCCTACACGAAGGCTCTCTTGGCCTGCGTCGCGGGAATCGAAGACGACCGACGCACGCCGCTCGAGCCGATCGGCGGCAGCGCGCCGGACCTCCGGAATCCCCCGCCAGGCTGTCGCTTTGCGCCGCGCTGCCCATCCGCGCAGGACATCTGCCGGCGACAGGACCAGACGCTCCGGTCTGTCTGCTCTGATCATGAGGCTGCCTGCGTGCTGGTGGAAACAGAGCTGTCCCTTGTCTGACCTGCTCCTCCAGGTGGAGAGCCTGGCGAAGGCCTTTCGGACGCGCGGCACGAAGGCCGCGAGCGTCAAGGCGGTGGCGAGTGTCAGCTTTACGCTTCGGCGGGGCGAGACTCTCGGCCTCGTCGGCGAGAGCGGATGCGGTAAGTCCACGCTTTCCCGGCTTATCCTGTCGCTGCTCGATCCTGACGCGGGCAAGGTCAGCATCGACGAGATCGATTTCACCAATTCGTCGGGTCGGGCAAAACGGGAGATGCGACGCCGGATCCAAATTGTCTTTCAGGACGCCTTGTCATCCCTGAACCCGCGCATGACGGTCGGGACAAACATCGCCGAGCCCATGAAGTTGCAAGGCATGGGCTCCGCCGCGAGCCGCCGCGCCGAGGCGCAGCGTCTGCTTGGGGTGGTCGGCCTCCGGCCAGAATACGAGGACCGCTATCCGCATGAGTTTTCCGGCGGCCAATGCCAGCGAATCGCGATCGCCCGCGCGCTGATCCTCAAACCCGAGATTATCGTCTTCGACGAGGCCGTGTCGGCCCTGGACGTCTCGATACGGGCGCAGATCCTGCGCCTCATCCTCGACTTGCAGGCAATGTTCGGCCTTTCCTATGTCTTCGTCTCTCACGACCTTGGGGTCATTAAGAGAATCTGCGACCGCGTGGCCGTGATGTACATGGGCCAACTCGTCGAGATTGGACCGACTGATGCGGTGTGTCATGAACCAAGACACCCATATACGGCGGCCCTGCTGAGGGCGATTCCGATCGCCGATCCTCGACGCATGCGAGTCGCCGGTCTGGGCCAGATCGAAGGCGATACGGTGGGCGAAGCGAAACCGGGTTCCTGCGCCTTCGAACCCCGCTGCCCCCGGCGTTTTGAGCCTTGCGACAAGGCCGTGCCCGCTCTCGTTGATGTAGGGCCCGGTCATAGCGCGGCCTGCTATTTGAACAGTCTTGGAACCCCGCGAGGAACGCTGTGAGCCCCACGCCAAAGATTGTCGTCACCGGTTTCGAGCCGTTCGCGCACGGCTCGGAGAATCCCACGCTGGAGGTCTTGGCCCAGCTTCGCCGCTCGAATGACCTCGAGGGCGAGCTCACCACGGTTCAAATGCCGGTCGACTCTCGCAAGCTCGCCGAGCTGACCAGCGCCAAGCTCGACGAGTTACAGCCCGACGTCTGGATCAGCCTTGGCGTCGCGCCCGGACTTGCCGTCGTAGCGGTCGAGCGGATCGCGGCAAACGTGATGGACTTCCTTATTCCCGACAATGTCGGCGTCCAGCACGGCGGGGAATCCGTATTCGACGGGGCGCCTGCGGGCCGGTTCGCGACGTTGCCTGTGAAAGCGATCGCGTCGGAACTTCGCGCCGCTGGCATCCCCGCCAAAGTTTCGAACTCGCCGTCCACTTACCTGTGCAACCAGATGATGTATACGGTCCTACATCTCGTCGACGAGAAGAAAATGGCGACCCGCGCCGGCTTCATCCACGTGCCCGCGCATCCTTCGTTTGTCGCCAAACAGGTCTACCCGCTCGTGGAGATGCCTTCTATGAGCGTTGAGCTCATGACTGACGCCGTGAAGAACGCCATCCGCACAGCTATAACGGTGGAGCAGGACCACCTAGAGCCGACTTTTAACTATTGACGAGAGGTAGGCGCGAACAGGCTGGCGCGCGCGCCTCGCGTGTCCAGCTCGCAGGAGATGCCGGATCCGGTGCCCTTTATTTGAGCCAGGAGCGCACCGCGGCGCGAAGGAAGGAAAAATCTGCGTGACCGGCCGGCGGCGAACCCGCCACATGTCCCCAGATCGATGGAATCGGCCGCAACTCCGCCCGTTCGAGATGGGGCAGTTCGAGGGCGTTGTCGGCGACGGGGAAATACAAGTCGGTCCTGCCTGGCATCAGAAGCACGCGCGCCCGGATCGCTTGCAACGCGCGAACGAAATCGCCCTCATAGAGTTCGTTGGCGCTGATGTCGGAAGCCATCCAGGTTGGGTCTGATTGACTCTTGGTGCAAGCGACGCGGCTTGCGACGCTGCCGATGATGTGCCGGCCGGCTAGCCTCTAACGACGGTATGCGGCAGCAAGGGG
>Ga0209624_10002230_pt1 | contig 14464 bp, 12 predicted proteins | sample JacPinW_OM2H0_O1_FD_188565 | JGI IMG/M metagenome (GOLD analysis project Ga0209624, IMG submission 188565) | Forest soil microbial communities from Algoma, Ontario, Canada - Jack Pine, Ontario site 1_JW_OM2H0_O1 (SPAdes) (version 2) | ecosystem: Environmental > Terrestrial > Soil > Boreal...
GAGCCGGTCCGAATGTCGGTGCACTCCAACGCCTACGGCAAGGTGCTGTTCCTGATCACGATCAGCGCGGCCGCGGTGCTGGTGGCGCTGGCGGGACGACGGCTGTGGCATCGCTTCCGCGGCCAGCCGGACCGCGCCGACCTCGACCGGCCGGACCCGGCCGACGCCGACTATCACGTCGACGAAGAGCACAGCGCATGAGCCCCGCCGGGCGGCCCGTGCCGCCACCGGCACAACCACCGCCGCGGCCCCCGGCCCCGCTACGTCAGCGCAGCCAGGGACCGCCGACCGGGCCGCTGCCGCCGACCGGCCACGTGCCGTCGCAGAACACGTCGCCGCAGCCCCGTCCTGAGCTCTCCGACGCCGCGCTGGTCTCGCGGTCGTGGGGGATGGCGCTGGCCACCCTGGTCAGCCGCGTCACCGGCTTCGCCCGGATCGTGGTGTTGGCCGCGATCCTGGGTGCGGCGCTGTCCAGCGCGTTCTCGGTGGCCAATCAGCTGCCGAACCTGGTCGCCGCCCTCGTGCTGGAGGCGACGTTCACCGCGATCTTCGTGCCGGTGCTGGCGCGCGCCGAGAAGGACGACGCCGATGGCGGCACCGCGTTCGTGCGGCGCCTGGTAACCCTGGCCACCACCGTGCTGTTGGGCGCCACGCTGCTGTCGGTCGCCGCGGCGCCCCTGCTGGTGCGGCTGATGCTGGGCCGCAGCCCTCAGGTGAACGAGCCGCTGACCATCGCGTTCGCCTATCTGCTGTTGCCGCAGGTGATCTTCTACGGCCTGTCCTCGGTGTTCATGGCAATCCTCAACACCCGCAACGTGTTCGGGCCGCCGGCATGGGCGCCGGTGGTCAACAACATCGTCGCGATCGGCACGTTAGGCGCCTACCTGGCCGCACCGGGCCAGCTGTCGGTCGACCCGGTGCAGATGGGCAACGCCAAGCTGCTGGTGCTGGGCATCGGCACCACGTTGGGGGTGTTCGCGCAGACCGCGGTGCTCCTGGTCGCCATCCGGCGCCGGCGCATCAGCCTTCGCCCGCTGTGGGGAATCGACGACCGGCTCAAGCAGTTCGGCGCGATGGCCGCCGCGATGGTGTTCTACGTGCTGATCAGCCAGATCGGTCTGATCGTCACCAACCAAATCGCCAGCACCGCAGCCGCTTCCGGCCCAGCCATCTACAACTACACCTGGCTGGTGCTGATGCTGCCGTACGGCATGATCGGCGTCACCGTGCTGACGGTGGTCATGCCGCGGCTGAGCCGCAACGCCGCCGCCGACGACACCGACGCGGTGCTCGCCGACCTGTCGCTGGCCACCCGGCTGACGATGATCACGCTGATCCCGACGGTGGCGTTCATGACCGTCGGGGGATCCGCGATGGGCAGCGCGCTGTTCGCCTACGGACATTTCGGCGACGTCGACGCCGGCCACCTGGGTGCGGCGATCGCGATGTCGGCGTTCACCCTGCTCCCCTACGCCGTCGTGCTGCTGCAACTGCGGGTCTTCTACGCCCGCCAGCAGCCCTGGATACCGATCGCGATCATCGTGGTCATCACGGTCGTCAAGATTGCCGGTTCGCTGGTCGCGCCGCACCTCACTGACAACCCCGACCTTGTCGCGGGCTATCTCGGGTTGGCCAACGGCCTGGGATTCGTCGCCGGCGCGATCGCCGGCTACTTCTTGCTCCGCAACGCGCTACGGCCCCGCGGCGGTCACCTGCTCGGCGTCGCGGAGGTGCGGACCATCCTGGTCACGGCCACCGCGTCGCTGTTGGCAGGTCTGGTCGCATACCTGGTGGACGTGCTGACGGGCATGCAGCGGCTCACCGCGTACGGCGGAGGCGCCGGCTCATTGCTGCGGCTGTTCGTGCTCGCGGTGATCATGGCGCCGATCGTGGCGGTGGTCATGCTGCGCGCGCAGGTGCCCGAGGCCGTCGCAGCGCTTGCGGTGTTCCGCGGTTGGATCGGCTGGACACCGGCCCGCGGGAAAGCCGCACCGCCGCCACCCGTTCGAGTGCCTCCCGTCGGCGCCCCGGCACCCCCTTCGAGCAGGTCAGCCCGCGTCGTTGCCCCCCAATCCGAGGGCAGAGATCAACTGTTGCGCTCCGGTATCGTCACGTACCCTGAGCACAGGAATTCGTCAGCACGGGCGGGATATCCGGGAGGGGAACCCATCCAGCGCGGGCATCCGGAGCGACCGACCGGGGAGGGGACGGAGAAAGGACCGGGGATGACTGACGGACCATCCGACAGCGCTTCAGCCAAAGCTGTCACGGGCTCCGCATCGTCATCCGCGGCCGACGATTTCCAGCCCGACGTCCCCACCGATCTGCACGTCGGCACCGTCACGGCGCCGGAAGCCTCGCCGTCGAACCGCGAATCGTCCGACCCCGATCTCGAGACCACCGCGTTCGGCACCGGCGACCCGATCGAGTTCGATGCGCCGAGTTCGCCTGGATCCGGCGCGGCTCCGCCGCCAGACGAACAACAGCTGGTCCCCGGTGCCAGCATCGCCCGCGGTCGCTACCGGTTGCTGGTCTTCCATGGCGGGGCGCCGCACACCCAGTTCTGGCAGGCACTGGACACCGCGCTGAACCGGCAGGTGGCGCTGACTTTCGTCGATCCGGATGCAGCACTTCCCGACGAGCAACTCCGCGAGATCCTGGCTCGCACCATGCGGCTGAGCCGCATCGACAAAATCGGCATCGCCCGAATCCTCGACGTCGTTCACACCGGCGCCGGCGGCCTGGTGGTCACCGAATGGGTGCGGGGCGGTTCGCTGCAGGAGGTGGCCGACACCTCGCCGTCGGCCGCGGGCGCATCGCGCGCGATGCAAACCCTGGCCGCCGCGGCCGAGGCCGCCCACCACTCCGGCGTCGCGCTGTCGATCGACCATCCCAGCCGGGTCCGGGTCAGCATCGAAGGCGATGTCGTGCTGGCCTTCCCGGCGACGATGCCGGACATCAGCCCCGACGACGACATCCGCGGCATCGGCGCCGCGCTGTATGCGTTGCTGGTCAACCGGTGGCCGCTGCCCGAGTCCGGAGCACCCAGCGGGATGGCGCAGGCACCGCGAGATTCCGCCGGCCAACCGCTCGAGCCCAGCGCCATCGACGCAGACATCCCGTTCCAGATTTCTGCGGCGGCCGCCCACTCGCTGCAGGGCGATGGTGGGATACGCAGTGCAGCAACACTTTTGAATCTGCTTCAGCAGGCGACGGTGGTCGCCGACCGTACCGAGCTGCTCGCCCCCATCCGCGACGACGATCCTCCACCGACGCCCCCGCGCCCGGGGCGGCCCCGCACACCCGACATTGACGAGGCGGACGAGCGCGCCCGCCGGCGCCGCGCCATCACCATCTGGGTAGGCGCCGGCGCGGCAGTGCTCCTGGTCGCGCTGCTGGTCTTGGCCTCGGTAATCACCCGGATGTTCGGCGACGTCGGCGGTCTCGACAAAGACCAGCTCGGCCTCAACGGCCCCTCGACCAGCTCCAGCGCCGGCGCGGCGGCAGGCAGCATCGTCAAGCCGGTGAAGGCCGCGGTGTTCTCCCCCGGCGGCGAGGCCGACAACCCCGGGCAGGCCGGGCAGGCGATCGACGGCAACCCGGCCACGTCGTGGGACACCGACACCTATCACGACGCGGCCCCGTTCCCCGGTTTCAAGAGCGGCATCGGCCTGCTGCTGCAGCTACCGCAACCCACCGTGGTGGGTGCGGTCAACGTCGACGTTCCCAGCACCGGGACAAAGATCCAGATCCGCTCGTCGGCGACGGCGACACCCAGCAGGCTCGAGGACACCACCGCGCTGACGCAGCCGGTCTCGGTGCACCCGGGCCACAACAGCATTCCGGTCAACGCGTCGTCGCCCACGTCGTATGTGCTGGTGTGGATTCCGACGATGGGCACCACGAACGGTGCCAGCCGCACCGGACTCTCCGAGGTGACGGTTCAGGCCAAGTCCTGACAAGCCTCATGGAGTGAAGTGCCGGGCATCGGGTCATTGGTTACTGTCCGGCGGTGGGCTTCATGCAGGTTCGGCAGCAGCGTCCCGAACAACGTAGCGACGCCGAACTGTTGGCGGCTCACGTCGCGGGCGATCGCTATGCCTTCGAGGAGCTGTTCCTCCGCCACCACCGGCAACTACACCGGGTCGCCCGGCTGACCAGCCGCAGCGCCGAAGATGCCGAGGACGCGCTGCAGGAGGCGATGGTCTCGGCGCACCGCGGCGCCGCATCGTTTCGGCATCATGCCGCGGTCAGCAGTTGGCTGCACCGCATCGTCGTCAATGCTTGCCTGGACCGGTTGCGCCGCAACAAGACTCACCTGACCACTGTCCTCGACGACCGCTATTCGGTGCCGGATCGGACCGCACAGGTCGACACGACGATCGCGGTGCAGCGCGCACTGATGCGGCTGCCCGTCGAGCAGCGCGCTGCGGTGGTTGCCGTTGACATGCACGGCTATTCGGTCGCCGACACCGCCCAGCTGCTCGGCGTCGCCGAAGGCACCGTCAAGAGTCGCTGCGCGCGCGCCCGGGTCCGGTTGGCCGCGATCCTGGGCTATCTGCACAGCGACACCCATCGCCCGGCCGGTTAGCTGCCATTCACGCCCGAGAAGACTGAGCGGCACGCCGGGAGGGCTGCCTGCGGCCCGCTGGCGCAGAAGCGATTTCGCTGTGGTGGCAGGTCGCCCCACCAGTCGTCTTGGCCTGATACATCGCGGCGTCGGCGGCGCGCAGGATTTCCGCGGCGCAGCGCTGCTCGTCGGAGTGCACGGCGACGACGCCGATGCTGGCACCGATCTGGACGCGCCTGGTCGGTGTGTGACCACTCACGGCGGGGATGCGGATCGGCTTGCGCAGCGCCGTATGCAGCCGCCTGACCAGAGCGTTGACTTTGACACGCTGTATCGGTGCCGCCAGCAGCGCGACGAACTCATCGCCGCCGACTCGGCCGACGGCATCATCCGGGCCCAGAGCCGCCCGGAGTCGCTGCGAGGCGACTTCCAGGACCGTGTCGCCCGCATGGTGGCCTAACTCGTCGTTAATGACTTTGAACTTGTCAAGATCGATGAACAGGACAGCACCCCAACGGTATTCGGCAGACCCGATCGCATCGTTGATCAATGCCACCAGGTGGGCGCGGTTGGGCAGCCCCGTCAAGACATCGTGGGTGGCTTGGTAAGCGAGCTGCCGGTGGGCATTGTGCTGATCGGTGATATCCACGATCGACATCAGCACCGACGACCGGTCCGGATGGCTCGGGTCCAGCAGCGACCAGTTGATCGCTACCCAGATTCGCTCGCCGTCGCTGAAACGGTCGAAACCGTAGATGCAGCCTCGGCGCGGGCTGCGCTTGAGGATCTCCATCACTGGACGCTGGTCCCAGCTCAGCAACTGACCGTTTGCGTCGTACACCGGCACCTCGGCCACTTTCGAGAACTCGACGGCGCCAAGGCCCGTCATCGACCCACCGAAAATCCGTAGCGTCGCGGGGTTTGCCGACTCCACCGTGCCAGCTGCCGTGATGACGACGACGCCTTCCTGCAGGGACGCAACAACCATTTGGCACTGCTGCTCAGCGCGCCGCAGCGCCGTCTGATTCGCGCATGACACCACGAATCCGTCGTCCATCCGGGACACCGCCATGCGTACCGCCAGCTCCGAACCGTCGGCGGACCGGTGGGTGGTGTGCACGACACCCCCGCCGGCGACAATGGCGGCCAGATCAAGGTCGGCGCCGACAACCCCGCCAATCGGCAGGCCCAATGCGTCGACCGCTGACCGCTGATAGATCGCCTCGGCGGCCGGATTCCAGCTGGTCACAAATCCGGACGTGGTGGTGGAGATGAACGCGTCGCTGACGTGCGCGACCAGCGCGGCCTGGAAGCGCAGATTTGCTTCGGTGGCTTTTTGCGCGCTGACGTCGCGGAACACCACCTTGTGGGCGGGCCTGCCCTCCCACTGCGTCTGGATGGCGAGCGCTTCTACCTCCCGCGCGACACCGTCAAGGGTCACAATCGCCAGTTCCAGCGGCGGGCTCGCATCCCCGTCATGCTGCCGCGCAGCGATCTGAGCGCGCACCGCGGCGCGCGAATCCGGGTGGATGAAATCGGTGATCTTGCGGCCGAGCAGCTGGTCGGCCGACTGTGCTCCCATCTTGCGCACCAATGTCTGGTTGACGTAGACGTAGCGGCCGTCGGCATGAACACACATGGCGACTGGGCTGTGATCGAGCAGCCAGCGGTATTGCTGATCGGCCTCGATGTCCTGGCACTTCTCAGCAAGAGCGAGCGACTGTACGCGCTCGATACTTTTCAGGGCGATTCCTGCCACCGACGTTCTCCCGACGTGGTTTATCAGCGTTTTCCAGCATCGGCACGGCAGGCCCGGGTGTGCACGCCGCTCAGTTCGCCCCTAGAAACTGAATATTCCTCAGCTTTTTCTGAGTTTAGACTCATCTTCCGGTTTACGTCACCCCAGTGGACCAAATCGCATGTGGCATTCGAGTTAACGATGCCGGAGACTGGCGGGGATGGCTGACGACGAGCGTGACGATCCGCCGCTGACCGTCGATTCCCTCGCCGACCTGCAGGCCGGGCTGCACGACGACAACACTGCCGCTCGGCTCCGCAACCAGGTCCGCACCGATCCGGACGCCCGGCAGACCATGGCCGCGCTGAACCGGGTCCGCGGTGACGTCGCCGCGCTGAGCAGCGACGGGTCGACGGCACCTGAGGTCGACCCCGCGGTCGTCAACCGGATTGGGGCAGCGCTACGTGCGCAGCACGCCGTCCGCCGAGGCGGCCTCCCCCGCTCGGCGCGGCTCGCGGTCGCGCTGACCGGGTTGACCGCGATCGCCGTCGCCGCTTGGCTGGGAACCCGGGCGCTGATCACGGCGCCCTCGGTGACGACCAGCAGGCCGACCACCATCGAACACATCACCGTCTCGCGCCCGCCGCTGACCATTCCGCTGTCGGATCAGCAGATCCTGACCCTGCTCGACCATGAACCGGATTTTGGCCCGCTGACCGATCCGCGCCGCCGCGCGTCATGCCTGTCCGGTTTGGGCTATCCGGCCAATGCCAGGGCGCTGGGCGCCCGGCCGATCGACATCGCCGGGCATCCAGCCGTTCTTCTGGTGTTGCCCGGTGATGCGCCCGGTAACGTCAAAGCGCTCGCGGTGGCGCCGACCTGCAGTGCAGCCAACACCGGCCTGTCGGCTGACAGGTTGATCACCCGGCCGTAGTGTTCGCGGGAACAGCACCGCATACCCTGGCGTTCCAGTGCTTTGAAGCAGTTCCAAGTACCAGAAAGGTTGGTATGAGCTCCTCAACCAGCACCGTTCACGACGTGATCGTCATCGGCTCCGGACCCGCCGGTTACACCGCGGCGCTCTACGCGGCGCGCGCGCAGCTGGCACCGGTGGTCTTCGAAGGAGTCTCGTTCGGTGGAGCCCTGATGACCACGACCGAAGTCGAGAACTATCCCGGCTTCCGGGACGGGATCATGGGTCCCATATTGATGGACGAGATGCGCGAGCAGGCATCGCGATTCGGCGCCGACCTGCGCATGGAGGACGTCGAATCGGTGTCGCTCGACGGCCCGGTCAAATCCGTCACCACGTCCGAGGGCGAGACCCTGCACGCCCGCGCCGTCATCTTGGCGATGGGCGCCGCGGCGCGTTACCTGCACGTGCCCGGTGAGCAGGAGTTGCTCGGCCGCGGCGTGAGCTCGTGTGCCACCTGCGATGGCTTCTTCTTCCGCGACCAGGACATCGCCGTGATCGGCGGCGGCGACTCGGCGATGGAAGAGGCCACCTTCCTGACGAAGTTCGCCCGCAGCGTCACCCTGGTGCACCGCCGCGAAGAGTTCCGGGCCTCCAAGATCATGCTCGACCGGGCCCGCGCCAACGACAAGATCAAGTTTGTCACCAACAGCACCGTGGTCTCCGTCGAAGGCGAGTCCACCGTGACCGGCTTGCGACTGCGCGACACCGTGACCGGCAAGGAATCCACCCTGCCGGTGACCGGGGTGTTCGTCGCGATCGGCCACGACCCGCGTTCCGCGCTGGTGCGCGGTGCGGTCGACCTCGATTCGGACGGCTACGTGCTGGTCAGGGGCAGCTCGACCTACACCTCGGTCGACGGCGTGTTTGCCGCGGGCGACTTGGTCGATCACACCTACCGACAGGCGGTCACCGCGGCGGGCACCGGTTGTTCGGCGGCTATCGATGCCGAGCGCTGGCTGGCCGAGCAGGCCGAGCCGGGCAAGCGCACCCAGACCAAATCCGCCGGAACACCGGCGACAGCATCCCTTTGATAGGAGTACACGCGATGACACACACCGAGTCCGGCGGCGCACCAGTAGATGTCTCTGACGCCTCGTTCCAAACCGATGTCCTAGCCAGCAATACGCCTGTGCTGGTTGACTTTTGGGCAACATGGTGCGGACCGTGCAAGATGGTCGCGCCGGTGCTGGCGGAGATCGCCGCCGAAACCGCCGGCCAGTTGACCGTCGCCAAACTCGACGTCGACGCAAACCCCGAGACTGCGCGCAACTTTGACGTGGTTTCGATCCCGACGCTGATCTTGTTCAAGGACGGCGAACCGGTCAAGCGGATCGTCGGCGCCAAGGGTAAAGCGGCGTTGCTGCGTGAGCTTTCCGACGCCGTTCCCAACGTCGGCTAGCTGGCCAGAGATCGACGCGGTTTGCCTGGCGTTTTTCCGAAAACCTTAAGGATCTGAGACAATACCGCCAAGCCTGTCAAGCAATCGGCAGGGCTTCTAGCACCAGCTCACCGGAGGCCCTTGGAATGTCGGGACCGCATCGCGGCGTCGGCGAAGCGCTGCGCCGTGGTGACCGTAACGCCGCGGTCACCGACATCCGGGCGTCGCTGGCCGCGTTGGGCCATCTGGATGGCGCGGATGCCGATCTGAGTACCGGAAGGCACGTCGCGTTCGACCTATTCGACGACGAGCTCGACCACGCGGTACGGGCGTTTCAGCAGCACCGGGGGTTGCTCGTCGACGGCATCGTCGGCGAAGCCACCAACCGGGCGCTGCGGGAAGCGTCCTATCGGTTGGGTGCGCGCACCCTGCATCATCAGTTCGGTGCGCCGATGTACGGCGACGACGTCGCCACCCTGCAGGCCAGGCTGCAGGATCTCGGTTTCTACACCGGCCTGGTCGACGGATACTTCGGCTTGCAGACCCACAACGGGTTGATGTCCTACCAACGCGAGTCCGGCCTCTACGCCGACGGCATCTGTGGCCCGGAAACGTTGCGCTCCTTGTACTTTCTCAGTTCGCGGGTGACCGGCGGCTCGCTGCACGCCATTCGTGAAGAGGAACAGGTGCGCCGATCAGGCCCCAAGCTGTCGGGCAAGCGGATCATCATCGATCCGGGTCGCGGCGGCAACGACCACGGTCTGATCGCGCACGGCTCCGCGGGACCGATCAGCGAGTCAGACATCTTGTGGGACTTGGCAAGTCGCCTCGAAGGCCGGATGACCGCGATCGGCATGGAGACATTCTTGTCCCGGCCGACCAACCGCAGCCCGTCGGACCACGAGCGCGCGGCCACGGCCAACGCCGTGGGCGCCGACCTGATGATCAGCCTGCGCTGCGAGACCCAGGCCAGCCCGTCGGGCAGCGGCGTCGCATCGTTCCACTTCGGGAACTCGCATGGTTCGGTGTCGACCATCGGCCGCAATCTAGCCGACTTCATTCAGCGAGAAGTGGTGGCGCGCACCGGTTTACGGGATTGCCGCACCCATGGCCGAACCTGGGACCTGCTCCGGCTGACCCGGATGCCCACTGTGCAGGTCGACGTCGGCTACATCACCAACCCGCATGACCGCGAGCTACTGGTCACCACGCAGACCCGCGACGCGATTGCCGAGGGCATCCTGGCGGCGGTCAAGCGGCTCTACCTGCTCGGCAAGAACGACCGCCCCACCGGCACGTTCACCTTCGCTGAATTGCTTGCTCACGAGCTGGCGGTGGAGCAGGCCGGTCGGGTCACCGGCTCCTAGCCGACGAGGCCCCCGGCGAACCCACTGCGACCGGCAGTTGCAAGGCCGCGCTCTCCAGCAGCCGCTCCAGGGCGGCCTCGACTTCGGCCTTCCAGCCCAGACCCTCCTCCAGCTCGAGCCGCAGCCGCGGGAAGTATGGATGCGGCGCCACCACAACGAATCCCACATCGCGCAGGAAGTCGGCGTCGATCACGCAGTGCTCGGCCGAGCAGTCACCCAACGCCTCGAGCACTGGCTGTAGCTCAGGGTCGGTGCTGGGCAGGGTGGCCAACTCCGCGACGAGCTCGGTACGGCCGAATGCCTCCAGCGCCCGCACACCGCGACGAACCAATTCGTCGACCACCCGGGCGACGAGACTGTGCGGGAGTTCGTCGGCCGCCGGTCCGGGTTCCACCCGCATCGAGGTCAACAGCACAGCGTCCGCGGAGACCGGAGCGGTGGGAAACCGGTGTGCCCGTGGCACCGTGCGTGGCGGGGCGTAGAAGGCGTAGCCCAGGCAGACCGACTCGCCCTGGCCGCCGTCGGCCGGCGCGGCCATGGCCACTTGGCCACACGATCCCCACTCCAGCATGACCATCGACAGCCACGCTTCCTTCTCGAATTCCGGATCGGCGAGCTGATCTTGTTGGCCGAGTGTCGCGGGATCGACTTCCCAGAAGACGCAGCGGCGGGCGTGTTTCGGAAGCTGGTCGAAGGCTTCGAGTCGCAGCGGTGTGATTCGAGCTGACACTAGACTCCTGGGCCTCTGTGGGGCGGTGCCATTGTGCTCTGCTCCTCCTCGGGCCAACCCGGGCCGCCTCGTCGCGGCGCGGTCACTGATGGCCCGGCTTCCCCGCGAGCGGGTAGTACCCCCACCCCGCAGCCGAGCGTACCCCCAGGATGGGGGCGGCCGCGATACCCGAGCGAGGCCACTTCCGGCCCCCGCCGCGCCGGCCGGCGGGCGGTTTCGGGCCCACCGACCGCCGGTGGCACGCCTGGTCCCGCGCCAGCATCGAAATAGTCTGGTGCACAGCCGGATTCGGGAAATAGTGGCATATCAGAGCCGCTTAATCTGGTGGATTGTCACAGTGACGTAACGAGTCGGTGTATACGGTCAGCTCTTTGACGCGTTCATCAATTCGACAATGCGTTGCAAATCGTCCACCGAGCCGAACTCGACCACGATCTTGCCTTTGCGCTTGCCGAGGCTCACCGTGACGCGGGTGTCGAACGCACTGGAGAGCTGCTCGGCCACATCCTGGAGGCCGGGCATGTGGATCGGCTTGCGTCGGGGCGCCACCGGCGAACTCGGCTCGCTCCTATTGGCGAGTGTGACCGCCTCTTCGGTAGCCCGCACCGACAATCCCTCGGCGACGATCCGCGCGGCAAGCGCCTCCTGCGCTTCCGCTCCGGCCTCCAACGACAGCAGCGCCCGGGCGTGCCCGGCCGACAGCACGCCGGCCGCGACCCGGCGCTGGACCGCGATCGGCAAGCGCAGCAACCGGATCATGTTGGTGATCAGCGGGCGCGACCGACCGATCCGGGCGGCGAGTTCTTCATGGGTGACATCGAACTCATCGAGCAGTTGCTGGTAAGCCGCCGCCTCTTCCAACGGGTTCAACTGCGCTCGGTGGATGTTTTCCAGGAGGGCATCCCGCAGCAGATTGTCGTCGGCGGTTTCTCGCACAATCGCGGGGATAGCGGTCAGGCCTGCCGTCTGGGCCGCGCGCCAGCGCCGCTCCCCCATGACGAGTTGATAGCGCGCTCCACTGGGCGCGTCGAGTGCACGGACCACGATCGGCTGCATGAGGCCGAACTCGCGGATCGAGTGCACGAGTTCGGAGAGCGCTTCGTCGTCGAACACCTGCCGCGGCTGACGCGGGTTCGGCTCGATCAGAGCCGGATCAATTTCGCGGTACACCGCGCCGATGTCGGTCGGGGCGCCGGCGGGCATGGGTCCGCCGAACATCACGTCGGCGGCCGCAGCACCGAGTCGCGGCCCGTGCGGCGTCGGGTCCTCGCCACCCTCGGCCGGCCCGGTGGGGATCAGCGAAGCCAGGCCTCGCCCGAGGCCGCCTTTTCTACGCGACGGTTGGCTCATCGACGGTCCCCTTCATCGGCTGCTGGTCGACCACGCTCGGCGAGTTCGCGGCTGGCGTCGAGATAACTCATCGCACCGCGGGACCCCGGATCGTAATCGATGATGGTCATGCTGTAGCCCGGCGCTTCGGACACTTTCACGCTGCGCGGGATCACGGTGCGTAACACTTTGGTTCCAAAATAGCGACGCACTTCGTCGGCCACCTGGTCGGCCAGCTTGGTCCGTCCGTCGTACATCGTGAGGATCACGGTGCTGACGTCCAGCTTCGGATTCAGGTGCGCCTTCACCATCTCGATGTTGCTCATCAATTGCGACACCCCCTCCAGCGCGTAGTACTCGCACTGGATGGGGATCAGCACCTCGGGTGCGGCGACCAATGCGTTGATCGTCAGCAGTCCCAGCGACGGCGGGCAGTCGATGAAGACGTAGTCGAAGTCGACGGTGTCGAGCTCGGCCAGCGCGGTCTTCAACCGGTTCTCGCGGGCGACCATGCTCACCAATTCGATCTCGGCGCCGGCCAGGTCGATGGTCGACGGCACGCAGTAAAGGCGGTCGCTGTGCGGACTCTGGCGCATCGCCTCCTTCAGGTTGATCTCGCCGAGAAGTACCTCGTACGACGATGGGGTCCCCGCGTGCCGATCGGTGATGCCCAGCGCGGTGCTGGCGTTGCCCTGCGGGTCGAGATCGATCACCAGTGTCCGGAGTCCCTGGACGGCCAGCGCCGCCGCCAGGTTCACCGCGGTCGTGGTTTTACCGACGCCGCCCTTCTGGTTGGCGATGGTGAACAGACGCCGATGGCTGGGTCGGCTCAGCGGCTCGTAAGACTTGGAGAGCACCTGCATCGCGCGCTCGGCGGCCGCTCCGATGGGAGTGTCCAACTCCGATGTTTCACGTGAAACATCCACGACGGCTGCCGGGCCGAACGGGTCATCTGGAGCATTCATAGGCTCTCCCTCTTCGACCGTCGGCGCGACGGCTGCCCGGCCGATTCCGGCTTCCCTCGCCACGCAACCACCACCGTCGTCGGTGGGGATAAATAGCTCACGCCACATTCCACCACCCTGGCATCCATCGCGCCCAATCTGGTCATGGCGCGTCGATGCTCGAGGAGTTCGTCGGGGGCACGCTCCCCTTTGATCGCAACCATGCGGCCGCCCGGCCGCAGCAGCGGCAGACTCCAACGGGTCAGCTTGTCTAGCGACGCCACCGCCCGCGACACCACCGCATCGCATCCGCCGGTGTCCTTCTGGACCGCCGGGTCCTCCGCGCGTCCGCGCACCACCTCGACATCGAGCCCGAGATCGGCGACGGCCATGCGCAGGAACTCGGCTCGGCGTGCCAGCGATTCCACCAGCACCACCCGGACTCCGGGTTTCGCGATCGCGAGCGCCAGCCCCGGAAGGCCGGCACCGCTACCGATGTCCGCCACCCGCTCCCCCGACTCGAAGAGCTCGGCGATCGCGGCGCAGTTCAAGAGATGGCGGTCCCACAGCCGCTCGACCTCACGGGGTCCGATGAGTCCCCACTCGACCCCCGTATCGGCCAACAGCTCCGCGTAGCGTTCGGCGACGCCGATCCGCTCACCGAAGATCGTGGCCGCGGCTTCGGGCGGCGGTGGTACTTGAGCTACAGCACGGTCGCGGGAATCGGCATGTTTCACGTGAAACATTCCTCCCGTTCCGTGCCCGCCGTCGGCGCGCGCCCGAACTACATGGGTGTAACTCGGTGGTCGCTCAGTCGACCAAGACGACGACTCGGCGCCCTGGCTCGACGCCTTCGCTCTCGCTGTGAACCCCGCTGACCGCTGCGACGGCGTCATGGACGATCTTGCGCTCAAACGGCGTCATCGGTGCGAGTTCCTCGCGTTCGCCGCTTTCCAGCACCCGCTTGGCAACCTTGTCGCCCAGCGCGGCCAACTCCTCGCGGCGCCGACGGCGCCAGCTCGCGATGTCGAGCATCAGCCTGCTGCGCACTCCGGTCTTTTGATGGACCGCGAGCCGGGTCAGCTCCTGTAGCGCATCGAGCACCTCGCCCTTGCGGCCTACCAACTTCGCCAAGTCGTCGCTGCCGTCGATGCTGACGATCGCGCGGCTACCTTCCACATCCAGGTCGATGTCGCCATCGAAGTCGAGTAGGTCGAGCAGTTCCTCGAGGTAGTCGCCGGCGATTTCTCCCTCGGCGACCAACCGCTCTTCCGTATCGCCCTCGCCGTCGCCGTCGGCCGGAGCGGAGCCGTTGACGGCCTCCTCCAGGTCCTCGTGGGTCGCCGCCTCGTGCGTGTCAGGTCCGTTGGTTTCGACATCGGTCATATCTGCTTCTTTCCCTTCCCGTACCCGGGCCTCGCCCGGTTAAGTC
>Ga0209624_10002231_pt1 | contig 14463 bp, 19 predicted proteins | sample JacPinW_OM2H0_O1_FD_188565 | JGI IMG/M metagenome (GOLD analysis project Ga0209624, IMG submission 188565) | Forest soil microbial communities from Algoma, Ontario, Canada - Jack Pine, Ontario site 1_JW_OM2H0_O1 (SPAdes) (version 2) | ecosystem: Environmental > Terrestrial > Soil > Boreal...
GAGCACCAGACTCGCGAGAAGAAACGCCAGAAAAGCCGGCGCCGCAATGAGGGAACTGATCACGTAGTTCTCCGATTATTTGATTTCACACGGGTCACTCGCTCAGTCCTTTGTAACCCTTGAGGAAGAGAATCACAACCTTGTGCGCCCACGCGTCGAGTTCGACCGGCGTCATCGGCACGCCAAATCCCAGCGCGCGTCGCTGCGGCAGTGTCACCACCATATAAATGAATTGATCAGCGGCGAATCGCTGATCCGCGGTGCCGATTTTGGCGTTTCGCTGTTCACGCGCGAGCAGGCCGGCAATCAGGTCAGTTGCCTCGTTCTGACGGCCTTCGGTCTCCACCGCATAGGCCAGTTCTGGAAATCGGCTAGATTCGCCGGTAACCAACCGGTGCAGTGCCATGGCTTGCGGGGACAACGCAGCCTGCAAAATCAGGCCTGCGAGACGCTGCAAAATTTCCGCCAAGCTCGCGCCTGCAAGCAGGGGCACAGTCGCCGGCGGCCGGATCTGCTCAATAATGCGATGAACGACAGCGGCGAACAGAGCCGCCTTGTCCTCGAATCGATCGTAGAAGGTGCGCTTCGAGATTCCCGCACGAGCCGCAACCGATTCGATCGAAGTCGATCCGTAGCCCTCGTCTAGAAACAGGTCCGTGGCGACTTTGAGGATTCGCTCCCGCAGCAGCAAGGCATCGGCGCGCCGCGGGCGGCCGCTTTTTCTGACTTTTTTACCGATGCGGGTACGAGTTGCCACCAGCGCGATAATACCCGTGGCTGTAATTGCCTGGGTGACCAGCGTAGTAAGGACGCGGTGCATAGTAGCCGCGCGGCGCGGCGTAGTACCCAGGATTCGCTGCGTAGTAAGGCCGCGGACCCGCGTACGAAACCTGAGGCGCATAACCGTTTGCAGCGCCGGCGTACCCGGACGCAGGATAAGGTGCGGCTGACTGCGCGCCTGACACGACTGCCGAAGCGATCGCGAGCGGCAAGGTCGCGAGTTTCACCGCGGCGCCAAGGACTCCGCGTCCCAGCCCAAATGGATTCAGTGGCCCGAAGCCATGGCCGCCGGCCATCGCAGGCGCCATCGGAAGGAGCGCTATCGCTGATGATGCGGCAAATCCGAAGATTACCTGTCTCAGTTTCAACATGGGCTCGCTCCTTATACTAGGTTCACCTTAAGCGCCCACCATACTCCCAATGTTAATGCAACGCCACCGTACCGTTCCATAATTGCTGGACTCCCCTCTTCCAGCCTGTCGCGCAAATGCCTTTGCTCAAGGATTGACGGCAGACTAAACGTAATATATAAATTACGTAATGAATACATTACATGAAGATCTGGATCACGTCTGGCGCGCACTCACGAATCCGACTCGACGCCGCATGCTGGATTTGCTGCGCGACGAACCCAGGACGACCGGAAAGTTGGCGGAAGCCCTGGGTGAAAATCGCTTCGTGGTGATGCAGCACTTGGCGCTGCTGCGAGCGGCGCGCCTGGTCACCGTTCTTGCCGATGGCCGGCGCCGCATCAATTTCCTCAATCCGATTCCTATTCAGCATATCTACGAGCGCTGGGTGGGAAAGTATCAGGGTGACTGGGCTTCGGCGCTTGTTGGCCTGAAGCACACAGTCGAAGGACAAACAGAATCGCGCACCACAAATAAGAGGAGACGCTCCCATGGATGAGCGACAAGTGCATGTGGTCGAAATCAACGCACCGATTGCGGCGGTGTGGGCCGAAATCACAAAGCTGCGACAGATTCAAAAACCCATGTTCAATACGGTGCTGGAGACGGACTTCAAGCCCGGCTCACGCATGATCTATCGCAGTGAAGACGGCAAACGCGTCTTCATTCTCGGAGAGATCAAGGAGTATGTACCGCCGACGCGTTTCGTCCACACATTCCGGTTCACCAACCTGCGCGAAGCATCCACCTTGGTCGAATGGCAGTTGCAGCAGATCGGTGCCCTGACACGCGTAACCGTGACGCACTCCAAGTTTGTGGATCAACAAAAGACTGCAGATGCCGTTCGCACCAGCTGGGTTGGGATTTTGGCCAACATCAAGGCCGTCGTAGAGACCGGCAACGTACCGCTCACAACACGATTGAAGCATGCGCTCATGTCGGCGTTCATGTTCATGGCGCCAAAGGAGACATTGCGGGAGAACGTCAAGGATCTTAAGGAGACCGATAAATGAAATGGCTGCTCATTCTCGTGTTGGTATTGGCAGCGCCGGTGGGCGCCGAGGAGCCACATCGCCCGACCTACGACGCCGCGCTGGCGCGCAAACTCGGCGCCGATGAACACGGCATGAAGATGTACGCGCTGGTGTTGCTCAAAAAGGGACCCCATGGCGGCTTGTCGAAAGATGAAGCGACGCGCGTCTTCGCCGGACACATGGCCAACATCAGGCGTCTCGCCGCAAGTGGGCTGCTGGCGTTTGCCGGTCCATTGGAAGAGAACGAGCGCTACGAGGGCATTTTTGTGTTCAACGTCCCAACGACTGCGGAAGCGGATGCTCTGCTGGCAACGGACCCGGCCGTGCAGGCCGGCGCGCTGGCCGGCGAGGTCTACCTGCTGTACGGATCGGCAGCGCTACAGCAAGTGACCGCTCTGCATCACCGTATTTCGCGAGATTGAGCTCATTGCTTGGATTCGCGCTCGAGAAGCGCCCGCTTGCGTTCAATACCCCACCGGTATCCGGCCAAGTCACCGTTGGCGCCCACGGCTCGGTGACAGGGTACGGCGACCGCCAAGGGGTTTGCCGCGCACGCTTGCGCTACCGCCCGGACCGCGTTCGGTGCGCCGATCTGCTCGGCCAAAAAGGTGTAGCTCACGGTGGTGCCGGCGGGCACTTGCTGCAAGGCATCCCATACTCGCATCTGGAAATCAGTACCGCGTATATCGAGAGGCAGCTCCAACGCCTTGTCAGGGCGCTCAATCAAGTCGACGACTTTCGCTACCAGTCCGTCATCGTCGTTCTCGTTGAGCTCGATCGCATGGTTCGGAAATTGATTCTGCAAATCGCTCATCAGCATTTCTGGGTCATCCCCCACCATGATCGAGCGAATCAATTGCTCGGACACGGCGATGATGACGAAGCCCAGTGAACACGGGGCGATGGCAAAGCCGATGGTCGCCGCCGCTCGAATAAGAGGGATGAGCACGTCGGCTGCACCGGTCTCCGAATGGTTTGCGTTTGATGTTGATGTAAACATGATCTTGTCCTTGGGATTAATGGATAACTCCGCGTCAGCAGTTTCAGTTCAACGTAAAGCCCTCGCCGACCCACTCTTCGCTCTTCTGCCAGAGCGCTTGTGCGTGTTGTGGATCGACGGCGTAAGGCTGTACGCCCGCGCGTATGGCAGGGTCCGAGGCGATCTCGGCCACGTGACAGTCCTCGCAATAGCGGCCGCCAATCGTTGCGGCGTCCGCCACGCAGGCAGCCCAGACGGATGTTGCTGCGCCTTGCGGAATGCTTTTATACCTAAAGGGCGGCGCGCCCTTGGGCTGACTGGCATTGATCCGCGCAATCAACTGGTTCCGCGCCTCGGGTGTCATATATCGACTCAGCTCGGTTTGGATACCTCCGGGGTGCAGCGCCGTCGCTCGCACGCCTCGCGCCTTGTGACGTCGATCGAACTCGACGGCAAACAGTACATTGGCGGTCTTGGAGCGGCCGTAGGCAATGAATTCCTCGTAGCGCGAGTGCTCGAAGTTCGGATCTTCAAGATTGACATCCGCATATCGGTGGCCCGCAGAAGACAGGTTCACCAAGCGCGAACCGGTCTTCAGCAGCGAGGCGATGCGGTTCACCAGAACAAAGTGTCCGAGGTGGTTGGTACCGAGCTGCGTCTCAAAGCCATCGGCAGTCGTGCCCTTGGGGCACGCCATGACACCGGCGTTGGCAATGATGATGTCGAAGGGCTTGCCCGCGGCGAGCAAGCCGTCAGCGCAACGGCGCACACTGTCGAGAGAGGCCAGGTCGAGTTGGACGAGCGCAAGAGACCCGCCGCTCGCGGCTTGCGTTCGAACTTGCTCCGTAGCGGCTTGCGCCTTGGATAGATCGCGCGCGGCTCCGATGACTTGCGCCCCGTGCGCCGCCAATGCGCGCGCGGTCTCGACACCGAGACCCGCGGAAACACCGGTGACCAGCACCCGCTTACCGCTCAAATTGACGCCTTGCAGCACTTCATCCGTCGTCGATGTGGCACCAAAAGAACTGCTCATGATCAAATCCTCGCTGTTTTGGCACACCGCCCTACCGCTGCACCATGTAAAAGTGGTCTAATGAGAGAAGTGGAGGGAACCTCCGCTTAATATACGGAGGCATCCTCCGTTTTGCAAGTGTTATTTCAGGAGCAGACCATCAACGCCAAACGAAAACCAATAGCCCCGGTGCGCAAACCCCGCGCCGACAGTGCGCGGAATCGACAATTACTGATCGACGCCGCCAAAGCCGGGTTTTCGGAATTCGGGCTCAACGTGAGTCTGGAAGAAATTGCGCGCCGCGCCGGCGTCGGCATCGGTACCCTGTATCGCCACTTCCCAACCCGAGAGGCGGTTGTGGAAGCGGTCTACCGCCGCGAAGTCGAGCAGTTGGCCGAAGTCGTGCCGCAGCTGCTCGAGACCTCGCCGGCGGGCGAGGCCTTGCACAAGTGGATGCACTTGTTCGTCGACTACATCGCCACCAAGCGCTTGATCGCGCCCTCGCTGGCAGCGGCGGCAGTCCGCGGTTCCTCGCTGCATACAACCTCTGTCGAACTGATAACACGTGCGCTAACCACGCTCGTGAAGCGCGCCGTCGCCAGCGGCGATGTACGCAAGGATATCGATCCATCCGACTTGCTGCGTGCCTTGGTCGGAGTCAGCTACGGCAATCCCGACGCCGGCTGGCAAGCGAGCGCGCGGCGACTCGTCGACATTCTGATGGATGGACTGCGGCGTAAGAATCGATGACTTTCTTCGAGACGATTGGTAACATTGGCATGTTCATTGGGGAGTAGCCGCCCTCCACATGTGGAGGGGGACGCGTCAACACACTTGGTCCTTCGGACCATGGCGCGTTCAACCTGCTGGTCTGGCGAGACCTTTGACACGTGACCTTGTCCTGGGTTGGGCGGGGGTCGCGCGTCATTGGCTCATCTCGTCCGACCCCGGAGCTGCTCAAATGGATCCCTTCTTTATTTCTACCGGCTCGGTTGCCGTGGGCGAACTCGGCGACAAGACCCAGTTGCTCGCCCTGATTCTCGCCACGCGTCTGCGCAAGCCCCTACCGATCATTGCCGGCATCTTTGCGGCAACACTGGTCAACCACCTCATTGCGTGTTCTGTCGGCGAATGGGTGGGCACGCTAATTACGCCTGATATTCTGCGCTGGGTGCTCGGTATCTCCTTCCTGGCCGTGGCCGCGTGGGCGCTGATCCCCGATAAGATGGATGAGGATGTAAAAACTCACGGTAGCTACGGTGCTTTCGCGTTGACCGCCGTGACCTTTTTCCTAGCCGAGATGGGCGATAAAACTCAAATCATCGCCCTAGCCCTTGCGGCTAAATACAATGCCCTAGTTTCAGTCGTTGCTGGGACGACTCTAGGCATGATGATCGTCAATGTTCCCACCGTCTTATTTGCCGAGCGTGCCACGAAGTGGATTCCCGTGAAGGCGGTGCGCATAGTAGCGGCGGTCGTCTACGCGATAATGGGACTTTTAACGCTCACCGGGTATTCGCGTATGGGCTTGTAGCGACGTCACGCCGCCTGCGGCTGGTTATGAACCTCCACCGTGATATGCGAGAGGCCTTTGAAGCGCCGCAACAGCTCGTGATAGAACGCCGGTCCGCGTTGCGCTGCATGACTTACAACCGAAACCACCGCGCCAAAGTGTCCGGGACCTAGACGCCACACATGCAAGTCCAGCAACTGATCGCCGGCGGTGCCGATCGCTGATCGGATCTTCTTCTCAATGGCATCACTCGGACAGATATCGAGGAGAATCGCGCCCGTGTCACGTATCAATCCGAACGACCAGTTCGCAATGACCAGTGCACCGACGATGCCCGCGAGCGGATCCATCCACAGCCATCCGAATATCTTGGCGAGCGTCAACCCGATGATGGCCAACACCGACACGGCGGCATCGGCGATGACGTGGACGTAGGCGGCGCGCATGTTGTGGTCGCGAGCTCCAATTTCATGGTCACCATGCTCATGCTCTTCGAACTCGACCATCTGCTCGCCGCTTGGCAATGTCACCAACGCCTTGAAGGCGTGCGGCTCGGGGATCCTGTCCGTCGACTCGAAATACCCGGCGCGCGCGGAGAAGTTAAAGGCTTGGCGCGAGCCGTCGGGTCGAATCGTGGTGACGGCCACAACCTCCACCGGAGGCATTGAAGCGCCGCTCGCTGCATGGATGCGAAACACCGGCGGTACGCCTTGCTCAAAAATGGATAGCGTCAACGTACCTGAGGGAGTCGCGATCTCCTTCGATTCTTCCTCGTGCGCATGTTCCGACCCCTCGCCGTGTCCATGACCATGACTATGCCCGTGATGATCCCCACCGCTCAACAACCATGCGCTCGCAACATTGACCAGCAAACCAACCACCGCGATGGGAATCGCCTCGCCAAAATGGATTGGCACCGGCGCCATAAAGCGCGCGATTGCCTCGTAGCCGATGAGCACGGCAATCATGGCGAGAATGATGGCGCTGGTAAAGCCTGCAAGATCACCTAATTTGCCGGTTCCAAACACAAAGCGGCGGTCCCTCGCATGTTTTCGTGCGTAGGAATAGGCCAGCGCGGCAATGAGCATTGCACTCGCATGGGTCGACATATGCAGGCCGTCCGCGACTAGGGCAAGGGAGCCGAAGAGGCTGCCACCGACGATCTCCACCAACATCATGATGCTACAGAGAACAATGACCGCCCAGGTCTTGCGCTCGTTCTTCTCATGGCCCGCGCCTAAGAAAACATGCTCATGAGGGCTTAAAAGATGATCCGCTGTATTGCTCATGGAGGTCCTCGCTTCTGCATCAACCTAAAATATCAGGCCTCGAGAATCGTTCGGTCCACCTGCCAGGCTACCGCGCTAATGTGCGGCTCCAAACTCAAGCGCCCAATGATCTGCTCGAGTGCGGCGTCATTGCGCTTCGCCGCGAGTACCTGAGCCGTTATCAGCACGTTTGAGGTGTCGGGGATGTCGGAACTATCGATGCGACGCAACCCTAAGCCGCCTTGGGACAAGGCGTGCAACAAGAGTGAGCGCAGGTGTGCTTCCTCGCTACTTTTGCAGGTGAGCGTCACGGAGTAACAGGTCTCGGCGTCTCCCGATGACACTGTTTGGGTGTTGATCAGCCGCACCAGCGGACGCAGCAAGAGATTCGTGCCAGTCACGAATCCGGCGGCCACCAGACTCGGCGCCCGGAAACCGGCGCCCGCGAACGTGCCGACCATCGCGGAACACCACAAGGTCGCCGCGGTATTGAGTCCGTGCACGTTGATCCCTTCACGCAGTATCACGCCGGCCCCGAGAAAGCCGATCCCGGTCACTACTTGGGCTGCAACGCGAGTCGGATCCCCCTGCCCGATCATGGCAGAGAATACGACGAAACCGCAGGAACCCAGCGCCACCAGCGCATTGGTTCGAAGGCCGGCCATTTTCTGATGCCACTGCCGCTCGAAGCCAATGACCGAGCCCAAGAACAGGGCCAGACTCAAACGGCCGATCGATTCTGTAATTTCCACGTGCATATTCATCAAATGACCGCTCGACCAACCATGGCGCAACGCACCGATTGATATGAATTTGGATGCAAATAATACCCTACCAGGGTATAGTTAGGCAACAGGAGGCGTTCACGTTTATGAGTCACGTCGCGAAAGAAAAAGCCAAATTACTAAATCGTCTCAAGCGTATTCGCGGACAGATTGAGGCAATGGAACGGGCAGTCGATGCTGAGCACGAATGTGCCACCGTCCTGCAACAGGCAACTGCCTGCCGGGGTGCCTTGGACGGTTTCATCGCGGAGGTCATCGAAGATCACATTCGCGAGCACATGGTCAATCCAGGCGCCAGTCGCGACGCTCCTCAGGTGCTAGCGGCCGAAGAACTTATCGAGATCGTTCATCAGTACTTAAAGAAGTAAGCCTGCTGGATTGCTCCGTATGCAGCGCCACTAATTCGGCAGCATCAGAACGAAGCCATCGTTTTCGTAGGCGTAGTATCGCCATTCACGCACGGTCTTCGGTGTGCCCAATATGACGAGTTGCTGACGCAGCGTTGCGATGTCATTGAACACGTCCGAGGCCTTGATGAGGTTCTCGTACTGTCGTAGGAGCGCTTCGGAAGCGGCCCCGTCAGCCGCGTAGGTGATCAACACCTTCAGCGGCGCGTTGAAAGACTGCAGCTTATTCATCTTTTCGTGGGCACGGGAACTGTCGTTCTCGTGCTCTATTGCTACGGAAATCCAATTCGCATATGTCGCGTACTTGCCGGTTTCGTCCAGGCCGCGTTGCTCGTACAACATCCCATCAAGGGTGTAGTACTCCTTGTTCCATGACAGCAACTCCAAGCGCCTGGCCACCTTCGGATAAATGGTGGTTCGCATGAAGAAGTTATACGATTTTGTCTCGAAACCCACCGCCGTACGAAAGCCGTCGTGATCCGATTGCATGACGGCATCGAAGGCATTTCGAAAATCTCTAGGAGTAATTTTGTTCATCGCGAGTCTTCAAACCAACGGCCGCCAGTATCGCCCATTGTGCCATTGGATGGACAGGCATGACGTCTAAGGCCCAACGCACCCTGCGCAATGACGTAGCACGCGCCGCCGGCGGTCTAGCGAGTATTTACAACGGTCCGACGTCTAGAAGGCTTTACTGAAAATCGTGCGCAGGGAATGCACGGTAACAGTTCCTATGCTAGGTCACTCGCTTGGCACGAAAATCCACAACAGGATGTACACCAGTCCACCGACTCCCGCGCAGATAAACAGCGCGGCAAAAAGTAGCCGCCATACCCAGGATTCCATTCCGGTCGATCGCGCGATTCCGCCGCACACACCGCCGAACAACCGGTCTGTGCGGCTGCGTCGAAATGTATTTACGGCGGTCGCGAGTGGGTCATTGGAGTGCACTTGCTCGTTGTTCAGCAGGCGCTCCTTCGCGCGCTTGAACTCCTCTTCCGTCAAGCCACCATTGGCGCGCAGTTCCGCGAGTTTACTCAGTTCATCAGCCAGGGCCATGGTCACTCCTTGATGGCTTCATACCCTTAAGAACACCGCAACCGAGAAAAAGTAACACGTGGATCGTCATGGTGTCGCCGTACATCAGAGAATCAACTTGACATGTAAGTAATATCTTATATAAGCTATACCTAATGAAAGCAACGCTAGACGCCACTTTTTCCGCCTTAGCCGACCCGACCCGCCGAGCCATCCTGGCTCGTCTGGCAAAAGGAGAGGCGACCGTAATGGAACTGGCGGGGCCGTTCGAGATGACGCAGTCAGCGATCTCACAACACCTAAAGGTGCTCGAGGACGCGGCCCTCATCTCCCAACGCATCGATGGTGCGAAGCGCCCGCGTCGGCTAGCTAAAGCAGGTATCGAAGCGATGGATCAATGGCTTGCGATGCTGCGCAAAGGTCTCGAAAAGAACTACGAGCGGCTGGACCGGGTGCTTGCAACGTTGAACCAACAGAAGGAGGAACCGCAATGAGCAAATTGACACTGGAGACGGTCGGAGATTCAAACATAGTGGTGAAAAGACGGTTCGATGCGACCCCGGAGTTCGTGTATCGCGCGCACACGGAGCCGAAACTCATCCAGCAGTGGATGCTAGGTCCTGAGGGTTGGAAGATGCCTGTCTGCATCAACGACGCGAGACCCGGCGGTAAGTTCCGCTACGAATGGACGAACGGCAAAGGCGGCGGATTCCATATTACCGGTGAATTTCTAAAACTTGAGCCTTTCGCCAGGATCGTTCACGTCGAGAGGATGCACTTGCCGGATGCCACGCCGGACAACCATATTGAAACGAGATTCGATCAAGATGGCACCGGAACATTGATGACGATGCTCATGACACTACCCGATCCTAAGACGCGGGCGGCTATGCTGGCGACGGGCATCGAAAAGGGAATGGAAGCGAGTTACGTTCGGCTCGAGGGCATGTTTTAGCGCCCTCTTCCGTGGCCTCGTCAAGCTCGAAAATGCATGCTATTGCTTCCGCGGCTCCCGACTCTCCAACAGCGTCTGAATCCGACTCAGTGAGCTCAAGTAGAGGTCAGTCAAGGCCCTCGTCTCGTTCTCTTCAAGCCCTTCTGCCAATACGTTCGCGAGGGTATCAACAGCGACGCGTATCGTCATGGACTCCTCATGGGTCAGCTTGACTCCGCTGATCGTAATCTCGGCTTCATCTTGCATGTCGGCTCCGCGGCGGGTTTCAAATCCAAAGCCAGGTTACCTGAAGCAGGCCAGCGATCTAATCTTCTCCGCATCAGCGGGCGTCGCGGGATTGTGGACGACCATGCTGAGATCCGGCCGGCCATCGACTGCGAATGCCGAGTATTCGAAGGCGATCGGGCCGAGCACCGGATGCCGTATGTGCTTGACGACCTCGCCATGGCTTCGAACATCGTGGTCCTGCCACATTGCCTTGAACTCCGGGCTGAGCCGGCAGAGTTCATCGACCAGAGGTTCCACCTCCGCCGCCGCTCCCGCACGTGCCGCGTCCACGCGGAACGCGCCCACCACGAATCGCGCCACGCTGTCCCAGTCGTACTGGGCAGCGCGAACGCGAGGATCAAGGAAGATGAAGCGCAGAATATTGCGCTGCTCCGGCGGCAGCGCGCCATAGTCGGTGAACATCACGGTCGCCGCCTGGTTCCAGGCGATCACGTTCCAGATGGCGGTCCTGATGAGAGCGGGGCACGGCTCCAACGCATCGAGCACGCGTTGCAACCGTGGCGTGACGCCTTCGTCCTTCCGGTAGCGCACATCAGGCGGGCGTCCGAGGCCGAGCAGGAAAAGATGCTCACGCTCGACATCCGTCAGCATCAGGGCACCCGCAATCCGATCGAGCACGTGTGCCGAGGGCGCGCCGCCGCGTCCCTGTTCGAGCCATGTGTACCAAGTTGGGCTTATATTAGCGCGCTGCGCTACTTCTTCGCGGCGCAGGCCGGGGGTGCGGCGACGCTTCGGCGCAAAGCCGAACGCTGCCGGATCGAGCTTCGCGCGCCGGTCCTTTAAATAGGTCCCAAGCAGGATTTCAGTTGCGATGTGTTAGCCCATCCTGTTAGCAGTTATACCAGGATAATCTCACTACTTTACTAGAATAGCTGGAGAGTAGAGATTTGTCTCCAACGAAACCTCAGGAGATTTTGTCATGCGTATATTTGTCACTGGAGCGACGGGTTGGGTCGGCTCGGCCGTCGTCAAGGACCTGATCGCTGCCGGCCATCGCGTGCTCGGCCTGACCCGTTCGGATAAGGGAGCGGAAGCCCTCACCGCGGCGGGCGCGGAGATTCATCGCGGCTCACTCGCGGATTTGGACAGCCTCAAGAGCGGCGCTGCGCAATCGGATGCCGTGATCCACACCGCCTTCAACCACGACTTCTCGAAATTCGCGGAGAACTGCGCGGAGGACCGGCGCGCCATCGAAACGCTCGGCGCCGAGCTCGAAGGATCCGATCGTCCGCTGCTCGTGACGTCCGGCGTGGCGCTCCTCGCTCCTGGCCGCACCGCGACTGAGGAGGATGTGCCACCTTTCAACTCTCCTACCTATCCGCGCAAATCGGAGGCGGCGGCGGCCGCGCTCAAGGAACACGGCCTACGCGCATCGACCGTTCGGCTCGCCCCGTCGGTCCATGGTCACGGCGATCATGGCTTCGTGCCGATCCTGATCCGGATCGCGCGCGAGAAAGGCGTGTCAGCTTATATCGGCGAGGGGCGGAATCGTTGGCCGGCAGTGCACCGGCTCGACGCCGCCCGCGTCTATCGGCTCGCGCTCGAGCGCGGCGCGGAAGGAGGTCACTTCCATGCCGTTGCCGAAGAGGGCGTGCCGTTCAAGGCGATCGCCGAGGTCATCGGCCGCCGCTTAAGTATTCCGGTCGTCTCGAAGTCGCCCGAAGAGGCGGCCGAGCACTTCGGCTGGTTCGCGATGTTCGCAGGCATAGACGCCCCGACATCAAGCGCGCACACCCGCGCGAAGCTCGACTGGAAGCCTGAAGGGCCTGGGCTCATCGCCGATGTCGATCACCCGGCGTATTTCGCGTAAATGCGCCAGGGGTCGGTATGAGATGGTGCGCAAGTGCGTTTCCCAGTAGTCTCAAGTAGTCATCGCAACGGACGCGTCCATATGACTCAACATCGCAAGCACGGGCACCCCCCGGCGGCCTTGGCATCAAATCCCCTCTCCGCGATCGATCACATCGTCGTACTAATGCTCGAGAATCGCTCGTTCGATCACATGCTGGGTTTTCTGTACGCGGACAGTGGCAACATCTCTCCCGCGGGGCAAGCCTTCGACGGTCTTACGGGCAAGGAAACCAATCCGGATGCCAAGGGCCGTGCCGTCCCGGTGTTTTCGATTACTCCATCGATGAAGAACGCCTACTTCATGCCGGGAGCTGATCCGGGCGAGGGCTATAGCTCAACCAATAACCAACTCTTCGGCAATGCAAAAGCGCCCACGCCCCCCGTAGCAACTAACTCTGGGTTCATTACCAACTTCGCCTATACGCTTGGATGGCAGGCCAAGAGTAAGGGGTGGTCGATCCTGCCGGGTACGGTTCCTACCAACATCATGGGGATTTATACACCAGCAATGCTGCCGATTCTTTCCGGTCTTGCCCGCGGATACGCCGTATGCGATCAATGGTTTGCCTCGGCGCCGACCGAGACCCTTCCTAACCGCGCATTCGCGTGCGCCGGCACGTCGCAAGGGCACATGGACGATACAACCAAGTCATTTACCTGCCCGAGCATATTTGGCTTGATGTCCAAGCAAAATCTGGATTGGGCGATTTACGGATACAGCGCGCAGCCTCTCACCCGCCTCAACTTCCCCGACACGACAAATGCACCTGAAGAGCATTTCGGCGTATTCGCCGATTTTCAGAAGGCCGCGGCCGCCGGATCGCTGCCGCCTTACACATTTCTCGAGCCGTCCTGGGAATCGACGGGGAATAGCCAGCACCCCAATTACAACGTCGCCCTCGGCGAGCAGCTGATCCACGATGTGTATTACGCATTGCGTAACGGTCCGGCGTGGAACCAGACGCTGCTGATCGTAACCTACGATGAGCACGGCGGCTGTTACGACCACGTGCCGCCGCCGCTCGGTGCGACGCCGCCCGATGCGGCGGTCGGCGAATTCGGTTTTGACTTCAAGCGTTTCGGGGTGCGCGTACCCACCGTTCTTGTTTCGCCGCTGATTCCAGCCGGCACGGTGTTCCGAGTCCCACCCGGAACAATGCCGCTCGACCACACGTCGATTCTCAAAACCGTCCAGCGCCGCTGGCAACTCGATGCGCTGACAGCGCGCGATTCGGCCGCGCAGGACGTTGGAGGGGTGCTGAGCCCTGCGGCGCCCCGCACCGATGACCCCTTACAAGGTGTGACGGTGCCGAGCGCCACTGTCCCTGCAGCAGTCGCGAGGCTGCCGTCGCATTTGCAACAAGTTCAGGCCGAACTGGTGTCGCGACTGCCCGTGGTCGACCGCGCCGGCGGAACGAATCATGATCTACCGCAGCTGAGAACGAATAAGGATTATCGAGGTTACATACGGAAGAGATTGACAGCCTGGATGCGAAGCAAGTGAAAAAAAAGGGCCGCCACGCGGCGGCCCTTTCAAGGAAGTCCCTGTGCCCGGCTAGAAGAAGCGGTGCGAGGACGGGAAGTCGAAGAAGTCGAACAGGTCGTCCAGTGCCGGGGCGTTCACCGGCGCATAGGAGTCCGGCCTCTGCACCGGGTTCGGGAAGTTGTCCCGGCTACGGCGCGTCACCGGCGGCAGGTGCCAGTTGCGCTCGATGAACTTGAGGATCGAGACATGGTCCGCGTACTTGTGCGAGATGTACCCGGAAGCGCGCAGCGGCAGGTACTGCGGATTCGCCACGACGAGCAGCGGGATGCGCGTGCCGTCGCCAAAGAAGTCGAGCGGCTGCACATAACCGGAATCGTAGTAGCCGCCGCCCTCATCCTCGGTGATGAGGATGACGGTGTCCTTCGTGTACGGTGAGGCCCCGACCTGGTTGACGATCTTCTGCACGAATCCCTCGAACAGGTCGAGCTTCGAGGAGGACGGATGGCCGTCCACATAGCCGCTGGGCTTGACGAAAGAAACCGCGGGCAGCGTGCCGTTGGTGATATCCGCATACAGGTTCACCGTATCCTGAATATGCGCCGCGACCTGCGCCGGGTTCGACATGATGGAGGTGTCGTACTGGAACGGATTGCAGAT
>Ga0209624_10002232_pt1 | contig 14463 bp, 11 predicted proteins | sample JacPinW_OM2H0_O1_FD_188565 | JGI IMG/M metagenome (GOLD analysis project Ga0209624, IMG submission 188565) | Forest soil microbial communities from Algoma, Ontario, Canada - Jack Pine, Ontario site 1_JW_OM2H0_O1 (SPAdes) (version 2) | ecosystem: Environmental > Terrestrial > Soil > Boreal...
CCAGATACGAAAGCCGCCGTCGCCCATCCGACCCATACCATCCGCCGTTCACGGCGCTGGTCAGAAGCCGCCGCGACAGTTGGAATCTCCGAGATCACCGCAATGGGCAACAGCTTCTGCAGTTGTTTCTCGTCATGAATCCGGTCGTCCATCATTTCAAGAGCACCGACCACGATCAGGCCCAACGCTAACCCTACCCCCAATCCCATGCCACAGAATTTCAGGCGATTGGGGAATTCAGGTTTTATAGGCAGGCTCGGCGCATCGATAATTCGGAAGCGCTCGCCCTGCTGGAGCAGTTCCATGCTTGTAGCCATGGCTGACTCGTTTTTCTTCTTCAGAAGTTCGTCATAGTTCGCCTTGGATTGCTCATACCCGCGCGTCAAATCCGCAAGCTGCTGCTCACGCACTGGTTCCTGATTCAATCGTGCCTGATAATCGATCACCTTCGATTTCAGGTCTGCGACCGCGCGCTCCCGATTGGCAATTTCTACGCGGTTGGACTGTTGTTGACCTTGCAAGGTCACCATGGGAGACGTGGGATCGCTGATTGTCGAGGGATCCGGAGTGTTGGCCGTTGTATCCGCAGGCGCGGACTCTTTGGCTTTCAGGTCGGCAATGATTTGATCTCTGGTCTTTTCCGTCTCCGCGATCTGTTGTTTCAGTTTGCGAACGTCGGGATGACGGTCCGTGTAATGCGATTGGAGGTCCGCCAACTGTGCCCTGAGCTTCTCCAACTCTTCATTCACGGCCGGCAACCCGCCCGGCGCGCTGCCGGAACTCTTCGGACTTCCCTGCAAAGATCGGTACTGGCCGACTAGCGTTTCAAGATAGACACGCTGCTGCTTGGCGGTATTGAGCGCATCCTCTTCGGTCTGCAGTTGAGACTGCAAGCCGGCCAAAATCTGCAGATTGCTTCCAACCTGCGTCGGCAGTTCACCCGGATGTTCAGCCTTGAATTGCCGAATCTTATCTTCCTGGTCCGACAGAGTCTTGCGAGCCGTCTCCAGTTGGCTCTCGAGAAAGTTCGTAGTGTCTTCCGACTGCTGCTGCCGCACTTCCAGATTTTCGTTGATGAACAAGTTCGTCAGTTCGCTGGTCACTTGCTGGGCCAAATGCGGATCCTGTGATGAATAGGATACGTTGAATGCGGTGATCTGATTCCGCGCATCTTTAACGAGTTCGATCTCGATATCCTTGCGCATGCGGTCAACCTTTTGATCGGGAGACGGCTGCGAGTGTGGGTCGATGTAGAGATTGGATTGATCGATGATATGCAAGAGTCGCGTCCGGCTAAGAATCTGCTGCGTGATGCTCTGCATGCGCTCCTGCAAGTCATCGTTTACGTTTGGCGTGACGTAATCCTTCGGCATGGTGGGCTGCTCCACCAGAATCAGCGTCGTCGATTGATAGCGCGGCGGCAGCACCCAGCTCGCTCCCCACACGAGCGCCCAACCCAAGAAAAGCGGGACTAGAAACTGCATGTGGCGACGGCGAGCTACTCCCAGCCAACGCTGAAGATCGAAGCCTTCACTACTGTTCTCGTCTAGCTCGTCAACCATAGAATTCATCTTCCCAGAGGTCTGGAGAACTGATAAGAAATCGATACAGATTCGCGATTCGTGTTCGGAGCAGCGGCTAGGACCGCAACGCCGCTGTAATCCTGGTGCAATCGGGTATAGCCCAGTTGCACGCTCAGATACTGACCGAAATCTTGCTGCAGTGACGCGCTTCCTGACACGGTGTGTCCGTTGGTGGTTCCCGCGGACGCGAACCCTAACAGATGGTTCTGTGAGTATCCTCCCGCAATTGAACCCGACAACCGCCGGGCTAGTTGTTGCCGGATTGACGCGCTCGCGCTATCCATCTCTACCGCGCCGATCAATCCTCCTCCGCCGGAAATAATGTGAGAATAGCTGAAAGCGACATTGGTCACACTGCCTTGCCAATTCATGCTTCCGCCTGCGGCTGGTGTCCATGCCCGCGCCTCAGGCAGTTGAAGGTTCAGCGGCGGTAATGGCGGCTGGACCGTATCCGAGTGCTGCGGACCACCGAAGAGTGAAAGCGATATTCTCGACGATGCATAAAGCGTGTAAAAGACAAATACTGTATGAGTTTGGGTCTCGCTCTGTCCCGCAAGCGGATACGATACTAATCGCTGGTACTGATAGGTCGCGCCGATATAGTTCATCTTCGAAACCCGAAACGAATAGAAAACCGATCCTCCCTGTGAACTCGAATCATACAGGCCGGGAACTTCGGCTTGGTTCGGGTAGTGCAGATTCGAAAACGTTCCGCTAGCTCCGACCATTCCGTTGGCGGCGAATTGATAAGTGATGCCTGCGTTTCCAGAATTGCTCAGGCGGTCTGCAATTGGCGCAATTACCGAAAAGTTTGGCTCTTGCGCCCCCCCCGAGACTGCAGCAGCGGCCGCCACACCATCAAGTTGATTAAATACGTTGGAGCTTTTCTGGAAGCCGTCTCGCGCGCTGAATGTCACGTGCGGGCTCAGCCGGTACTGAAGATCGATCGTTGCATTCTGGTCCGCCTCGTTCCTCGCACTCAACCGCTGGTAGAAGGTGAATCCAGGCGCGTAGTTCAACACCCAATGCAGTCGCGAAGTGGTCTCGTCGAGCCCGATGAATGGCGCGACGGAATAGCTCACATCGCTCACAGGTTTGCCGCTAGTCGAGCCTATCGCATTGTCGGTGTATGCGCTGGTGAATGCCAGTCCGCCGCGCAGGTAATTCGATCTCTCATCGGAGCCAAACGTTGTTGGATAAGCTTGGCCGCTTACCGGCGGTGGCGTCAACATTCGACTATCGGTGACATCGGCATTGTTGGCCGAAGAGTCCGTCCCATATGCCGGGACAGATTGTGTAGGCGCGTTATCCACCTGCGACCAAACCGACGCTGAGGTCAGGCAGAATAAACCGATACAACTTTTGTAGAACAGTTTCATATTCACGGAACGACAATGGTGTCGCGCGGGTGCAGCTTCACGTTCTGATCTGGATTCCTGCCTTTTACGACTTCCTTGTAATTGAATGGAAGCCGTGTCTCGCTTCCGTCCGCCTTCTGCCGCAGGACGTAAATAGCTTTCTGTTTAGCAAAGTCGCGGAAGCCACCGGCAAGCGCGATCGCATCGAGTACCGTTGCCGAGTTGCTAATCGGGTACGAGCCGGGACGGTTCACCATTCCCAGAACGTTGAACTTCTGACTGTTAATTTGCTGGACAATGACAGTCACTTCCGGTTCCGCGATGTAACTCTTCAGCTTCGCGGCAATTTCTTGTTCCAGTTTCAGAGGCGTGAGGCCGGCAGCCTGCACTTCTCCGACCAGGGGCAGCGAGATCCTGCCATCGGACCGCACTGGGATCGACCGCGTTAGATCTGGCTCTTTCCAAACATTGATCGACAAAACGTCGTCATTGCCAATTACGAAGCTGTCGTCGTGTGCCTGCGTTGTGCTGGCTTCATTCTGCGTAGGTTCAGAGGCGGTGGAGGTTGCGGCGGGCGGAGCAGGAGTTCCCGACGTAGCTTGTGCGCAGAGCGCGTTCGTCGTAAGCAGAAACATTGCGCAGACGAACAGCGCGGTTCGACACAAAATGCCAGAGTCTGCCGCCATCTCGATTTCCCTATATTCCGCGCCCATGCTCATGGTTCCTCGACTCAACTTGCTTTTCCGTTCCCTTTCGATTCAACAGGAGCCGCCAATCTGGTTTCCGAAAAAGACGAAATATAGGATTCCGGAGCACTCATCTGGTACTGGTCAATCTTGTACAGGATAGAACGATAGCTTACGCCCAGTAACCGGGCTGCTGCCTTCCGATTCCATCCCGTTTTTTGAAGCGCGGCTGCGATTGCATTTCTCTCGGTTTCCCATCGCACGCTTTGGATCATCGATTTCAACGTAGCGGGTGTCGACTCGGCGGCTTCAGAAACCGCATGGAAGCCGTTTCCGTTGCCTCCGGAACTGGAAGGAGTTGCCCAACTTCCGAAGGAAAATTCCTCGTCACCGCCGACCAGGTAGCGTTTGACAAAGGCTTCTAATTCCTTCAGGTTTCCGGGCCAGGAATGGTTCTGGCAAGCCTCTAGCGCCGACTGAGTAAACTCACGCGCGGGCAGGCCATAATACTTTGCGATCCGATGCATGGTACAGCGCAGAAGAAGTTTGATTTCCTCTCTGCGCTGACGCAAGGGCGGAACATGAACTGTGAATGCGCTGAGACGGTAATAGAGGTTCCTGTCCAGCCGCTTCTCTGCCAGAGCCCGATCCATCTTGTCGCTGCTTGCCGCCAGAATTCGGACGTCTACATCAACAGGTTTGGGATCACCCGGCCGAACAAATCTTTTATCCTGCAGCACTTTGAGCAGCCTCGTTTGCAGCGCCAGAGGCATCTGGGTGATCTCGTCGAGCAGCAGAGTTCCTTTTTGACCAATCTCAAGTTTGCCCAGACCGGTCCTGATAGGACCCTTCGAAGACCCCAAGTGTCCATTCTCCCGGCCGAACAGTTCGATCTCCAGCAGATCTCCAGGCATCTCAGCGCAATTCACTCGCAGGAAATTGAATCCGGAGTAAAGCGACATCTGGTGAATCAGACGCGCCACGGTGCCTTTTCCACTTCCGGGCTCGCCCAGAATGAGCACCGGAACATCACTCTGCGCGAGCAGCTCAGCCTGGGCGCGAAGCTGCTGCATGACAGGAGTAATGCTCAGGAAAAATTCGTCCTTGCCCACCGATTCAATGTCTTCGCTCGCTATTTCCGCTTCTTCACTATCGTTCGAGGTTCCCAGGTGTCGGCGTACCAGGGATTGGATTTGTTCCTTAGTCACAGGGCGAGACAGCACGTCTTTCGCACCCATGCGGGTCGCTTCCTTTTGTCTGATCTCATCTTCGGAATCGCAAAGCACGACAATCGGAAGCTCGGGGCGCAGTCTTCGCAGCCACGGTACGAGATGGAGTACCTCGCCATCACGGCGCGGAATATCCAGGAACAACAGATGGGGAGCCGTATCGGATTGCACTCGCTCCATCGCATCCCAACCACTCGCCGAGGTTTCCAGATGCCACGAGTTTGACTTCGCGGTTGAACCGAGCAGGCGAAGAACCGAAACTTCGCTGCTTACGACCAGCAAGCGGAGGGTGTCAATTGTATTGGGTGCCATGGGAGGTGTTTTTAACACTGGGAAAGAGAATTGCTTGAGAAACTGTCAGGCAGGTTCGACTTCATATCCCTCAACACGCACCGCGAGAGATCGTTGAATGGCCTCGATGGAAATCACCAGCGTTTGGTCCCCGTTGCGCGAGAGCAGTATGCCTTCCATACCGTCGAGAGCGCCGCTTCGGATTCGCACTCGTTGACCTATCTTCAGGTAGGGATGAGAAGACCACGGGATTGCGGTTTCGACCAAGCTGCGGACCGTGCTGATTTGCGCATCCGGAATCGGCGTGCCTTCGCCAGACGCGCCCACCAGACTGAATACTCCCTCCACGCGAAGCACACGCAGGCGTTCCGCGCGGTTCGGCGCGAATTTCGCGAATACGTAACAACTGAATAGCGGCAACTCCATTTTCTTCTTGCGATCACTCCATTTGTGCACTTCAGTGACCATAGGAAGAAACGTGGTGACGCCCCGCTCCTCAAGGCGTTGGGCCACAATCTTCTCGTGGCGCGGCCGGGTGTGCAGGCCATACCAGCTCTCGGCTTCGACTTGCGGAAGCGGCTGCGAAAGATCCAATGCCAAGCTGCTGACGGCCATAGCTTCGCCCTCTAAGTCACACTTCTCAGAGTGACCTCAAAATTAGACACATCTAGCCAGTTGTTTTGAAATCTCGGTGAGGAGATTCCCGGGGGGAGACACCAACGGTCGGGACGCCGGGGGAGAATCTTGGCTTCCCGCTACATCAAATGCCTTTTGGTCTCAGTGGATCGTTTCTCAATGTACTTGATGCGATTGCCGTTTCCCAGTCCACCGAAGTGCCATACCGGGCAGGGTGGCAAGCCCAACAAATCCCTACTATTTCTATTGTAATTATGCCATTAATAGTTGACTTTTGTAGGTGTTGACTTTTGCAGGTGCAGAGCATCATGCTCAATTGTGTTACAGGGTCACTAAGCGTTACTACGAATTCTTCGCTTCGTCCGCAAAAGAACGAAAACGCCTGGGGAGGGAGGGAAAACGCAACGCAAAGTCAAACTAACGTCAATTGCAGATGTCTGCAATGGCTAGAAATACCCTAGGACTAACTTCTCATACTTTTGTGGTACTATCGACTTAGTTTCGATGCACGAAGGGACCACTTCATTCGCTGAGAGAGACTGGACCTCGCAAATGTTTGCGCCCTATGATAAATAAGTAAGTCTTTTATTATTAGCAATATATGGTCTAATGCACATCAGAAAGATGAGATCTCCACTCCGTTACTGGAAGCCGTTTCATTTTGCGACCCTCATCGACTCCTGTGTGAAAACAAGCCGCCTCTGAGGTGAAAAACATTGCAACCCTGGATGGGAAGGACCTTATGGTAAACCATGCGAGAATTCGGAAGACGAAAATCCGAGTGCTCGTTGCCGACAGTTCTCCCATGCACACCCGCTTGCTCGCCGAGGCCTTGGGTCGCGATTCCCAGCTCGAAGTCATTCCTTTTGATTCTGAATCGCAAGGTTTGGCCCCCGCGGTAAGCGTGTTGAATACGGATGTGATCGTGATCAGCGCCGATCTCGACGAGCAGCCTGGTCGCGGGTTTGAGGTCTTGCGCGAACTGCGGGCTTTGGCTCCTGACGTTCGCGCCATAGTCTTGATGAACTCATTAAACGACGAATGGGTGGTCAACGCATTTCGGGCGGGAGCAAGAGGCATATTCGGCAAAAGCCAACCTGTGGAGGTTTTACTCAAGTGTGTGCGTTGCGTGCATCAAGGGGAGATATGGGCTAACACTCGGGAGATGTCCTTGGCGGTGGAAGCATTGGCCAGCGCTCCAACCGTCCGGACTGTAAATGCTCGTGGCTTGAGCTTGCTTTCGAAACGGGAAATTCAAGTAGTTCATTGCCTGGCTGAGGGCCTGAGCAATCGCGAGATTGCGGGGCGTCTCCAATTAAGCCAGCACACCGTTAAGAATCACCTGTTTCGAATCTTCGACAAACTCGGCGTTTCCAGCCGTGTTGAGCTTCTGAATATGACTTTAAGCCAGTCTGTCCCGGTCCAATTAAGTTTAGAGGACTCTGCGAAGGTGTCGGACGGTCGCGGATTACGCAATGAATTCGTGCTGCTTCAGAAGGCGGCGGATGCGGGTCTGCCCGCGGCTCAATTGGCTCTGGCGCAAATATACCTTGCGCGGCGAACGGGTCCGCAGGACGCAATTCGGGCTTACATCTGGTACCTCGTGGCGCTGGAGCGGGCCTCGCAAGCCAAGAGTCTGCTTACCAAAATGCTGACCGTCGAGCAAATCGAGGAGGCGCATAAAGTCGCGAGTGCGAAACTTGCACAGCCGGAAGCCCAAGGCAGCGGCAATTTTGAGTGGTCACCGACCGATACGCAGTAGCGCTAACCGGGCAAACATGATCCAAACAACAAAGGCGTGCCAAGTTCGGCACGCCCTTGTCTCGCTATTTTAGGGAAGGGTGATTTTCGTTAGGCGGCGCTCATGTTGCTCACTCGCCGCCGAGATCGCATGAATATCGCTCCCGAGCAGCAAAGCCCGGCCAAGAAGAGATACCCTAGAGCTGCTCCTCCCTCGGGAACAGACACTGCAATGAATTCCTGGGCCACGCAAGCATTGTTCCCAGCAGCGCACAACGTTACGGGGTTGGAGCCCGGTACATCAGGTGAAATTACTTCCAGATTGTATCCGCCCGGCGGAGGGCCGGTAACGCTGGCATACGCAGTCCCGTTAGGTGGCCCATCCGCTTTCGTCCAACCGCAACCGTACGACCCAAAAATGTCCGCGCAAAGGGCGGCATTCCCGGAGAAACCGCTGAGGTAACTCGCAACACCGGCGGGGTCAAATATAGCCCACAGGGCGAAGGAATCGATCACCTGCTGGGTCAGCGTGTTAGCAGGCTGAGAAGTAGTTGGCATATTCATCAGCGCCAGCGTAAACCATCCGACTTCGTTGTACTCCGCAACGGTCTGCATCAAGGTCCCGCCCGGTAGGCCCCACGACGTGTTTGTCCCGGAAATGCTGGAAAAGGGAGTGATGGTAGCATTCCACGTCGACAACGTGCTCTCGTCGCCGAAATCATCGCACACAACCGGCGTATTCGTGACTCCGCCCACCGTAGCGTAGTAGGGGCTCATATAGACGTTATCGTAGACGTTGCCGGGGGGGGGGCCGGTCAGAGTTACAGAAGTTTGAGCGACGGCCCAAGTCCCAAGGGACAGCGCCGCTATTCCCACCCACAGAGAAATTCGAATTGCCCTATTCATTGTCATCCCTATTCCCTCGGTTATTTCACAGGTGGGGGAGACTCCCAGTGCGAGTCCTATGGGTCTCTGCACTGTGCCACTCTAACGCGAATTAATTAACTGTCAAGACTGATAATTTCTGCAACATGTTGCAAGCGCTTGCAACTCGTTGAATATGCAGGGCTAGCATTCCTCACTCGGTTTCGTTTCGGGACTTTTCAAGCGGCGAAATCGAGGCGAAGGTTGTTGAAGAAGGTCCCTGAAATGGGCGGAAAGGCCTTTTCGCCGTCTAATGAAGAATTTAAAGAGGAAAAAGGGTGAGTACGACGGTTCTTGTGGCGGTCCAATTGCTCCCTTGTAGTTCTAAGTAGCCGCACTACAATACTTGCGTTGGTTTGGAGAGGTCTCTTATTGAGAATTTCTATCGCTCCTCGTCTGACGATACTGCTCGCTCTGGTCGCCGTGCTTTTTCCCTCCTGCTCTCGTGACCCTAATGTGCGCAAACAAAAATATTTTGACAGCGGCCAAAAATATTTCGAAAAGGGGAAGTTTGAAGAGGCGGCCATCGAGTTCCGCGATGCTATTGCGGTCGATCCCAAATATGCAGCCGCCCATTACCAGCTAGCTCTGACTTATCTCAAAACTGAGCAGTGGCCGCGGGCAAATCAGGAACTCGCCCGCACGATCGAACTGCAGCCGGGAAATTATCCCGCTCGAGTTGAGTGGGCCAGACTGCTGATCGCCGGCAAGAACCTGTCGCAGGCCCAGGAACAGGTGGACCTGCTGCTACGCGAGCGTCCGAATGACGCCAAGTCTCATTTCATTGCTGGCAATCTTCTGGCCGCGCAGAGTCGTTTCCCCGCAGCAATCCAGGAAATGCAGAAAGCGATCGCGCTCGATCCGAACGACTGGGATTCATATCTAAATCTCGCTTTGATGCAATTAAGAAACAATCAAACGGAAGCGGCTGAGCCGAACTTCGAAAAGGCAATCCAGCTTAATCCCCAGGCGAGTGACGCACGCTTAATGCTGGCTAACTACTATCAAGTGCGTAGCCGTTTTGCCGATGCGGAGCAGCAAATCCGCGACGGCATGCAAGGTGACCCCAAGAATCCCGACCTGGCAGCCGCGCTGGCACGCCTGTATCTGGCTCAAGGCAAGAAGACAGAGGCAGAAGATTTTCTACGGCTGACAAGACACAATTTTCCCGACAACTCCGCTGGCTATCGCTTACTGGGCGATTTCTATTTGGCCTCCAATGATTTAAACAAAGCGGGGACCGAGTATCGAACGCTGTATCAAGAGCATCCTAAAGACCTTCAAGTAAAGGAAAACTACACTGAACTCTTGATCCTTACGAACCAACTCCAGCAGGCCCGCGAACTGGATGACGAAATGCTCAAGGCGAGTCCGAACGACCCTGAAGCTTTAATTGATCGCGGCCAGTTACAAATTCGCGCAGGGAACGCGCGCGATGCGGTTGCCACCCTGCAAACGGTCGTTAAGAACGATCCCAACAACGGCCGAGCTCACTACGAATTAGGCGTCGCCTTCCAGAGGGCGGGAAACCTGGAGGGGGCGGAGAGCGAATTACGGCTCGGCGTGCGTTTGCGTCCCGATCTCGCGGATGCGCAACGCGACCTTGCCATCTTGGCCATGCGCAGGGGCGACATGAGTACGCTTGAGCAGAGTGCGACTCAAATCATCAATCTGCGACCGACCTCAGCCGAGGGATATGCTCTACGCGCCGTGGGGGAGATCAATCAGAAAGAATTCCTCGCTGCAGAAGCAGACGCACACAAGGCCATCGAAGTGGCTCCCGGCAGTTCCGCCGGATATGTTCAGCTGGGAAACCTGAACTTCGCTCAGAAGCGATTCAAACAGGCGGAGGCGGGCTACCGTCAAGCCCTCGACCGCGATCCCAAATCGAATGACGCTCTGCGCGGCTTGATGAATACCTATGTGGCGCAGAAGCAACCCGATGCGGCCATTGCGGCTGCACAGGTTCAGATCACTAAAGTGCAAGATAACAGCGGATTTTATGATCTGCTGGGAACCGTACTATTCCAACAAAAAAGGGACTTGAATGGGGCTGCAGCCGCGCTGACCAAAGCCACCCAGCTCGACAAAAACAACACGGATGCGCGGATAAAGCTTGGTCAGGTACAAGCCGCTGGCGGGCGCATCGACGACGCCATCGCCACTTTCCAGCAAGGGCTCAAGGACACTCCCCAGGAAGCCGCCTATTATGTGATGCTGGGTCAGCTTTTTCAGTCGCGGCGGGATTGGAATGGTGCGACCGACGCATATCAGAAGGCGCTCGCCATCAAACCAGAAAATTTTGAGGCTTCGAATGATCTGGCCTCTGTCATGTTGCAGTCGGGTGGAAACCTCGACGTCGCCCTGTCTTTAGCGCAAAATGCTCGACGCGGCATGCCCGATTCACCTCGCGTCGCGGATACGTTAGGGTGGATTTACTATCAGAAAGGCGCCTACCGGTCGGCGATCGACTCGCTGCGAGAAGCGCTGAAGCTGGGTCAGGAGAACAATTCTCCAGACAATCCCACTATTCACTATCCCCTCGGAATGGCCTACGCGAAAAGCGGACAAGCGACCCTCGCCCGGCAGCAATTACAACAGGTTTTGAAACTCAATCCTAATTCCGGCGATGCCGAGGACGCAAAGAAGCAGCTTGCCGAACTGAAGTCATGAAGTTCATCGCCACCGCCTCGCCGGTCGGGACCGTAGCTAGCCGTTGCTATTATTTAGCCAGCCTCTGCAAAAAACCTTTGACCCTGGTTTTGGCACTGCCGGAGTGTCGCGCTCATTACCTCGGTCACCATGGTTCCTACTTGGATGTCTTCAATATGCCGATTTGGAAGGTAGATTGATCTTTAGTTCTCCGAGTCTTCCACGCTCCTAAGTCGAGCGACGTTTATGAAGAACCCGCACGAGCATATTCCTCTTTGTCAAACGAGTTCGGCCATTGCCACTTCTTGTCCCGCGTGTCGCTGGGCACTGCTGCAATGGAGTCAGCCGTTGCCCGGGCTAAGCTTCGAGAAAAAGCTCACACAAGAAGATGAAAAGTTCCTTACCGAGTTGATGATTTCTTTTTGACCGGCAGGAAAACTCAGAACTCTGCCAAAGCTCGATGGACAAGATGGATGGAAATCGCCCCTTCGCCCACCGCCGAGGCTACGCGCTTTACGTTGCCGGAGCGAACGTCGCCAACCGCAAACACGCCGGGCAGACTGGTTTCGAGCATCTGCGGAGAACGACTGAGAGGCCACGCGGAAGGTGGAACCAAGCCAGTAGAGGCGTCCAGATCGCGGCCCGTGAGGATGAAGCCTTTGTCATCGAGCAAAACACATCCTTTGAGCCATTCGGTTCGTGGGGATGCCCCGGTCATCATGAAAACGTAGCGGATATCATGCGTTGAAGTTTCCCCCGTGGTTTGATCGAGCCAGCTTACTTTCTCAAGTTGCGTTCCACCCTCCAAAGCAACAATTTTTGTCTTGTAATGGAGATCGATGGAGGGGTTGCCTGCAATGCGCTGAATCAAATAGCGGGACATGGTGTCCGACAACTCCCCGGAGCGCACCAGCATGTGCACTTTGCGTGCAGATTGTGAAAGGAAGACAGCGGCTTGTCCCGCAGAATTCCCACCACCCACCACCACGACATCTGCGTCTTCGCACAGCTGAGATTCGATATAAGTCGCGCCGTAATAAATTCCCTGCCCTTCGAACTTCTTCAGGTTAGCAATAGGCGGCCTGTTGTATTGGGCGCCGGTAGAAATGACAATGGCTCGCGCGGGCAGTGCGTTGCCATTGTCCAGAATTACTTCGTAGGGGCGGCGGTTGCAGCGCAACTGCACAACCTTGTGCGCCACCATCATTTTCGCGCCGAATTTCTGCGCCTGCGTGATGGCACGCGACGCCAGTTCCTGCCCGGAGACTCCAGTCGGAAAGCCCAGGTAATTCTCTATCTTGGAGCTCGATCCTGCCTGCCCTCCCGGAGAGTCCATTTCGATCAACAAGGCATCCAGGCCCTCCGAAGCCGCATAAACAGCCGCCGCGAGACCAGACGGTCCGGCTCCTACGATGATCAGATCACGCACCTGAGACTCGTCTATGCTGGCGTTGAACCCTAAACAGTCCGCCAATTCCTGAGTCGAGGGATTACGCAACACGGTACGGCCGTTACAAATCACGACCGGAACCTCCGACAATTTGACGTGGAAGCGGTCGAGCAGTTCCTGCGAGGCCTTGTCGGTGTCCAGATCCACGAAGGTGTAAGGATATGAATTGCGGCCAAGAAACTCGCGTAGACGGAGAGTGCCGGAACAGTGCCGCGAACCCATCACAACGACATTTCCTTGCCCTTTGGTGATGAGCGCGAGGCGCCGCAGGATGAACGCCCTCATGAAAATTTCGCTCAGCTCCGCATCCTTTGCGACCAGCGACCGTAAGCCGTCGCCACTAATCTCTAGAAACTCGCCCGCCTCGGTAACGCGGCCGCGTACCAGGCTGCGCTGCCCCGAAATCATTGTGATCTCACCGGTGAACTCACCGGGGCCATGTTTTGCGATCGCTCGTTCGCCGGTAAGAGCGGGTTGTACGATGTCCATGCTTCCCGAAAGCAGGACGAAAAAAGGAATCTGAGTATCGTCGGATTGAAACAAGATCTCGTCCGGCTCAACTTTTCGCAACTTGCCAACAGGTCGAAGACGACCGATCTGTGCCGCAGTCAGGATTGGGAAGGCTTGGGTGTTAGCGTCGAGCGCAGCGGGTGTTGGCCACGAAGACATGGTTGTTCTTTCTCCAACTCACAATCTCCTACTCACAATCTCTAACCGACGATCGGCGGCTTCTTCAATACCGCCGCAAGTATTGTCGAGGCTCTTCGGCGGTCGGGTTACCAAAATGCCAGCAGCTATTCTAGATCATGGAAGGGCTAAGAGCCGGGGACGACGGGGCGCTGAGGTCGAGATGTTACGCTCGCATCTTTGTTAAACACTTCTAGGTTAAGTACTTCTATGTTAAGCACTTCTACTCGCGGAAGCCTCCGGCACTTCGTCAGTTGTGACCTGGAAGTTGATCAACCGTGCTCTTCCAAAGGAAGTCGTAATCGCACAGTCGGTTGCATCGCGCCCGGTCGCCAGTAACACACGGCCGATGCGCCGGACGTTGTGTCTTGCGTCGAACGTCCACCAGCGATTTCCCAGGTAAACTTCGAACCAGGCGCTGAAGTCCATTGGACTCGGGGCCACGATGACTCCAATGTCACCCAAGTATCCCGTGGCATAGCGAGCGGGAATGTTGAGGGCCCGACAGAAGGTGATGGCCAGATGCTGAAAATCTCTGCACACCCCGACTCTCTCCGTATACACGCCCAGTGCGGTGCGAATGGGGCTCGAGAATTCGTATCCGAAAGTGACTTTCTGATGTACCCAATCGCAGACGGCTTGCACGCGGCCCCACCCGCGGGGAGCGGCGCAAAATAGCTCCGCAGCGGTGCTGCACAACAAATCCACTTCGCAATAGCGGCTGTTCATAAGGTACGGCAGAACATTCGATGGCAGTTGCTCGATCGGAATCTCAGCTGCATCTTTATCCTCGAGGTCAGGTTTTCCCGCGTCCTCAATAAGCGTGGAATTCTGGAATCGAATCCCACCCGCTGGGGCCACTAAGCGGCAACTATGGTTGCCGAAGCTATCCTCGTAGTTCTCGACCTTCACCAGCGGATCAGTATGTAGTTCGTCGGGCGCTCGCAAATCCTGTCTTCGCGACGGGTGAACGTTGAGCAAGGTCACGATCGGTACTGCGCTAACCGTCTCGAATTGAATGTCGTAGCCCAGGCGGATCATCATAAAAATGCAGTTTTCCTTATGCGAGGTGGTGCTGGCGCAGATGAGATGCAGAAACTACCACGTCAAAGTCGTCGATCTCACATATTTATTTTGCTGATCCAGATCACAAATTTGGGGTCGCCAATCAGTGTATGATGCAGTAGCTTCAGATTCGAGGGCAGAGTGACATATTGTTTGGGAATT